>Ga0116217_10000042_pt1 | contig 156153 bp, 131 predicted proteins | sample Sb_taG_6_FD_89697 | JGI IMG/M metagenome (GOLD analysis project Ga0116217, IMG submission 89697) | Peat soil microbial communities from Weissenstadt, Germany - Sb_50d_4_PS metaG | ecosystem: Environmental > Terrestrial > Soil > Wetlands > Peat | place: Germany: Weissenstadt | collected...
ACCGGCAATTCGTCAATTACTCGTTGATTAGCATTCCCGTACGCCTTCGGCCTTCCTGTGCGCGCCGAGTTGCGCGCCGAGTTGGAGAAGCGATTCATCCGCCTCACGCGCGGCGGCAAGCTGCATGCCCCCGTGCGCGCATGGAATGGCAATCGCCGGCACGCCGGCAAGGCTGAAGGGCGAGGTGTAGCGCAGCAAGCGGCTGCGAGTCTGGCTGTGGTCGGCGCCGGCGGCGAGACGCGCGACGGGAGTGGAGGGCATCAGAACGAGTTCATGCGCCGCGAGCAAGTCGTCCATGCGCGCGCGGAAATCGGCGTGACGCCGGCTGAATGCGGCAATTTCGTCGGGACGAAAGCTCGCGCCCCACTTGATGCGGTCGGTGATGGAGGGCTCCTGGGGGAGGAAATCGCTGCGTTCATAGTTGCCCGCGTGCAATCGCGCCGCCTCAGACGCCTGGAGGGGCGCGAAGATTTCGATGGAATCTGCCCACCAGGCGATGTCGATGGATTGTCCTGCAAGGCCAAGCTCCTCTAGCTCGCGGATCATGCTGTGAAACGCCTCCACGATCTCGGGCTCGCAATCGCGGAGAAACGAATCGGCGACAAAAGTAAAACGGGAGAATCGTTGCGGCGGCGCAATCTGGGCCGGAGCAAAAGGCGCCGCCAGCAGCGGTGCATCTCGAAGGTCGCGGAAGAGCCAGCCCATGGTGTCAAAGGACTCTGCCAGATGGGTGCCGCCGCGCCAATCGCCGCGGCCCAGTGTGGAACGATACCCCGCCAAACCGCCGAGCGCCGCAGGAGCGCGAACGGAGCCGCCTGTATCGGTGCCGATGGCGGCAACCGCCGAACCCTCCTGCACGCTAGCTACTGCGCCGCTCGAGGAGCCGCCGGTGAGCGCGCCCGCATCGTGCGGCTGCATGCAGTCGCCAAACTCCGGGTTTTCACCGGTGATGCCGTAGGCGAGCGCATGCAGGTGCGTCTTGCCGACAATCACGGCGCCCGCGGCGCGCAGTTGCTCCACGAGCCACGAGTCGCGCGTGGCGATTCCGTTGAGATCGCGATAAAAGCGCGTGCCGCAGGTCGTGGGCGTAGCGGCGAGATCGAAACAATCCTTCACCGCGACGGGAATGCCCCAGAGCGGAGGCTGGCCATCGTCAAACGGGCCGCCGGTCGAGCGAGGCATGCCTTCTGCGCGGGCTGCTTCAGCGAGCGTCCAAGCGGCATCCTGCCAGAGATAGGTGTTGTGGCCGGCATTTTGATTGGAGCGTGCGAGCGCGGCTTTCGCCAGTTCCGATGGGCGCAAAGCTCCAGATGCGAGCGAGGTACGAAGTTCGTGAATCGTTGAGTAAGAACCGGACATGATCCGATTGTAGGATGTGGGGCGTGGCAAAGCAGGAATTAGGCTAACTGATCCGTCTGCTTCAGCGGAACTGAGTCCGGCGGGCGCCGCAACGAACCGCTCAGCGCTCGATGGTGGCCTCGATGGTGCCATGCGGCTCGTCAATCGGCACAAAGATGTGGTTGGGATTTTCGAGGCCGAAGGTGCCCAGGCTCGCGAGCAGATGATGCAGATTGGGCATGGAGAGATGAATGCGCGCGATCTCGGGGGCGGCTTCGAGAGCGGCTTTGCCCATATCGAAGAGCGTGTGCTGCACACTCATGCTGTTGTGACCGGCGAAGACTTTCAGCATCGTGGACAGAATGCGCGCGCGCACATCGGCATAGTCGGGATTGTCGACCGCATAGTCCCATTCGACGGTGGCCCGCGTGCCGAGGATGCGGTCAGTCGCCGGCTTGAGAGTGGTCAGCTTGTCCGTGACGTAGCCGGTGAAGGCCGAGTGAGCGGTTTTCAGGATGGTGAGGCCATCGACGCCGGAGGTGATCTCCCAGTCACCGCCCTTTTCGCGGACCGCGAGCGCAGTACTCACTTCGGGTCCGCTCATCCTGAGCGTTGTGGGGTCTGGCTTTCCGTCCACGATCATGCGCAGCCACGGCTTTTCTTCCACGACGATGCTCACTTTGGAGACTTGCACGTTGTTGTCGAAGAAATAATTTCCGAGCTCCCTGGCGAAGTCCTCAATCGTCGTGGCCCTGGAAAGACGAGCGACGACATACACGGTGTTCTTCATGGTGTCGGTGGGCAGCACTTTGCTGTTATCGGCCTCGGTGTAGCTTGCACCAAAGTCTCCGTACAACATTACGTTTACGGTCCACTCGTTGAACTCGTTGCGATCGTCGAAGCGCGTGATGCGCGACAACCGGACACCTGATTTTCCGTAGCGGTTTGCTCCCAGTGTGGCCATGCCCTAACTTCCTCGATACGTGGTGTAGCTGTTGTCGCTGAGCAGCAGGGGAAGGTGATAATGCGCCTCGCCGCTGCAGGTGAAGGTGATTGTTAACTCAGGATAAATGCTGGTGCGGCCGGCGCGTCTGAAATAAGCGCCGGTTTCAAAGCGCAGCCGATAGACACCCGCTGCGGCATCGTGCTTCAGATCGCTGCAACGGCCGTTGGCGTCGGTGACGCCGGTGGCGATCTGAATCCAGTTGGTGTCTTCCACTCGCTCGGCACCTTCTGGCACCCAGCCGCCTTGCAGCTTCTCGAGCCGCACGGATATATCTGAGGCGGGTTTGCCAAGCACCGTGTCAAGAACATGAGTTGAAATTGTGCTCATTCCACCAGCCACTTTCCCAGACGAATCTGCATGATTTGGCGTTGTTGTTCGGCGGCCTCGTGCAACTCATTTCCGCGCTCGCTTGCCAGTCGGCGGTTGAGAATCGCGAGCATCTCTTCGGCGCTCTTGCCCGTTGCGCACACGATGTAGGTGAAGCCGAAGCGCTGCTCGTAGAGCAGATTTCCCCCGGCAAGCTCAGTCAGCACGCGCTCACTGGCAGTACTTGTCTTTGACTGCTCCTGTTTTGACCACGCCGCCGATTGACCTGCCGCGCTTGTTTTACGCTCTCCGATGCGGGGATGACAAGCGAAAGCCTCAAGCCAGTCCGGCTCCTGCATCGCGCCCCAGATGCGGTCGGCCACTTCGCTGATTTGGAGCACCGAGCCGATGGGCCGCTGGTTCACCATTGCGGTTGCCCAGCGCTTCGATCCACAACACTCGAGCATGGCTTCAAGGGCAGCGGCCTCGTCTGCCTGGTTCCACGCTTGGAGAACGGAGTTCACGCGTGCAGTTCTCCGCGGCGCAGCTCGAGCAGGAACTCCTCAAGCAGGTTGACTGCCACGCGACGCCGGTACTCGGCCGTGGAGCGGATATCGTCGATGGGCTTTACTTCGGCGAGGAGCGCACTGCGCGCCGCCAGCACTGTTTCGCGGGTGATGGCTTTGCCGAGCAGCGCCGCTTCTGTGTCGAAAAGCCGGGTGGGATAGGGCGCGAGGCTTGCTGCACTGATGCGAATCTCCTGGACCGTGTTTTTCTCGAGCAGCGCGGTTGCGCCGAGCGCAACCTTGGCGATAGCCATGGCGCGCCGCGTTCCCACTTTGCGGAGGTATTGCCTGTGCCGGGCAAAACGTCGCGGAAGATGAATCGCGTAGAGCAATTCGTCGGGGGCGAGGACGTTGCGCTTGTAGCCGGTGTGAAATTGAGAGTACGGAACGCGCCGCGTGCCGCGTACGGAAATCATCTCAATCTCGGCGTCGTAAGCGAACAACGCGGGCGAAGAGTCGGCAGCGGGCGAGCCGTTGACGAGGTTTCCTCCGAGCGTGGCGCGGCTTTGGTTGGCGACGGAGCCGATCCAGCTTGCGGCCCGGGCGAGCAGCGGAAACTCCGTTGCAATGACGGCATCTCTGCGAAGGTCAAGGAACGTGGCCGCTGCGCCGATGGCCATCGTGTCTGAGTTGGCCTGGATGGTGCGCAGGTCGGAGATGCCCCAAAGGCTGACGAGTTTTGGCGCGTTCAGCCGTCCCGCGGAGAACGCAACCATCAACTCGGTGCCGCCGGCGATCGGTGTCCAGATGCCCGGCTCCGCGGCGAGCAGATCGAGCACCGCGCCCAGGCTGCCCGGTGCGACGAGATCGTGCATGGCTGGATTACCGCGCATGGTGTGTCTGCTCCATCGTGTGTTCGTTCGCCTGCTGTGCATCGTGCGCGTCGGCCGCGGCAGCAACGGACTCGAAGATGTGCATGAATCCCGTGCAGCGACAGAGATTGCCGGCGAGCGCCTCGCGAATTTCGGTGGCGCTGGGATGCGGGGTATGAGCGAGAAGCTGTGCAGCGGCCATCAACATGCCGGGCGTACAGATGCCGCACTGCGCGCCGCCATGATGAAGAAACGCCTGTTGCAATGGATGGAGATCGCCGTTGAGGGCTAGGCCTTCAACGGTCTGAATGTCGGCTCCCTCGGCCTGCAGCACAGGTACCAGACAGCTGTTCACGAGCTCATCGTTCATGCGGACTGAGCACGAGCCGCATTCGCCCTCACCGCATCCTTCCTTGGTTCCCGTCAGGTGCAGGTCCTCGCGCAGCACGTCGAGCAGGCGCTTCATCGGCGGCACGCGCACTGTACGACTTCCCCCATTTACCGTGAATTGGATTGCGGGCCAGAGGCTGCTCGGGCTTTCGTCTCGCTTCCTGCTCATCGTGCCACCGGCTCCTCTGCAGGCTGAGTTTCAACGAGTCCAGCGTAGAGATCCTCGGGCAGCAGCGGAATGGCATTGAAGCTGACTCCCGTAGCGTCGCGAATTGCATTGAGAATGGCGGGCGCCGGCCCGTCGTGCGGCAGTTCGCCGATACCCTTGGCGCCGAATCCGCCGTGCGGGAAGTGACTCTGCTCAAAGTAGACGTGAATCGGGGGAACATCTTCGGCCGTAGGCATGATGTAGTTGGTCATCTGGTTGTTGGCCATGCGGCCGTCCTGTAGAACCACTTTTTCGTAGAGTGCGAAACCGATGGCCTGCGCGATGCCTCCTTCAATCTGTCCTGCGGCCAGTACCGGATGGAGTACGCGGCCCGCCTCCTGCACGGCCCAGATTTCTTCAACTTCGGCGGAATAGGTGACGGTATCGACCGCAACCTGCGCCACGTAAAGTGCCCATGCATACGCGCCGTAAGCTTCGCCGTGGTAGGTCTGATCATCCCAGTGGATCCCCGGCGGCGCCTCGTAACGGCACAGTGAAACGACTTCGCCTTTCGCGGCGCGATAGCGGTCGCAGGCCGCGAAGAATTCCTCGCGAGTGTGGCTGCTACTTAGGCCTGCATGCTCGCGGAGCAAATTAAGAAGCTGCAGACCAGCGCGCTCGATGATGCGACCCACGACCATTGAAGTGCGGGAAGCCACAGTCGGCCCGCTGTTGGGAACGATGCCGGTGTCGGGCGCAGCCATCGTCACGTCCTGGTAGTCAAGGCCGAGCGCTTCTGCAGCAACCTGCGTGAGAATCGTGTTCGTACCCTGGCCGAACTCGGTATTCGACACGAGCACGCGCACTTTGCCTTCAGGGGTCGCGTCGATGCCGGCCAGCGAATTCAGATACTCCTCGCCCGATCCAGTGAAACCGGAGCCATGATAAAAGGCGGCGATTCCCATTCCGCGCTTGATTGCGCAGCCGGCGTTTTCGCGAGCGAATTGAGCCCGCCTGGCGTAGTAATCACTCTCCCTGAGCGCGCGATCGAGCAGTTGATCGAGGATGATCGGCTGGCGCATCAGCTGCTCAGTGGCGTTGGTGTCGCCCTGATGCAGAAAATTCCTGCGCCGCAACTCCACTGGATCGATGCCGAGGGCGGCGGCAATCTCGTCCATGTGGCGCTCCATGGCGAAGATGGCCTGGGGCGCGCCGAATCCGCGAAACGCGCCGTACGGCACCAGATTCGTTGCCCAGGAACGGGCGTTCACGCGAACATTCGGACAAAGATACGGGCCGGTTGCATGCAGCGTGGCCCGCGAGAGCACGGTGGAGGAAAGCGTTGCGTAGGCTCCGCCGTTGGTGTCGAGATTGATTTCGATCGCGATCAGCTTGCCGTCGCCATCGAGCGCCGTGCGGTGACGGACGCGCGAAGGATGCCGTTTGGTGGTTGCAGCCAGGTCTTCGATTCGGTCGTAGATGATCTTCACGGGGTGACCGCACTTCATGGCAAGCAGCGCTGCATGGCAGGCGACGTTGGAAGGGAAGTCCTCCTTGCCGCCAAACGCGCCGCCGGTTTCAGTCTGGATGACGCGGACTTTTTCGTCGGGCAGGTCGAAGACAGATTTTAGCGACTTGACGACGTAATAGGGGCATTGCAACGAGCCCCAAACGGTGATGCCACGGTCCACGCTGTATTCGGCGATCATCCCCTGATTTTCGATGTAAAGATGTTCCTGCGCGCCGGTGCGGTATTCGCCCTCGATGATGTGCGCGGCGCGGCTCCACGCGGAATCGACGTCGCCCTTTTCGAGCAGGAAGCTCTTGAGCAGGTTGTCCGCACCCCAGATGATCACATCGCTGCGCTCGCTTTCTTCGATGGTGAAGATGGGCGGCAGCGATTCGTATTCAATGTACACCGCGCCCACGGCTTCGCGCAGCTTGTGCTTGTCAGGATGAGCAAGCAGGAGGATGGGCTCTTCGCAGTGGTTAACTTTGCCGTCGGCAAGGCAGGGCTGATCGGCGACGATCAGTTGGATGCAGTTTTCGCCGGGAATATCCGCGGCGGTGACGATGGCAAACTCCCTCCAGTCGATGCGGTGATCGAATGTGGTGGACCGAATGAGCCCGCGGGGAATGGTGCTGCGCACCGTGGCTCCGTGCCACATTCCTTCGCGTTCAATGTCGTCGACATAAAGCGCCCGGCCGGTAAGTTTGTCCACACCTTCCTTGCGGGGAACGGGGGCGCCAACGATGCGGGTTGTCGCATGCGTGCTCATGATTGCCAAAGCCGACATCGCGATGCAGGTTGAGGCTTAGCATACAACAGGGAACAGAGGGCAGGGAATAGCCAGCAGGGCAGGAACCAGGGACCAGGGATTAGGGATTAGGGAATAGAGAACAGGTTCTACTGCTCACTGAGTTGCGCGAGAGTGCGCGCGAGAACGTGCACACCGCTGCCGATCCACTCGGATGAGGCGTATTCGTCGGGATGGTGGCTTACGCCGCCGCGGCAGGGAATGAATAGCATGGCCGTGGGCGCGAAGCAGGAAACGAACGAAGAGTCATGATAGGCGCGCGCGACCATTTTCTTGTAGCTCTTTCCTGCGGCCTTGGCTGCGGCCTCGAGCACCTCGAGAATGGCCGAGTCGCAGGTGGTGGGGGGGTCGGCGTTGATGAATTCAATAGTGATGCTGACGCCACGCCTGGCTTCTACCTCGCGAGCAGCGGTGGCTAGCGCTGCCAGTACGCCGTCACGGCGGGCGCGATCGATATCGCGTACGTCGGTGGTCATGGTTACGCGCGACGGAATGCTGTTGACGGCGCCGGGAAAAACTTCGCAGATGCCAACCGTGCCAACAGTATCGATGGCTCCAGTGGATTTAGCGGCCGCTTCAAGCGCCAGGATCAACTCTGCGGCGGCGGCCAGCGCGTCTTTCCGCCCAGGCATCAGCTTGCCACCGGCGTGGCCACCTTCCCCTTCGATGACGATGCGCTGGCTGGCCGGAGCGGCAATGTGCGTTACCAGCCCGACGTCGAGCGATTCCTGTTCGAGGTAAGGGCCCTGCTCGATGTGCAATTCGACAAACTGGTGAAATCGACCGGGCTTCACTGCGACCGATTCGAGCGGGCCGGTAAATCCGGCCTGCGCGCGCCATTCTTCTAGAGAGCGGCCTTTCTTGTCGCGCAGCGCGAGAGCTTGCTGCGGGTTGAGCACGCCGACCATCATCCGGCTGCCCAGGCAACCAATGCCAAAGCGGGTGGGCTCTTCCGCCGTGAAGATGACAAGTTCGATCGATCGCCGCGGCTTGAGTCCCATCTGCTGCAAAACGCGAATGGCTTCGAGCCCGCCCAGCACGCCGACACATCCGTCGTAGAGGCCCGCGTTGGGAATCGCGTCAATATGAGAGCCAGTGCCGACGGGCGCGAGCGAGTCGTCGGTGCCTTGCCAGCGCGCGAACGTATTTCCGATCGCATCGTGTCGCACGCTCAAACCTGCCGCCTCGCAGAGACCCTTCACGTAGGCGCGGGCGCGCATGTCCGCCTCGCCGAAGACGACGCGCGTGACCACCGGAGGCTCGGCTTCGGAGATCTGCGCCAGAGCCATCAATTCGGCCATCAACCGGTCGATCGAGAGCTGCGGACGAGCTGTGGCCATCTTATTCACGCTCCCAGAGGATGCCGGAGCCAATCCTTGTAGATGAGATATTTGGCGGGGCGCTTGCCGAGCGCGCCGAACCATTGCGGGCAATAGGCGCGCATCCAGATGAAATCGCCGGCACGAACCGGATACCAGGAATCGCCAAGCCGGTAAATGCCGCCGCCCTCGAGCATCAGAAGACCGTGTTCCATGACGTGGATTTCGACCATGCTGAGCGATGCGCCGGGGTTGTAGGTCATGGTGTTCACCGCAAAGTCGTAGGCGGGAACATTGGGGAGCAGCGTGCGCACGCGCAAAGCGCTGTCGCCCATCAGCGGCACGGAGGCAACGTCGTCTTCATCGCCAATGACGAGTGTAGGAGCGGGTGCCCCGGGCGCAGGCTCATATGGCTTTTCAATGACCACGGCGCGAGCGATTCCGGGAGCGCAGACGGAGTGAGGCGCGCCTTCCGGCAGATAGGCAAAACCGCCTGGCGTGAGCATGCGGCGTTTACCGCCGGCCTTGAGTTCCAGCTTGCCATCGAGGACGTAGATGAAGCGTTGCGCTGTGGTTGGGCCGAGCGACCCGCGGCCGGAGAATTCGGCGGTCATCTGCGTGAACCGCGCGCCCATTGGCGGCGCTGCATGGATCACAAACTCCACGCCGCGGGCGCCGGGCAGCGGAGAGCGGATAAATGTGTCCGGCGTCTGCAGCAGATGATCGAACTTGAGACTGCTGCGCGTTGATCCCAATTCGTGCACTGGTGACCTCGTTGAGGGGGATTCGAAAAAATGCGCTTTCCGATTCTAGCTGACTTCAGCGGCAAGGCGCCTGAGGAATTCTCGACCGACTTTGAGAGCCGCCTCAACATCTTCTTCGAGCACGGACTCATCGGGATGATGGCTGATCCCGCCGGGGCTCCGCACGAACAGCATCGCCGCGGGAACGCGGGCAGCCATGACCATGGCGTCGTGGCCGGCGCCGCTCGGCATCAGCTTCAAAGAAAGCCCCGCGGCCTGAATCGCTTCAGAAAGATATGCCGTGAGGCGTTCGTCCATGGACACAGCCGGCTGATCGAGTTGGCGCGCGGATTCGAGCTTCAAATTGCGCCGAATGGCGATGGATTGCGCCTCGGCGAGCAGCGCTGCCGCGGCTTCGCGGCGGATGGGGTCTTCGGCGTGCCGCACGTCACAGGCTATGCGGACCGTGCCCGGAACCACATTGCCTGCATTGGGTTCGAGCTGCAACCGGCCCACGGTGGCAACAAGCCCCTCAGTATTTTTCGCCCGGGTCTCCATAGCGGTGATGAACTCGGCGGCGCCAGCCAAGGCATCGCGGCGCAAGCGCATCGGCGTGGTTCCGGCGTGGTCAGCATGGCCGACGAATTGCAGGCTGAATCGCGATTGGCCCGCGATCGACGTGACGGCCGCAACCTGCAACCCCTCGGATTCGAGTACCGGACCCTGTTCGATATGAGTCTCAAAGTAGCCGAGCACTTCAGCGCCGAGTGCGGCTTCGGGGATGCGCGCCGGATCGAGCCCAAACGCACGGATGGCATCTTCAAGGGTCGCGCCGTCCGCGTCTTTCAGCGCGAGCAGAGCAGGATCGAAGCGCCCGGCAACGGCGCGGCTGCCGATGAATGGCACGCCGAAGCGCACGCCTTCTTCCTCAGAGAACGCGATGACTTCGACCGGCAGCGGGTGCTCGAGTTGCTGCGCCAGTTCCGCCAGTTCGAGAGCGACGGTTACGCCGAGCACGCCGTCGAATGCTCCGGCGTCGGGCACGGTGTCAATATGCGAGCCGAGAATCACGCGCCTGGCACCAGCGCCCGGCGGCTGCCAGAGGCCACGCAGATTGCCCACGGCGTCGACGCTGACCGCCATCCCGAGGGCTTCCATGCTGTTGCGGAGCAGGGCGTGCACGTCGCGCACCGGCGGCGTCAGATACCGCCGCGTTGTGCGATCCGTTTCCTCGCTCATTCTTGCGATGCGCCGGCACTCCGAAACGGCGCGAGCGGCCTGCTCTTTCATTGCCGCACCTGCTCCTTGCCTTGTGCGCCGCCGATGAATTGACCTGCGCGGAAGATCGGGTGGCCACGGAGCCACGTTTCTCGTACGCGCCCGCGTAATTGGGCGCCGAGGTACGGCGAGAGCCTGTGGCGAAAGTGCAGATCAGCGGGAGTGACTGTCCATTTGTCGTCGGTGTCGAAGATAACGAAATCAGCGTCGGCGCCGGCGACGAGCGCACCTTTTCGGTCTTGGAGGCCCGCCATGCGCGCGGGCTTTGACGCCATCCACTCACCCAGCCGCTCAGGGCTCAGGCCGCGGTCGCTGATCGCCGTCCACATGACTGGAAGCGCGAGTCCCAGGCTCGCGATGCCGCCCCATGCACGGTCCCAACGACCTTCTTCGTGGCGCTTCATGGCGAGTGGGCAAGGGGAGTGGTCGGTCGTGACCATGTCGATCAACCCCTCGTCAAGCGCTTTCCAAAGGGCTTCACGGTTTGCCGCATTGCGGATTGGTGGAGCGCATTTGTACTCCATGGCGCCGTCGGGTATTTCTTCCGCGGCGAACCAAAGATAATGCACGCAGGTTTCCACGGTGATGGGGAGCTTGTATTCTCGCGCCGAGGCAAGCAAGGGCAACGCTTGCATTGCGGACAAATGCGCAATGTGGATCGGCGTATCAAAGTCCCTGGCTAGCCGCATCAGCATCTCGACGGCCTGAACTTCAGCCAGCGGAGGCCGCGAGGCCAGAAAGGTGAAGTAGTTGTTCCAGTCGGCACTGTTGGCATTCAGCGCGTTGGTTTTCGCATTCACCGGGCCGGGCACCTCGGCATGTACGAGCAAGGGCAGTCCCGAACCACGCAGAGTTTCGAGGGCCGCGCGCAGATCTGCTTCATCCACCGAGGTGAAGCCGTCGATGCCGGAATGAATGAGAAAGCACTTGAAGCCGGCGACGCCCGCCTCCTTGAGCGGAAGTAGTGATTCAGCGTTGCCGCGTACTATGCCGCCCCATGCGGCCCAGTCCACCCAGGCTTTGCCCAGCGCGGCTGCGCGCTTGGCTTCAAGCGCGTCAACATTGATGGTTTCCGGGACGCAATTCAGCGGCATGTCAACTAGGGTGGTGACGCCGCCTGCAGCCGCGGCTTGCGTGGCCGTCTCAAACCCTTCCCAGTCGCTGCGGCCCGGATCGTTGATGTGCACGTGAGTCTCAACGAGGCCTGGCAACACCAGGTGATCGCCGAAATCAAAGAGTTTCGCTTCTGAGGGCGGTTCAGCCCATTCGCGCAACTCAGCGATCCGTCCGGCCTCCACCATCACCACGGCAGGCGCGATTCCCTGAGGCGTCAAAACACGAGTCGAGCGAAGCGCCTTTGCCATCTTTCGTTTGCCCTCGCTGTTGGGGAGAGCCCGAATTCAAGTTGCACCGCAGGAACGCGGGCAGCCGCGCGATCCGTTTACGAGTCTCTGTCGCGAGCCGGTTGGCCGATGCGATTTCTCTCAACGCGCATGCTGTTCTATCGGCGCAGTCGGGTCAACAAGTCCTGGGGGTGGACGGGCTTTGCCAGGATCTCAAATTCGTAGCCGTCGGCGCGCGCCTTTTCCAGCAGGTCTGCGGTGGCGGCCTGGCCGGAAAAGAGCAGGATCTTGATCTCAGGCAACAAAGTGCGAATGCGAATTGCCGCATCGATTCCGTTCAGATCGGCCATGATCACGTCGGAAATCAGCATGTCGGGCTGGAAACTTTCGGCAAGCTCAAGAGCCTTCTCACCTGAATAAACAGCGCGAGCGTGAAAGCCGCTCTGATTCAGGATCATGGCCAAGGTGTCGGCGATGACTCGCTCGTCATCAGCTACAAGAACTTTGGGTTTTGGGTTATTCGGCATAGTTTGGTTGCTCGGGTGCAGGGAAATATGGACGTAACCATGATACTAGGCCCAGCGGCAGCGATGCGCCAAGCGGCTATATTGTGTCCTGCGCATCCCTATTGTTCAATGATACGCTGGCATGGCGCCGTGCTGCATGGCCGGGCCAGGAAAGCCTTTGGTCAGGGCGGGGCGCCGGCGGCAAGGGCGTTACCTATTGGAAGCCTGCGTGGTCAATTCATTCCGCATCAAACCTTGAAACTTATACTGGCAGCAACGGATTAGAGTTTTCTGAGACCTCCGGCACGGAGAACCGTACATGCAGGAATCGGCCACCCTGAACCCGTCCCTCGATGCCCCGCAGGCGGCGGATGCGATTATTCGCGCAGAGAAGATCGAAAAGTACTATGCGCAGCCAAGCCAGAATCGCATCCAGGTGATCTCGGCGACTGACCTGAACATCGTTCCCGGCAAGATTCTGGCACTGCTTGGCCCCTCGGGATCAGGCAAATCGACCATGCTGCGCATGTTGACGGGGCTCTCGAAGCCGACGGCCGGGCAGGTTTACTGGCATGGCAAGCCCATCGCCGAGGCCGAAATTAACGTCTCCATTGTCTTCCAGAGCTTCGCACTCTTCCCGTGGCTCACCGTTTTGGAGAATGTGGAAGCTCCACTTCAAGCGCGCGGCGCGGCGCCGGCCGAACGACGCGAGCGCAGCATGAAGATGCTGGACATGGTGGGCCTGGATGGATTTGAAGCCGCCTATCCCAAGGAACTCTCCGGCGGGATGAGGCAGCGCGTAGGCTTTGCCCGGGCACTGGTGGTTGAGCCGGAGGTGCTGTTCATGGATGAGCCGTTTTCAGCACTCGACGTGCTGACAGCGGAGAACCTGCGCAGCGAGTTGCTGGAGCTGTGGACGAAGAATACGATGCCGACGAAGGCCGTATTTCTGGTGACCCACAACATTGAAGAGGCGGTGCTGCTGGCCGACCGCATTATTGTGCTGGGGCGCAATCCGGGCCGCATCCGCACCGATTTTCATGTGCTGCTGCCGCAGCCGCGCGACCGCAAGTCTGAGGGTTTTACCCAGTTGGTGGACTACATATACAAGGTTCTTACCCGGCCGGACACAGAGCCTGCGGAGGCGCCGGGCCAGCCGGGGGGACCCCGCGTGCGCGACCAGCGCCAGATGCGCTACCAGATGCTGCCACACGCACGGCCTGGAGGCATTGCCGGTTTGCTCGAACTGTTGCTCGACAAGGGCGGACGCGACGACATGTACCGGCTTGCCGACGATCTTTCGTTTGAAATCGACGACCTGTTGCCGATTGTGGACGCCGGACAATTGCTGGGCTTTCTCAAGGTAGAAGAGGGAGACGCCGCGATCACGCCCAGCGGTGATGAGTTCGCCAACTCCGAAATTCTGCGGCAGAAAGAGCTCTTCCGCAATGCAGCGATCGACAATGTGCTGTTGCTGCGGCAGATTCGCCGAGCGCTTGAGAGCAAGAGCGACCACACTGTACCTGAAGATTTCTTCCTCGACATGCTGGACGAGCAGTTCAGCGAAGAAGAGAGCCAGCGCCAGATTGAGACCGCGGTGAACTGGGGCCGCTACGCCGAATTGTTTGATTTTGACGCCGCGCGCCGCCGCTTTGTGATGCCCGATGCGCTGGAGGAGGAAGTGGCTGAAGGCGAGGATAGCAAGTGAAACTGTCGCAGCCTTTCGCCCGGTCGCTGGTTACGGTTCGAAGCTGGCCGTTCTTTATTGATCTGGGGCTGGCCGCCTGTGCGCTGGCGTTGTTTTTTGCCATCGTGAGTACCGGGGTTTACTGGTTTCAAAAGCCGATCCCGGTGGTGCCAATTTCCAGCTCAATCAGCGCGCTTCCGGTGTACGCGTTTTACTCCATTGTGCGAATGGCCATTGCTTATGCGCTCAGCCTGGCATTTGCCGTCGGCTACGGCTACATTGCGGCTTACAACCCGCGCATTGAGCCATGGATGGTTGCGGTTCTGGACATCCTGCAGTCGATTCCTGTGCTGAGCTTTTTGCCGCCCGTGGTGCTCGCCATGGTCTCGCTCATCCCCGGGCATCAGCTTGGCATTGAGATGGCCGTCATTCTGCTGATCTTTACCGGGCAAGTCTGGAACCTTGCCTTCAGCTTCTATTCCTCGCTCAAAACCATTCCGCGGGAGATGCTTGAGGCCTCGCGCATCTATCGATATTCCGGATGGCAGCGTTTTTGGCAACTGGAAATGCCATTCTCGGCAATCGGGCTGGTATGGAATTCCATTGTTTCTGTGGCGGGCGGCTGGTTTGCGCTCATTTTTTGCGAAACCTTCACCATGGGTAATCGCAATTTTCAGCTGCCGGGGTTGGGCAGCTACATCCAGGCCGCGACGAATGACGGCAACGTGCGCGCCTTGATGGCCGGCATTGCGACCGTGGTCCTAATCGTGGTGGCCACCGACCAGCTGATCTGGCGGCCGCTGATTGCCTGGAGCGACAAGTTCAAATTCGAGCAGGTTGAGGCAGCCGACCAGGTCAAATCGCCGATTCTCGAACTGCTGCGGCGGTCGAAGGTCTGGCAAACGCTCCCGGGCCGAATCCTGAGCCGCGTGGAAGAGCCAGTCTATCGGCATCTCGCCCACTCAGAGGAATGCCGGGTCGTGAAGCCGATGGACGACACCAGGAAAGCCAAAGCCTCGCCGGTCCTGTGGGCGCTTGCGTTTGCAGGGGCGGTGGCCGTGTGCTGGGCGGCAGCGCAGGCCATTTTCATGCTCAGGACCATCAGCTGGCCCGACCTGCGTTTGTTGCTGGAGGGTGCGGCGGCGACGTTTCTCCGCGTGAATGCTTCGCTGGTGATCTCGGCGCTATGGACAATCCCAGTTGGAGTGGCCATCGGGCTGAATCCGCGGCTGGCTCGCATTGTTCAGCCGCTGGCGCAGATCCTGGCGTCGGTTCCGGCAACGGTCTTTTTCCCCATTCTGCTGATCGGGCTAGTGAAGATCGGCGGCGGACTGGGCATTGGCTCCATCGCGCTCATGCTGCTCGGGACGCAATGGTACATCCTTTTCAACGTGATCGCGGGCGCCATGTCGATCCCATCGGACTTGCGCGAGGTGGCTTCGCTCTATCGATTCACACGCTGGCAACGGTGGACCAGGCTGATTCTGCCCGAAATCTTCCCGTACCTGATTACCGGCATGGTAACGGCCTCGGGCGGGGCGTGGAACGCATCTGTGATGGCGGAATACTCGCACGTGAAGGATCAGACGCTGCAGACCATCGGCCTGGGGGCCCAGATTGACGCCGCTACCGATAGCGGGCGCTTCGCAATGCTGCTGCTGGCCACGATTTTGATCTCTCTCATGGTGGTTACAATGAACCGTCTGGTCTGGCGAAAACTGTACCGGCTGGCCGAGACGCGATTCAAGCTCGAAGGGTGACCTTCACCCTTACCTATTTTGGTTCCAGGGCAATTTTGAGATGATTATCAAAGGGGGACTTGTGACGCGCTAAATGTGAAAGTAGCTATAATTACTAGAATAGCTACAATATCCAGAATAGATAGAAGTCAATCAGTCGGGGCAGGAGGTTCCGTGATGGCAACGATGACCTCAGTTGAGGCGCAAAACCACTTTGGCGAGCTGCTCGAAACCGCGCAGCGGGAGGCTGTCGTAATCACGCGGCATGGCCGGCCCGCGGTTTTCGTGGTTTCGTCGAGTGAAATGGCCGATCTGCTCGAGCTGAAGCGCATGCGCAAGCAGGCTGTGCGGGAATTTGCCGCCTGGAGGCGCCAGGCGAAGAAAACCACGCGGAGGCCGGCGGGTTCGCTGACTGATGTGCAGATCAGCCAGATGGTGCGCACACGGCGATGAAGGGGAGTGGGCGGGTTGTCTTTGACATCGGCACGCTGGTGAGTGCCACGCTGCGCGCTACTGCGACCGCGGATCGCGCATTTGCGCTCGCCCTGCGCCACGGCGTGGTCTGCGTCTGCGAGCAGAGCCTGGAAAGGCTGCGGGCTTGTTCTGGGGAAAAGCAAGCTCGATCGCTACATGGGGAAGCGTGCAAGGTTGGCGTTCGCAGAAGTGCTTCTCAGGAATGCATGGGCATGCACAGTTTCGGCGGATGACGTCTCCAAAATTCGACCTTCGTGCCGCGACCGTGGAAACAACGTAATTCTTGCATTGGCTGCGGTTGCCGAAGCCGATTTTATTGTCAGCTGCGAGCCTGACCTGCTTGCGCGCAAAGTCTGGCGCGGGATTCCCATCATTACGCCGACTGAATTCGTCGATCGGTTCGATCCGGCATAGATGATTCGCGTTTCCCTGCGGCAACTTGAATACAATCCTTGTAACTCGTGCCGGGGGCGAAGGAGACAGATGATGATTCGCGTAGGGCTGGTTGGATTCGGCATGGCAGGCCGCGTTTTCCATGGGCCGCTGCTGTCTTCGGTGGAGGGGCTGGAACTGGCCGCGGTCATGGAGCGGACAAGCAATAAGGCCGTGGAACGTTATCCGGGGATTACGGTCTATCGCTCGCTCGAAGCCATGATGGCCGATGCTTCGCTGCAACTTTTCGTTGTGGCTACGCCGAATGGAACGCACTTCGCGGTTGCCAAAGAGATCCTCAGCGCAGGTAAGAATGTGGTGGTCGACAAGCCGATGGCGGTTACGCCGGCCGAAGCTGCCGAGCTGATTGGCCTCGCAAGAAAGCACAATGTGCTTCTCATGCCATTTCATAACCGGCGCTGGGACAGTGACTTTCTGACCGTAAAGAAACTATTGGATGAGGGTTCACTCGGGCGGCTTGTCTCTTTCGAATCGCGCTTTGACCGATGGCGGCCTGGTCCGCTGACGGAGCGCTTGTGGAAAGAAAGCGCCGATGCGGGAGGCGGCACGCTGCTCGACCTGGGACCGCATCTTGCGGACCAGGCGCTGGTACTGTTTGGCAAACCGGAGGCAGTAAGCGCCGATGTGCTGCGCGAGAAGGACGGCCCGGGCGTCAACGATGGCATCACCATCCGCCTGCGCTATCCCGGCCTCATGATCACCCTCGGCGCCAACGGCCTTTCGCTGCCCGCGGGGCCGCGGTTTCATCTGCGTGGGACCGGCGGCGGCTACTTGAAATACGGCGTCGACCCGCAGGAGGCCGCGCTGAACAAGGTTACGCGGATCGACGATCCGACATGGGGCCAGGAAGCAGCTACGTCGTGGGGTGTGCTGCATGTGAGTGTTGATTGCACCACCGTCAGCCGGCCCGTTGCTGCGCTCGCCGGAGATTATCGGCGCTTCTACGCGGGAGTGCGCGACGCGCTGCTTGGGAAGGCGCCCACACCGGTGGCGGCTCTTGACGGTTGGCGCGTGGCGCAGCTGCTCGAGTGGGCCGCGGAAAGCTCTGCCGAGCGCCGCGAGATTATGTGTGACTGGAGCCAGGAACCGGCTTAGCAGTACGTGTTCCCCACTGCATAGGAATCATTGCCGGCTCGGTTCCTTCTCGATGAGCGGTACCCAGAAGCGGAAGCGCGCGCCGCTGCCGGGAATGTTCGAGACCTCGATTCCGCCGCCGTGCGCGGCCAGAATGGCGCGTGTGATGGCGAGACCCATGCCGGATCCCTTGCGCATGCTTGCGCTTTGCTTGCCGCGATAAAACTTTTCAAAGATCAGCGGCATGTCCCTTGCATCGATACCCGGGCCGTTGTCTTCCACGCAAAATTCCAGGCGATCATCAGTACGCCTGCTGCTGAGCGTCACGCGGCTGCCCTGCGGCGTGTGGCCGGCAACGTTCTCGAGGAGGTGGCGCAGCACTCTGCCTAACAGGTGCGGATCAAACCAGGCAGGCTTGCCCTGGCCGGAATCGTCCGCACCATCCACCGCGATCGTTACTTTGTGAGCAGCGAGAATCTTGCGTGACTCTTCCACCGCCTGATCGAGCAGGGCGCGCGGATGCTGCTGCGACATCTTCACCTGCACCACATTGGCGTCGATCTCAGCCATCTCGACCGATTCGCCGACGAGCATGTCGAGGCGGGCCGCTTCCTCGTCGATGATCCGCGCCATCTCGAGCCGGCCGGCTTCATCGAGCCCTTGGGTTTCAAGAAGCGAGGTTGCCGCTGCGCGGATCGAGGTGAGGGGAGTGCGCAGCTCGTGCGTCAGGGAGTCGATCAGCGCCGTGCGCAAACGCTCTCCTTCACGGGCTGCCTCGATGCGCGCTGTGGTTTCCATGGCGATGGATCGCGCCACGGCAATGGAAACTTGAGCCCTTACCGCAGCGGCAACCTCGTGCGAAAGTGTATCGGGCTGCCAGGACAACGCGCCCACAGGCTTCAGTCCCAGCATCAGCGCCGCAGTCTGGTAGCCGCCAAACAACGAAACGGTTGGGCTCATGCCCAGTGTCACCGCCTGCATGTGTGCCTTCACGCTGGCTGCAACTTCGCTAGTGGAGGAGTAGAACCGGTCATAGTCGCTGACGTAAAGAACTACCCCCTGCAAAGCAAAGATGCGGCCGATTGCACCGGGGAGATCGTGAAGCAGGCGCTCGGCATCCTCAAAGAGCATCATCTCCTGGCTCAGGGCGTAGAGCCGCTCGACGTCGGCCTGACGCTGTTCCGCCTGGCGCGCCTGTTGCCGTGCCCGTTCCGACAGCCGGCTGACCACAACGCAGCTGAGCGCGAAAGAAACCATGGCGACCCAGGCTTGCGGACCCTCGATGCGAAATGTGCGCACGGGGGGCAGAAAGTAAAAGTCGAAGCAGATGGCGCAGAGAGTCGCGATGTAGATGGAAAGGACGATTCCGGTTTGCGCGGCCCACCAAACCACAAGGACTAGGAAGACCATCCCCGCCGTGGTGGAATTGGCGCCCAGCCAGACCATCAGGAATGTGGCCAGCGCGGCCGATGCCGTGGCTGCGAACCAGCGAAGAGCCTGCCATGAATAGGCCTTTGCGCCCATCGACTTCCCCTCACGAATGATACCTGTCCGTCGCATTTTGTGAAATGCCGTGCCGCAATGATGTAATCTTCCGTTGGAAAGAAGAACGACATGCCAGGAAGAATTTTGGTGATTGACGACGAATCGCAGATCACGCGGGTGCTCAGGGCCGCTCTCTCGGCCCAGGGATACGATGTGCGCACGGCCAACGATCCCGAGGAGGGGTTGCGGGTCTTTCGGGACTGGCCGCCCGATCTGGTGATCACCGACCTGATGATGCCGGGCATGAGCGGCGTGGAAGTGTGCCGGGTGATTCGTTCGCGGGCCACGACGCCCGTGCTCGTCCTCTCGGTTCGCGAGCACGAGCGATCGAAGGTGGAGGCCCTTGACGCCGGTGCTGACGACTACGTAACGAAGCCGTTCAGCATTCAGGAGCTGCTGGCCCGCGTACGGGCCCATCTGCGTCGCGCGCCGGAACGCACTACGAACGCGATCGAGACTGGAGATTTTGTCGTGGACTCGAATGCCCACACGATCACTGTGCAGGCTAAGCCTGTTCACCTGACTCCGAAAGAATTCGATCTCCTGGTGCATCTCGCACGAAACCCAGGAAAGGTAATGACCCACCGCGCGCTTCTGAGCGCTGTGTGGGGTGCCCAGGCCGCACATCAGCCCGAGTACCTGCGAGTGTTTATTGGCCAGGTCCGCAAGAAGCTCGAAAACGAAACCGGCCGCCAGTACATTCAAACGGAGCCATGGGTCGGATACCGGTTTATTCCGGAAGGCTGGATAGGCAACGAAGAATAGAGTGCGCCGGCATCGCATTGCGAGGCGCGCTCTGCCGGTGGCGAGCTGATTCGCCAGGAGTTTCGCGCGCTCAGAGCCGTTCTTTACGGTTTATTTAGGAATTCTTTTCGATACTCAAATCTTGAACGAGACAGAATCGAGCTTGGTCAGGCCGATTCGCGCAGCCCTGCTGGCGAATCGGCACAGGGAGTTCTTGCGCCCCGCACGTTGAGCACGGCTGTCGATTAAGAAACCGTTTATCCGCTTCGATCTTTGCCGGCGCTTGCCGGCTATAACCGGGGGTTTTCGGGATGCTTGATGCACTCATGATGCTTTTGACCGCAGTTTTCTTCGCCGTGGCGTTTCTTTACGTCAAGGCATGTCAGAAGTTGAGGTAGCCCATGCACATGGATTGGATTTCGGCCACCGGCCTGGCGCTCTCGGTTCTCTTATTGGTCTATCTCACCCTGGCAATGCTCTTCCCGGAGAAGTTCTGAAATGTCGTTCAATGGCTGGCTGCAATTTGCCGTTTACAGTGTCGTTCTATTCCTGCTCGTTCGTCCGGTGGGAACCTACCTCGCTCACGTCCTTGAAGGCGAGCGCACGTGGCTTGCCCCGGTGCTGCGTCCGTTTGAACGGCTCATCTACAAGCTCTGTGGCGTGCAGGCCGACAAGGAGATGAACTGGCGCCAATACGCGTACGCGGCGCTCGGCTTTTCGGCAGCGACCATGGTGCTCACCTACGCGGTTGAACGCCTTCAGGCATACCTGCCGTGGAACCCGCAGCACCTGGCCGCAGTTGGACCCGATCTGGCGTTTAACACCGCCGCCAGTTTCACGACCAATACCAACTGGCAGTTCTACACGCCCGAGTCGACCATGAGCTACCTGACCGAGATGGTTGGGCTGGCGACGCACAACTTCTGGTCGGCTGCGGTGGGCATCGTGGTTGCGGTGGCGCTGATTCGGGGAATCAAGCGCACGCAGTCTGCGACCATCGGCAACTTCTGGGTCGATATGACGCGGACACTGCTCTACATCCTGGGACCGATGTGCGTGATCTATGCATTGTTGCTGGTGTGGCAGGGCGTGCCCCAGAATCTGCATGCATACACAGTCGCGCATTCGCTCGAGACACCTTCCCAGGTGCAGACCATAGGGCAAGGTCCGGTGGCTTCGCAGGAAGCCATCAAGATGCTGGGCACCAACGGCGGCGGATTCTTTAACGCCAACAGCGCCCATCCCTACGAAAACCCGACGCCGCTGTCAAATTTCCTTGAGATCCTCTCGATTTTCTGCATCGGCGCAGGCCTGACGTATACGTTGGGCCGAATGACTGGCTCGCCTGGCCATGGGTGGGCAGTTTTTGGCGCGATGTTTGTGCTGTTCGCCGCGGGGTTCGCGGCTTGCTACTGGGCTGAAGCGCATCCCTATAACGTGATTCACGGGGCCGTGCAGGCGCGCACGGCGACTTCGCCCGGCGGCAACATGGAAGGAAAAGAAGTTCGCAACGGCATCGCGGAGAGCAGCCTGTTTGCCACCATCACTACCGACGCCAGTTGCGGCGCGGTGAACGGTATGCACGACAGCTTCACTCCATTGGGCGGAATGATTCCGCTGGTCAACATCATGATGGGCGAGGTCATCTTCGGCGGCGTGGGATCGGGCTTGTACGGCATGTTGATCTTTGTGGTTCTGGCGGTTTTCATTGCAGGGCTGATGGTGGGCCGCACACCGGAATACCTGGGCAAAAAAATCGAGGCCTATGACGTGAAGATGGCCATGCTTTACGCGCTCATCTTCTGCTTTATCGTTCTCACTTTCACGGCCATTTTCGTGATGATCCCCCAGGGTCTTGGCGCCATGGCCAACTCCGGCCCGCACGGGTTTAGCGAGGTCCTCTACTCGTTCGTGTCCGGCGCAGGCAACAACGGGTCGGCCTTTGGAGGCCTTACCCCCAACTGGTGGTACAACGTCGCGATGGGCTTTGACATGCTCATCGGAAGGTTCCTCATGATGATTCCGGTGCTGGCCCTGGCAGGCAATCTGGCGCAGAAGAAGAGTGTTCCACCGTCGCCAGGCACGTTCCCGGTGAATACGCCATTGTTTGCCGTGCTGCTGGTGGGCGTGGTGGTCATCGTGGGCGCGCTCACATTCTTCCCGGCATTAAGCCTGGGACCGATCCTGGAGCACCTGCTGCTGCAGGCAGGGAAGTTGTTCTAAACCGCAGGAACTTTATCAGGACAAGGCAAAACGGACTGTTATGGCTGAGAGAATTAACATTTGGAACCCGCAGATCATTCGCCAGGCAACGCTTGACAGCTTTCGCAAGCTGGACCCGCGCGGGATGGCCAAGAACCCGGTGATGTTTGTTGTTGAAGTAGGCAGCGTGCTCACCTCTGCGCTGCTCGTCGACAACTTTCTGCATCATCGCGCGGCCTTCGCTTTCAACCTGCAGATCACGCTCTGGCTGTGGTTCACGGTGTTGTTCGCAAATTTTGCCGAGGCCATGGCGGAGGGCCGCGGGAAAGCTCAGGCCGACACCCTGCGCAAGGCCAAGGGTGAGACCATCGCCAAGCGCTACAAGGCAGACGGCAGTTTTGAAGAAGTCATCAGCGGATTGCTTCGCGCCGGCGACGTGATCTACGTCGAGGCCGGTCATTACATTGCGGGCGACGGCGAAGTGATCGAAGGTGTAGCGTCGGTGGACGAGTCGGCGATCACCGGTGAATCCGCTCCGGTCATTCGTGAGGCGGGCGGCGACCGGTCGGCGGTGACGGGCGGCACGAAAGTGTTGTCGGACTGGATTAAGGTGCGCATCACCTCGAATCCCGGCGAGACGTTTCTCGACCGCATGATCGCGCTCGTCGAAGGCGCTACGCGCCAGAAGACGCCAAACGAGATTGCGCTCAGCATTCTGCTTTCCGGGCTTACGATCATCTTCCTGCTGGCGGTGGTGACGCTGCAGCCTTTCGCCATCTACTCCAGCGCGCCGCAGACAGTCTTCGTGTTGGTGTCGCTGCTGGTCTGCCTGATTCCCACCACGATTGGCGGCTTGCTTTCGGCGATCGGCATCGCCGGCATGGACCGCCTGGTGCAGTACAACGTGCTGGCCATGAGCGGGCGCGCCGTGGAAGCTGCCGGCGACGTGAACACGCTGCTTCTCGATAAGACCGGCACGGTGACTCTTGGCAACCGGCAGGCGACAGAATTTATTCCCGCGCCGGATGTGAGCCAGGAACGGCTGGCAAATGCCGCGCAGCTCGCGTCGCTTTCTGATGAGACGCCAGAGGGCAGGTCGATTGTTGTGCTGGCCAAAGAAAAGTACAACTTGCGCGGGCGCGACCTGGGCGGCATCCATGCCGAGTTTGTTCCATTTACCGCGCAGACCCGCATGAGCGGAGTGAACCTGCCGGGCACGCGCATCCGCAAGGGTTCGGCAGACGCCATTGCGCGTTTCCTCGAAGAACAGGGAACCACAATGCCGCAGAAGGTCCGCGATTCTGTCGAGGAGATCGCGCGCGCGGGCGGAACGCCGCTGGTGGTTGCTGAAAATGCTTCGGCGCTCGGCGTGATTCATCTGAAAGACATTGTCAAAGGCGGGCTGAAAGACCGGCTAGCGCGGCTGCGTGCCATGGGTATCCGCACCATCATGATTACGGGCGACAATCCGCTCACGGCCGCAGTCATCGCGCGCGAGGCTGGTGTAGACGACTTTCTGGCGGAAGCCAAGCCGAAGGACAAAATGGACCTGATCAAGCGCGAGCAGGGCAAGGGCAAGCTTGTGGCGATGACCGGAGACGGCACCAATGATGCTCCCGCGCTGGCCCAGGCTGATGTAGGCGTCGCCATGAATACCGGCACGCAAGCCGCGAAGGAAGCCGGCAACATGGTGGATCTGGATTCGAACCCCACCAAGCTGATCGAGATCGTGGAGATCGGCAAGCAGTTGTTGATGACGCGCGGCGCGCTGACCACTTTCTCGATCGCCAACGATGTGGCCAAGTATTTCGCCATCATCCCGGCGATGTTTGCCGGGGTGTTTCCGGTGCTCAACGCGCTCAACATTATGTATCTGCATTCGCCGCAGTCGGCGATTCTGTCAGCGGTTATTTTTAACGCGCTGATTATCGTGGCGCTGATTCCGCTGGCTTTGAAGGGCGTGAAGTACGTGCCAAAGGCGGCGGATGTGCTTTTGCGGCAAAACCTGCTGGTCTACGGCGTGGGCGGCATCATCATCCCGTTTATTGGGATCAAGGCCATCGATCTGTGCCTGGTGGCGCTGCACCTGGCGTGATGAAGAGAGAACAGAGGAATAGAAGCTGATTTCCAAGGAGATTGATTGTGCATTCCGTCTCAAGTACAGTGATTTCACAGGAGAGTCCTGTTACGCAGTCTGACTGGACACCACCGAAGACGCAAGAGGCGCCCGCCGTGCACTCTGTGTGGAAGACGTCCATTCTCTTCACACTGGTCACGGCGGTGCTGTTCGGCCTGGCGTACCCGCTGGTGATGACAGGCATCGCGCACATCCTTTTTCCGCGCCAGGCCTCAGGAAGCCTGATTCTCAACAACGGCCAGATCATTGGTTCTGAGCTGATCGCGCAGAGCTTCACTTCGGATCGCTACTTTCATCCGCGCCCTTCGGCTGCGGGAAACGGGTATGACGCCACATCGTCGGGCGGCTCGAACCTTGCGCAGTCAAACGCCAAGCTCGCCGCGCGCATTCAGGGAGACATCGACAAGCTGGAGAAAGAGAATCCCGGCAAGCCGGTTCCCATCGACATGGTGACGACGTCAGGATCGGGGCTCGATCCGGATATCACGCCTGACAATGCGTATTATCAGTCGCCGCGAGTTGCGCAGGCGCGCGGAATTTCCATGGATCAAGTTCGCAGTTTGATCGCGCAGCATACTACGCAACGGCAGCTTGGCCTTCTGGGCGAGCCGCGCGTAAACGTGCTGGAACTGAATCTCGCTCTCGATCAGATTTCCAAATAAGTTTCAACGCAGCGGCTTCCCGAGCCATGAGCATACGGGAGGAGCCATCGTGCTCTTCCCGTTTTTTTGCGTGGAGAGGGGAATTTGATCGGGATGTTGGCCGTTTCGAATTGATAGCGATAGTGCGGGCAGTTTCGGGCGCCGTGCTACATTTCTCTGCGGCCCTCTAGCGCTCGCGCCATGGTCACTTCGTCGGCGTATTCGATGTCGCTGCCGGCTGGAACTCCGGTGGCGATGCGGGAAATGCGCACTGGGAACTTGCGCAATGCAGTTGCGAGCCAATCGGCGGTCGCCTCGCCTTCAAGCGTGGGGCTCATTGCCAGAATCACTTCGTCGACCTCACCACGCTCAACGCGGTTGATCAGCGTGACCGCACGCAACTGGTCGGGACCCACGCCATGCAGCGGCGAAAGCGTTCCGTGGAGCACGTGATAGACGCCCTGGTACTTCTGCGTGCGTTCCAGCGTATCAATATTGGTAGGCTCCTCCACCACGCACACCAGGCGCTGGTTCCGGACAGGGCTGGCGCAGTACGCGCAGGGATCGACGTCGGTGACGTTATTGCAGATGGAACAGAGGCGCAGGCTGGCTTTGAGCCCGCGCACGGCGTCGGCCAGCGCGGCGGCATCCTCGTCGCTTGAGCGCAGAAGATGAAATGCATAGCGCTGTGCGCTCTTGGTGCCCACGCCGGGCAGTTTTTTCAATTCCTCAATGAGCCGGGCCATCGGCTCGGCATAACGTGCCACGCAAACGCCTCCATTTATCCGCCCAGCCCGGGAATCTTGAGCCCGCCGAGCATGCCCTGCACGCTCGATTTGATGGCTTCATCGGCCTTGCGGCGGGCCTCGTTGACTGCGCCCACAATCAGATCCTGGAGCATCTCGACGTCGGCTTGGCCGCCGCTCAAGCTCACCACTGCGGCGGGGTCAATGACTAACTTCAGAAGCTCTTTTTTGCCGTTTATGGTTGCTGTCACTGCGCCGCCGCCGGTTGTCGCTTCCACCACGGTCTCGCCCAGCTTGCGCTGAAACTCCTCCTGCATCTGGCCTGCCTGCGAAAGCATCTCGGTAATCTTCAGTGGATTGATCATCGATGGTTTACCCTCTTCGCTCCTCCGTCACTTCTGCCTTAGATCAAGCACGCTGCGTACTTCGGCGTTGAAGAGCTCCTGCGCGCGCTTCACCAATGGATTTGCAAGCGCGGTCTCCTGGACGCTGCCGGCAGGAATCACGGGCGGTGTGACAACGGCTGCGGCGGTTCCCGTGCCGCCGAATACCATGAATCGCGGAGGCGCTCCTTGCCGCTGCAGTTCCTGCCGGATGATCTTCTCGGCAGCGGTATTCACGGTCAGGCTGAGCATCTTCTTTCCCATTCCCGGCACGGTGACGCGAACGCCCCCACCCTCGAAGGCCCACGCGCCCGAGCCGAGAAGATGTGCGGCGGAACTGTGGGCCGCCGTGGCCAGTGCTGTGACAATCGCTTCGCGCAGGTGTTCGATATTCGACCCGGCGGTTACGGTGGCAGCTGCGGGCTCGGGAACTTTGGCCAGCGCGCCCTCGGTAAGAGTCTCGGGTGATGCGAAGCCGACTGTGTGGGTGGCGACGGCGGGGAAGGGCGAAGGCTCCGGAACTGTTGCGTCTGCCAAAATCGCAGACGGAACGACGGGCGTCCTGTTGGGTTCGGGACGCCTTGCGGTTGATGCGGAGCTCCAACTGACCGCGTCGCGCGCGGAGGTGCTCGACGATGACGGATTCCCGCTGATGGAACGCGGTACGCTGACGCTTGAACTTGCGCGAGGAGTGTTGCTTGCGGGCGCGAGCCGCGAACCCGATCCGGTTGCCGCGCCGCTGAGCAACTCTTCAATGGGCAGCAGCCGCTGCGCGTGGATGAGTTTCAGCAGTCCAAGCTCCAGATGGAACCGCTGTTCCTGGCGGTAGTTCAAATCGTCAAAGGTGCGCAACACAATCTGCAGGTTGCGTGTCAGCTCCTCTTCGGTAAAAAGCAAAGCAGTGCGGGCTGACCGCGAGCGCTCATCGGCCGAGATCTGAAGAAGCTCGGTCTGCTCGCCGCCAAGTTTCGCCATGAGGGTGTTGCGCAGGTAACGAGCCAACTGGCGCGCCAGCGCGAGCGGACTGTGACCGGCATTCACCAACGTATTCGCCTGCTCCATCAGTTCCGCGCTTTGGCCGGCGGCCACAGACTCCATCAGCTTTTCGAAGACGGTATTCGGCACCGAGCCCATCAGCTCGCGAATTTGCTCGGCAGAGAGCTTTGGCCGGCCTGCCTCCACCGGTGCCGAGGCGATGGCCTGGTCCATGATGGAGAGCGCGTCGCGCATCGACCCGTCGCCGGCTTCGGCCAGCAGCGCCAGCGCGTCGTCTTCGGCAGTGATCTTTTCCTCGGCGGCGATCATCTTCAATTGCGTCCGGATGTCGTCAAACTTGACCGCGTGAAAGCTGAAATGCTGGCAGCGTGAACGGATGGTCTGCGGAATATTCTCGGGCTCGGTGGTCGCCATCATAAAGATGACGTGCGCCGGAGGTTCCTCGAGCGTTTTGAGCAGCGCATTGAAAGCCGCCTCGGTGATCTGGTGCGCCTCATCGAGGATGTAAACCTTATACCGGTCGCGCGCTGGCGCGTAGCGCGCAGCATCGCGCAACTCGCGGATCTCGTCGATGCCGCGGTTAGTGGCCGCGTCGATTTCGATCACGTCGACGGCATTGCCCTGGCGGATCTCAGTGCACGCCTCGCACACTCCGCAGGGTTCGGGAGTGGGCCGTTGTGCAGAGCCGATCTGGGTACGGCAGTTCAGCGCCATGGCAAGAATGCGCGCGATTGTGGTTTTGCCGATGCCGCGATGGCCGGAAAAGATGTAGCCGTGCGCGATCCTATTCTGTTCGAGCGCATTGAGCAGGGTGCGCGTCACATGGTCCTGGCCGGCCACATCGGCAAAGCGCTGCGGGCGATATTTTCTGGCCAGAACCTGGTAGGACATGCGAACTCGACTCCTGTGCGGCTGTTTGAAATCGAACAACCTAGAGGGATTCTATCGTTCCGGGGCAGGCGGCTGCCGAGTGGAAAAACGTGATGTATGCAAAGCACTTTGCATTGGCCGCTCCGATGGGGCCGCATCGTTTTGTGACAACCGAGCGACGGTTGGAGTCTAATAAGAGGAGGAAGGTGGGCTCGTTCCAGGAGCAGAATGAATCGCCCCGTGGCTGTACAAGTTTGCAGTACGGAAGCGCGCGGTGGTTGCTCGATTGGAGTGAGTTTATTTTCGCGAAGAGGGACTTTCAATTGAAACGGGGATTCGGCGCAGCGCTTGCTTTGGGTTGCCTGGTGGCGATGGCGCCAGCGCTGCGAGCGCAGACTTCAAATAGCAACAAGCCCGCGGGCGCGGGTCAAAACAACGGTTCCGGCCAAAGCCAACCGGCCGCGAATTCGCAAAGCACGCCTGCGCAATCGCCTTCCCGCCCGCAGCAGCAGAACAATCAGAATCCGTTTCCGGAGGATACGAACTCAGTTCCGGTGATGCCGTCGAGAGACTCAGAGGGTTCGGTGCCGGTCCCGGACGATGAAGCCACGCACATTCCGATGCCTGCAGCAGATTTCGATCCGGTGCGCAGCCCCGAAGAGGCTGGAAACGCTGCGGAGGCGGGCCAACAGAAGTACAGTTCAAGCCAGGCCGGAATGAGCGACTTGCTGCCGCCCGCCGACGACGACACGACACAGCCGGGGAAGAAGCATCGCAAGGACTCCGTGATTGAACCGGAGCACCACGAGAGTGCGCAGGAAGACGAAAACGTCGGCAACTACTATCTCGATAACAAGGATTTCAAGGGCGCGCTTTCGCGCTTCGAATCCGCACTGGTGCTGGACCCTGACAATCCAGATGTGTATTGGGGGCTCGCGGAGTGCCAGCGCCACCTGGGTAACTTTGCCGAGGCCCGCGCGAATTACCAGAAGGTGATGGAGTACGATCCTGGGAGTCGCCACGCGAAAGATGCGCGAAAGGCACTTGAGGATCCTGAGATTGCCAACGCGAAGCCGGATTCGTCCGCGCCGACCGCAGCGAAGCCGCAGCAATGAAGCTCGCTTGCCCTGAGCGCGAGTGTTCGGATCTCGTGATTTCGTAATCAACTCATGACTTGCGCGGGCGTGGACGCCCGCACGACAGCCGGTCAGAGACCGGCGCTGCGCTTCGCGGCGACCTGTGAGCAGTGAGCTTAAAACCCTGCCCAGCGCAGATAGCCTGCGAGAATTTGCTGCCCCCACAAGCCGCTGATGATTCCGCCCAGGCAAAGAAATGTGCCGAGAGGCAGCTTGGTGAGCGCCCAGACCTCGCCCTTTTTGCGTGATGACGGAACTGCCAGCACGGCGATCGCGGCCAGTGCGCCCAACACCACACCCAGGGCGAAAGCGCACAGCGCACCGGGCAGGCCGAGCCACGCAGCCAGCAGCGCCATCAGTTTCGCGTCTCCCAGGCCGATGCCCTCGCGGTGGCGAATCAGCTTATAGATCCAGCGGATGAGCAGGATAAGGCCGGCGGCAACCAGAATGCCTATCAGTGAAGCGATCGCGGCTTGGATATGTACGTCATTTCCAATGTGGGCCGAAGCGAAAGTGCTTCCAAATGGGATCGGAATGATGCTGTAGACGAATCCGACCGCGACTCCAGGCCAAGTCAGCCAATCCGGCAGCCAAAGATGCTCAGCGTCGAGAGCGGCGAGGGCCACTAGGAGCCAATAGAAAAACATATGACCGAATGCAGCGGCCAAACCTCTCAAGAATGCCTCAGCGGGGATTCCGGCGACAAAGTTCGATTCGAAAAACCGCCATCCGATCGAAGCCCAGAGCCCGCCCACTGCAAGCTCTACCAGCGGATATCGCCAGCCGATCTTCGCTTTGCAGCTCCGGCAGTGGCCGCGGAGCGCCAGCCAGCTTATGAGCGGGAGGTTTTCCCACCACGCCAGCGTCCGCCCGCAGCTTCGGCAATGCGAACGCGGACGGGCGACGCTCTCGCCTGCGGGCCAGCGACTTACGCACACGTTCAGAAAACTGCCGAAGGCCAGCCCCAGAAGGCCGGCAAAGACGGTTCCCAGAATGCGGATCATTCAGAGGATGAGTATACGGCTGTGAGACGGTCCCCAATCCCGCCACGCTAAACTGGAATTGCATGGATCTTCCGCCCGTGAGCTCCAATGCAAAAGATTCGGCGCCGGTGAAGGTCACTGATCCGGCGCGCGCGGCAGCATTTTTTAAAGAGTCCGTGGCCATCATGGCTCGCCTGCGCGCCCCCGGCGGCTGCCCCTGGGACCGGGAACAATCTTTCGATTCCATCCGCAAGTACACGCTGGAAGAAGCCTACGAAGTGTTCGACGCGATTGAGCGCCGCGACTTTGCACACTTGCCCGAGGAGCTCGGCGATCTGCTTCTGCAGGTGCTGTTTTACGCCGAGATGGCTGCCAATGAGGGCCACTTCACCATTGCCGATGTGATCGACGAGCTGAACCGCAAGCTGGTGCGGCGGCATCCGCACGTCTTCGGCGACGAGGCTTCGCGCGCGGCAGGAAATAAAGCACACGTGGACGCGAACGTTGAGGGCTCCGCAGCCGCCGTTCTGCGCAACTGGGAAGAGATCAAGGCAGCCGAGGCATTGCATGCAGCAGACGCGCCTTCGGCGCAAAGGCCCCCTGCCTCGCGGCTCGACAGCGTGTTGCGCGTGCTGCCCGCGCTGGCAGAGGCCGCGAAACTCGGCGGCAAAGCGCAGAAATCGGGCTTTGACTGGCCGAGCTGGCGCGAGCTGATGCCGAAAGTCGCGGAAGAGACGGCGGAGCTCAAGGCCGAAGCTGAATCGGCTGACCCTGCGCGTGGGCAGGCAATCGAAGCTGAGCTGGGCGACCTGCTTTTCACCGTGGTCAACCTGGGCCGGCACCTGGGCGTGGATGCGGAGATGGCATTGCGCAACTGCAACCTGAGATTCCGGCAACGCTTCAGAGAGATGGAGCGGACGGCGACGCGCCCGCTCGAGGAACTTTCTTCGGCCGAGTTGGAAGCGCTTTGGGAGCATGCGAAGCGAAAGCTGGCAGCCGATGCCGCAGCGTCTCAAGCGCCAGAGCAGGCGCAGCCATGAACATTCAGGTCCGCGCCTGCAAAGGTCTTGACGAACTCGAGGCATGTGTCAAGATCCAGGTTGCTACCTGGGGCTACGACGAATCCGACGCAATTCCGCGCAAAACCTTTTTGTTGGCACAAAGAATTGGTGGGCAGGTACTCGGCGCCTTCGTGACCGGCTTCTCAAACGGTTTAGCAAGCGGGATCGCTGGAAGCCTCTGTGGTTTCGCCATGTCTTTGCCTGGGATCAAAACGATCGAAAGCCGACCCTACCCCTACCTCCACTCTCACATGCTGGCCGTTCTGGAGTCGCACCGCAATCTCGGTCTTGGCACGCAACTCAAATGGGAGCAACGACGTGAAGCACTCTCCCGCGGCATAAGGCACATGGAGTGGACCTTCGATCCTCTGGAAATCAAAAACGCCTTTTTAAATATCCACAGGCTGGGAGCGATTGCCCGTGAGTATCGTGTGGATTTCTATGGTGTATCCTCTTCTCGACTGCAGGGTGGGCTTCCAACGGATCGATTGTTGGCAGAGTGGGAGCTGGATTCCCCGAGAGTGAAGGCCATTTGCGCTCAACGCCAGGCAGCCGCAACCAAGATTGAAGAACGGATTTGTGTTCCGGCCTCCATCGACCAGTGGAAGACCAATGAAGCAAGCAGAAGTCGGGCTCTCGCTGTGCAGATTGAGAATCGGCAGAGATTTCAAGAGGCATTTTCCCGCGGGCTGGCGGTTTTGGGCTTCTCACGGGACGCGGAAGGAAACGGAGTTTTTGAGCTTGGTTCCCTCGCCTCGCTGAAGCAGCAACTGTTCCAAGACGAGGATTTTTATGCAAATTGATGCAATCGTCCTGCGTGAGCTTCATATTCCACTGGTTCGCCCGTTTGAAACCAGTTTTGGCGTCACCCGCAACCGAAGGATCGTGCTTGCCGAAGTCCACTCAGAAGGACTGACGGGCTGGGGCGAGTGCACAGCCGGCGAGCGCCCGACATTTTCGAGCGAATCCACCGACACGGCGTGGCAGGTGCTCATCAACGAGCTGGCGCCCATGCTGGCAGCCGAGTCGCCCGAGCATGGCGGCGAGTGCCCGAAGATCTTCCGCTCGGTGCGCGGCAACCCCATGGCGAGAGCTACGCTCGAAAACGCCATCTGGGATCTTGAAGCGCAGCGCGAAGGTGTGTCGTTGTCGCGCCTGCTCGGCGGGGTACGCGACACCATCCCCTGCGGCGTGTCGCTCGGCATTCAATCCTCGATCGCTGAATTGCTGTCGATTATCGAGCGCGAGCTGGCCACGGGCTACCAGCGCATCAAGCTCAAGTGCAAGCCGGGCTGGGACGTTGAGGTGTTTGAGCGCGTTCGCAACCGCTGGCCCAGTATCATGCTGAGCTGCGATGCCAACTCGGCCTACCGGCTCCGCGACGAGGATCACATCGTGTCATTCGACGCGTTCGATCTGCTCATGATTGAGCAGCCCCTGTGGCACGACGACTTCTACTTCCATTCCGTGCTGCAAAAACGGCTGGAGACGCCCATCTGCCTCGACGAATCGATTCACAACCGTCGCGATGCTTTAGCGGCGATCGAGATGGAGTCGTGCAAGATCATCAACATCAAGCTGGGGCGCGTGGGCGGATTCTCCGAGGCGATTGCCGTGCACAATGCGGCAATGGAGCGGGGGATTCCCGTGTGGTGCGGCGGCATGCTCGAGTCGGGCGTGGGCCGCTCGCACAACATCGCGCTTTCGACGCTTGAGGGCTTCAGCTTGCCTGGAGACGTCTCCGCCTCGGCCCGCTACTTTGCCGACGACATCATCGAGCCCCATGTGACGGTTTCGGCGCAAGGCGAGATTGCGATTCCAGACTCGCCGGGCCGCGGCTACGAGGTGCGCACCGATCTGATCGAGAGGCTGACCGTGCGCAAGGAGACCATTCGCGCGATGGCGCTGGTGGCGTAGGCCGCTTGAAGTCCTGAAACTTTCACGCCGCACGCAGAAAAGTGTCGTGCGGCGCGCTCAGCAAGACCAAACATACAATTTGTGGGACCAATGGCACGTTCGCGTGTCGAGCGGAACTCTTTTCGCCTGCCCCGCGTATCTAATTCCGGCCCATTTCTGTCTGCGGGCCGATTACAATTGGACAATTGAGGAGGCGAACGGAATGAGTCGACTTGGCCGAATTGGAGTCCTGTTCTTTCTCGCCGGCGCGGCGCTTGCCGCGCAGGTGCAGATAACGCATGCGCAGAGCGAAGCGTCGAGCAACACGGAAAAGCCAGTCCCGCTGCTGCCCGCTCTCGACAAGCAGATCATGAATACCAACGCAGACCCATGCGTGAACTTCTGGCAGTACGCCTGCGGCAACTTCAGCAAGCTCTATCCGATTCCTCCTGATAAGTCAGGCTACGGATCGACGACGATTGTCTTCGATCACACGCAGGACGCGCTGCACGAACTACTGGAACAGGTCGCGGCGCCAAGCGCCCAGCACAACGCCAATGAACAAAAGATCGGCGATTATTACGCGAGCTGCATGGATGAAAACGCAATTGAAGCGGAGGGGCTGAAGCCATTGCAGGCGGAACTCGATCGCATCGCCGCGCTCAAGGACAAGAACGAGTTGACTGACCTGCTGGCGCACTACCAGATGGTCAACGTGAATGCATTTTTCGGCTACGGCGAGCAGCAGGATTTCAAAGACGCGCAAAAGCAGATTGCGATTGTCGACCAGGCGGGGCTGGGGTTGCCGGAGCGGGATTATTACTTCAGGGCCGGCGACGCGGCAGAGAAAACGCGCAAGGAATATGTGGAGCACGTGGCAAACATGCTGCACCTGATGGGGGAACCGCAAGATAAAGCCACAGCGGACGCGCAAAAGGTGATGGCGCTGGAGACGGCGCTGGCCAAGGTCTCAATGGATGTCACTTCGCGACGCGATCCGAACAATATCTATCACCCGATGTCGACGGCAAAGCTGGCGCTGCTTATCCCGAAAATTGATTGGCACAAATTGTTCATCGATACCGGGGAACCGGGCATTGCGGATTTGAATGTGGGCAATCCAGACTTTTTCAAGGGACTGCAGGATGTCTTAACCAATACCGATCTGGACACGATAAAGACCTATCTGCGGTGGCAATTGATCGACTCGATCCCCGAATATGCGCTGCCCAAGGCGATGAGCGAAGAGGATTTCAATTTCAACAACCACGAGTTGAGCGGCCAGCCGCAGCAGAAGCCACGCTGGAAGCGATGCGTGGCAGCCACCGACGGCGCGCTCGGTGAGGCGCTTGGCCAAGTGTATGTTGCCGCAAACTTCCCAGCGGCAAGCAAGGCTTTTACGGTGCAGATGGTCCATGATATCGAAGGCGGAATGGGCGAGGAGATCAGCGACCAGGCGTGGATGAGCGCTGAAACCAAGCAGCGGGCAGATGCCAAGCTGCACATGGTGGCGGACAAAATCGGGTATCCGGATCACTGGCGCGACTACTCCAAGCTCGACGTGGTGCGCGGCGATGCCATCGGCAACGCATGGCGGGCTGCGGATTTTGAGAACAAGAGGGAACTCAACAAGATCGGCAAGCCCGTGGATCGCGGGGAGTGGGGAATGAGCCCGCCAACGGTAAATGCGTACTACAACCCGCTGATGAACGACATCAATTTTCCGGCGGGAATTCTGCAGGCGCCCCTGTATGATCCGCAGGGCACCGATGCGGAGAACTACGGGCATATCGGGTCGATTGTGGGACACGAGCTGACACACGGATTCGACGACCAGGGAAGCCAATTTGACGGCAATGGCAACCTTTCGGACTGGTGGACGGCGGACGATCGCAAGAAGTTCGACGACATGACGGATTGCGAAGTGAAGGAATATGGGAACTTCACCGCTGTTGACGACGTGAAGTTGAACGGGAAACTTACGCTGGGAGAGAATACGGCGGACAATGGCGGCCTGCGCATTGCTTACGACGCGTTTCTGGCAGACGCAAAGCGCAAAGGCATCGATCTGAATGCGAAGCAGGACGGATTTGCGCCCATACAGCAGTTTTTCCTGTCATTCGGCCAGAATTGGTGCGGAGTGTTGCGGCCTGAGCAGATGCGGTTGCAGGTGCAAACCGATCCGCATTCGCTGGACGAGTTCCGCGCCAACGGAGTGGTCGAGAATATGCCGGAGTTTGGGAAAGCATTCGGATGCAAAGTGGGCCAGCCGATGATGCCGGCGGATGCCTGCCACGTTTGGTGAGGACGAACACTTACACCCAAGACAAGCGCCCCTCAATCCCAGGTCTCAAAAGCGAGACCTGGGGCAACCCGGCCTGCCACGTTTGGTAGAGCGGGCACAATGCGCAGCTCGCTGGCGCGAGACTGGGCCTATTTTTTCTGATGGCCCCAGTTGAAGTAGTAACCCAGGATGCCTTTGACGATGAGATGTTCGGTTGACGCGGTGGCGCCCCAACCCGCGCCGAAGTTGATTTCCCACCGGGGAGAGACGAAGAGATTCACGACCGGGAAGACCTGGTGCTGCTGGTTGTGGAGATTGACAAAGTGTCCAAATTCACCGAAGTATCCGTAATACTCAACGCCAAAGTTGAAGGTCTTTGCGGGCTGGTAGGTGACGGTGGCCGCCGGGCCGAAGGTAAGGCCGCGCGGCGAGACATCGCGGTAGTAATACTGCTTCTCTGATGCAGTGGTTCCGGGTGGCAGGCCAGTGGGGTGAATGCCCCAGTTCATGGTTGTGTTCACGGACCAGTACCACTTGCCGACGGTCTGATCAACGATGGGCATGATCTGCCAGGACCACGTCGGGTTTGCATACGCGGCGCGCGCATAGCCGATTTCGTCGGAGAGGCTGACGCCCACAGGCCAGTGCCATGACGGCGGGACGCGCACCCGGGGGCGGATATGGTCGCCGACCCATTGAATGCCGGTTCCGTTTTTCTCTTCGGTGAAAATGTATAACCCCACCTCAGACCAGTCGTTGATGCCTTGCGTGAACTCGACAGTTTCATGTTCCTGGCCCTGGGTGGGAAGCATCCCGTATTCGGTGTCTGTGCTGCCTTCGACCGTGTAGTTGCTGTGAAGCTCTGTCAACAGGACGCCGGGAGACATGGTTTCAGAAGGGTAGACCTGAATTTCGTAGTTCTCCTGTGCGCGGGCCGATGTGGCGACGGCGAGCGCAGAAAGAAAAAGAAAGACGAAAAGGGAAGTGGAGAAAGGTTTCAAGCAGAACTCCGCCGCTTATGCATATTTTGCCAGAAAGGCGTCGACATCGGGCCGCGAGGGCATGGAAGCTGCAGCGCCCTTGCGCGTAACGCAGATGGCTGCGGCCGCGTTGGCAAATCGCGCAGCCGACCAGGGATCTTTGCCTTCAAGGAGCGCTACGGCGAAGGCGCCGTTGAAGCAGTCACCGGCTGCGACGGTATCGATGGCGTCAACGTGGAAGGGCTCGACCCAGGAGGCGTGTCCACCTGCAACTGCGACATATGCACCCTCGCCGCCTCGCTTGAGGACGACGCCGCGCAGGCCTTTGGCCAACAGACGCATTGCGCATTGCTCGGCGTCTGATTCATTGCCGACGTAATGCGCGGCTTCGGTTTCGTTGGGCGTGAACCACGCGACCTGTTCCCAGACGGAACTGGGCAAGTCGGCTGCGGGCGCGGGGTCGAGCATGACGGGGACACCGGAGCGCGCGCAGAATTCGAGCGTGTAGCTAAGCGTGTCCATGGGAATTTCGAGCTGGCAGAGGACCATGCCGGCGGAGCGGATCAAGGCGGCATGATTGTCGACCGCGGCGCGATTCATTTTGCCGTTCGCGCCCGGAACGACGACGATGGCGTTCAGGCCGTCGTCTGCAACGAACATGGGCGCGAGGCCGGAGGAGCCGGGGACTTGCGACATGCCCGCCGTGTCGACGCCGGAGCGGCGCAGGTTTTCGAGCAGAGCGGGCCCGTAGGCGTCGTTGCCCACCTTGGCGACCATGGCGACGGGATAACCGAGGCGCGCCGCGGCCACGGCCTGGTTGGCGCCTTTGCCGCCGGGCGTGGTTTCGAAGCCGGTGCCGATGAGCGTTTGCCCGATGGCGGGAATGCGCGGCGTGCGCGTCACCAGGTCCATGGTGATGCTGCCGACAATCACGATTGGTTTGCGGTGATCAGTCATCGGATGGGCATAGGATCGTGCCTAGGACCGGGCCTCAATGCAGCGGGGCGACAGCGATCATTCCCAGCCCCGCAAGGAAAAACAGAAACATCAGCACCAGCAGGAGGGTCGCGACGCGCGGTGCGCCGGAGAACTCGCGCCATACAAACACGCCCCAACATGCTGAGACCATGGTGGCGCCCTGACCAATGCTATACGAGACGGCAGGTCCCACGAGGTGCGTGCCCGAGGCGAGAAAATTCGCTACGCCGCCGGTGCACCAGATGGCGCCGCCGAGCGTACCGGCCAGATGCCAGCCGACGGGCGCCTTCCAGTACTCCGCGCCAGCAACCGGTTCTTTGCCGTCGAGGGGCTTTTTCATCAGGAGCCAGTTTGCCGGGATGGTTGAGATGAGCAGGCCGATGGTGAAGAACATCGTGACGGCATACGGGCCGGGAGCCTGACTGCCGGGTTCGCCGTTCAGCGCCTTGGCCACAAACGGATAGAAGCAGCCCATAAGAACACCGCACGCGAGGCTGATGACGATGCCACGGACCGTGGCTGATCGGGCCGTACTTTCGCGCTTCTTGTAGGCCGCCGCGTCCAGCACAATGGCTACGACCACCAGCGCTACCCCGCCAAAGAGGAGCAGCGGATTGCCGACGGGCTTGATCACGTAATTCGAAATGGCGCCGATGACGAGAGCTAGGCCGATGCCCACGGGGAAGGCGACTGCCATTCCCGCCACGTCGATGGCGGCTACAAGCAACAGATTCGCCACATTGAAAATTGCGCCGCCGATCATCGCGTAAAGCATGGGCACGATGGGGGTCTGGCGCAAGTCGTCTAGGAAGGGAAGTCCCGCATGGCCCATGCTGCCCGCCGTGATCCCCCAAAACAGCGCGCCCACTGCCATGCCGATGGCGTAATCCCAATAAAAAAGCTGAAAACGAAAGCCGGGGCACAGCTTGAGCGTGTTGGCCCACGATCCCCAAGACAGCATGGTGAGGATGGTCAGGGCGAAGGCAGCTCCATACGTTTGCGGAAGCAACATGGCGTAATGCCTCGCGTGCGATGCAATTTGCGGAACCCATGTACGTTATCGCATCGTCTGCCGATATGTACAGGCGGAAGTTACTTGGTCCGGGAAATGTCCTGCGTTACGTGGTAATTCCCAGGCGTGCCGGTGATGGCAATCGGAATCTTTGAGCCGAGGTGGTTCTTGCGCTTGAAGAGTGGCGAGAAGGGCTTGATCAGCACGGATTTCCATCCCGTCGCCGCGTGCGAGATTCCGGAGTTCATCTTGAGGGTGCCAACGAGATGAACGGATTGGCCGTTCAGATTGAAGGTTCCATGCAATTGAACGTGCGCACCGGGAATTTGAAACATCAGTCCGGGCGTGGCAATCACACCATTGCGAATCGTGACCGGGCCGGCAAGCGAAGAGAGCGCATCGGCGGGATCGGCAGATTGATCGGAAGAATGATTGGAGCGGAGGTCGACAGGGGGTTTCGCGCTTGGATTCTGTTCGCGGGCGCTGAACGCAGAGAGGCTGCGCTCAATGTGGGGATTGGTAGCCTCAGTTGCGGGCAGGTCAAACTGGCCTTCTACGCGCAGCCGCTGGAGAAAGGGTTTGCCGGTGGGGCCGATCCACGCGAGACTATGCAGCGACGCGACGCCGGTCACGGGTACATTCTGGTGCATAAATAGCCGCAGGATCTCTTCGGCGCGGCCGCGATCCATCTCAAGTTCAAGTGTGGTGATTTTGGGCGAACCGGTTACCTGGCCGTGGGCGCGAATCGTTGTGTTCCCGCTTTTCACTTCAACGGCGTTGAGGATGACATCGCCGTTGGTTCCATTTACCGTGCACTGGACCGATCCTTGAACATGCGTGGGCTGGCCGTCAGCGACTACGAAGCCTGGAGTATCTGAGACGGCGTTTGCCTCGATTGCCCGCAGCGGGCCGCTGAAACTGCCGGTAGAAGCCAGCGTCCCTTGAAGTTCGCCCATATCGCTTAGTCTCACCTGGCCAAATGTGAACTTTCCTGAAACTTGCGTAGCGCCAACATCCTGGGTATTCAGTGGACCGAAGGTTCCGGTCGCCGAGATATGGCCGGCGGGCCGTGGATTCTCCATGTCGAGAACGTAGTGGATCGCGTGGTCTTTTTCGAGATTCTTGAGTTCAAGGGAGCGAATGGCAAATCGCAGAGATTTTTCTCGATCGTACTGCACTTCGAGGATGGAGTTGTGCAGGCGCAACAACTCGATGGCAGTGCTCGGCCCGCTGAATCCACTGGCGCTTCCCGTCGGGAATTCCTCGCGGCGGGCGCGGCTGCCGGCGGCCGGAATGATGATGTGCACGCCGGTCATCTCGACCATGTGGACCCGGCGCCGCAACAGCAACAGGTCATTCCATTCACCCTGGACATAAAGCGTTTCAACCGTGCCGAAAGGGGGCAGATTTGGAGCCGAGGAGCGGGTAACGGTGATGCCGGTAGCGATGAAACCCGGATGCGGCAGATATACGCGCCGGTAGTGCGTCACCTTTACCTGGCTGCCGAAGACCTGGATGAGCAGAGGATGAATTTCGCGATAGCGGTACGGCCAATGAATGGCGGTAAAGCAACCGAGGACAAAGATGCAGCATCCGGCGATCCACAGAATGACGGCGAGGGTCGTCTTTCGCCGGTTGATGAGGCCGGCAATTCTGCCTGTCGCGGAAGAGATCCTCAAACGAGCCACCTTTACAACGATGCGATCTTGCGGCTAGGGGGTGTCCGCGCATCGAAGCGCCGCACTCTGCAATGGCCCGGCTGGAGAGATGAAGGCAAGTGCGCGTTTCCCAGCCGAGCGAGAAGACCGAGTGCTATTTCGCCGCCTTCACGGTCTCGGTCAGCGCTGGAACCACCTCAAAAAGATCGCCGACGATTCCGTAATCGGCCACTTCGAAGATGGGCGCGTCAGGGTCCTTGTTGATGGCGACGATGCACTGCGAGCCCTTCATGCCGACGAGGTGCTGGATGGCTCCCGAGATGCCGACGGCGAGATACAGCTTGGGCGCGACGGTCTGGCCGGAGCTGCCCACCTGCCGCTCCATGGGCAACCAGCCATTGTCGCAGATGGGGCGGGATGCGGCTAGCTCTGCGCCCAGTGCGGCCGCGAGATCTTTTACGAGGCCGAGGTTCTGTTCCTCCTTGATGCCGCGTCCAACACTGACAATGCGCTGCGCCGAGCCGAGGTCGACGGTCTGTGCCGCCTCGCGGAAAGGCTCGCCGGGTTCGGTGCGAATCTGCGAGGCGTCAAGATTTGGAGTAAATGTCGTGATGGTTGCCGGGGAAGCGCCGGCGAGGGCATCGACCGCGTCCGCGCGGAATGCCCCGGCCTGCGTCGAAACGAAGCAAGGCCCGTTGCCGCTGTGCCGGTAGTTCGCGTTCAACCGCCCCTGCATGAGCTGTCTTGTAAATACGGCCCCGTCTTCGATGGCGACCACATCGCCGATGAGGGATTGGCCCATGCGTGCTGCGAGTGCCGGCGCATAATCGCGCACCTGGTAGGTGTGCGGAAATACCACTTGCGTGGGGCCCTGGTTTTGGAGGAGCTGTTCGAGGGCCGCGCAATAGCCGTCCGCTGTGTACGGCGCAAGCAGCGGATGCTCCACGCGGACGACTTTACCCACGCCTTTGGCCGCGGCTTCGGCGGCGAGTGCCGCGGTCTGCGCGCCGATCACGACTGCCGTGATGTCCTGCGCGGGGCCAAGCTTCAGCGCAGCAGCCAGTGCCTCCCAGCTTGAGCTTCTGATTCGTCCGCCTCGCTCTTCAAGGATGACCAAAATGCCGCTCATAATACCCGCGCCTCCGTCTTCAGTTTTTCGATCAGGGCCGCCGCAGCTTCTTTCGGCGAGCCGGGCAGGATTTGCGTAGACTTCTGCTTCTTTGGCAAGGCGATCTGCTCCAGCACAACCACTGGCGCGGCGTCGGCGCCGAGCTCTGCCGCAGTCACGGATTTAAGCTCCTTTGTCTTGGCGCGCTTGATGCCCATCAGCGTGGCGTAGCGCAGCTTGGTGCCGCCCGATTGCATGGTCAGCACTGCAGGCAAGGGCATCTCGATCGACTGGAACCATCCCTCTTCGAGCTCGCGCTTCACGGTAACGCCGGCATCGGTCTTTTCTACGTGGAGAATGAGCGTGGCGTGGGGAAGGCCAAGCAACTCGGCGGCGATCACGCCGGTTTGGCCCAGCCCGATGTCTTCCGACTGCAACCCGGTGAGCACGAGGTCGGGGTTTTCGGGTTTGATGGCGGCTGCCAGAAGCTTCGCCACGCCCAGCGCATCCCGTGTGCCGAGATCGTCGCAGACCACTTGAATTGCGCGGTCTGCGCCCTTGGCGAGCGCCTCTCGAATGGTCTGGCCTGTGCGCTCCGGCCCCGCGCTCAGCGCCACGACTTCGCCGCCGTTCTTCTCTTTGAGCTGCAGCGCCTCTTCAAGGGCGTAAGCGTCGGGCTCGTTCATGGCCCATTGCAGGTCGGTTTCGTCGATCCACTTGCCGCCGGGGGCGATGCGGACGGGCGCATCGCGATCGGGCACTTGTTTGATGGCTACAACGATCTTCATCGTGCTTTGCTCCCGAGCTAATTAGATGTCATTCCGGCAGTCCGCGCGCAACCAACTGCGCAATGTCCATTAATTCCGGCGCGCCTTCGCCGCGCGCTGCGAACGCGTCCTGGAACATCGTATTGCAGAAGGGGCAGGCGGCGGCGACGACGTTTGCTCCCGTTGCGGCCAGCTCCGCCGCACGCACGTGGCTCACGCGGTCGCCTTTCTCCTCGCCGAGGAAGGAAAGGCCGCCGCCGGCTCCGCAACAGAAGCTGCGCTCGCGCGAGCGTGGTGCTTCGACCAGATCGCCAGCGAGCGCTGCGACCTGGCGAGGCTGGTCGTAGACGCCGCGATAGCGGCCGAGGTAGCAGGGATCGTGGAAGACGATTCTTTTCTGGTCTTGAACCGGTTGTAGCTGTGATGCGAAACGCGCAAGAAATTCGCTGTGATGCTCGACCGCGGGCGGCGCGCCAAACTCCTTCCAATCTTCCTGGATGGTGCGCACGCAATGCGGGCAGATCGATACGATCTTTTTGACCTTGTTCTGCGCCATGGATTCAAGGTTGGCTTCAGCCAATTGCTGGAAGACGAGATCGTTGCCTAGGCGACGCACGGGATCGCCAGTGCATTTTTCCTTGCGCAGCACGCCGAAGGATGCGCCGAGATGGCGCATGACGCGTACGAGCGCCAGTACAATCTCACGCCCGCGCGGATCGTATGCGCCCATGCAGCCGAGCCAGAGGCAGTATTCCTGCGTGCCGTCGAAGATGGGAAGGGTATTCTTCTCCACAAACTTGTCGCGCTCGGTGGCGCTCATGCCCAGCGCATTGCTGCCGCGCTCCAATGCCAGAAAAAGTTTGGCCCCGTAATCGTCTTCCCACGCGCCGGTGTTCACTGCGCCGCGCCTGAGGCCGATGATGATAGGCAGGTGCTCGATACCCACGGGGCACTGAAACTCGCATGCACCGCACGTGGTGCACTGGAATGCCGCCTCTTGCGCGTTGTACTTGCCGAGCAGCGGTTCCTCCGATGCCGGACTATATTCGTTGAGATAACCGCGCAGACCGAGGACGATTTGTTTCGGGTTCAGGAGCTTGCCGGTGTTGTTGGCGGGGCAATGCTCGGTGCAGCGCCCGCACTCTACACAGGAGTAGGCCTGCAGGCTCGCGAGGCGCGTGAGATCCTTGCCGGCGACCAACCCGAAGTCTTCGTCACCGCTGAGTGGGGGAATGCGGCTGAATCCGCCGCGCGACAGGAAGATGGTGAACGGGCTCAGAACCAGGTGCAGATGCTTGGTATGGGGAATGACGGGAAGGAAGGCGAGCAACGTGAGCGTGTGCGCCCACCAGAGCGCGCGGGCTGCGAGACTGTCGGGCTGCACGAAAAATGCGGCCAGATAGGTGACCATCAGCAGAAAAATCAGCAGGGCGACCAGGCCCGATCCCCATGAGAGCTCGCCGAGCCATTTGGGCCGCGCGAAAAAACGGCGCACGAAGAGACCAAAGATGCCGATGGCGCAGGCTGCCGCAAATACTGCCGCGATGTAGTAGTAGATTCGGCTCACGGGCTCAGCCGGATCGAGAAAGGCGGCTCCGAAAGCCGTAGCGCAGTGGTTCAGCGTGACCAAAGCGAAAGCACAAAACGCCCAGAAGACGAATGCGTGAGCGAGGCCGGGGAGAGGCCGCTCGCGAATGACCTTGGCCTGGAGCATGACTTCCCAAACGAAATCGCGAATGCGTCTGCCAATGGGGAAGAGGTGAAAATCCGCGTCGCTTTTGGATGCGAGAATCTTGCGGAGAATGGTTCCAAACGGCCGCCAGAAGGCCCAGACCGATGCAACAATCAGCGCCGCAAAAAGCGCGCTCTCCCAGATCGCGAAGTGCCGGGGCTCAGCCAGAGTTGGGAGGGAGGCCATCATTGTCGAACGAACCAACGATACACGATAGGCCGCATTGCAGGCTGTGAGCGAGGGGGCCGAACTGATTTCCTCGCCACGCGACCCTGGGAGGCGGTCCTATATAAAAAGGGCAGGCAAGGAGCCGCTGTGATTCCATTGATTGTTTTGCTGGCTTCGTTTGCCGTATTTCGGCTGGCGGGATTCGGCGTTGCCTATTTTGCCGAATGGCAACATGCACTGCGGGCCGCCCTGGGCGTGATGTTTCTGCTTACGGCGTCGGCGCACTGGGGAAAGCGACGGCCTGACCTGGTTCGGATGGTGCCGCGCGGCTTTGGCAACGCCGGGGTGTGGGTGACGATGACCGGGATCGCCGAGGTGTTGATCGCGGCTGGGTTGCAGTTTTCCCAAACTGCGCTGCCGGTTGCTGTTGCGGCGGTCGTGATGCTGGTGTGCCTATTTCCTGCGAATCTGAAGGCGGCGCGAGAGGGCTGACGATCAGCGGCAGGCCGGTGCCGGGATGGCGGCTGAGGCTGCTGATCCAGATTGTTTTTGTGGCAGCGCTAGTGGCGGCGGTCTGGCGGGGGTGAAGTTTCCAGAAGCGGTGCGAAGCCGAGGGCCGGCGTCGCTCGCGTATTCTAGAAGTTGCGGGACACAATGATTGCTCTTTTATCTTCAACTCTTGCTGGATGTGTCCTAAAGGACTTTTCGTGACCCAATATCTTGTCACCGGAGTGGCCGGCTTTATTGGCCGCTCGATTGCTGCGGCGCTCCTGGCGCGGGGCGAATCGGTCCGCGGCGTCGACAGCTTCATCACCGGAAAGCGCGCGAACCTGGCCGGTCTTGAAGCGATGGACTTCATCGTCGGTGACCTGACTGATCCCGCGGTGTGCGAGCGAGCAAGCGCCGGCGTCGAGATTGTCTTTCACGAGGCGGCGCTGGCATCAGTGCCACGCTCCGTAGCCGATCCTGTGAACACCAATCGCAACTGCGTGGATGCGACGCTGAATCTTCTGGTGGCTGCTCGCGCCGCTGGAGTGCGCCGCGTGATCTATGCCGGCTCTTCTTCGGTTTACGGCGATACACCGACGCTGCCCAAACATGAAGAGATGTCGCCGAATCCCGTGAGCCCCTATGCCGTGGCCAAGCTGGCGGGCGAGCACTACATGCGCTCCTTTACGCGTGTCTACGGGCTTGAGACGGTCACACTACGATACTTCAATGTCTTTGGCCCGTACCAGGACCCGACGTCACATTATTCGGGAGTGCTGGCGATCTTCTGCCGCAAGATGCTTGCGGGCGAGCAGCCGACCATCTTTGGAGATGGTGAACAGAGCCGCGATTTCACATACATCGAGAATGTGGTCCAAGGCAACCTGCTGGCTGCGGCAGCGCCTGCGGACAAGGTCTCAGGGCGTGTGATGAATACGGCTACCGGATCGGCGATCACGCTGAATCAGACATTTGAGATGCTCAGTGGCCTCACCGGCTATCGTGGCAAGCCGGCCTATGCTGAGCCGCGACAAGGCGATATCCGCAACTCGCTCGCCGATATTCGACTGGCCGGCGAGCTGCTTGGCTACGCGCCCGAGGTGGACTTCCGCGAAGGGCTGCGCCGCACGGTGGAGTGGTATCGCCAGGGTGCGTGAAGTCGTCGCGTAGGGTTTCGGCCTGCCAGAGCAGCCATTTCAGGCCCCGCTCTCTTATGTGACACAAAACACTAACAATCCCATTTGAATCGTAGACACTGGCAGGGAATACTCTGCAACTTTGCTGTGCTTTCTCTGACCCCACGGGTCTGCGTCACGTGTTTTTGGGATCGAGGTTTCGTTCGTTGCGGGGCCACTCGCTTATCCAGGAAGACCTTCAAAACAGCACAGCGCCGCAGGCTTCTTCAGAAGCCACTCGCCACGCCTCGACTTCGTTCCGCGAACTTTGGGGAATCATTTGGCGGCGGCGGAAGTTCATCGCTGCGGTTGAAGGATCGCTTCTGCTGGCCTGCTTGCTTTACTGCCTGATTGCCCCTAATCAATTTGAAGCTGCCGCCCGCGTGGAATTGCGCACGGCGCCGACCTCCTCGCTGAGCCTCGACCCGGCAGAGACGTCCGCATCCTCCTCGATCCTCTCCGCTCCAGTTGCACAAGAGACATTGGCCGACGTATTGCGCAGCGACCGCCTAGCGTGGCGAGTGATCACAGACCTCAAGCTCTACCAGGCGCCCGCATTTCGCGGCAGATTCGGCAGCAAGTTTCCCGGCTTCAATCCCGCGAAGCCATCGCCTGATGCACAAGCATGGCTGCTCGAACGATTCTCGCGGCGGCTGCATGTGGAAGCGATGCCGCGCACCCTTCTGGTTAAGGTCCGGTTCCGCTGTCGCGACGCGGCACTTTCGGCCGCGGTGGTCAACGCTCTTATCGGCGAGTATCGCGCGCAGGAAACCGAATCGCAGATTCAGGCTACGGCGCAAGCGTCGAACTGGCTCAGCGCCCAACTGGCTGAATTGAAGGAACGGGTCGACGCCGACCAGCGGCGGCTGGCTGCTTTCGAAGCACAGCACAAAATTGTGGGTGAACCCGAGATTGATTCGAACGGAGACGCCGGCGAAACCGAACACACGGCAGAGCAGCTCGCGATGGACGAATTCAGCCGCCAGCTCGTGACCGCGACAACCGACCGCATCGTTGCCGAGGCCGAGTACCGCGCTGCTGCGCAAGGAGATCCGGAGCAAGTGATCGCCTCCGATGCGCGCCTGCAGGCAGCAGGCAACTTCGCCACCGCGCTCCTCGAGCAGATTCACGCTCGCCGCAGTGATCTGGAGCAGGAGCAGGCGCAGCTCAGCGTCGAACATGGCGCCAGTTTTCCGCGCGTAGTTGAAATCGGGCGACAACTCGAGGACATTGACCGGCAGAAGAAGGCAGAGGATACCAAACTCATCGAGCGCTTTCACGGCAGCTGGCAGACCGCTCTCGATCGCGAAGAATTGGTGCGCAAGAGCCTGGAGCAGGCCACGAGCGAGGGCATGAAGCTCAACGAGGCCGAAACTGAGGACGCGATCATGCGCCAAGAGGCCAACGCCAGCCACGATCTTTACATGCGCGTGCACGAGAAGGCAGAAGAGGCGGGGCTCGCCGCCGGAGTTCATGAATCGAACATTTCGGTCGTTGATGAGGCACGCCAGCCGGTGAAGCCTGTGGCGCCGGACCTGCCGCTTTATCTCGCGGTCACGTTCTTCGCGGGACTGTGGGTGGCTTTGGGTGCCGCGCTGGTGAGGGAGCAGTCTCAGAAAGCGGTGGCGGGCGCGAGCGTGGTGCTCTTCATTCTACTGATGGGCGGCGCGGGGCTGCACGCGCAGGCTCCCACGCCCAGCACGTCAGGCCTGCCCACAGGAGTCGCCAGTTTTCCGCAGACGCAGGAAATGAAAAGTTTGCCCAACCCCAAGGAAGCACCGGCGGTGTGGAATGGCGGCGCTGCTTCCGTGAATGCAGGCATACCTCCGCTTGACGCGGTGCAGACGACCGCGCCCATGCCGGCGCTCATCGCTCCAGGCGATCTTCTTGAAATCAGCGAGTACCACATGCCGGAATTCCGATCGACGGTGCGTGTTTCTGTTGCAGGGACTGTTACGCTGCCCATGATCGGGGAAGTGAAGATAGCGGGAATGGACGAGATCCCCGCAGCGCACGCGGTTGAGGCAGCGCTGGTGGCGAAAGGAATGCTTCTGCATCCGCTCGTTTCCGTGCTGGTGACGGTTTACGCGGGACAGGACGTGAGCGTGCTCGGAGAAGTTACGCGGCCGGGCGTTTATCCCTACTCCGTCCACCATCGTTTGCTCGATCTCATTTCCGCAGCATCCGGACTGACGCCCAGCGCGGGGCGCTTGGTGAACATCATTCATCAGGATGATCCGAAGACGCCTCACCCTGTTGCACTCGACCCGAATGGAACCGACACCACCGGCGAGCACAATCCTGAATTGGGCGCGGGCGACACAGTCGAGGTGAGCCGCGCGGGGCTGGTCTACGTGGTTGGTGATGTCATCCGGCCCGGAGGATTCCCGGTTGACCCGGTGCGGGGGTTGACGATCGTTCAGGCGGTGGCGTTGGCCTGGGGTCCATCGCAAAACGCGGCTGTGGGCAACGCCGTGCTGATTCGCGAGCAGAAAGACGGCCGCACCATGATTTCTCTTGACCTGAAGCGCATGTTGCGCGGCAAGGAACCCGACCAGGCAGTGCAGGACCGCGACATCATCTTTGTTCCCGACTCCATGGCGAAGAACCTGCTGAACCGCACCATGGAGTCGGCGATTCAATCAACGATCGGGGTCAGCATCTACTCCGGTCTCGTGTATTCGCAAAGGTATTAGCGATGCGAACCGCCGCGTGGGCCCTCTTGTTGATTTTCGTGTTCGCCATTCCCTGGGAGTATTCGCTCGACCTCGGCCATCCGCTGGGCAATGCGGCGCGTATCGCCGGCCTGCTTGTGCTTCTGGCGGCTATTCCAGCTATGCTGCAGGCCGGACGGATGCGGACTCCCGGCGCATTCTGGTGGTTCACACTTGCCCTGTATCTCTGGCTCTGCTGTTCCTATCTCTGGACCATCGACGCTGCGGCCACCTTGGCGAGGATGCGCGGCTATTTCCAGGAGATAATGATCGTCTGGCTGGTGTGGGAGTTTGCCGATAGTCCCGCAGATCTGCGAAGCCTGCTGCGCGCGACGGTTGGCGGCTCGTGGGTGCTGGCCATTCTCACGATCGCGGCGTTTCACTCGCCTGAGGCCATTGCGGCCGGACAAATTCGCTTTGTCGCCTACGGCCAGGATGCGAACGAGGTCGCACGTTTTCTCGATCTTGGTTTTCCGCTGGCGGCACTGCTGGTGAATTGCGAACGCCGCTTGGCGTGGCGGCTCATGGCGCTTGGATTTTTGCCTCTGGGCCTTGTGGCTGTTCTGCTGACCGCCTCGCGTGGTGGATTCATCGCCGCAATCGTTGCACTTGGCGGTTCCGCTGCTCTGCTGGCCCGGGGGCACGCGCGCCGCGTTGTCGCAGCCGTCTTAGCGCTGCCGCCGTTCCTGGCCGCGCTCTGGTTCATTATTCCCAGCGGCACGCTTGGCCGCGTGGCTACGATTCCCGAGCAGCTTCGCGGCGGTGATTTGAACCAGCGCCTCAACATCTGGTCTGCAGGCTGGCGCGCGTTCACGCAAGCGACTTGCTGTGCGCTCGGTGTTTCAAACGCACGGCCCGCTGCGGTTGGCGCTGTTGACAGCGCTCATTGTGTGGGCTGTAACGTCGCTAGTCGCGACTGTCGAGGAGAATCGCACGACGTGGCTGCTTTTCGCGCTGATTGTGACTGCAGGGCGGCTGGCGAAGGAGGATCCACGAGAGCTCGCCAGATACTTCTTCGATCCGCGCGAGTTCTCTTCGTTCGTTCCGCAAGGAGCTCTGCAAGCGTGGGGTGAAGGTGCAACAGATGATGTTTTGCCGCAAAAATGGCCAGGTGCGGCAGATTTGTGGCTGGAACGGACCGCGTCAGAACGCAAAAAGACCGAGTGGTTGGCAGCGCAAATAGACATTCTTAGATTGGGGAGTTAAGTAGGGATGACACTCAAATGGAAACTCAAGATCACGATTCCAATCGTCCTGTTTACATTGGGGATCGTCTGTTGGTCAGCGGTTCCGTCCTTTCGTTTTTGGATAGGGGAAGCTTATTACTACGTTCGTCCGGTCCCGCGCGTTTGCAAAAACAGGACGGCCCAATTCAATGCTCGCGTGGAACGGATCCGGCAAGACGCCAAAAGCTTCCTAAAAATCGGAGCAAAGAAGAATGATGTCGCCCGATTCTTCGCGTCGGAGAACATTCCGGTGTCGTTCAATCAGGTTGCCGGCCACGACGTTGCCAGCGGTGAAGTCTATGTGGCCGGTATCCCGGAGTGCGCCAACGTTGCATGCGGCGACGATTCCGCACTGATCGGTGTCAGAGTCGACGTGGATGAAAATGGAACGGTCATATCCGATCCAGTCATCGTGAGTATGTACACCAATTGCCTGTAGTTCTCGAATGATGCCCCGGCCTGCAATTTGGTTCGCCTGATGTCCACGGTATCGCAAGTAACGATTCGTGCTTCAAAGCCGGCCAAGTTCATTGCCGACCATCGCAGTGTCCTGCGCGCCGTTTTGTCGGTGGGCGCCGCTGGCATCATCGTCAAACTCGTCGCCGCCTGCAAGGAAATGGGGGTTGCGTCAGTCTATGGGCGCTCGGACGCCATGGACGCATTTTTAGTGGCAGCGCTCGTTCCCAGCCTGCTGGTCAACCTGATCTCTGAATCGATGAACCAGGCACTCGTGCCCACGCTTATCCGGGTAAGGGAGCGGGAGGGCCACGAGCGCGCTCAGCAACTGGTGTCGAGCGCGATGCTCGGCGTTTGCCTGCTGCTTGGAGCGGCCTCGGCTGCCGCGGCGCTCCTGGCCCACGGGTTCGTTCCGCTGATCGCCTCGCATTTTCCGCCTGACAAGCTGCAGCTCGCCATCCACCTCTTTTACGGACTGTTGCCCATCGTGCTCATTACGGGCATCGCCACAAACTGCACGGCAGTTCTGAATACGCTCGACCGCTTTGCGCTTCCCGCTCTCGCGCCCGTGATCATTTCCATCTCGGTTCTTTGCGGCGCCCTGTTGTTCGGCGGCCGGCTCGGCATCTGGGCCATCGTCTACTCCACGCTTGCCGGCTCACTGCTTCATGTCATCATCGTCGGCGTGATGATGGAGGCTCGCGGCTATCGGCTCCATCTTCGCTGGCATGGAATGACCGAAGCCACGCGCCAGGTCACCGGTCAGTATGGCCCCATGCTACTCAGCGGAGTCGTAGCATCGGGCGGTCTGCGTGTCGATCAATCTATGGCCGCCATGCTGCCCTCAGGCAGTGTTTCGACGTTCGCCTACGCCAATCGCTTTGTCGCTGTGGTGCTTTCGTTGTCGGCAGGCGCTGTGTCCACGGCAATTGTTCCTCACTTTTCGCGCATGATCGCCCATTGCGACTGGCGCGGCTGCCGGCAAACGCTCCGCACCTGGACGCGCCTTTCAGCGCTCGTATCGGTCCCGATCGCGGCATTGCTCATCGCCTGCGCGCACCCGTTGATCCGCGCCGCGTTCGAGCACGGCCGCTTTGGCGCGCTAGACACCAGCGTCGTGGCGCCGGTACTTGCCATGTATGCCATCCAGATTCTGTTTTTCGCGATCAGTCGCGTGTACTACCGCTTCCTTGTCGCCATGCGCCGCACCGACCTGATTCTTTATTGCGGGATTCTGAATCTCGGCCTCGATATCGTGCTGAATCTTGTGCTCATGCGCTGGATGGGTGTTGGCGGAATCGCTCTAGCCACTTCGCTTTGGACAGTGAGCACGCTTTTCTATTGCTGGTTTTGGAGCAGAAGGATTCTCGCACGAGCTTCCGCGGCGGAGGTCGCTGCATGAGGCCGGCGCCGGCGCAATATCTGCTGCGCATTGTTGATAGCTGTCCCACGGTTTCGCACGAACGCTGGCAACTTTCCCGCGCACTCATTGAAGAATTCCGGCTGCAGGCCATTCTCGCCGTGGTTCCCGACAACAGGGACCCCGGTTTGGCAGTCTCGGCGGCGGACCCGTTGTTCTGGAATCAGATGCGTGCTCTCGAATACGGCGGCAGTGTGATCGGGTTGCACGGCTACCGGCATCTGTGCCACAGCAGCGGGCGCAGCCGCCTGGGACTCGATCGCGCGTCGGAATTTGCCGGAGTGCCTGCGGAGATGCAGCGCGAGTGGATCGGCGAGGGGCTGAATCTGCTGCGCAGACACGGGCTCAATCCCCGTATTTTTGTCGCACCGCGTCATGGCTTCGAAGCAAACACGCTTTCGGCTCTCCGGTCAGAAGGCATTCCCCTGATTTCTGACGGATTTGCGCGCAGGCCGTTCCTCTGCGGCGAGATCACCTGGATTCCGCAACAACTGTGGGCTGCTGAAGAGAAGGCAAGCGGCGTGTGGACCATCTGCATGCATCCCAACACCGCCAGCGATGCCGATGTCGCCGGGTTGCGCGCCTTCCTTCGCGCTCACGCCGGCCAGTTCACTTCCGTCGATCGCCTTCTCGGCGAATTTCCTCACACCACCTTGACCCTGGCAGAACACCTTCAAGCAGAAGCGGCACTCTGCCGATTCAAACTCTTTCGCGCCGCCAGACGAGCCCACCAGGTTGCCGGATCGCGACTGAGCAACTCAAAATAGAGCTGCTCCCATTTGTCGAGCACGCGCTCGATGCTGAAATGCTCGAGCACATGTCTGCGCGCCTGCTTGCCCATCGCTTGGCGGGCTGGCAGAGGCGCGGCCATCAGCCGGGTCATTGCGGCGGCCAATGTATCGGGATCGCCAGGGCGCGACAAAAATCCCGTTTTCCCATTCACAATCACTTCGCGGGTTCCCGGAACGTCGGTTGCGACAGAGGGGAGCGCGCAAGCTCCGGCCTCAAGCAGGACCATGGGCAACCCTTCGAAGCGCGATGCGAGCACAAATCCATCTGCGGCCTGCATCCAGCGCCTCACATCCGGCTCGAAGCCCACGAACCGGACTCGTCGCGCAAGACCGAGCCGCCCCGCAAGCGCGGTTAGCTCAGCACGCAGCGGCCCATCACCCAGGATCGCGAGCCTCGCGTTTTGAGGCATGCGCTCCATCGCCGCCAGTAAAGTAGGGAAGTCCTTCAGGGCATCGAGCCTGGCGACGGCAAGCCATAGAAACTCGTCCGCGATTCTCAACCCGTGTCGCGGCCTCGCTTTGGCCTGGCCGTCCGACCGCCAAGCGTCCACGTCAATTCCGTTTTGCAAGACAGTGAGTCTGTACTCACCATGCGTGCAGCAAGATGCGAGGCAGCTGTCGCCCGGCTAACTGCTGTGACATGGTCGGGCAGCCAGCGGCTACAAAGGTAGCCGATCTTTCTGCCAAGGCGTCCCGCGTACGAACTGTGCAGCGTATCGACGACGACAGTCGCTGGCGCAGCCAGGCGTGACCATCGAACCAGCCATGACGCATGCGGAAGATGCGAATGGATCACGTCGGGCCGGGCACGCCAGAGCCACAGGTTCAGGCGAATCCATCCCCGAGGATCGGCGAGCCCCTTGCGCATCCTGAGACTCAGAAAGGCCACGCCCGCATCTCTCAATTCGGCAGCGGCCGAACCTCCTGAGCCCGAAAGTGCAACGACAGTCACGCGCCAACCGCGCATGCGCAACCCTTTTGCCAGCAGCATTGCCTGCCGCTCTGCGCCGCCGATCCGGTCGAGGCCGGGAATTGCGATGGCTGCGTGTCTCACAGGCGTTTCCGCACGTGCGCGTCGATTACGTCCTCGTAGGAGCGGATGGAATCTTCAAACCGGAACTCCTCTTCGGCCCATTGCTTTTGGAATTCGATGCCGCCGGTTCCCCTGCGGGCCACAAACGGCGGCAACAGTGCAACGACGACTACGCCCAGGCACGCGATCAGGAGTGAAATGGCAACAAGCGGAAGAGAGCCGGCAACAGTCAATCCGGCAAAGCCGAAACGAAACCAGCGGAACACAGGGCCCTCCAGCAACGCCTATCCTGACGCGGGGCCAGAGCCGGCGGCGAATGAGGCGTCGATGCGTTTCACGAATGCCATGCTCCGAATCATCGCAACAGTAACCAGGCGAACCAGGGCCGCTGCGGCAGTGCCGCACGCAGCAAACGGAACAGACAAACTGAAACATCTTTTGGAAAAAGGCTTATGCGGCTAAGCGGGTGAAATGCTCTATGGGGTAAAAGCCTTTCGATAAGACAGTGGCCCGGCACACCCGTTCTTTGTTCGCCTATGCGCTCTTTCCTCTTACAACGCAAGAGGCGCTCTTAGGAAGCAGCCTTTGCTGGAGTGGAATCTGTACACAAATGAAACACTCCTGCGGAGCGCATGTCAAGTTGTGGAACTTGCAGGGGTGATGATCATCACCGGCTCATTTGCGAATCAGTTGCGGGTGTGTCGCTCTCGAGTGAGCAAGCGTCCTCCCGTGCGGGTGCGTCGTCGAAAGAGGGGAAAAACGAACGACGATAACGCTTACCGGGCTCGAGAGTTTCAAGTGCAGTAAGCAATGTCGCAGCAAGAGACTCCGCAGTAATCTCGGGGGCGAGCCATGCGCCGGGCTGTCCGCGCAGCAAATCCACAATTCCTTCAGAGGCCGGCGTCGCCACCAGAGGCAGACCTGCTGCGGCTGCTTCCAGAAGCGAATTGGGCATGCCCTCGTAGCGCGAAGAATGCACAAAGAGCGTGGCGCCCGGAAAAAACGCGTACACGGGAACTACGTATCCGACGAAACTGACCGCCGATTCAAGAAAAAGCGCCCGGCAAAGCTCCTTGAGTTCGGGCTCGTCGCGGCCTTCGCCGGCAATGATCAGGTCGGCTCCCGGATGCACTTTGCGCACTGTCGCAAGAGCATTGAGGAGCAGATCGAATCCTTTCCCGTGCGACAACCTTCCCACGGCCAGCAGATGCGGGCCCGGCCCCATGCGGGCCGAAGGAGCCTGCATCGCCGCGCGGATTTGCTCCAGATCGACGGGATTGGGCAACACTGTAATCTTTTCTCCGTCCAGCTTGAGCGTCCGGGTCAGATCATCGGCCATGGCGCGCGACTGGCAGATCACGCGGTTCGCGTGCGGGTAAAGCAAACGGTAACCCCAGCGCGTGTAACGAGGCACACCGCCATAGATCAAAGCTAATGAAACCGTGCCATTCTGGCGCACGAGAACGGAGGTTCCTGGAGGGAAAAGCGGCCGAAGCAGCAACGCCAGGAAATTGACTTCGGCTGCTCCCGATAGAATCACATGAGGCCGAAGCCGCCACACCAGGCGCAGCAGCGGCACGGCTCCGTTGCGGACGCGCCGGGCGCCGAGCGCGTGCACCTTGAGCCACGGCGGCAAAGTGGCCGAGTCAGCTTCATCAGCCGCCACCAGGCCCAGGTGGATTTCATATTTTTCCTGCGACAGGTTCTTTCCCAGCAGAGCGATCACATGCTGGGCGCCGCCTCCACCGAGGCGCGGGATCAGCAGCAGGAGTCGAACGCGCTGTACCACGGATTCCCCCGGGTTGCGGGTAAGCGGAGCCCTGACCAATTCATTTGATTGTGTCACTGCTGATTGTGTCACCGCCGCCGGTGTTTCTCTTGTGCTCACAGTCACTAGTCACCAAGAGGTGTCTTTCATCACATTCGAGCTGCACAGGCGGATGATAAGGTGACGCCAATCTTCTCTTGGTGATTCGTAGAATCTGAGCCAGCGCTAACGCCTTATGTGGAATTCCGGGCCCTGTTCCCTTCATTCTTTGCCACCGCGCGCAGGCAAACCTCCCACGATCCTCGTGGGTGTAACGCATTCGCAGACGTGTCTCGTCATGAGCGCGCGCCTCCGCACGCTGCGCGAAGCGGGCTTTCGCGTGTTGCTGGTTTCAAGCCCCGGCGATCTGCTTTGGAGCACTTCCGCCCGGGAACATGTGGAACCGATTGCAATTCCCATGCGACGCGCGATATCGCCATTCGCGGACATGGTAGCCTTACTGCGCCTCTGGCGGCTCCTCGGCGACCGCAAACCAGACCTGGTCGAGTTCAGCACGCCCAAAGCGGGACTGCTGGGAATGCTGGCCGCCAAACTGCACGGTGTGCCCCGGCGCGTTTACATGTTGCGCGGCCTTAAGCTGGAGACCTGCACCGGCCTCAAGCGTCACATTATTGTTTGGGCTGAGCGCCTGGCAGCGGCCTGCGCGCACGTAGTATTGTGCAACAGCGAGAGCCTGCGTGCTGAAGCGGCGGCTCTGCGGCTGGCTCCAGTGAACAAACTGCACCTGCTGGGTGAGGGAAGTAGCCATGGTGTGGATAGTGAACGGTTTTCGCCTGGGCTCAGCCAGGTTCGCGCGCAAATGAGGATCGCGCAGGAGGCTTCGGTTGTTGGTTTCGTGGGGAGATTGACCCGGGACAAAGGCCTTCCTGAACTCGTGACGGCTTTTGATCTGATCTTGCGGGCCGAACCCTCCGCGCACTTGCTGCTTGTGGGGTGGTTCGATGCGTCAGAAGATACACTCGGCAGCAATCTTCGCGCCCGCATCCAAAGTCACCCGCGCATGCACTGCACGGGAATGGTCCGCGACACAGCACCATACTACCGCGCGATGGATGTGCTGGTGTTGCCCACATGGCGCGAGGGGTTCCCGAATGTCGTCCTTGAGGCCGCAGCGACAGGAATTCCCGTCGTGACCACGGTCTGTACCGGTGCTCGCGATTCTGTTGTCCCCGAAGTCACGGGTCTGCTCATCCAGCCCGGCCACTCTGAAGCCATCTGTGAAGCAGTGCTGAAGATTGTTCGCAATCCACAGCGCAGCCGATGCATGGGGCAAGCCGCGCGCGCCTGGGTACTTGAGCACTACCCGGAAAAACTGGTTGTGAACTTCGCAGCGGACTACTACCGCGAACTGCTTGAGATGCCGCCATTGGTCGAGCTTCAGCGCGCTTGATCCGACTCGTTCTGCCCGCCAAACAGATCGGGCTGCTCGCCGCCCGGTTTTGATGATTCGGCACGCTTGCGGCTTGCGGCTCCAATCAGGCTCAAGACCTCGAGGGACTGAATCGCCGATCGCGGCACATAAATCCTCTGGGTATTGGAGCGGGTATCTGGTGGGGTTAGAAGCAGTCCTGCGCCGTCGATGAGCGACCGATCATTCGCCGCCAGGCCCTCCAACTCGTCGCCGTCGTTCAACGTGAGGCGCAACCACAGTCCTGCGGTGCGCGGACGAATCGAGAATCGTTTGCGGAGGAGCCGCTCGGGGTTCGCCTGATCGGACGAACCGGTGGGCAGGTCGCGCACGTAACAGACCCATTTGACCTGCCCCCAATGTACGCGCACCACTTTTCCGGTGAGATCCAGGATCTCGAGCTCAGGCTCCTGCTGGCCAAAGTCGGAGCCGGCGTGTCCGGCGAACCAGTCACGGGAAAACTTACTCACAATGACGGGTTTGCGTGCCGAGGCCATCGCTCTGGATTGTCGCACGCGGCGCGCTAGACGTGCGGCCAACCTCTATTGCTTTGTTTGGCTCCCAGGATTCTGGTAACTCATACATTCCATGCGGTCCCACAGCAGAAAAAGTTGCAATTCCGGTGCAACAAACCTAGTCTTCCACCGCGACTTGTGTTAATGTACTGGTTTGCCATAGTTCGCAAGTGCGTCGTAAGGCCAGCATCATCAGAGACTTGGCGCAGGGTTGAAACGACGAATGACAGGATAGTGCATGCCTGATTTTGTTTACTTGCTGGAAAATCGGCTTTCTGCCGATCAGCGCAACGCTCTCAGTCAGTTGCGTGCTGCCGCCCGCGATGCGGGAAGCATTCTTTTCCTCACCGGGGACGCGGTCCGGGATCTCACCAGTGGTCACGCCGTCAGAGACCTTGAGCTTGCGATTCACGGAAATGCCCTTAAGCTCAAGAAACCATTAGAAAAAATGGGCGGAAAAGTCTGGGGAGAAGAAGAGGCTACGCGCAGCCTGTATCTCTGCTTTCCGGGCACGGTTCGCGTTGACCTGGTGAGCACGCACGCCGTTGAGTATCCCAAGCCGGGCAAGCCCGTCTATCGGTTTGCATCCATCCAGGAAGACCTGCGCCGTCGGGATTTTACGGTAAATTCCATGGCCATCTCGCTGAACGAGGGTTCGTACGGCCTGCTGATGGACCCGTTGAACGGCGCAGCGGACGTTGAGGCGCGGATTCTGCGTCTGGTGTCGAACTATGGGTTCATTGAGGACCCGTCTCTGATGATCCGCGCGATTCGATATCGCGCCCGGTTGAGCTGGGAGATGGATGCCCGGACGCAGGCTCGTTATGACAACGCCAAAACCGAGGGAACAATCGAATTCCTGTCGACCCATGCCCGCAGCCAGGAACTGGAACAGATCGGCCACGAGGAGGAAGGGCTAAAGGTATTGCGCGCGCTCGAGGCCGAGGGTTGGATGAAGGTGCTATTTCCGGCGTGGACCTCGGCCAAAGCGGATGAAGCGAAGCTTACCGCGCTCCACGACCTTGCGGTGGAACTACTGGTGCAGGGGGTTCACCCTGATATGTCGGCGGCGCAAATGCAATTGCTGACCGCCAAGATGCAATCGAAAGATCTGTCTGCACTCAAGAAGGCGCTGTTACGTCCCGGCTTCGTCTCGGAATGGAACGAATTGGACCGGCAGGCATCAGGCTTTGCCAAGGTGCTGCTTTCCAAGCAGAATGCGAAGCCTTCCGCGAGTTACAAGCTGTTCATGAGCTATGATCCAGAAGCAATTCTATGGCTTGGTTTTACCAGCAAAGATAAAGCAGTGCAGGAGCGCTTTAATCAGTTCCTCAAGGTCTGGCCTGAATTCCGCCAGCGGATTCCCTATTTGCTCATGCAGGAGATGCGCATCACGCCTGAACTGCCCAGCTATTCGGAAGTTGTCCAGAAGATCTTTCTCCAGTTGATCGACGGGCACCTGACAACACCGGAACAGATGCGAGCTTTCCTGGAATCGTTCTCTCCGCCCGCACCTCCGCCCCAGGTGACCATCAAGCGAACGAGGGCGCGGCGCTCCGAGGCGCGGGTGAAAGAACCGGCATTCGAGGAAGAATCGGAGGCCGAGGAGGGTATGGCAGCAGAAGAAGATCTGGAACCGATCGGCGCCGACGACGAAGAACTCGATATGGTACTGCCCAAGGGCGCGCTGGCCGTGGACATTGAGGACGAAGAAGAGGGCGAGGACGAGGACGACCTGGAGGGCGAAGAGGAAAAAGCGGCCGGCGCAGGGAAGAAGCGCGGCGCAGCTCCGGCGGCTGAGACGAAAGGCCAAAAGGCTTCCGCCGGCAAAGGGGCAAAGCCGCAAACCGCAAAGGTGGAGACCGCTCGTGTTACACCGGCAGCAAACGCGAAGTCCTTACCAGCGGCTGCGCCAAAGACGGCAGCGGCCAAACCCGCTGTGGCTCCCATGAAGGCTGCACCAGTCGTCGCGCAAAAGGCAGCCGCAGCGAAACCCGCTGTGGCTCCCACGAAGGCAAAACCCGCTGCTCCGAAACCACGGACCGTTCCGACCAAAAAGCCGACACCCATTGCAGCAAAAACCGCGAAGGGGAGTAAGCCCGCCGCGAAGCCGAAGCCTGCGGCCAAGGCGATTGCGAAAATAGCTGCCAAGCCGACCGGCAAACTCAAGCCATCGCGCCCGCACGCGAAACCGGCGAAAAAGGCGCACGCCAAACCGTCTAAACCCGCGGCGCGAGTGTCAAAGAAGCGCTGAAACAATCACAATTCAATGACCTGGCGATACCACCATCCTGTTGTGTGAAATGCGATAGGGACGGGCTCGCAATTTGGGCAACGCACCGCCGGGTCCGGCGTCTAATCCAGAAGTGCCGCGTCGTCGGCAAATTACTGGATGCAACCTACACGTCCCGAACGCCGCCCTGAGCTCGACGCCTTGCGTGGGCTTTTTCTTGTGTGGATGACACTGACTCATCTGCCTACGCATTTCAGCGATTTGATGAACAATCCTTTCGGGTTTTTTCATCGGCGGAGGGGTTCGTCATTATTTCGGCGGTGCTGGTGGGCCGGCTTACGATTCGCGAAACGCACGAGAATGCGACCGGAGTCCGCCTCCGCCTGTGGAAGCGTACACTCCAAATCTACGGCTATCACCTGTTGATGCTTGCGCTGGCGTTCACCGTCGCAGCGGCGTTCGCGGTTCACACGCACAGGGCGGCCATCAGCAATTTACTCAACTTCTATCTGGTACATCCGGTGGTAGCGATCGTGGGCTCCGTGCTGCTTCTCTATTGCCCGCCTCTGCTGGATATTCTGCCGATGTACGTGACATTCCTCTTTTTCACGCTGGTGCTGCTTACGGCCGCGGTTCGCTTCGGGTGGCGGCGCATTCTTCTGGCCAGCGGAGTTGTATGGACGCTTGCCCAGTTCGGCCTGCGCGACCTGGTTCACAACTGGATCGTCCATCTCACGCATCTCCAGATTCCGCTGCAGGAGACTGGCTCCTTCAATCTGTTCGCATGGCAAGCGATCTGGATTGCGGGACTCTGGCTCGGCGCCCGGTTAGCCTTTCATAAACCGATCCTGCGCAAAGTTCCCGGCTGGGTGGCTGCGTGTTGTTGCTTCATCTGCCTGTTCTTCATTGGGGTTCGTTACAGTTGGCTGGGCCCCCATCTCACACAACAGGCTTTCGGTATCCAGCTCGACAAGTGGCAGCTCGGGCCGTTGCGAATGGTCAACATGGTGTCGTTCGCGATCGTTCTTTACTGGATGCGGAAGTACCTGCTGCAATGGGTGGCGACAGAGCCGTTTCTTACGCTGGGCAAGGCGTCGCTCCATGTTTTTTGCACGCACGTCGTTTTCGTCTTCATCGGCCTCGCTTTCCTGGTTCGCGATGTTGGCCAGGACGTCTCCGCCCCCGCCGAGCAGCTTCACGGCGCTTCTGCCGCCATCCTGCTGCTGGTCACGTTCACAGGATTGATCCTGGTCGCCATCCGCCAGGTCCGCAAGCGGCGGTCCAGCCGCCGGGGCCCTCCACCGCAGAGTAAGACTCCGGAATCGACAAGTGAGCCTGAAGCCGGCGAACCTCAGAGCTGTGCAGAACTCACGGCAACGGATTCGGCTGCCTGATCTTCGGCGCCTAGCGGTTGCCCGATCATGATGTGCAACGGCGGAGTCACGTTCGTTTCAAGTTCGATCCCATTTATCGAGGCTTACGGGCCCCAAATTCATCAAACGTTTGCATTCTATTTGCCTCGTTGCATTACTCTGTTCTTGGTTCCCTGCGGTCGACGCATCCCGAGCATTGAAAGGCCGCGGGACGAGGACTGACAGTTTGAGCCAATCCGTATTTGTTCTGGAAGATGACGCCGATATCGCGCGGCTGGTGCAACATCACCTTGAAGCGGCAGGATTCGAGGCCCGCCTCTATTACACCCCGACTAGCGTGATACCCGACGCTGAACGTAAACCACCCGCCTTGTTTCTTCTCGACATCATGGTCCCCGGCGGGGACGGGCTGGATGTGTGCCGGCGTTTGCGCAATCACGCCGGCCTCTCCACGATTCCGATTATTTTTCTGACCGCGCGCGCGGGTGAAAACGACCGCGTTCTCGGTCTTGAGCTGGGCGCCGACGATTACATTACCAAGCCTTTTTCGACGCGCGAACTGGTTGCCCGGGTCAAAGCTGTCCTGCGCCGTTTTGAGCGACCCACCACGCCCTCCATCATCAGTTTTGAAGAGGTCATCATCGACGCGGGCGCGATGCAGCTTAAGGTTCGCGGCGAGCTTACTACAACTACAGCGACGGAGTTTCGCCTGCTCGACTATCTTGCACGGCATCCCGGGCGCGTCTTCAGCCGCGATCATCTTCTTGACGCGGTGTGGGGCGACGCCCGCTTCGTCACTCCCCGGTCTGTGGACGTGTATGTACGCCGTATCCGTGAGAAAATCGAGATCGACCCAGAAAATCCGCGCTATCTGAAGACCGTGCGCGGGGCCGGGTATCGCTTCGAACTACCCAAAGGCGAATAAAAGCAAGACGCTAGCCTCCAGCTTCTAGCCAGTGAACGCTGGGATCAGTCGTCGCATGAAACCCGCAATCATCGCAAGGGCAGAAAAGGAGCTAGCAGCTAGAAGCTAGAAGCTGTTTTCTATGACCTCCAAAGTATTCACCAAGCTGCTCGGGCTTTTCATCCTCCTCCTCGTTGCGCAAACGGTGGTGATGGAATTCATTTTTCACAGCTTTGTGGAGCATGCGGAGTCAGGCACGATGCGTTCGATTGGACGTGAAGCTTTGTGGGCCGGCTGCATCGCACTGGCCATTGCCATTCCGCTGGCAGCCTGGGTGGCGAGCCGGCTCTCCCATCGCCTGCAGCGCGTCGTGGATTTTGCCCGCCGCATCGCGGGTGGGGAACTCTCCGCGCGCCTTCCCGCCGAAGGCAAGGACGAACTCTCGCTGATGGAGTCGGCCCTCAATCAGACCGCCGAGCGCCTCGGCAACAACTTCACCGAGCTCGAAAGCGGGCGCGACGAACTGGCGGTGATGCTCGACTCGATGCAGGAGGCCGTGGTTGCGATCACTCCATCGGGATACATCCGGTGGTCAAACGCCGTGATGCAGAGTATCGCCGGCCCACGCCTGGTCGCCGGCCGGCCACTGGTTCACTCCGTTCGCGATCCGGAGCTACTCGCATGCGTCCGCGGCGTGCTTGAACGGCGCGAACTCTGCGTTGGCCGCGCCAGCCTGCTCGCTCCCGGGCGCGTCTTCGAGATCAATGCCGCCCCGCTGCCCTCCGGCGGCGCGCTGGTTGTCCTTCACGACGTGACCAGCATCGAGATTGCGCAAAAATCACGGCGCGAATTCGTGGCCAACGTCAGTCACGAACTGCGCACGCCGCTCACTTCGATCCAGGGCTATGTTGAAACCCTTATCGAAGATCCCAACCCGAGCCCCGAAACTACTTTGGAATTTCTCGGCGTGATCCTGAAGAACGCCAGCCGCATGAACCGGCTCACTGAAGATCTGCTGGCCCTGGCCAGCGTGGAGAGCCCGGATTACAAGCTCTCGCTCCAGCCTGTGCGCGCCAGCGTTCTGCTGCAGGACGCCATTGATTCGCTCGGCGGCATGGTCGTGGATTCCGGCGTGAAGCTGCAGTCGGCCGGCGCGCCCGACTCGCTGGTGATGGCCGATCCCGACGCCATGCACCAGGTTTTCGGCAACCTGATGGAGAACGCGCTCAAATACGCGCAATCCGGCCAGCGCATCCGCACCGGCGCGCGCCAGCTTGCATCTGAAGTGCAGTTCACCATTCAAGATTTCGGCCCCGGCATCGCATCAGAGCATCTCGAGCGCATCTTCGAGCGCTTCTACCGCGTCGACAAGGCGCGTTCGCGTGAATCTGGAGGCACGGGACTCGGCTTGGCCATCGTTAAGCACATCGTGCAGGCCCATGGCGGGAGCATCTGGGCTGAAAGTGAGCTTGGCAATGGAGCCAGCTTCCACTTCACGCTGCCGCTGGCGCCTGCTCCGCAAAGCGCGCCACAGCCGCAGCCCGCGCAGCAAACGCCAGCGACCTCCGGCGTGTGACCGGGCGCCGGAGGTGTCAGCGCTCCAGGACCTGGTCAGAAGGCTACGCCGCTTCCGCGAAGGCTAACGAATCACGAGGCGCACGCCAAAGTTGGGAAAGATGGAGATCTGGTACAACTCCTGCACCGGAACGGAGGTGTGCCAGGTGTTGAAGCGCGGCATCCACACGTAGGAGAGGAAATTCGACCGATTGAGGAGATTCTCGACTCCGCCGCAGAATTCGAGGCGGAACCCGTGCAGCGCGACGTCCTTGTTGATCTGCGCGTCGAGCCGGCTGTAGTAGGGGGCGCGAAGCGCGTTCATTTGCACAACGTCGTAGATGGGACGGTTCTGGGCCATGGAATCGGGAAGGTCGAAGGGCGTGTAGGGACGGCCGGTTGTGTATCCGTAGCGGCCAGAGATTTCGTAGCCGTGCCCAAGGCGCTCGAGCGCTGCCGCATTCACAATCCACGGGTAGTCGAAGTTGCTTGGCCTGGGGATTCCATCTAGCCCGGCGAATTTAGCGCGCGCATAGGCTGCCGACGCGCGCATAGTGAAACGCGATCGAATGCGCGTGATGTCTGAGACCTCGATTCCAGCAGAACTGCCGCGGCCTGCGCTGTTCATCGGCAGCCACACGAACTGCTGCCCGAGCATGTCGACCATGTCGTGCAGAGTCACCGAGGGATATTCGGTGGAGGCCGGTGTGTCGCGATATTGCTTGTTGTAAGCTTCCACGCGAATCTGCGATCCCGGCACAAGCGAGAAGTCGAAGCCGGCGACTTCATGAGTCGCACGCATTGGCTGCATCGAGTGGTTACCCGGATAAGCCACGAGGTACACGTAAGGGGGCATCTGCGCGTACTGCGCAAACGCAAGATGAAGATCCAAAGATTCTGTGGGCTGGAATCTCATGCTCACGCGCGGAGTCAAAGTGGTATGACTACCGAAGGCAAAGGTCTGCAGGCGTGTTCCAGCGCTGAACGAGAGGGCATGGGTCGGACGTGCGGAGAGCTGCAGGTAAGAGCCAGTTTCCGCAGTCGAGAAATCCGATGCGAAGGATGTGGAATCGGATCGGTACGGTGTGGCGGAATAGGGCGAATAGGCGCCGATCGGTTGATCGATGTTGTAGTGCGGCCGTTGGAGCCACAGGGCGCTTCCGGCCGAGATCGTGACGCGCGACTTTTCCTGCTCGAAGCGGTAACCCACGGTAGTGAATGCCGAATTCGAATGTTCTGAGTAGATCGGGACAGACTGGCTGATAGTCGCGGGGTCGGGGCAGGTTCCCTGGACGACGGCTGATTCGGCGAGATTGCCCGGATCGAGGATCTGGTCCTGCTGGTGGATATGCTCCAACTGCTCGGAGTCGCTCGCATCCACCACGGCGAAGGAGTGCGGCGAGTTGGCGTGCCGCCACTCGGCCCCGGTCGTCTCGCGCCACGCGCTGTACTGCGAATTGATGGTGCTGGTCTCAGCAATGTCGTCCCGACACGGGGTCACAGAGATCGAGTCCCAGCCGGACACATTGAGGAGAGAGAACTGGCCGCCGGAGGGATCGCGATGCCGGAAACGGGAGAACTCGTTGGTGTAGTCCGGAATTCCGTTCAGGCCCACGTTGTTGCCAACAGTGTCCATGATGCCGTGGTGTGCCGAGGCCAGCAGATCTCCACCGGCAATCTCCTGCTCGCGAAGTCCTCCAAACCCTTCAATGCCGACGTCACCTTCCACATGTCCTTTCGCCTTGCCTTCATCGAGTGTTCGAATCTCGGTGACAGACGAAAGGCGTTCGGGAAACGAGGCGTCGTATCCGCCTGTCGACAGTTTCAGGCTCTGGACCATTCCACTGTCGATCATTGGAGCAAAGCCTCCGGTGGTTCCCAGCGTTGCGATATGGTTGATGTTCGGCACCTCGATCCCGTCGACAAGGAAGAGATTCTCCATGGGGTGCCCGCCGCGAACCAGGAACTCATTGCTCATGTCACTGGTGGCAACAACGCCCGGGAGGATTTGCAGAAATCGTGAAAGATCGCCATAGGTGCCAGCTGACGAGACCACCTCGGCGCCCCCTGCCACGAAAGGCTGCGGCTGGCTGCTGTCCTGCTCTTCCGGCACCCCCTGAACCTCGACCGTGGTTACAAGGGTACTGGGCAAGCCGGGCAGGCCGTCGAAGAGAGAGGGGGGAGCGGCCGGGGCACGCAGGATCTCGGGCAGTCGCGCGCCGGCTGCGGCTGGTGCACGAGTCACGGGCGACGCCGGCAGACGGCTGCCGTTGACGACGGAGGTTTCAGCGGCTTCGGCTGCAGACGCATCATTGCTTGCTGCGACGAGAACGAGCGAGGCTTTTGCTGCCGGAGCGGGTTTCCCTGGCACAAAACTCTGCTGGGGACGAATGGCCGTTGAGGTGGCCACGACGACCACCAGAATGACGCATCGAGCAAGCTGCATTGCACGCATCTGACCCCTGTGCCCGGAACACTGCGGTGCAGTCGCCGAGCCATCGGGGTGTGGGGATCATTGGAGAAATCAAAGGGAGGAGGTCATTGGGACGGCCCAAAGGGCTCGATCCGGCTCGCGGTCAGCGATTAGAGTGAGAATGTCGCGCGGAGATGCCGCTCGCGCGGCAAGGAGTGTTGATGTCATGGGTATTGGGAAGCTCTCACGACGAAGCCTGATCGCAGGCGCAGCCGAGGCCGCGATTGCAGCCGCATTGCCAATGCGCGGCCTGGCGCAGCCTCAGCAAGCCGGCGACGGCGAATCGCAGCAGCCCAATGTTGGCTCGGGCCGCGCGCTGTGGATGCAGGATGCACGCTATGCGTGGGGTGTGATGACGCACTACCTGGCCGACTGGCAGGCGCACCTCAACAAGCTCGATATGACTGTCGATCAGTGGAACAAGATGGTCGACGGATTCGACGCGGAAGGCATGGCAAAGCGCCTCGAGGAGGCGGGGGCAGGGCACTACCAGCTCAGCATCGGCCAGAACTCCGGTTATTATCTTTCGCCCAACGCTGTGTACGACAGATTCGTTGGAGTCTCACCGAGCCAGTGTTCGCGGCGTGATCTTGTCGCCGATTTCTATAAGCCCCTGCATCGACGCGACATCAAGCTGATGGTCTACCTGCCCTCTGGCGCGCCCGGCGGAGACCGCGTCGCGCATGAGGCGCTTGAATGGCAGAACGGGCCATACCGGAACAGCAATTTCCAGCGCAAATGGGAGCAGGTGATCGCCGAGTGGTCGCGCCGTTGGGGGGCTAAGGTCTGCGGCTGGTGGTTTGATGGCTGCTATTTTCCCAACTCCATGTACCGGTCGGCCGATTCGCCCAACTTCGCGAGCTTTGCGGCCGCTGCGCGCGTGGGCAATCCGGATTCTGCGGTTGCGTTCAATCCCGGCGTGATTTACCGGCTGATCTCGGTGAGCCCCGATGAAGATTTCACCGCCGGAGAGATCGACAAACCGGATCTCGCGACGGTACGCCGCGCCGCTGATGGCCGCATGGACGGAACGCAGCTCCACATGCTGAGTTTTCTCGGCGAAACCTGGGGCATGGGAGCGCCGCGCTTCAGCGCTGAACAGGTTGTCGACTACACCGGGAGAATCCGCGACCACGACGGTTCGGTTACCTGGGATGTGCCGGTCGCGCTGGACGGGACCATCGTCGATCCGTTTTTGGAGCAGCTTGCGGCACTGGGCAAGGCTTTCCCGAGAAAGCTGCCGGCTCCGGTTCCGGCATAAACTCACTTGTCCGACGTCCGCAATCTCTGGAGCCAAGCCCGGTCAAGGTGAATAGCCGGAAGCGGAATCCCAAATGAGTGATCCCTGACTGCTGGTCCCTGCCGCCTTGCCCCTGTTTTTTCAACTCCCCGTAACATTCGACGTGGAGAATGAATGCGGCAGGAACTCAAAAAAGAGGGAGCTTATTGTGAAAAAGTCTTTGCTTGTCATCGCGTTGTTCGTGTGGGCCTTCAGCGATGCTCACGCTCAACAGATCACCGCTGCGGGCGCCACGTTCCCATATCCCATCTACTCCAAGTGGTTCAATGAATACGGCGCCGCGCACCCCGGCGTTGAGATCAACTATCAATCGATCGGATCGGGCGGCGGCATCAAGCAGGTTTGTTCGGGCGTCGTTGATTTCGGCGCTTCAGACATGCCGATGACCGACGATCTGCTCAAGTCCTGCGGCGTCAAGCTGATTCACATTCCCACCGTACTGGGCGCGGTTGTACCCATCTACAACGTTCAGGGCGTCAGCGACCTTCGCTTCAGCCCTGACACCCTGGCCAACATCTACCTCGCCAAGATCACCAACTGGAACGACCCGGCCATCGCGAAAGACAACCCTGGTGTCCATCTGCCGGACCAGAAGATCATCGTGGTACACCGCTCCGACGGCAGCGGAACCACGTTCATCTTTACGGACTATCTCAGCAAAGTGAGCTCTGAATGGAAGAGCGGCCCCGGTAGCGGCACGTCGATCAATTGGCCAACTGGGGTGGGCGGCAAGGGCAACGAGAACGTGGCGTCGTCAGTGCGCCAGTATCCGGGCGCAATCGGCTACGTCGAGCTGATTTACGCTCTGCAAAACCATATCAACTTCGGCGCGCTGCGCAACGCCGCGGGCAATTGGGTCAAGGGATCGATCGATGGCGTGACGGCCGCAGCGGCTACAGCCAAAATACCTCCCGACTATCGCGTCTCCATCACAAATGCGCCGGGACCCGAGGCCTACCCCATCTCGAGCTTCACTTATCTGCTTATTCCCACACAGCCGAAGAATGCGGCGAACGAGAAGATGATCAAGGACATGCTGAGCTGGTGCATCAAGTCAGGCGAGAGTGAAACTTCGGCTCTCTCCTACGCGCCGCTTCCAGAAAACCTGGCGCAAAAAGTGCTGCAAACCGTCTACTCCCTGCCGTAACGCTGTGCGAGGAGCCCGGCGCCCGCTGGGCTCCTCGCGCACTGCCGTGCTTCTCGTTCGAATTTGCCAACCCTTCGACGCCCATCTACAAGCTGCCCAACGCACCTGACCACCTGACGCAATCCCTCGAGAACATTGCGCAACAGACGCGGTGTGCACTGGAGTGCTGATGGCGGTTCACTGCGATTTGTTTGCTGGCGCCTGTTGTTTGGTACACTCTCCAAGGCCCGGGTGATAGGATAGTCCCCGATTCCATTGACATCGCAATGACAGCTGTTTCTCCGATCTCGACGGTCAATGACCTTTTCTTTCGCATTGCCGCGGCAGGCAATCCGCGTGCTGTCCTGTGGCAAAATGCTTCCGACGAATGGCACCCCATCTCTTCCGACCAGATGTATCAGCGCGTGAGGGCCCTTGGGAGCGCGTTTTTACACATGGGGGCGAAGAAAGGCGACCGCATCGCGCTGATCAGTGAAAATCGCTGGGAATGGGCGGTGACCGACTTTGCGGTGTTAGCCATTGGCTCGGCCGATGTGCCCATTTATCCCACGCTGACTGCCGAACAGCTGGCCGAGCTGGTGCGCGACGCGGGTTGCCGTATTGCTGTTGTTTCCTCACGGATGCAGTCCGACAAGCTCAACTCGGTCCGCGGGCAGACGCAGTTGGAACACATCATCATGATGGATTCACCTGCAGCCGACGGCGCCATAGCCATGAGCGCGCTGCTGGCCGGCGCCGACGAGCGCGGATCGGAGCGCGACCCGGTCTTCGATGCGGTCGCGCACTCCGTAGACCCGCGTGATCTGGCCACACTGATTTACACCTCTGGGACGACCGGGGAACCGAAGGGTGTCGCTCTCACCCACGGCAACATAGCCGCCAACCAGAACCTGGCCGCGATGGACTTTGGTTTCGGTTCCAGCGACGCGTGCATCTCCTTTCTGCCGCTCTCACATGTCACGGCGCGAGCCCTCGATTACGTGATGTTCAACTCTGGCGCACAGGTCGCGTACTGCTCGCAATTCGACCGGCTGCCGCAAGCCATGCGGGAGGTGCGGCCGACCGTCATCGTCGGCGTGCCGCGGGTTTTTGAAAAGATCCGCCAGGCGGTGGAACAAAAGGCTGGTCTGTCACCCGTCAAAAGGCGGATGCTGGAATGGGCCATTCGCCACGGCGCGAAACATGCCGATACGGTCTATGACGGCAGCGGGCCCAATGCGCTCTTGTGGAAGCTGGCAAACAAGCTCGTCTACTCCAAGGTCCGTGAGGCCTTTGGCGGCCGTGTGCGCATTTTCGTTTCCGGCGGCGCGCCGCTGGGCATCGACACCGCGCGCTGGTTTGCCTCGGCGGGCATCGCGCTTTGGGAAGGATACGGCCTGACAGAAACCTCGCCGGTGATCTCTCTCAACACTCCCAAGCAGCACCGGATGGGTTCGGCGGGGATGCCGCTGAGCAATGTGGAGCTGAAGCTCGCAGAGGATGGCGAATTGCTGGTTCGCGGGCCTTCAGTCTTCCACGGCTACTGGCACAAGCCCGCGGCCACGGCTGAATGCCTCGACAGCCACGGATGGTTCAGGACCGGCGACATTGCCCATATTGACGCGGACGGATTTCTCTACATCACGGATCGGAAAAAAGAACTGCTGAAAACCTCGGGCGGGAAGCTTGTGGCGCCGCAGCCGATCGAGAACAAGCTCAAGAACAACCTGCTTGTTGCAAATGCCGCATTGGTGGGCGACCGGCACAAGTTCATCTCGGCGCTGATCGTGCCCAACTTCACCGCGCTGGAAGAGTGGGCCGGGCATCACGGTGTGCAGGCGCGATCGCGAACCGAGTTGGTGGCCGACGCGCGAGTGATCGCGCTTTACGCCGAGGCGATCCGCGAAGCGAATATCGGGCTGGCGAACTTTGAGACCGTCAAGCGCTTCCGCATCGTAGCCGAAGAGTGGACGCAGGACTCGGGTGAGCTGACACCTTCAATGAAGATCAAGCGGCGTGTCCTCAACGCGAGATATGAGAAGGTGATCGCCGAACTTTACGCCGACGAAGCCACCGCCCGCGGTGAATAGGCGAGCCAGGGCGACCGATAGCACGACGATCGATCACGTGCTTGCCCCACATGCGCTGGAGTGCGCGAAAGAACGGCGCGCCCCATGCTCCGACTGCAAGCAGCGCTCCGAAGATCACCACGGCGTCAATGCTGAGACGGCCCTCATGCGTCCAGTAGGCGTCGGGCTCCATGCTGAGCCATAGCGCAAACTCGTCGAGCGTAAGCGCCGCGCCCACGCCGTAAAACACTGCCATGAGCCGGCCAAAAAAAATGGATGTCGGCGAATTCGACCACCCCAGATCGAGGAGCCAGCCATATCCCACCAGCAGCAGAATCAAGATGCCCCAAACGAGGTGATGAATATGGACACCGCGCACCACGACCCATTGCAGATGTCCCAGGTGATTCACGATGCGGTGAACAAGAATCCGCACGCCCACAAAAGTGATGAGAAACGAAACCGAAGCAATAAACATCCGTTGCCGGGGACGGTCGGGAATTGTGGCGCGGATGAGATAGCCCAGCCGCGTCAACTCCAGCAAGACGAGGAGTACAGCGACGACGAGGCCGATAAACAGGAGCAGATAGAGTGCGCCGATTCCGGGCATACCTTATTGAATCATTTAAGAGCAGGGATTAGGGACAAGGGATTGGGGAGCAGGGACTAGGGACCAGAGAGGAGTCTCTGATCCCCGACCCCGAAACCTGATCCCTGTATTCTCCATCACGATTACCGTTGACAGGGGCGCGATACACTGTTTAAGGCGTTGAGGCCGGGGATTGTCCCCATTTCCGGCGGGGATTTGATGCGCGAGGTTCAGCCCGGTTCAATAAGCCGCGGCGACATTTCGAGGAGATTCCACGATGCGAATTGCTTTATTGACCGGTGGCGGCGACTGCCCCGGATTGAATGCAGTGATTTATGCAGCCGTCAGAAAAGGGATCAACCGTTACGGAGACGAGTTCATCGGTTTTCTCAACGGCTGGCGCGGAGTGTTGGATAACAACTTCATTCCGCTCACACTGGAGAATATCGATGGCATCCAGTTGAGAGGCGGCACGATCCTGCACTCCTCGCGCACCAACGTGAAGAAGATTCCCGGCGGCATCGACAAAGTACAGGAAGTTCTGAAGAGCAGCAAGGTCGACGCTCTGATTGCACTGGGCGGCGACGACACGCAGTCGGTGACCCAGTTTCTTTGCGAGAACGGCGTAAAGGGCGTTGGCGTTCCCAAGACCATCGACAACGATATTAATGGCACCGACGCCACATTCGGGTACGACACTGCCGTTTCCATCGCCACCGAAGCCGTCGATCGCATCCACACCACGGCCGACTCGCACAATCGCGTGATCGTAATTGAAGTGATGGGCCGCGACGCAGGCTGGATCGCCTACGCGTCAGGGATTGCCGGCGGCGCGCACGTCGTTCTTGTGCCCGAGAAGCCGATCGATATCGACCACGTATGCGCGCTGCTGAAATACAACTACGACCACGGCAAGCATTACGGCGTCGTCGTGGTTGCCGAGGGCTGTCATCTTCCTGATGTGGGCCAGGTGATGGGCTCGCAGCAGGTAGACTCGTTCGGTCACGTGCGCCTGTCAGGCATCGGTGAAGCGCTTGCCGACTTGATCGAGAAGAAGACGGGATTCGAAACGCGGTCGGTGAACCTGGGTCACACACAGCGCGGAGGCGTTCCCACGGCCTACGATCGGCTGCTGGCCCAGCGCTACGGACTGCATGCGATCGACATGGTGCACCAGCAAAAATGGGGCCGCATTGCAGTCCTGCACGGCACTGACATTACCGACATCCCGATCAAAGAAGCCATCTCCACCAACCGCAAGCTTGATCAGCGCTTTTTCGATGTGATCTCGGATCTTGAAGCGAAGGTATAGAGCGATCTTGCTTCACGGCGCACGAAAGCCATCCTCTTTCTGGGGATGGCTTTTTGCTGTCGACATAGTATGAGGATCTCGATGCGCTACCGCCTGTACCAATCCGCCGACTTCGCTGCGCTCTACGCCGTGGAGGAGCTTTGCTTCGCGCCGCCCTACCGCTTCAGTCGCGCCTACATGCGGCGACTTGTGCGGAGCGCAAATTGCTCAACCTGGATCGCGGAAGAGGGCGGAGAACTGATTGGGTTCGCAATTGTCGAATGGGGGCAGGGAGCGGAGGAGAATAGTGCGTACATCCAGACGATTGAAGTAACTCCGTCGCAGCGTGGCCTCGGCATCGGCGGCGAGCTGTTGCGGCGGGTCGAAGATTCCGCGGTAGCTGCAGGCGCAGGCGCGATCTGGTTGCATGTCGACGCGGAAAACTCCGCCGCTATCCGCCTTTATGAGAGTCGCGGATATGTGCGTCAGCGCAGGGAAGAGCATTACTACGCACGGTACCGCGCTGCGTTTGTCTACGGGAAATCACTGACGAGTTGTTGAGTCGAATTGAGCGCGCATTACTGCGCGCTGCTATCCGCGCTTTTGATGAACGCTGCTACGCGGTCGTGGAGTAGTTTGCGGCATTCGTCGCGCACGTACGCCATGTGGCCCGATTCGTACCAGTCATATTCGATGTTCTTGGTCAGCGACTGCGGGATGGGTAGATGCTTCTCTTCGTATTCCGCGGCAAAGAAGGGCGTGGCCATGTCGTAGTAGCCATCATTCACCATAACCTTCAAGCGCGGATTCGTCTTCATTGCCTGGGCCAGGTCTGCGCTCACGTTGAGCCCGCCCGCGCTCGTGAAGGTGCGGCCGCCGCCATGCGACATATCCCAGCGCGCGCCTTCAAACAATGCGCTGGGTATGTAGGTCTCACCCGCTCCGTACTTCAGGTCCTGCCGCAGATACAGATTCACCAGCGAAAAGTAGGCCGACGAAATTGCCGCACTTTGCGGATCGTACTCTGAACCCTCACTCAACGGGTCGAGCGTGGGACCAAGAAAACGCGTGTCGTATCGGCCAGTCGTCAGATCCGCGTCGTCGGCAAATGTTTTCTCGAACTCGCCGCCGTTCACGCGCAGGTTGGCCTTGATGAGGTAAGCGATCGGCAGCCCGGTATACTCGTGCAGCTTCTCCGCCACCTGCTGTTTTTCCGCATCGCTCAAATCAGTTCCTTTAGCCAACGCGTGCATATACTCGCCCATGGCGAAGTCCTCAACTTCTTTCAGGAAGGGCTCCAGCGCCGCCGGTTGAGTGGGGAGCTTCTTGTGGTACCAGGCCGTCGCCGCGTAGGTGGGCAGCGCAAGCTCAAAGGGCAGATCCACGCCGGGCCGTCCACCGCCCACGCCAATCCCGACGGGAAAGTTGAAGATCTCCCCCAGCAGCATCACGCCGTTCAGGTCGATGTTTTTCTCGTTTTCCAGCAGGTTCGCCAGCACCGCCGAGCGTGTTGTCCCATAGCTCTCGCCGAAAAGAAACTTCGGGGAATTCCAGCGGTTGTACTTCGTCACGAACCGCGCGATGAACCGCGCGAATGCCCCCGCGTCCTGGTCCACGCCCCAGAAAGCCTTTCCGGCATCCTTGCCGGTAAGCTGGCCAAAACCTGTTCCCGGCATGTCGATAAAAACTTCATCGCTCACGTCGAGCAGGCAGTCAGCATTATCAACCAGCTTGTACGGGGCCGCGGGCAGATGGGTATCGCCGGCGGTTTCTACGTACTTCGGACCCAGCGAGCCCATGTGCAGCCACATGGTCGAGCTGCCCGGACCGCCGTTGTAGAAGAACGTGATGGGCCGGTCCTCAGCTTTGGCGCCGGTCTTGAAATACGCCACGTAAAACATGTGCGCCAGCGGTTGCGCTTCGGCCGGATCTTTGGGCGCCGAGAGCGCAAGCTGCGAGCCGGGCTGCGGTTTTCCATCCGGGCCAAGCTGCGCATCTTCTGTGTCGGTGGCGCCCACGGTGATGATGCCGGCAATCGCGGTGTAATCGACGTGCTGCCCACCGGCAGTGATTGAACCCTGCGTGGTGGAGTCGGCTGGTGGTGCGGGCTCGGCCGCTTTCGTGTTCTTTTCGGTGGTCCCGGCTTCCGATTTAGTTGGAGACTTGTCCTCCTGCGCGCTGGCCGCGACGGCAACACCCAGCAAGGCAGCGGCAACCAGGACAACCAAGCGAACGTAAAGGGATTTCATCGCATTCTCCGGATAGGGAATTGAGGAATCGCTAGTATACGGTGGATCTCCCGGGTTCAGATCATCAATCCAAACCTTGCGTCTCCTCCGTCTGACACTTGTCTCTGGTCACTGACCTCTGAAACTGAGCTCAGATCGCTTTTCATTACTCCGGCTGTTTCTCAAACGGCTGTTTCACCGTGATCCTCGGCCGATTTTCCGCCTGAAGCTGTTTTGAAACCGCCTCGACCTCGCGAAAGACGCGCAGCAGGTTGCCGCCGAGAATCTTCCGGCAATCCTCAGGCGAATAGCCGCGAGCCATGAGCCCCGCAGTAATTTTAGGCAAGTCGGAAGGCGAGTTGAGCCCCTCGGGAAGCTGGCCCTGGATTCCGTCAAAATCCGATCCCAGGCCGACGTGGTCCACTCCGGCCACCTTTGCGATGTGGTCGATCTGGTCAATGAGTTCCGATAACGGCGGCCGTGGAATTTTGTCCGCATACGCACGCTGGAGCTTGTCAATCGCAGTTTGCAACGCGGCACGCCCTTCCGCTGTCTGATCGCTTCCGTCTGCCGCCGCTTTTGCCTTTAGCTCTGCAGTTGCCTTGTCCGCCTTCAGCGCCATGGCCTTTTGCGCATCGCGATATTCCTGCGAAACGAATCCTGAATAAAAGTTCACCTGCACCACGCCACCCTTCGAGTCAGGCCCGCCGGCGTTGGCAATGGCGCGCAGCATGTCGTCGGTCATGTTGCGTGGCGCATCACAAAGAGCGCGTGCTCCCGAGTGCGAGGCAATGACCGGCGCGCGCGAGATGACGAGCGTCCGGTAGAAGGTCTTGTCGGAGACATGCGAAACGTCAATCATCATTCCCAGCCGGTTCATCTCATAGACCACGTCTTTGCCGAACTCGGTCAAACCCTCCTTAGTGTGCGGCACATTCGGGTCGTCGAAGTCGCCGGAGCTGTCGGCCCATCCATTCGAATTACTCCAGGTGAGCGTCATATAACGCACGCCCAGCGCGTAGTACTGCCGCAACAGCCCGAGGGAATCCTCGATGGAATGACCGCCCTCAATGCCCATCAACGCGGCGAGCTTATGATCGCGATGCGCCCGCTCGATTTCCTCGGGAGAAGTGGCCGGCTCCATCTGATCCGGGTGCTTCGCAACCTGTTGCTTCACAGCGTCGATCAATTCGAGCGTGCGGCGCGCGTACTGGCCCTTGTAGACGAGGGGATCGACCCAGATCGAGAAGAACTCCGCGCCCAGGTTTCCCTGGCGCGCCGTCTCCAGGTTGAAGTCGCCGCCGTTGAGCGGGTCGCCTAAATCAAAGTGGTCGTCGAGAAAGCGCTGCGGTGTATCGGCATGCGTATCGATAATCAGCGCCGAGCGGTGGACTTCAGCAGGCGTGGGCGTTTTGGACTTAGCCATAGGTCGAGAGGTGGTGGGTGAGTTCTGGCCCAGGATAAGGGCAGGAACGGATGCAAGAAGAATTGTCGTCAGGAATCGGATGCGCATGGACTTGGCATGAGTCTATACCACGGTGGCGCACGCTGTGGCGCGGCCTCCGCAATTGACGTCAATCGGAGGCGCAGCAATTTTGATATCCTTACTCCCACAGTGTTCCAGTTCACTCGAATCCCGCGGCTTTGATGTCGCGTTGGCTTCCGCCTTCTGATCATTATGTACACACCAAAGTTCAATCGGGTATCCGATCACGCCATCCTTCTCGAGGCGATGCGTGAGAATTCGTTCGCCATCTTGTTCGGCCCACTCGGCACAAGCAGTACCCCTGGCGCGCACGCGGCGACGCATCTGCCGCTGATGATCAAAGACGAGGGTGAACACGGCCTGATCGAGGGACATTTCGCTGCGGCCAATCCCCATTGGAAGGCGCTCGCCGGCCGAAAGACACTGGTGGTTTTTGCCGGGGCGCACAGTTATGTTTCGCCCACCTGCTACACTGAGGCGCTCTCAGTGCCGACCTGGAACTACATTGCAGTTCACGCCTACGGCATTCTCTCGCTGGTTGAGGGCTCTCAAGACAAAGAACGCCTGGTCACTGAACTGATTGTCATTCATGAGCCTGGCTTCCTCGACCGCTGGCGCGAATTTTCCGACGGTTTCCGGCGCACCATGCTGGCCGGCATAAAGGGATTCCGCATCCCCATTGAGCGCATCGAAGGCAAATTCAAACTGAGCCAGAACCGGACTCCCGAAGAGCGACGCAACGTGCTTACAGCCCACGCCGCAGGCACTCCCGATCAGCAGGAGCTTGCCCGCTGGATGCAGCGCCTGGCAGATCCAGGGCTGAATCCGCGCGACCATGAGGAGGCAAAGGGCGCTGGAACCGTAAAGGGCTAGCCGGCATTTGTCGCAGGCGGAGCGACCAAGAGGAAATCAAGGTCTAGTGAGACCTCTAAGGGCCAAGAGGGTTTCAGGACAGCCGGCCTAGAAACCGGCGCTACGATCTTCCTTACGCAATTCAGCATTTGGTATACTGACGTTTGCGAGCGGAAGTGGTGGAATTGGCAGACACACCATCTTGAGGGGGTGGCGCCGTCAGGCATGCGGGTTCAAGTCCCGCCTTCCGCACCATCGATCTTCACGTCCTGTTGCCCAGGGCAGTTTGGAAAGCAGCTTAACAAATGCAGATTCTGTTCTATTTCGTCATCGTCGTGCACGTAATTGTGTGCTTCTTCCTGATCGGCGTTGTGCTGGTTCAACAGGGCCGTTCCGCAGACCTCGCCGGCGCCTTTGGCGGCCAGGGGTCGCAAACCGCCTTTGGCCCGCGTGCCGCTGCCAATGTGCTCACGCGCCTAACCACCTGGGCGGCGATTATCTTCATGTTCACCTCAATCGGCCTGGTGGTTCTGTTTCAGCGCTCCACGGGATCGCACTCCGTACTTGAGAGCACTCATCCCGCTCCTGCAAGCGCGCCTGCCAAGCCCGGGAAGTAGAGCAGGGACCGAGGGAACAAGGGGTCGAGGAAACGAGCAAAAAGCTTCCGTCCCTCCATTGCGGGTTTAGCGCTGCGCAACGGGCTTTGCCACAATTCAGCCCACTCGTGACGAAGAACGGGAACTTACTTCGGCGCTTCCTTCTGCGTGTCGCTTGGCTGCTCGACCGGCTTGGAGAGATGCAGCTTGCTCATTTCCTTAGCTCCAACCGCGGGGTCCATTTGCGTGACTTTGATGCCTGTGGCCATCGTTGACGATGTCCATTTCAAATAGTAGGTCTTACCCGCTTCCGCCACGAACCGAATCCGCTCATTCATTTTCTTTGTGGCGTCATTGACGGCGGCGCCCGCTGCCGTGAAAACGTCGACAGTGTACATCTCCGGCAGTCCGGTTACGACCACTGTTCCCGGATCCACCTCTGTTCCCGCATATTCATTGTTTTTGAGATAGGCGAGGTAAACTCCGTTGACGTAGAGGTGATCATGGGAGGCGGAACCGGTAAACCTGCCCACGCGGTAGATGAAGACAAGAGCCTTGCCCGCCGATGGAGCGGCTGGCGGGGGCGCCGGTTTGGCGTCCTGGGCCGAAGCCGGCGTCATGCCGCCAAGGAACAGCAATGCGAAGAAGACAAGAAGGTTTGTTGCGAGAATGTGAAATGCGCTCTCGGCGCGGCAAACACGGGCAACTGGATCAGGCATAAAGTTACTACGCATTTGAGCACTCTTTTTGGTCCCTCAGAGGCTGGGAATTGCACCGGGGCCCTGATTTGAGATAGCCTGCACGCCAACGATTCATGATTCGGTGGAGAAGATGTAATCCAATCGATTTGGGTAGTCGTCGCTTCGATTGCTTTTTCACTCGGTCCTTGCCTTTACATAACCGGCAGTTCCTGCACCGACCGGCACTTCGGGCGGTGATGCGCTTTCGCCCTTCAGTCGCTTCAGGGCCGCATCCACCCGCTTCTTGAAGTCCGACTGGTCATTGTGGCCCCAGCCGCTGTAGTTCGAGATAACCTGCATCTCGCAGCCCGGGCCCTTTTCCACGAGCCTCACGTGATTCTCCCGCTGCAGGAGCACACCGCTCACGTCGAAATGCACTTCATGTTTGGGTTGGAAGTCGGCCTTCATGTGGGCGTCGTCGGAGTTCTTGACGTTGTAGTTGTCCTTATGGCTCAGCGTGTCCTTCACTGCGCCCCACATCACATCGCAAGTGTCGGGATAGGTTGTTTTGTATGATTCGCTCATTGCGGGCAGGGCGAGCGCCAGTGGCATGAACGCCGCGAGCACGTAACTCAGTTTCTTCATGGCAAGTCTCCTCGCATAGTCGTGCCTCTCCTCAAGCCAGGGAATCTGAAAGGGGACCCGGGACCGGTTTTCCGACAAGCGAAGGATAGTCTTTTACGAGACGACGTCGGTGCGCGGGATCACCGTAGGAGGTGACTACAGCAATTCCTGACTTGCTGTGGCCTTTCTGGTTTTCGCGCAAGGACGCAGCTCCCCGGATCTTCCAGCTCAACGACGAAGACACATCGTTGGAGATGTCAGGGGTTGCATCGACTCGGGTGTACCGGCTTCCGGATACAGTGACTCAGGGATTGCGGTAACGCTCTGCCGTCTTGTAGGCGCCACGGCCGCCGGATTTCTACACAGGCGGCATCGCTTCGACCACTGGCACCCCAGGCGGCGGAGTGAACTGAAAGACCCCTGCAGGAATCGTCGCGTTCGTCTGTTCGTTGGTGAACGTGAATCGCGTGATTGCGCCGTCAGGCTCGTCCACTTCAATGGCGGTGATGTCTCCTTCGACGGTCACCGTCAACGAGAGCCGTGTGACGCGGTTTTCCTGGCCTTTGGGTTCTCCGGTCAGCGTGAAAGAGCCGTTAGAAGCGGCCGTCAGCTTCAGGCCGGTGACTTCTTTTTCAAGCTCGGTGTGTCCGAGCAGAAAGCGAAGCGGCGAACGCAGGTCGTCCACCTCTTTTGCTGGAATGCGCTGCACCTGGGCGTCGCCTTTGGAGTAGAACCACGCAAATTTGCCATCGAGCAGGAAGATCTTTCCTGGCGGCGAGCTGTACTGCCAAAGCATGCGGCCCGGTTTACGCAAGAACAGCGTGCCGCTCTCGGTGCGATCCATGCCCAGTCCGGAATAATTCTCGCTAAATCCGGCTTTCAGCGAATGCAGTTGGTCATAATGGCGATCGACGCGCTGCGCCAGCTCGTGCGCGGTTGGAGGCGACGGGCTCTGCGCGAATCCGCAATTCGCAGCGGCGCAAAGAAGCAGTGAGACACCGGCACCCCAGAAGTAGAAGCGATTGTCGCGGTGAAACAGGGCGCCGAGCGTCATTGCAACAACTGCGTGCAATTGGTGCCGCCGGCCGGATCATACTTGGCCGCGCCGCCGAATTGATCGGTGCAGAATCCACGATCGCCGGTTTTGCCCACCGCCTGCGGAACCGCAGTGATGGTATAGGCTGTGATCTTGTCGGTGCCGTTGATCGTGACCTTCTGGCAATTGGTGATGCTGAAGAGATAACCGGATTTGTAACCGGAGGCCAGATCCGCGCCGATCAGCTGCGCCGAAGTGGGTGAGGGAGCTCCGGAGCCGGGTTCGCCGCCGAGGGATGTCAGCGCGCAGGCGTACCCGTTTGCGGGATAGGTGGATTCGTACTGAATTTCGGCCTGTGTAAGAGCGCGCAAGGAGTTGATCGCCGACACTTCATTGGCGTGTTTCTTCATCACGCCAATCGTCGGGATGGCCATCAACATCAGAATCAGAATGATGGCGATGACGATCAGCAGTTCCATCAGAGTGAAACCATTGGGCGCATGAAAACGGCGCACGCGATTGCGGCGGGAGAGCGAAAACTTGCAAGTCATGGGATTCCTGTCCCTCGTGGAGCAGGCCGCTCAGAAGCAGGCCGTCCGAGAAAATGCTACAACGTAAAGACGCGAAAGGGAAATGCGACGCTCGAAAGACAGCTTTTAGCCATTAGCTTCTAGCTGCTAGCTCATTTCCCTTACGTTCAACCGCCGGCGCAAACCCCTTGCCGCGGAGAGGTACCTTTGCCTGCAGACAGGTTTGCGAGACAGGCGTATGCGGACCGAAGGGCTAGAAGCCAGGAGCTAGCAGGAAAAAGCTACTTTTCAGCACACCAGCATGGCGCGGCTCAGCTTCACGCTGTCGAGGCGGCCGAGCAACGTGACAGCGATGCGCTCCGGCTGGAAGAGCCGCTGCGCCATCGTTCGCACTTGTTCGGCATTTACCTCATCAATGCGGGCGATGATCTCGTCGGCGGTGAAGAACTGGTGGAAGTACATCTCCTGCCGGGCCAGGTTTGCCATCCGCGAGTTGGAACTTTCGAGACCGAGCAGGATGTTGCCCCTCACTTGATCCTTGGCGCGTGTCAGTTCCTCTTCGCCGACGGGAGTCTCCTTCAAATTGCGAAATTCGGCAAGGATCAGATCCACGACTTCGACCGCCTTGCTTGCCGAAGTGCCGGCATAGACGCACAGGTTTCCCGTGTCGCGATAGGGGCTCAGATCGGAATACACCGAATACGCCAGGCCGCGCTCCTCACGGATGGTTTGAAAGAGCCGGGAGCTCATGCCGCTGCCAAGAACCGTATTCAGAATCAGGGTGGCGTACCGATTATCGTCTGTGATGGAAGGCGCGGGCACGCCCAGGCAGATCTGCACCTGCTCAAGAGCCTTTTTGTTGCGCAGGATAATGCGCGCGCTTGGCTCGGGCGCGGAAAGCTCCTGCGGCGGCGCACCGCTCGGCAGGGCAGAGAACTTTTCTGCAACAGCGGCAGTGAACCGGTCGTGGTCCAGGTTTCCGGCCGCGGAAAAGACCATGTTCTCCCCGTGAAACCGGGCGCCGTGGTAGGTAAAGAGATGTTGCTGGCCCAGCCGCCCCACCGTCTCGGTGGTGCCCAGGATCGGCTTGCCCAGCGGATGCCCTTTCCAGAAACTTTGTGTGAACAGTTCGTGCACCAGCACGTCGGGATTGTCTTCGTCGATTTTGATCTCTTCCAGAATCACGCCGCGCTCGCGCTCGATCTCCGTCTCGGCGAAGGTGGGGTTCAGCACCATATCGGTAAGGACGTCCAGCGCGATGGGCACGTGGTCAGCGAGCGACTTGACGTTGAAGCAGATGGTTTCCTTGCTGGTGAAGGCGTCGAGGTTGCCACCGATGGAATCCATCTCGCGCGCGATGCGCTGCGCTGACCGTGAACGCGTGCCTTTGAAGAGCATGTGCTCCACAAAGTGCGAGATCCCGTTCACCTCCGCGGTTTCGCAGCGCGAGCCGGACTTGACCCACACGCCCATGGCCACCGAGCGGAGATGATCCATGCGCTCGGTCAGCACGATCAGGCCGTTCGGCAGTACGGTGCGGCGAAGATTTCGCTCAGCGTTCATCGATATCCGGTTGAACTCGATTGTAGGGCAATTGCGGACGCTCAGAGCCCGTGCATGTAATTCAGGAGATTCGAGGGAACAGGTCAAACTGCGCCGGGGCCAGCCAACGGCTAAGATAATCTTTTCCGAGCCCCGCGATGCCTAAACAATCAAATCAACTCACCCTATTAGACGCCTCGAACCTGCCGGGCGGATGCAAACCGCCGCTGTTTGGGTTGGATGCAGAAGCGCTCGCGGCGCGCATGGTGGACCTTGGGGAGCCGGCTTTCCGCGGGAGGCAGATTGCTGAAGCCATGTATAGTCAATGGCTTAAAGAACTTCACGAAATCACTACATTGCCTAAGCCTTTGCGCCGACGGCTCGCCGATCAAGGGTGGCAAATCGGTCGCCCGGGCATCTCCAGGGCCTTCCAGTCTGCTGACGGCACCGAGCGCTACCTGATTGAATTTGAAGGTTCTGGCCCCAAAAATGAGACAACCGAGGCTGTCTGGATGCCCGAGGGCGATGGCGGTGAGGCCGGCGATGGAAGCGATGATCATTCAAAGAATTGGCGCCGCGCCACAGTTTGCGTTTCAAGCCAGATAGGTTGCGCGGTCAATTGCCAGTTTTGCCTTACTGCGAAGCTCGGACTGCAGCGAAACCTCAACGCGGGAGAAATTGCGGGGCAGGTAGTGGCAGTACTCGAGCGCCATGCCGTTCGTGTCGGCCGCGACCGCGTGAACCTGGTCTTCATGGGCATGGGCGAGCCGTTTCTGAACTACGACAACTTCATGGCCGCAGTGCGCCTGCTGGTGCGCGAGGTTGGCCTGAGCCCGCTGCGCATGACGGTTTCCACTTCGGGAATCGTTCCCGGCATTGAGCGCTTTGCGCAGGAACCGCCGGAGGTGCGCCCGAAGCTGGCTATCAGCCTGAACGCGCCGAATGACGCGATCCGCGCCGAGGTGATGCCGATCAATCGCAAGTGGCCCATTGCCGCGGTTGTCGATGCCGTGCGCAAGGTCTCGCTGCGCCCGCGTGAGCGCATCACATTCGAGTACGTGCTGCTGGGCGGCGTCACAGATCAGCCGGGACATGCGCGCGAGCTTGCGCGCCTCGTGCGCAGTACAGGATTGGCCGCGAAGGTCAATTTAATCGCATGGAACCCGGGGCCCGGCATCGCTTACACGACGCCGAGTGTTGCAGACGTTGAAGCGTTTCGGGCGCTGATGGCAGGGGAGGGAATTCCCGTTTACCTGCGCCAGCCGCGCGGGCGCGACATCTTCGCCGCCTGCGGACAGCTCAAGCGCACCGTGGAGTCGTCAACGGCGGCCCAACCCTCATCAAGCTGATTGCCGGTCGAAAACTCGATGCCGGCGGATGAATGCGATATGAATGTAGAAGGCGTGTGCCTAATTGCTCGGCATCGGCAGCGGCTTCACACTTCCGCAGTCAGCGCCCTTGTAGACCGAAGTCGAATTCATCGTCATGGTCATTGCCTGGCCGGTCGGCATCGCCATTGACAAATTCATGGTCGTCTTTGTTGTATTCGCATCCACGAATGTGGTCTGTATGGTGCCGGTCATGTTCGTCCGGCCGGAGCAGGTCAGATTCGCGGTCATGCCGCTCGCAGTAAGCGAAACATTGGTCACCTGGCACTGCGCCGATTGCGGATTAGTATATGGGCCGCCATATTTATCGATCATCGCCTGCGTCACGCAAACCTGCTGCGTCTGCGACCCCATGTTCGGCATAGCGGGCATCCCGCTCATGCTCATGCTGCTGGTGATTTCCCAAAGGCCGGCCTTCCTCTGTCCCTGCGCGAGTGGCGCAAGAGCAATCAAACAACAGGCTATGATCGTCCAAATCCGGGTCTTGCTCATACATCCTCCGCGCAGCCTTATCGTCCATGTTTAAAGCAGGTGGGTGCGTGCATCGACTTTACGCCAATTCCTCGGCGCGAGGAAGACCCACTTTTCCAGAGTCGAGTCAGGTGCCAGGCGCGGGCTTGCGCAGATGCCGGTTGTCTTCGGCGGGCAGGCGCTTATTGCGGCGCAGGTCCGCGCACCACTTGCACCAGGTTGCTGGTGTTGATCTCCTTGGCAAGCGCGTTCTTCACGTCATCAGCGGTGAGCGCCATGTACTTCTTTGCTGCCAACACAGGCTCATCCAGCGGCAGGCCAATGATGGCGCGGCCCAGCAACCCTCCTGCCAGCGCATCCTCGCTCGACGCGCTCAGCGGAATCTGGCGCAGGAGCAGAGCCTTTGCCTGGTGCAATTCGTCAGGCGAAACATCTGCGGTCCGCATCTGGTCGAGATCGCGAACAATCAGGGCGCGCGCCTTAGACACATTCTGCGCATCGCAGCCATACTGAACCGAATAGGTTGCCCGAGTTTTGGAGGCGTTCAAACTCACGTCCACGTTGTAGACATACCCTGCGACCTGGCGCAGATCGTGGTAGAGGCGCGTGGCGTAGAATCCGCCGCCGAGCACATGATTGCCGAGTTCGAGCGGATAATACTCAGGATCGAAGCGATTCAGATTGATCTGCTCGGCCAGCGTGACCTGGTCCTGGACACTCTGCTGGTCAGGCACATTGACTGCTGACGGCTTGTTCTCCTGAACCGGGGGCAGCGTAGTGTTGGGCTTCGTGCCCGTAGCTTTCCAGTCGCCAAACCACTTCTCGATCACGGTGCGCGCCTCTTCGGGGGTCACGTCCCCGATGATGACAATCGTGGTGAGATCGGGGCGGACGGTGGCGTCGTGATATTGCTTCACTTCATCGAGAGTCACGTTCCCAAGCGTGGCCGGCGTGGTTTCGCGCAGGATCGGATCGCCCAGGGGAACCAACGCCTTATCGAGTGCGCGGGAGGTGCGGTAACCGGGGCTCTGCAGATTTCCGGCAACGAACTGGGCCGTTTGGCCACGCGTGATCTGGAATGCCTGTTCGGGAAGCGCGGGATGCAATTCGTTATCGGCCAGCAATTCCACGCCTCGCGAGAAATATTGCTTCAAGACGGTGAGGGAAAAACGATAGCCGGCGCTTTCGTTGGCGGCAATATCGTCAAGCGCCTTCTGAAAGGTGAGCCGGTCGAGCGTTTGGGTGCCGTAGGAATAGAGCTGATCGAGAACGCTGGACAGCCCATCTTCTCCGGCTGGTGTCTGCAGATCAGAGTTGTGGTCTACTTCACCAACTACCGTTACAGTCGGGCTGGTGGTGTCGGTACGCACAATCAGCCTGATCCCGTTGGCCAGCCTGGTGTCGGAGACGGGAACGTAACTTGCAGGCGGCTTGATTTCCTCGAGTGACCCCTTTGCCCACTCCGGCAATTCCACCGATTTTGTGGGCTGTGAAGTCACCTTTTCGGCGCCTCCGAAGCCCTTTTCGGCAACTGCTTCACCGCTGGGCACGGGCTTGAGAATCGCTGTGATGGTGCTCGTGTTCAGCAAATATTGTTTGGCCACGCGATTGACGTCAGCAAGCGTGACTTTGCGGATGGCATCGATGTCTTCTTCCGGAGAATTGCGGCCTTCAGCAGCAAGCGCGCCAGACCACACGTCGGCAAGGCCGGGAATGGAGTTGCGCTGAAACTCGGCCTGCGCAATTTCGCTCTGCTTGGACGCGTCCACCAGATCTTGCGGCACGCCGTCAGTTGCATACTTCGTCACGATCTGGCGCATCTCGGCGATCGCCGCGTCGGCGTCGACGCCCGAGGGCAGCGCCACCACGCCGTACCCAACGCTAGCTTTGCGGTAGTTCTCCGCAACCCCGAATTCGGCAGCCAACGCCTTGCCCGCCGGAACCATTCCATATAGGTCAGCGCGTTGGCTGGCCAGCACGTCGGCGAGAATCTGCACCGCAGCATAGTCGGGTGAATCGGTGCCAGGCATGCGATAGGCGATGAATCCCAGAACGTACGGAAGGTTGCTGTCGATGGTGAAGCTCTGGGACTGGAACGGCTGCAGGTTGATTGTTGGCGGCTGGGGAGTGGGATGGCCCGGGATGCTCTCGAAAAGCCCTTTAATCTTAGCGAGCGTCGCCGCCGCATCCACATCACCCACGACCACGAGGATCATGTTTGAGGGGGAATACCATTTGTCGTAAAACGACTTCAACATCGTGCCTGTCGTGGCGTCGAAGGAACTTTTCGTGCCCAGCGGATCATGCGCGTACGGAGTGCCGGCAAACATCGCGGTATTGAGCCGGTCGACGAACTTGTAGGTTGGATTCGACAGGTCGCGCTGCACTTCCTGCTCAATGGCCCCACGTTCCTGTTCCCATTGCGCCTGTGAATCATCAACGCCACGCACGCACGCGGCCTGCGCCTCGAGCGCCACATCCATGTCCGCTGCCGGGACGGTTGCGAAGTACTGCGTGATGTTTTGCTGCGTGTCTGCATTATTTTCGCCGCCCAGCAAAGCGTAGATCGCCGAGGTCTGGTCAGCCGACATCCCGGCGCAGCCGCGGAACGCCATGTGTTCCTGGGCGTGGGCGGTCCCGGGAAAACCGTCGGGGGTTTCATTGCCGCCCACCATGAAGTTCGCCTGAACTGTGACAACCGGAGCAAGCTTGTTGGGAACGATGACGACATGCATTCCATTGGCAAGCGTCGCGCGGGTTGCGTCGGGCTCGGCTGGAGACGTGGTCTGCGCGAAGCAGGGAGTCACAACGTATGCGAGACACAGGAGAGGCAGCAATCGTTCGAGTTTCAAGATGGATCTCCATTTCGGGGTAGCATTTGTTTCGGTGAGGCAGCTTGCCAAATCTTTCGATGCAATTTGCGGGCCCGTTGAGACATCAGGTTCTTTTTCGAGGGCTGCCGGCAGCCAACTCCAGCAGCGCATCGGTTACGCGGTCCGCCGCGTGTCGGACGAAGGCGCCTTCGCTCGCGAAATCTCTGGCGATGCAGCGGACTCCCAGCGCCTCGATCCGTTCAATATCCGGCACGATAGCGGAAGCACCTTCAGCGGCGTAGCGCGCAAGTGTTTCAGGAGAAAAGCGCCCCGTGTTTACAATCGCATAGTCGAATATTCGCGTGCGCGTGTGGTCGTAAATGCGCTCGATGTGCTGTGAGGCGGTCAGGTTCAGACTTTCATTGGCCTGGGTCATCAGGTTGCAGATATAAACACGCAGGCCAAGCGCCGCGCCCAGCGCAGTGGGGATGCCATTCACGAGAAGGTTGGTAATCAGCGAGGTGTACAGGGAACCGGGCCCCACCGTAATCAGGTCCGCGCGCTCAATGGCTTCCAGCGTTTCTGGCATTGGAGCCGGATCGGGGGGATCAAGCGTCAACTCAACGATGCGTCGCTTGCTGGCGGTGATCTTTGTCTCACCCCGCACCACGGAGCCGTCATCCATATTGGCGACCAGCGTGGCGTTGGCTGTCGTCGCAGGGTAAATATGGCCGCGTGTGGCCAGAATTTTCGAGGCTAGTTGCACGGCCTGGGCAAAATCGCCGGTGATCTCGGTCAGGGCGGCGACAAAGAGATTTCCAAAACTGTGTCCTTTCAACCCGTTTCCACTTTTGAACCGGTGCGTGAAGAGTTTCGAAAGCAGGTCCTCTTCCTTGCTGAGCGCAACCATGCAATTGCGGATGTCGCCGGGCGGCAGCATGTTGAAGTCCTGGCGCAGGCGGCCCGACGAGCCGCCGTCGTCAGTCACGGTGACCACGGCGGCCAGGTCGCCGATTGCGTTGCCCGCAGTGGCTGTTTCGCCGGGCGCAGGAACGTGCCGGCGAAGCCCGCGCAGCAAAGTGGAGAGCCCCGTTCCGCCGCCGATGGCAACGACGCGCAGCGGGCGCGAGGCGGTCGAATCCGAACCGCCGGGATTCGGGGTCGGCGCGAGGTGACGGTTGACGAGGATGGCGGAGTCCAAAACAGCCCTACGGAATCTCAGGATAAAGCAATTCGGTGAAGCGCGGATCGTCGACCATGTTTTGAAAATCGTTATCTGCGCGCGCCTGCAGCCGGTTCTTGGGATTAAGCTCAATCGCTCGCGACAGGCTGGTAAGGCAGTCCTGTGCATGGCCGGTGATGGCTTCAAGAACCGCGAGCCCGTAAAACGCATAGTCGGCGTGAGGATGCGTTGTGAGAATTTGATTGAACTGGTCGCGCGCTTCCTCGTAATAGCCGGTGTTCAGCAGGGAAATGGAGTAATCGTAGTGTTCCTCGGGCGTCGGGAATGAAAGGCTGGACTTTCCGATTTGCCGGCGGCACGTGGCAATGTACACGCGGCAACGGTCCTGAATCTCGGGCGGAGCATCGGGAAGGAGCTTTTCCAGCATGCCGAGAGCCTTCTCATATTTCCCTTGCTGCAACAACTGCACGGCGGCCTGATAGTGCTGGAACACGGGCTCCGTGCCAGTGCGTGCGCGGCCATCGGGTTTGCCGACCACGGGTGTCTTCTTGCGGCTTGGCGTTGCGGATCGAGCCTCTTGCGTCATGGTTGTAACGGAGGAGCACATTCCTTTCCCCCATGCGCCGTGCGTGTGCCGGGCGGGGAGCTTTCCAAAGGGAACTCTACTTAGGCCATGTTTATACGCAGAACCCGGCATTCCGTCAATGGGGGTCTCAAGGGTGCGCTACTGGTCCCGCCCGGCGACCGTCTTGCCATAAATCGCCGGATTCAGCGAAGGGTCGTTGTACATCTTCAGTTGATGATAGACCTTGAACCTGCGCTTTCCATTCATGATCTCCCGCCACAGTGCATCAAGGCAGCCTGCGAGGCTGGCCCGTTGCTCTTCGAGGATGGCAAGACGCTCCTGGTTGCGCGTTCCATGCCCCGGCGGCGCATCGGTTCGCCCGGCTTCTTCGCTCGTGTGGTAGATCTTCAGGGCAAGAATGGAGAGGCGGTCAATGATCATCCCCGGCGGTTCGGAGTTGAGCGGCGCGGCAAGATTGAGCAAGCGTTGCGCCTCAAGCCAGGCGAGCAACATGGCGTCCAGCTTCTCAATCAGATCGTTGCGGAGCTGGTTGGTGCGATCGATGCGGCGCTTTACGGCTGCAATCTCGGTATCGCTTGCGCCTGGTGCGCGGGCTTCGTCTTCGATATGCCACAAATCGAAGTTGGCGCGATGCAGGCGCGCTACCGTCTGGAGCCAATCTTCGCGCGCTTTGTCGACGGGGTTTTCTGCGCCGGCGAGGGGTGGGAGGCCGTCGAGCGCCGCTGCTGGCCGCTCATGCCAATCCTTCGTCAACTGATCCTGCAGGGCGACAATCTCTGTTGCGGAGAGCATTTCCAGCGTCCTTTATACAGCACAACTTCCGTAGCTGCAGGCTCCATGGTAGAACGCGGCTGGGCGCGGTTCAAAACACTGCGTTGCGCGCAAGTGCCTAGGGCAAGGGAGGATAGCCCGTGGAAAAATAGCGCTTGACAATATACCTACTAGTCGGTATCGTCATACCAACTGGTAGGTACACTATGCCGACAATGACCGAATCACCTCACGATTCCCGTTCCAAACTCCTTGATGCCGCCCTCTATGTAATTCGAGCCAAAGGCTATTCTGCCGCCCGCGTGGAGGACGTATGCGAGGCAGCCGGATTGACCAAGGGCAGCTTCTTCCATCACTTTGCCAGCAAGGAAGACCTCGCGCTCGCCGCTGCGGAGCACTTTTCCGCCTTTGCCGAGAGCATCTTCTCCGTTGCCCCGTACCATTTCCTGGCCGACCCACTCGACCGCCTTCTTGGCTATGTCGACTTCCGCAAGGCCATCCTGCAGGGCGAGCTGCCGGAGTACACCTGCCTGCTCGGCACCATGGTGCAGGAAACGTACGAAACCCATCCCGCCATCCGCAAGGCCTGCGACCGCTGTATCGGCGCGCATGCCGCCACGCTCGTCGGCGACATAGAAGCTGCGGTCGAAAAATACGGCCTCTCCCCCGAATGGACCGTGGAAAGCCTCGCCTACTACATGCAGTCTGTGATCCAGGGCTCGTTCATCCTGGCCAAGGCACAGCAGAGCTCACTGGTCGCTTCGGATTGCCTCGATCATCTCCACCGATATCTCCAATTACTCTTCACCTGCCGCAATTCACGCGATCGCACGCAACCGCAACCGGCAACACAAATCTCATAGGAGCAAGCACCATGACAACCACATTGAATCTCACTGAGAATCCCGAAGTCGTCGAATGGCCTGAAACTCACTACGTGTATGTCGAGAAAATTGGACCGTTCATGGATACTGCCGGCCCGGCTTGGCAGACCGCGCATATCCTGGTTCCTGCGATCTCTGAACACAACACCGTCACCAAATACATGAGCCTCTATCAACGTGGGCCGCAGGTCTATCGCGCCGGCTTCGCATTCGCCGAAGCGCCCGAGAATCTCCCCGCCGGCCTCGAATACACGCACTTTCACGGCGGTAAATACGCGCGGTTTGTCCTCGTCGGCCCTTATTCTGATCTGGCCGCTGCCTCCGGTCGAGTCTTTGAAATTGTTGCGGAGAAAAACATCTCCCTCCGCGATGACTTCTGCATCGAGAATTACGTCACCGATCCGCGTACTACACCCGAGGATCAAACCACTACGCACATCCTCGTCCCCACGGCCTGAAAACCGCTTCTTCGATTCTGATTTGGAGCCGTAAGCAGCAAGAGCAAGGAGGTCGACGATGCGAAAACTCGTGCTCAAAATGTCTGTCTCAGTTGATGGTTTCGTCGGAGGACCCGTCGCAAACGTCTACCGCGCTCAACCCGCGTGAATACTTCAACCCTAAACTCATCTCCCCGGAGGTTATTCATGTCATTCACACCCTCTACCGATCCTTCATCGTCTTTTGCTGGCTCCCCTGCCGACGCCACAACGTCATTGGCTCGTCCTCGCGCCAATTCGCGCGGCAAGTTGTGGACAGGCCGCGTTCTCTCGTCCATCGCCGTGCTCTTCCTGCTTTTCGACGCCGTGGGCAAGTTCGTCATGCCGCCGCCCGTGACTGAGGCATGTGCTCGGCTCGGATTTCCCCTGGCGCTTGTCCCCAGCATCGGCTTCCTCTTGCTGGTTTGCACAGCCGTCTACGCCATTCCACGAACGGCCATTCTGGGCGCCATCCTGCTCACCGGATTTCTCGGGGGCGCCGTTACCATCCAGATGCGCGCTGGGAGCCCGATGTTCGAAACGATCTTTCCTGTGCTTTTCGGCATCCTGGGATGGGCGGGGGTCCTTCTGCGAGAGCAGCGTCTGCTTGATCTCTTCCCCCTGCGGAGCAATTGCGCGCGCTGACTTTGGATCGTCGAGCCCAAACCATTCAGCCGGCAAGCCAACATCCCAAGCGAAGGAGAATTCACCATGGCAACCACAGACCTGCACGCTCCCGCTTCAACCGACGAGGCAGAGATTCTCGCCCTCGGCAGCGCTCTTCGCGCAGCGCACGCCAACAAGGATCCGGAAGGGATCGCTGCGCCTTATGCTCCGCAAGCGGTCATCTACGATCTTGAACCGCCGCTCGCGCACAATGGAATCTCCATTGAGCGCAAACGCAAGTGGCTCGCAACCTGGGATTCGCCGATCGATCTCGCGGCGCAAAGCGTCGCCGTACAAGATCGCCTGTTTGTATGCCGACCTGGGCGATAAGGGGAGGGCCTTCGAGTGGCTGGACACGGCTTATCGCAAGCACGATTTCCTGCTCAAAGAGCTGAACACTGCTTTTGAGATGGACAATCTCCGCGCCGACCGACGCTTCACCGAACTGGTTCGCAAAGTCGGATTGCCTGCGGTGAAACCAGTGTGACTGGATACCGAAATCACAGCACGCAAGTCTGGTGAGCTCGGTGGGAATCGAACCCACGACCCACGCCTTAAAAGGGCGTTGCTCTACCAACTGAGCTACGAGCTCGGAAATACCGCTATTTCAAAACTACCACAGTGTGAGAGACGCCGTTCCGCAGTGCACGCGACCGGCAAGGCTGCACGGCTGGACTATTCCACGCGGTGCTGAACGTGCCTTGAATCACGACACGAGAAGGTTCGCGATAATCTCCCTTGGGCTCTTCAAACACGGTAATCTGTGCACTTGGTACAATGGTACTCATGACGTATCAACGCATAGATTACTGACTGGGCATGCGACCCGCATCGCGCAGAAAATGAGGAATTTCACACTCGCCGAATGACTGAAAAGTGTTAGCGAGAGAACCTTGCAAGTGTTATTGTTCAGGTATCTACGAAGCCACTAGGATTATCGGAGAGAATACCCGCCATCCGGGTGCGCGTTCCCGGTGTTCCATATAGCAACAGCCGCGTCAGGGCTCTGTAAGCCTGGGAACTCGTGCGATGGCGGAAGTTGCCGGGAAACCCCATGACGGAGCGCAAAGGGCAGTTCGACGAGAGCGAGACCCCAGAGGACGTGGCGTCACTGTACTCCTGGGCGAATCTGCATGGCGCGAAATACCGCGACTTTTCCGCGTCGCGCGCGCAAACTCGCGAGAAGGCGCGGCAACGCCTGGAGCAGGCGATGGAAGAAGAACGTCTCCGTGCTCGCCAGCAGACCGAATCGCAGCGAACGTCTGAGAACGCGAACATGAGGGAGGGATCGCCACCAACTCAAGGTGCGCCGCCCGCTCCGCCGCTTTCAGAATCCTCACATCTCGACGATCTCGCCGCCATCTCGCGCGGTTTTTCTGCGCCGCCGCATTACCGCTCAACGCTGCCTCGAACTCCGCCCTTGACCATGCGCGAAGAAAGCCAAGTTCCGCCACGGAATCCATGGCCGGCGCCGGATCCGAATGAGGCCGCCGGGCGTCCCGCATGGCTGATGCCAGATCGGCCAGAGCCGGCTGCGCAGCCCAGTGCTTCAACCACGCCGGAAGATACGCTGCAGGGATCGCGCGAGCGCCTCGCCACACGCTGGTTCGCGCTGCGCGGAATTTATGAAGGGGGCGCACCGCCTGCTCAGGCAGCGCCGGCGCCTGCCGCTCGCGCTCCGGTCATGGCCGTCTTTTCGCTTGCCGGCGGCGTCGGCAAAACCAGTCTCGTCGCCACGCTGGGGCGGGCTCTCTCTGCGCGCGGAGAGCGCGTTTTGCTCGTCGACACTGCCGACTATGGGCTATTGCCGTTTTTCTTCGGCGCATGCGATCAGCGACCAGGAATGCTGCGGACCTTCACCCCGCCATCCTCGAGCGGCGATGCGCCGATCCAGATGATCACGATTGATCCTGAGGCTCTCGGTCCGGAGGCGTCCGCCGCAGAAGCGCTCACGGCGGAGATCTCCAAGCTCGCACGCGGAGTTGGCCGCGTCCTCATCGATCTGGCCACAGCCTCCGGCGCAACGACGCGCCGCATTATGCGTTTGTCTCCGCAGATCCTGGTGCCGCTGATGCCGGATATGAACTCGGTGGTGAGCGTCAGTTCGATTGATGCGTTCTTCGATCACAATGGCGGCGGGCCAGGCAAGCCCTTGCTTCCTCATTATGTACTGAACCAGTTTGACGCAACGCTTCCGCTTCATCTCGACGTGCGCGAGGTGCTGCGCGAACAGCTGGGCGATCGGCTGCTGCCCTTCGTCCTGCGCCGCGCTCCGGCCGTGAGTGAAGCGCTGGCCGAGGGAATGACGGTGATGGACTATGCGCCGAATTCTCCAGTGGCCGAGGATTTCCTGAGTCTTGCCGGTTGGGTCAAGAGCCTGTCTGCTCCCGCGAGTACCGGCTTTCGCGGCGTTCGCTGGAGCGAGCGATGACGCCAGCGGGACTCTGGCAGGATATTGGGGCAGGAGAGAATTTTTTCACAAAAGTTCTGCGCCTGCTTTTTCTCCTCGTAGCCGCATCGATTCTGTGTTTTCTCGCCGTTCTTCCGCTCAACTGGATGCAACAGGCGGTGCTGGGGCTGCTGAGCCTCGTGGTGGCGATGATTTTGGTGCGCAGTTCCGACTCGTACCTGATCACGCTGACTATGATGATGCTGTCGATGTTCAGCACTCTCCGGTACGGATACTGGCGCGTGACGCAGGTTGTTCAGTATTTTCAAGACCCAGCCAATCATTGGGGTGCACTCGATATTTTCTTTATTCTGTGCCTGCTCCTTGCTGAAACTTACGCCTTTGTCATCCTCTTTCTTGGCTACTTTCAAACCATCTGGCCGCTGCGCCGGGCTCCGGTTGCCCTGCCTGAAAACCCCGACGACTGGCCGGACATCGACGTTCTGATTCCCACGTTTAATGAGCCGCTTGACGTGGTGCGCTACACCGCCTTGGGCGCGCTGAATATGGATTGGCCGGTCGACAAACTGCACATCTATCTGCTCGACGACGGCCGCCGGACGGAGTTCGAGGAGTTCGCGCGCGAGGCCGGCATCGGCTACAGGACGCGGCCCAACAACCAATACGCCAAGGCGGGGAATATCAACGCCGCTCTCACATCGACTTCGTCGCCGCTGATCGCGGTGTTCGATTCGGACCACGTTCCAACACGAAGCTTTTTGCAGATGACCGTGGGATGGTTTTTGCGCGATTCCAAGCTGGCTGTGCTGCAAACGCCGCATCATTTTTATTCGCCCGACCCATTCGAGCGGAACCTTCAGCAGTTTCGGATCATTCCCAACGAAGGCGAGTTGTTCTACGGTGTGGTGCAGGACGGCAACGACTTTTGGAACTCCTCGTTCTTCTGCGGATCCTGTGCAGTCCTTCGACGCGAGGCGCTCGACGATATCGGCGGCATCGCAACGGAGACGGTGACTGAGGATGCGCACACTTCGCTGCGCCTGCAGATGAACGGCTGGAACTCGGCCTACATCAACATTCCCCAAGCGGCAGGCCTGGCCACAGAACGGTTGTCGGCCCATATCGGGCAGCGCATCCGCTGGGCGCGCGGCATGATCCAGGTGATGCGGGTGGAGAATCCGCTCTTCGCTTCGGGGCTCAAGCTTCCGCAGCGCCTCTGCTACTTCAATGCGATGGGGCATTTCCTGTATGCGATACCGCGGCTCATTTTTCTGACCGCACCCCTCATCTATTTGCTCTTCAACCACACCAACATTCCCGGCTACTGGCTCGCCATCCTCGCCTACGCGCTGCCTCATCTCGCACTCTCAAACCTGGCCAACTCGCGCATTCAAGGGGAACACCGGCACTCGTTCTGGAACGAGATATACGAAACCGTGCTGTCGCCCTACATCCTGTTGCCAACGGTGATGGCGCTGATCAATCCCAAACTGGGCAGATTCAATGTGACGACGAAGGGCGGGGTGGTGAAGCGGACATTTTTCGATTCACGCATCGCGCAGCCGTTTCTGGTGTTGCTTCTCTTGAACGTTGCGGGGCTCGCCATGGCGATCCCCCGCTTCTTGATCTGGGATGCCACCCGGCGCGGTACGGTGCTCATGAATGTAGCCTGGTGCCTCTTCAACGTGATCATTCTGGGCGTCTGCACGGCTGTGGCGCGTGAGTTGCAGCAGCGCCGCGCAGCGGTACGCATCCGGATCATGACACCTCTGGCGGTCAAGCTGCCGGATGGGAGGTCGATCACCGGCAAGACCATCGACCTGTCGCACGGCGGCGCCGGCATACGGCTCAGCGAGGCTCTCAAAGGCGAGCTTCCCTCGCAGGTGCGCGTGGCGTTTCCGCTTCCACCAGGAGGCGGCGGTCTGCCTGCGGCCGTGGTCTCACTGGAGGACTCGGTTTTACGCGTTCGATTTGAGGAGTTGTCGATCGCTGAACAGGAAGTCCTGACGATCGCCTTGTATTCGCGAGCCGACTCGTGGCTCGGCTGGGGCGAAGCCCGCGACCCCGACCATGTTTTACGCAGTCTCGGCCACATCTTCAGGGTCTCCATGCGCGGTTTGAAGTTGACCTTCCTGAGCGTTGTGAAGGGAAGTAACCATTCAGACGGGAAGTCCAATCCTCTCTCGATCGCGCGCTCCGCATCGATTCTGTTTTTGGCAATGGCTTTCGCAGCCGGCGGCGCCAAATCGCTGGCGCAAACGCAACCCACTCCCATTGTGAGGCAAGCCCCAATTACGACCCCTAACCCCACTGCCTCCGTTGCTGCTAACCCCGCAAACTCTGCTAACACCGTTAGCTCCGCCAGCCCCGCCAATCCCCTTGTTCCTCCAGACCAATATCACGACAGCTTCAGGCTCGCCGAAATCGGGCCGCCGCAGTTTGAGATGCACGGCGCAGACCGGACGCACAATTTCAATTTCACGCTGCCGCAAACGCATGTGCCGCGCACTGCGAAGATTCATATGTACTATGCGTTTTCTCCAGCGCTGATCCCGCAGTTAAGCCATCTCAAGCTCATTCTGAATGGAACGCTTTTTGCGACCGTTCAACCGGCGCCCGGAAAGCTTGGGGGCTCTGACAGCAGCGATCAGGAAGGCGAGTTCAATATTCCGCCCGAACTGCTGGTGCACAACAACACGCTCACCATCGAGTTCATCGGCCACTACACGATGAGCTGCGAAGATCCCGGCAGCACGGCTCTTTGGGCCCGCGTTGAGCGCAATACGTATTTCGACATCCGCGGCGATCTGCTGCCAATGGCAGATGATCTCAAGGCCCTGCCGATGCCGTTCGTAGATCCGGCGGTCGCCCAGTCCATCAATCTTCCGGTGGTCTTTCTTACGCAGCCCTCGTACAAAGCGATCCAGGCCGCTGGCATTGTTGCGAGCTACTTTGGTCTTGTCTCGGCGAACCGCGCAATTCGCTTTCCGGTGCACATCGGAGCCATCCCGCCAGGCGACGTGATTGTCGTCGCCGAGAATCCCGCGAGCCTTCCTGCTACGGTGAACCTCTCCAATCTCGCCGGACCGACAGTGGCCATGCGCACTAATCCGAATGATCCTTACGGAAAACTTCTGATCGTGACTGGTCCCACCGCCGATGACGTGGTGACGGCTGCGCAGGCAGTCGCGGAGAATAGCGACGTACTCAGCGGCGCCCAGACGACGATCCAGAATCTAAAGCTGCCGGACAAGCAGGCTCCGGATGCCGCTCCGCGGTGGGCAAGCACCGACCAGAAAATTCCACTGTGGGATTTTTCGACTACCGACGAGCTCCAGGGCGATGGAACTGCGCCGCTCAATGCCTACTTCCGCATCCCGCCCGACCTTTACTACGAAACCGGCGGACAGAACGCCCCGCTGCATCTTGCCTACCGCTACAATTCAGTTCCCATTGGCCCCATCTCCAGCATGCAGGTGCGACTGAACAGTGCGTTCCTCGGGTCTACGCCGCTCATTCCGGGGCAGGAGGCTTCGCGCAAAACGGAGACCCTCATTCCGGTTCCCATCGCAAACCTTAGGCCGTTCTCGAACACGCTTTCGTTTGATTTCGCATTCCAACTGCTCAAAAAGCAAAATTGCCAGGATACGACTCCCATCAACATGGAAGGCGCGATCCTGCGCGACTCCTACCTGGATCTGCGGGGTTATCCTCACTGGGCGGCGTTGCCCAATCTTGAACTCTTTTCAAACGCAGGCTTTCCGTTCACGCGCCTTGCGGATCTGAGCGAGACCACAGTCGTGCTGCCGCTTGCGCCTACCGGGCAGGAGATTGAGACGTACGTCACGCTGATGGGGCACTTTGGCCGTCAAACCGGTTTTCCGGGATTGCGTGTTACCGTTGCCAGCCCTGATGCGCTGCGCAATGGCGTCGACACGGACTTCCTGATCATCGGCGCAGGAGACGACCAGCCGGCATTCAACTCGCTCGCCAGCCACCTGCCGTTCACGCTGAGCAGCGGGCAGGTCCAGGTGCACGATACGCAGGGCTTCTTTGACCGTGCTCTTCACACTGCGTGGTGGAACCTTCAATCGAAACCGCACACCGAATCGGGCGAGCTTACCGCGGGTGGAACTCCTGACGCGGTGATCGAGGGGATTGAATCACCCTACGATCTGGCCGCAAGCCGCAGCATCGTGGCCATTCACCTGAAAGACTCGACCACCTTCGAGCCGTTCATGAGCACGTTTCTCGCCGTCGAGCAGGCGAGCGACATCTCCGGCTCGGTGGCCGTTCTTCATGGCGATCAATTCCAGTCTTTCCGCATCGGAGCAGCGGTCTATCATGTGGGAGTGTTGCCCTGGTGGACGAAGCTGACGCTTTGGTTCACGCAGGTTCCGTGGCTGGCCGCGCTTATTGTTGTTTTTCTCGCTTTTCTGCTTGCCGTCTGGATCCGTCAATGGCTGCGCGCCAAGGCCCGCGCGCGCCTGACCACAATGGAAGAGTAAAGTCAGTCCAACTCGCTTCAACTCCGTTCATCATTCGTGTCATCGTCACCGGCCGGTGCGTGCCTGGCTGCCGGAACGGAGTCGAAAGCCTGCCATTCCACCGCGAACGCGCCAACGGTCTTTTCCCTTGACTGGCTACGTCCTTTCACGGTGCCGTACCCTGCCGCGCACACCCAAGTGACTATAACCTCATTGCGCATCAGTCATGTATCAGCATGACCTTCGCGTAGTACGTTCGTCACAGGGGGCTATCAAAATGGTTCTGGAGCTGTAATCTGCATACGAGATTCCCGTCTATAATTCCGGATCAGAATTAGTTGGGTAGGTGTGTATCTACCGGCTCAGGTGCTTCGGCAAGGGGCTCGGAAGAGATTGCTGTACTGTAAGCGCGCTCAGTGAAACGCGGGCGCAAAGTTGCCTTGGCCTCTCGCAAGGAGGAGGAATCATGATGCGCAGGACTTTGCCTTATCTTTTCGTTTCCGCCATGATGACGGCCCTGCTGGCGGGATGCAGCTCCAACATGGTGAACACCACCGCCGTGACGCAATCGGCGGGCACCGTTCCGGTTTCAATCACCATGACTGACGACCCGCCCGCGGGTGTTTCCGTCCTCTTCTTCCAGGTGAGCCTGACCGATGCCACCCTGACGCCCACAACGGGCTCTCCGGTCTCGCTGCTCAGCAACAACACTCCCGTCCAGATCGACGTGACACAACTTCAGGCGTTCTCGGCATTCTTGAGCACGGCCAACGTGGCCGCGGGAACGTACAAGAGCTTGAGCCTCACGTTTGCCAATCCGCAACTGGTGATCTTCAACCAGTCTGATACGGCGCTGGGCAGCACGTGCGCGGTAGGCACTGTTTGCCAGCTCACTCCGGCGTTCGACAACAATTCCTCCACGCTGTCGTTTACTTCATCGCCATTCCCGGCCACGGTCAGCGCGAGTTCGCCGCTCGGATTCCTGATCGACTTCCATCTCAATACCGTGATTCAGACCGACCTGTCGGTAAATCTCAGCGTGACCAACGGCGTCACAATCTCGGAGCTGCCGCCAGCTCCAACTCCTCCGCAGTTCGGCTTTCTCAGAGGCACAGTGGGAATGGTGACCGCCAGCAGCAATAAGTTCACGCTGCAAACGCCGTGGGGCAGGAGCTTCACCATCAACACCACCAGCAGCACCGCGTTCAATAATTTCCCCGCAAGCGCATGCAAAACGCCGGGCATCGCCTGCCTGGCACAGGGCCAGATCGTTCAGGTGCAGATCTCCAGCGTAGGGAAGGACGGCACGCTGACGGCCAGCCAGGTGACCTACGTGCAGGAGGCGACCGCACAGACCGTTGAGGGAACCATCATCAAGATCCTTCCGTACCCGACGCTCGCAGGTGAAGAGATCGTCCAGATGCTTCTTCATAACAGCCCGATGGCAACGAGCAGCGTTCCCCTGGGCGGAGTGGCACAAGTCACGTTTGCAAGCACTGCAACGTACTCGATCGACAACAAAGGCTTCACGATTCCATCGGGCCTGAGCTTCAAGGGAACAGCAGATGTGATCGTCGGACAAAATGTAACAGTGACCGTCGTGCCGGGTTCGTTGAGCAATACCGGCGGAGCGCCTCCTTCCAGCGCCTGGGCGCCGCCGCGCTCGATCGCCTTTACTGCATCGGCCGTCGAGCTTGAGCCGAGCCAGATGACGGGATTAATTACTGCTACCGATTCCAGCACAACCAGCTTTACTCTCGGTGTGGGAGGCGGTCCGTTCTTTGCTCCATGGCCCATGCCCGCCGCAATTTCCATGTTCAACGTGGATACGACAAGCCAGACGACCTACACGGGCTTCAATCCCGACAGCTTCAGCGGAATCGCGAAGGGTGAACTCGTCTCAGTGAATGGATGGCTATTCGCGTCTCCGACGAGCGGGAAGCCTCCCACCATCGCTGCACAATCGGTGGTACAGCGGCCGGGCTTGTTCTTCTAGCAAGTGCTGCGAGAAGACTGCGTATGCAACCGCCCCGGAGTGGCATGTTTTCATTCCCACCCAAAACGCAAAAAGCGCGTTTAGGATGGGTCACCCAACATGTGCGCGATCGGACACGTTAAGGCGAGATGCCAGGGCGCGCGATAGGCGCGTGAGAGCAGCTCGCTGGCTTCGGTGTCGTTGAGGATTTCTTCCTTCGCGACGTCCCAGTGAATCTTGCGGCCGACGAGCATTGAGATCAGGCCAAGGTGGCCGGGAATCGTGGAATGGTGCCCGGTCTCGACAGGCGCAATGGTCGGCTTGCGCGAGCGCACGCAGTCGAGGAAGTTGCGGCGATGCTCGGTGGAGACATAGAGCTGGATCTTGCGCTCGGATTCGGGAAGGGAATCCATCTTGGCCCACTCGGGATTGGAGCTGTCGAAGCCGCTGCGGTCAACCCAGACCCAGCCGTCGGGGCCGATCCATTTGGCGCCCATGGCGATGGCGGGGCTGCCGCCGGCGATGGTCATGTGAACGTCGTTCGGGTAGCCGGTGACTTCTTTGCGATAGAGGCACTCGATGGTGTATTTAGTCGCGGCGTTCCAGATGGCGTTCGCCGGCGGGAATTCACCAAAGCCTTCCACCTCGGACGGACCTGTGGAATCGAAGCCGAGACCCCAGTGCGCGATGTCGCCGTGGTGCCCGATCCAATCCATTAACTGGCCGCCGCCGGTGTTGTAGTTCCAGCGCCAGTTCTGAAACACGCGTACGTCAATGTATGGCTCCATTTTGGAGGGGCCGATCCAGGTGTCGTAGTCGAGTGTGGGCGGAGGATCGGTGACGGCGAGATTCCATGCCGGCGTGCCAGGAACGATGGTTGCGGGGTCAGTGATTTTTTCGGGAAGGGAAGAGAGTCGCGCGACAAACGCGGGCAGCGTGTGCGGAAAGTCGTGAGGGCCTCCGGGCAGGCCGACCTCAACGTGAGTCACGTTACCGATGAGGCCGTTGCGGACAATCTCCGCGGCCTTGTGGAAGGTGGGCAGGGAACGCTGCCACGATCCGGTCTGCCAGATCAAGTTGTTCTGCTCGACGGCGCGGACGATGGCTTGTTGCTCGTGGATGGTGCGCGCGAGTGGCTTTTCGCCGTAGATGTCTTTTTTGCGGGCGGCGGCTTCTGTGGCGATGATTTCGTGCCAGTGGTCGGGAACGGCGATCATGACGGCGTCGATATCGTCGCGGGCAAGAAGCTCGCGGTAGTCGTGGTATGAGGCGCAGTCCTTGTTGCCGTATTTGCCGTTGACGGCGTCGAGCGCCATCTGCAGGCGATTCTTGTCGATGTCGCAAGCGGCCACAACCCTGCAGTCGTCGTAGCCCAGGAAGGCTTTGGTGTTGGTGGGCCCGATCATGCCCCAGCCGAAAATGCCGATGTTGATGCGGTTATTCGCGGATACGCGGGTGGCGCGCAGATGCCGGCTTGAGGCAAGCGCGGCGGCAGCTCCGGCAGTGGCTAAGAAGCGGCGGCGAGAGACGGGCGATAAGATCATGGCGATTCCGTTCATTTTCTCAGCGGATTGAATTGCGCGGTCAGCATAGCACAGGGAGTGCGATTCCATCCTCTCGGTCGCCGCGGAGACAGAAAGAATGGGCCACAGGCGGTTCACTGTGGCTTCGGCATCGCTGGCGCGCAGCGCAAGATCACGGAGCGCGGCCAAGTGGCGAGTCTAAGGACGAACTGGGACGGTCACGCGGTCTTCGCAATGAGCCGGCGGGCCGCCATCGCCATGGGAAGACGCGTGAACCCTGCGAAGAGCATGCTGACGCCGATGAGAGTCCCGATTGCCCACTCGCTGCTCGATGGCCAGCTCAGACTGATCATTGCACACAGAATCAGGGAGATGATGCCATCGAAGAAGAGCCAGCCGGAGCCTGACATCTGGCGAATGCGGAAGGCCAGAATCAGCACTAAAATGCCCTTGGCAAAGAGATAGCCCTCCAGAAGGAGCGTGAGCGATGCGAGGCCTGCGATCGGCCTTACCAGCAGGTAAATTCCTAGAGCGAGGTAAAGCAGGCCCAGGAGGCCTTCCCAGAAGAGGCCTCCAGGTGAGCGCACATGCCAGGCAAAGGCTAGGTGCGCAACACCGCCGAGAAGCAACAGCCATGCGATGAGAATGTCCACCGCGATGCCTGCGGCAGGTGGAATGACGATGGCAAGAATGCCGGCGAGGATCAACAGAATACTGAGCACGATGGCCCAGCCTGCGGATAGTTTCACGATCCCGATCGGGGATGAATCGGCCATTTGTTCCTCCAGGTTCGAACCTTCAACTTGCTTGGGGGGTCGGTCCAGACAAACACAGCGCCTGACCCGGCTGATTGCCGAGGCCGGTGAATCAGGGCGAGGGCAACACTATACACCGGGAAAGGCTGGTCGCGGACCTTTAATTATTGACCGCCCGAGAAGAGAGATTTCCCAGTCGATTCGGCCACGATGGTGACAGGCATCGTCTGTTTTTCCAATGGCGGGTCGTTCATGTTAATCTTCTAGTAGACACTGAATAGTGAATCTGAGAGTGAATGAGGAGTAACTGACGCCGTGCTGGCGACCGAAAAAAAGACTGACCTGATCAAACGCTTCCGCACCCATGAAACTGATACCGGGTCGCCGGAAGTGCAAATCGCGATTCTGAGCGAGCGGATCAGCGACCTGACCGAGCATTTCAAGACACATAAGAAGGATCATGCTTCCCGGCGTGGTCTGCTCATGCTGGTCAGCAAGCGCCGCCGTCTGCTGGATTACCTGAAGACTCACGACACGGACCGCTATCGCGACGTGATCGCCAAACTCGGTATCCGCAAGTAATCAGAGCCAACATTGAACCGGAAGCACCCAGACCGGACCGTGGTCACGGTCATCATTCGAGACGGAATACCGGACCCAAGCAGACCTGGCGGCGTGAGAGCGCTGCCGAGGGCTTCGAGGAGGTATTCCTTCTGCGCCGGTGGCGACTTCCCCACACAAGTTTCCCAAGCGAAAAAACGAAACGAGGACATTATGTCTACTAAGCATGAAGTAGCCGTCGAGCTTGCTGGCGGCAAACGGCTGGTTTTCGAAACCGGACGTATGGCAAAGCAGGCTTCCGGCGCAGCGCTGGTGTCAACGGGCGAGACCGTTGTGCTGGCGACCGCAGTGGCTTCTCAAGAGGCCAGGGAAGGGATCGATTTCTTCCCCCTCACGGTGGATTACCGCGAATACACCTATGCCGGCGGGCGCATTCCCGGCGGCTTTATCAAGCGCGAAGGACGGCCGAGCGAGAAGGAAATCCTGACCGCGCGCCAGATCGACCGGCCCATCCGGCCGTTGTTCCCCGACGGATTCCGGAACGAGACGCAGGTGATTGCGCTGGTTTTTTCTGCGGACAAAGAAAATGATCCGGATGTCGTGGGAATTAACGCCGCCGCTGCAGCAGTGGCGCTCTCCGACATTCCATTTGGCGCGACGGTGGCCGCGGTGCGCGTAGGGCGCGTGAACGGCGAGTTTGTGGTGAATCCCACTTACGCCGAGCGTGCGGCGACGACGGTAAACATCATGGTAGTCGGTCACAAAGACGGCATCGTGATGATCGAATCGGGCGCAAAGGAAGAGACGGAAGAGGTGGTGCTCGGCGCCATTGCATTTGCGCACGATGAGATCAAGAAGATCGTTGCCGCGATTGATGAGCTTGTAGCCAAGGCCGGAAAGCCAAAGCGTGCCTTTACGCCGCCTGAGTTCGACGAAGCCTATTACAACGATCTGAAAGCGAAGATCGGCGACCGGCTGAAGGACGCGCTCGATACCAAGACTCACGGCAAGATTGAGAGCTACGCTCTGATCGACGGGATCAAGAAAGAACTGGCTGCCGGACTGCCCGCCGAAGATCCTGAAGCGAAGAAGAAGCTCGGGCACTATTACGAAATCTTGCGCGAGCGACTGTTCCGCGAGCAGGTGACGAAGGAGCGCATCCGGCCGGACCGCCGCGCATTCGACGAGATCCGTCCGATCAGCATCGAAACCGGTGTGCTTCCGCGCACCCACGGTTCGGCGCTGTTTACGCGCGGCGAGACGCAGGCGCTTGTGACGGCAACGCTGGGCACCATGGACGACAGCCAGAGGCTGGAATCGTACGAGGGAGAGCAGAGGAAGGCCTTCATGCTCCACTACAACTTTCCGCCCTTCAGCGTTGGTGAAACAGGACGTATGACAGGCGTCGGTCGCCGCGAGGTGGGTCATGGGGCACTGGCTGAGCGGGCGATTTCCGCAATTCTGCCAGGCGCCGATGAGTCGCCGTACTCGATCCGCATCGTGAGCGACATTCTGGAGTCGAACGGATCGTCCTCGATGGCATCGGTATGCGGGGCGAGCCTGGCGCTGTTTGACGCAGGCATCCAGATGAAAGGCGCGGTAGCTGGAGTGGCCATGGGCCTGGTGAAGGAAGGCGACGATTACGCCATCCTGACCGACATTGCCGGGGCCGAAGATCACTACGGCGATATGGATTTCAAAGTCGCCGGAACGCGCAAGGGCATCACGGCTCTGCAGATGGACATCAAGATCGGCGGCCTGACGCGGGAAATCCTCGAACAGGCGATGGAGCAGGCGAGGCGCGGTCGGCTGTTCATCCTGGACAAGATGGATGCTGTGCTGGACGGCCCGCGCGTGGAGCGCTCGAAGTATGCGCCGCGCATCGAGACAGTGATGATTCCGACCGACAAGATCCGCGACCTGATCGGCAAGGGTGGAGCGACCATCCGCGGCATCGTGGAGCAGACGGGCGCAAAGATCGACGTGGACGACACGGGCAAAGTGAGCGTGGCGTCGAGCGATGCCGACGGGCTGAGGAAGGCGCTGGCGATCATCAGCGACCTGACCGCGGTTCCTGAGGTGGGCAAGACTTACCTGGGCAAGGTGGTGCGCATCGCGGAGTTCGGCGCCTTTGTGGAGTTGTTCCCGGGCACAGACGGCCTCCTGCATATCTCTGAGATCGCGGAACATCGCGTGAAGGAAGTCAAAGACGAGCTGCGCGAAGGCGACCAGGTGATGGTGAAGGTTCTGGCCATCGAAGGCAATCGCATCAAGCTTAGCCGCAAGGCGTTGATCAAAGAGCAGAAGGCGAAACTGGCGCACTCCGCACCAGCGGAGACCGAATACAGCGAGGCTCCTCCAGCGCCACCGGTCGCGGCGCCTGTGCGGCCACGCCACGAATTCGATGAGCGCCAGCCGAGTTCCAATCAGAGCACCATCCTCATCGAAGGCGGCGAGGAGTTCGAGGGCGAGAACGGGGTCGAGTTCGATGAAGAGAATGAACCGAATTTCAACCGTGTCGATCGACCAGCCGTTCCCGCAGGCCAGCAATTCGGGGGAGGAGGGCGGCCCGGTGGAGGCGGAACTGGAAGCGGAGGCGGAGGCCGGCGCCGTCGGCGTCGTGGCGGAGGCGGCGGCGGGCGGGGGCCCGGTGGCGGACAACGATAGCCGAAGGCGAAGCATAAAGAAGACCCGGACGGGATGTCCGGGTCTTCGTGTTTCTAGCTAGGTTTTAGTGTAAGGTCGTCGGGCTTCTTGCGCCCTGGAATGCGGTTACTCCGCAGTCTGCAGGTTGGGCCGTCCTTTTCTGACCGGATGAGGTGTCGGGAGGAACACGGGTTGAGATTGCTCTGCAACAATGACCTTGCCTGCATTCTTGCCCGCATACATACGAAGATCGGCCGCGATGCAAAGGGCTTCCGCGTTGGGAGCATCATCAGGGAAAACGGCGATTCCGACGCTGGCGCCGACGTGCACGCTATGCCCGTCTACTTCAAAGGGATTGTTGAGGAGATCGGTTAGCAGCTTTGCAACTCGCAGAGCATCCGCGCGGGTCATGGGCTCTTCCAGGATCACGGAAAACTCATCACCGCCAGTTCGTGCCACGGTGTCGGAGCGGCGTACCCGTCCTGTGAAAAGTTCGCCCACATGCTTGAGCAGTTCATCGCCGACATGATGGCCCACGGTGTCGTTCACTTGTTTGAAGTCGTCCAGGTCAACAAGCATCAGTGCCACTTGCGATCCGGTGCGGCGGGCGCGGGTCAGTGCGCTATTCAGGCGGTCCTGAAACAGGCGGCGATTGGGAAGACCGGTTAATTCGTCGTGCAGGGCCAGATACTTGGATTCTTCTATCTGGTTTTCGAGAAGCAGGAGGATCATACCCACAGCGACGACGTACTTGGGGAGGTTCCAAACCTCATTTTCAAGATGAAGGTTCGGGAAGGCTGTCTGGAACCAGGGACCTACGACAAAAACCGCGGCCCACGCAAAGAAGCCCGCAATGGTGATGAAGGCTCCCGCCGTGGCGCGCCGGTAAGCATACCAGAAGTGAATGGAGCAGCCGAGATAGACGGTAAAGAAGATGGCGTTCAATGCGAGCGCTGCTCCGCTACCAGGCCGCCGCTCAACGATCAAAAGGAAGACGGAAAGAGAGCAGTAGAGGCCGACGATCCACCAGCGCAGCGGATGGGTGAATCCCGAGAGGGTAAGCAGAGCGATGGCCAGCGGCAGGGCGCCGAAGAGAATCGCTGCCGGCGCCAGGGCCCAGGATGCAACTGGATCGATGACCAGAAGACCCAAATAGAGAGTATTGGTGCCGAGCAGGACAAGAAGCATCCACCGGCTTGAGGTTCGCTGGCGAAATGGCACCGCAGCCCACATGAAAAGCACCCCGGCGCAAGCAAGCGTTGCAAGCCCAACAAAAGAGGCGATTTCAGTCCAGGGGCTGGGAGCCGGCAGAAAAAGAAATGCGGCAAAATGGAGCATGATCATGACCCAGCCAAGGAGCCAAAGGCCTGACAACGCACTTTGCCCGCGCCGCGCTACGGATGCGAATGCGGCGGTGAGGAAAGCGACGGCTGCTATGTCGGGAAGCTTGCTCCAATCAACCAAGGCGCACCTGAAGACTGCATTTCAAATATCAGAACGCTGCAATACGTGCTAAAGATAGGATCGGTTATTTTTGGAAAACTGCGATAGCGCTTTAGTTGAATGCGCTTTAGCGCTAGATTACACCAAAGTAACTTAAAGATCTCGACGCACTATGTTAGTTGTCTGCGAATTTTGCGTGGTTCTCTTCTTGCTGGGGGAGAAAATTTAGAGCTTTCGAGAGAGTGGATGCGGTTTTGGGAGGAGAGGGTTGCCGGGCGGGGCATTAGGGCGGCGGATGCAGTCGCGTCGATCATGCGCCATCGGCCATCTGGTTTTACGCACTCCACTTTTTCTGTACCGACCATCACAGGCCAGCGTTCACTTACCCACATTGGCACTCAGTTTCCCGCCGAACCCAATCATGCAATCGCTTCTTCGTTTTTTCTCTCATGCCCATTGAGTTCCTTTTCGCTAAGCGGGAAGGTGGAGATGCGCGCGCTTTAGAAACTCCTAAGCGATGCGCCCCGGCGGGAAAAGGCCGGGGCTCCTCTTAAGGACATGCTGCCTCGGGCGTTGTGTGGGGCAGGCAAAAGAGAAAGGGACTCATGAGATTGCTCATAGCCGAAGACGACAGGGCGCTCGGCCAGTTTTTGAGCCGCGGCCTGGAGGCCGACGGGCATAGGGTTCGTCTGGCATGTGATGGCGACGCCGCAGTGGAGGCCTTTCGGCAGGAGATGCCGGACTTGACGATTCTCGATCTAAATATGCCAGTGAAAGACGGCGAGCAGGTGCTGGTCGAACTGCGCGCGCTCGATGCCGATCTGCCGGTCCTGGTGCTCACCGCGCGCCAGGAGGTGGACACACGGGTGCGCTGTCTCGATCGGGGAGCGGACGATCTGATGATCAAACCCTTCAGCCTGCACGAGCTGCGTGCGCGCTGCAGGGCCCTGCTGAGGCGGAAGAGAGAGACGCGGCTTCAATTGCGCATCGCGGACCTGGAACTGGACCGGCTCGACCACAGCGCGCGGCGCGCCGGACGCAAGATCGATCTGACGAACAAGGAATTTGCCTTACTGGAGTTTCTGCTGCTGAACCGCGGCCAATGCGTTTCGCGGATTGAGCTGCTCGACTCGGTGTGGAACCTGGAGCCGGCGCAGACCACCAACATCGTGGATGTGTATGTGAACTATCTTCGGCGCAAGATTGCCGACCCGGCGCCGGGGCGCCTCATCCGCACCGTGCGCGGACGGGGATACATCGTTCCATTGGAGAGCGAACTGAATCTGAACGCGCCCAACGGTGTGGTGGCAATGCATTCAGCGGAAGTCAGCGCGGGCGCGGCGGTCGCCGCAAATTAGTGCCCGCATTGGAGTGGTTGATTGTTCGTCAGGAGGCATGACATGCAGGCGTTCCCGGTTCCAGTTCTTCCATCGCATCCACGCATGAAGCCGCGCACTGCGCTCGTGGCCAGCGCCGACCGCAGCTTTCGGCAACGGCTTACCCACGTTCTTTGCGGTTTGCGCTGGCAGGTTCGCGAGGCCGAAGGCGGTGCGCAGGCATGGGCCGAGGCCGAAGCGGCCGTTCCCGAGGCGATGATCCTCGATGCGTGGCTGCCGGATCTTGAGCTGAACGAGTTTGTGCGCGACTTCCGGGGAAGCTTTCCCGGCGTGGATCTGGTGACCGCAGCGGGATCAGGCGCCGAGGACGGCTCACGCGGGCCGCACCGGCAGGAGCTGCTTTATGCGTTGCGCCAGTCGCAGGAAGTCGATACGGCCGCATGGGACGCGACTCCGGCCTCTGCCCCCACGTGCGCATCGCCTGCGTCGCCCAAGGAGGGCCTACGGTCGGAATTTCGCTCTCCAGCTGCGGCGATTACCGCGCCGAAAGAAGCGTTATCCCTTCTCCGCACCGAAGCGGATATGCCAGCGGTCAGTATTCAAGTTTCGCGATCGGCTCCGACGGGACGGTCACGATTACTTATTCGAATGGACAGAAGCAGAATGTGGGTCAATTGGCGCTCGGCAATGTGACCAATCTCCAGGGCCTGGAATTGATGGGCAACGGAAACTATACAACTACGCGGGCGAGCGGGCCGATCTCGTTCGGGGCCTCGGGCACGTCAGGCCTGGCGACTTTGCAGGACGATGCGCTGGAGGCATCGAACGTGAACATCTCGACGGAGTTTTCCGATCTGATCATTGCGCAGAGAGCGTTCGAGGCGAATGCCAAGTCGGTGGCCACATTCGACACGGTTACGCAGGACACGATCAACATGGTGCACTAAATCGTGCACTGAGCTAGGTTGCGTTTCCCGCAGCGGGGCGGTCTTCGGGCCGTCCATGCTTTCTTGACTCCGTCGGCACTTCGATGAAGAGTCCTTTGGCATGGGCCAGCAGCTTGTCTTCCGCATTCAGAATGCGGGCTTCGACCCAGACCTTGCGCTCCTCGGCACGAAGGATTCGGCCCTCAATGCGGAGGGGAGCGCCGCTGGGAACCGGGCGGAGATACTCGATCTCCATCTTGCGCGTCATCGATCGCCTGCCCGTTGTACGCACTGCTTTGCTCATGGCTTCATCCAGCAGCGTGGCAATAATTCCGCCATGCAGGTAGCCGGGATGGCCTTCAAAAGTATCGGCGACGACAGGCAGGCTCACGACCGACCCATCGGGCGCAAGAAAGAACTCGAGGTGGAGACCGGTTGGGTTGGCAGGGCCGCAGCCGAAGCAGCGGTTGCTGGCTGCGTGGGCAAAGGGAGTGAGATGTTCTTCGTGTCGAGTCATGCCGGCCTCACGGATGAAAAAGAGCCATCGAGCGCAGCGAGAAACATTTCGCGGTCGACATTTCCGCCAGTTAGAAGGATGCCGACGCGTTTGCCGCGCAGCGCACCTTTCTCCTTGAGCGCCGCGGCCAGCGCGGCCGCACCGGCACCCTCGGCGATGTTGTGGGTGTCCTCGTAGTAAATGCGCATCGCAACGGCAATTTCGCTCTCAGAGATTTCGACAATACGGGCGACATGATTCCAGATGATTTTAAGTGCCTCAGGGCTCGGCCTGCGGCATGCCAGGCCGTCTGCAATGACCGACTGAGCCGGCGCCTCGGTGAGCCTGCGCTCCCTGAAGCTGATAGCGCTGGCAGGCGATGCAGCGGCTGTGACGCCCACGATCTCGGTGGAGAGATGCAGAGCGTCGCGCGCTGCGGCCATTCCGCAGATCGATGAGCCCATGCCGATTGGAGCATAGACGATATCGAGGTTGGGCGCGCCCACAAACAGCTCGAGCGCGCAGGTGGCTGTGCCCCACACCAAGCGCTCGTGAAACGATTCGAACATGACGAAGCCGCGCTTCTGGGCCAGGGCCCGCGCAAATTCGAGAGAATCCTGGAAATCCGGTCCATGCTCGACCAGTTCCACGCACTGAGCCAGCATGCCGCGGTTCTTCTCGGCGCTGTTGCCATGAGGCACGACGATGACAGCCTTCATTCCCAGAAGGCGCGCGGCCATGCCGCCGCCCAGGCCGAAGTTGCCGCGCGTCGCCGCCACCACGCCGGCCAAATCAGGATGCGTTTGCTTCAGCCACGATGCATAGACAAGTGCTCCGCGCAATTTGAATGCACCCACCGGCGTGTGGTTTTCATGCTTGATCCACGCCTCAGTTTCCAGTCGCTGGTTAATCAGCGGCCAACTGTATTGCGGCGTGGCCGGCATATAGCAATAGATCAGGTCCTGCGCGGAGCGGATTTGATCGAGCGATGGAAGCGCCATGAAACCAGCATACCGGCTCACATTGCGGAAATGCCGCAGGTGAAACCGCCATTTTGCGATACGGTTCCCGGCGACTTGACCTCGCGAACCGCGCCCCCTCAGACTGAAGAAGCGGGTTGCGGAAAGGCGTCCGCTGATTTCGGGTTGCTATTGCGGGGCCTCCCGGAGGATTTCCCCATTTCAATTCAAGAGTGCCGCGAATGCCTGGCGCGCCGCGGAAGAGAATCCCGAGATACGAATAGATGTGTTGCCATTTGGGCAGGAATCATTGGTTGCCTGGCGATTGGTTTCACTGGCTGCAGGAAGGCGCCGAATCTGACGCCGGAGCAGGCTGAAGGAAAGCACGTGTACGACGCCGGTTGCGCTCATTGCCATGAGGAGAACGATCTGCACCTGAAGAAAGTGCCGCCGAATCTGCATGGCCTCTTCAACCATAAGGTGCTGCCGGACGGTGAGCCGGCGACAGATGGCGAGGTTGGGCATTTATTGATGACGGGCAAGGGAATGATGCCGTCGTTTGCATACCAGCTAACCAAAGAGCAGATGGATGCGCTGCTGGCATATTTGCATACGGGGATGCGGGATGAACAAAGTCCTTAGGAGGGAGAAAACAACATGAAGATCGGAGTTCTCGGTTCGGGCGACGTAGCCCAGACACTCGCAGCCGGGTTGATCAAGCATGGCCACCAGGTCATGCTCGGGACGCGCGACGCTGCAAAGCTGGAAAAGTGGCGCGGGGCGAATCCGAAGGCGCAGATCGGCTCCACAAAAGACGCGGCGGCGTTTGGCGAAGCCGTGGTGCTGGCCGTTAAAGGATCGGCTGCGGCCGACGTATTGCGCGCTGCGGGCGCCGGCAACCTGGACGGCAAACTGGTGATGGATGCTTGCAACCCAATCGCCGATGCGCCGCCCGTCAATGGCGTTCTCAGGTTCTTCACCACGCTGGAGGAATCGCTGATGGAGCGGCTCCAGCGCGAATTCCCCAAGGCGCACCTGGTGAAGGTGTTTAGCTCTGTCGGAGCTCCACGAATGGTGAATCCCCAGTTCAAGAGTGGCAAGCCGACCATGTTTATCTGCGGCAACGATGACGGCGCAAAGGCCGAAGTTGCGCAGATCCTGGAGCAGTTCGGCTGGGAAGTTGCCGACATGGGAAAAGTGGAAGCGGCGCGCGCCATTGAGCCTCTGTGCATCTTGTGGTGCATTCTCGGATTCACGAAAAATGAATGGACGCACGCCTTCAAATTGCTCCACGAGTAGCCGCGCGCCAGGCGCGCTGGAATTCAAGCACGATGCGCGCGTTTAGGCTTAGAGCGGCCGAAAAAGCATTCGCCGTATACTGGGGGTCTATGGCAACCGACAAAACATTTTATTTAGAAACCTTCGGCTGCCAGATGAACGCCCATGACTCCGAAAAGGTCATCGGCACGCTCGAGCAGCAGGGCTACCGGCAGGTGGAGTCGGAAGAAGAAGCGGGCCTCATCCTCTACAACACATGCTCGATCCGCGACAAGGCGGAACAGAAGGTCTTCAATCGCCTGAACGACTACAAGAAGCTGCACAAGCAAGGGAAGCGCTTCGGCGTTCTCGGCTGCGTGGCGCAGCAGGAAGGCGAGAAGATCTTCGAGCGCGCGCCGTATGTGTCTCTCGTCTCGGGGTCGGCATCATACCGGAAATTGCCGGAGATGCTGACGCGGTTGGAAGCAGGCGAAGGACGCATCACCGGGCTCGATGACCGGCAGACAGATGAGACCTTCGAAACCGAGTTCACGGCGCGGCAGAATCAGTACCGCGGATACATCACGATCATTGAAGGTTGCGACAAGTTCTGCTCCTATTGCGTGGTGCCATACACGCGTGGCAAGGAGCGCAGCAGGACTTCGACATCCGTTCTGCATGAAGCGAGGCGCATTGCCGACCTGGGCTACACCGAGATTCAGTTGCTGGGCCAGAACGTGAACAGCTACCGCGATCCGGAAGGGAAGATGAGCTTCGCGGAGTTGCTGGCGGCGGTGGGTGAGGTGGCCGGCATCCGGCGTGTGCGCTTCACGACCAGCCACCCGCGCGATTTTACGCGCGACATTGTGGACGCGATTGACCGCGTCCCCACGCTGTGCGATCACGTGCATTTGCCGGTGCAATCGGGTTCGGCGCGGATCCTGAAAGCGATGGCGCGCGAGTACTCGCCGGAGTGGTATCTGGAGCGGGTGGCGTGGATCAAAGCATCGCGGCGGCAGATCTCGATTTCGACCGATATCATTGTTGGATTTCCCGGAGAAACCGAGGACGATTTTATCCAGACGATGGACCTGCTGGCCGAAGTCGAATACGATTGCGTTTTCGCATTCAAGTACTCCGCGCGGCCCAATACGCCTGCACTGGTGATGATCGATTCCATACCCGAAGCGGAAACGGCGAAACGCTTGCAGGCATTGCTCGACCGCCAGCGAGAGATTCAAAGAGTGAATTATTCGAAACAGATCGGTGAGATCATTGAGGTAATGGTGGAGGGGACGAATCCCGCGCGCGGGCAGATCGCGGGAAGGAGCAGCCAGAACAAGCCCGTCAACTTTACGAGCCCGCATCCCATCGCGCCGGCGCCGGGAAGTTACTTGCGGGTGATGATTACGGGAGCTTATCCAAACAGCCTGGTCGGTGAGAGTGTATAAGAACAGAGATCAGAGAACAGAGATCAGGGAACTGAAGTGGGGCGTCAAGAAAAGTAATGCGATCGTGCAAAGCCGGGGTGAGAGGCGCGTCAAAAGAAGTAACGGGAAGAGGGAACTGATGGATATCGAGGTGCGAATTCGTGGCCTGATGATGGACCCATCCACCGACATGCCGATCGTGGTCCTGAAGGATGTGAAATCCGAAGCGGTGATGCCGATTTGGGTGGGGATCTTCGAAGCGAACGCGATTGCATTGGAGATTGAGAAAACCCCGCCCTCGCGCCCGATGACCCATGACCTGGCTCGAAACCTGCTGCGACACTTGAATGGTGAGTTGGAACGCGTTGTTATAACAGAGCTTAAAGACGATACATTCTATGCAGTCCTGTGGTTGCGGCAGGGAAATGAGCAGCTTGCGGTGGATGCACGCCCCTCTGATGCGATTGCGCTCGCGCTTCGCGCCGATTGCCCGATCTTCGTGGCAGAAAAGGTGATGGATAGCGCGAAACTCAATACTTCAGGTCCGCCGGAAGGCCCCACGGCGGAACAACTGCGTGGCTGGCTCGAAGGACTCAATGACGAGGACCTGGGCCGCTACAAGATGTAATCCAACCAGAGATTCCAGAATTGTCCTGCCGCTTGAGCCAATGCGGGGGCGTATCTGTGCGCGTTGGCGCGGAGCTGCGGCACCGAGATGCCTTTCTCCCGCAACTCGCAGGCGTGGCCGACATACCATTGCTCAAGGCCCAGTTCGGTGACCTCTGGGTGGAACTTAAGGGCGAGGGCGTGCCTACCCACTGCGAATGCCTGATTTTCATAGAGCTCGGTGCGAGCAAGATGGAGAGCTCCAGCGGGGAGGTCGAAGGTGTCGCCGTGCCAATGGAACACATGGAGATCCCGGACGAGGAGCGGGGCAAACCAGGCGGAGGCTGGTTGAGAGCCGGGCTGGATCGGGAACCAGCCGATTTCCGAGCCGTTAGACCCGGGGTAGACTCTTGCACCGAGAGCCGCGACCATGAGCTGGGCTCCAAGGCAGATGCCCAGAGTCGGCCTGTGCGCAGAGAGGCGCCGGCGAAGAGATTCGATTTCTGCGGCCACGTAAGGGTAATCGCCGGCGTCATAAACGCCGATGGGTCCGCCCATGACGACGAGCAGATCGGAGTGCTCGGCCTGCGGCAGGGGAAAACGCGCAGTCGCCAGGTCGACGGTCTCGATCGCAAAGCCGCGCCGGTCCAGTACTGGCCGCAACGAACCGAGATCCTCGAAGGGAAGGTGGGTGAAAACGACAGCCTTTAGGGCATGGACCGGCATAGATTCAGGCCACCTGAGCGGTCGGGCAGCTTTAGTTAACAGAATATCTGTTATCAGACGTGCGGTATCTCGCGGCAGATAGGGGCCTTCAGCCCGCCAGTTGCCTCCGAAGCACCACGAAATGCAGATCATCGCGTTTCGGTCTGCCGAACCGGCTATCGCCATACGGAAACGGTTTGGTTTCCCCGGTCAGCGCATAGCCGCGCCGTTTGTACCAATCGATGAGCGCGGCGCGAAGATTCACGGTGGTCATTCGGATCTCGGTAGCTCCGCGCTGCTGCGCCCAGTTCTCTGCCGCCTGAAGCAGCTTGCGTCCGAGGCCTGCGTTTTGATCGCGGGGCGGGATGGCAAGCTTGCCGAGATACCAGACACTGTCGTTGACCGGTTCGAGCCAGACGCAGCCGAGCAATGAGTTGTCGGCGCGGCGCCAAAGGAGCATCGTCGCATGCGGTTTCGCCGCAATGTCTTCTCTCAGCAAATCCTCGGTGATCCGGGTGCCTTCGATGTACTGCTCCCTGGTGCTCCATCCCGTGTCGTCGCCGGCACCCCGAAAGGCGGTATTGATGAGAGACACGACAGCCGGCACGTCGGCGTCTGTAGCGATCGTCAACTTGGGAAGCTCGTTCATCATCGAAAGGTAGACTTCGACATCGGCCACGCCTGACGTGGCCTCTGACCCTGACTCTGGAGTGTCTATCCAAACAGGGCGATGCTCTAGTGGTGTCCGCCCCCGCCCGAAGGCGCGCCCGCACCGGCCGATGAACCGCCGCCGCCGGATTGGCCAACGCTCCCGCCGCCGGAACTCACACCGCCCCCGCCGCCGTGGAATCCGCCTCCGCTTGCACTCGCACCGCCTTGAGATCCACCACTTGCGCCACCACCGGAATAGGATCCTCCGCCGCCGCCCCTGGCACCGCCTGTATAGGAACCTGAGTTCGATCCTCCGCGCCAACCCGCTCCACCGGACGATGCCCCTCCGCCACCATTAAACCCGCGTGACTGCAAACTTCCATCGCGGTTTCCGACTGGAGCCCGGACTGTGACGCTCCTGCTGCCCTGCATCACTTCGCGGGACATCATAAAGGTCTGCGACTTGTGATCGAAGGTGATGGGGATACCGGCCGATTTGCCCATGCTGTTCCTGGCCTGCGCGAGATCCCTGACCTCGTGGGCCATAACGTGCGGCTCCTCGGCCCGCGCCAAGGGAGGCATAAACTCTGTTCGAAACGATCTGGGCGGCTCTTTGAGCATCTCGATCCTGCGATCCGGTTGCAGCGTGACTCGCTCGATCGGATGGGAGCCTTTGGAATCTACGGCAAAAAATCCATTCTTGCCATTGACCGGAGGCTGGCCCTTGACATCGCGCGGATGGATTGGGACAAAGCCGATCCTGTTCCCGTTTTTGAACCAGCGCACGGGAAGTTGATGAATAGGCTTGCCCGCCACCCAGACATAGCCATTGTTTCCGTAGATCCAGCTTCCGGAGTGGCAAACGGCCCATTCCCATGGTTCTCCGTAGTACGACATAGCCGGATTGAGCATCTTAGGGCCTGCATACATATTGTTCATGAGCAGAAAGCGCACCTCACCCGCCATACATGGAAAGAAGGAGTACATACCGTACAGATCAGCAAGATCGGCAGAAGAATCTGGAGCGGACGTCGGCATGGGCTTGCCAAGAAACCCGATCTTCGAGCCGGGCGCCGCAGGTTGCACATCAGCCGGAGAGATATTTGCCTGGTTGACTGGCATGTTTTGTTGTGCGGTTGAAGCCGCCGGCGCATTCCCTGCACCCGCGTTTTGCTGGGGGTTTGGTCGCCAGCAGGTTCCGTAGGGTTCGCAAGAAAAAAATGTCCCCTTCTGCGCCAAATCTGCCATGCCGGGAATCGGCGTTGCCAGTCCAGACGCTCTCAGCGCTGCAGCGGTCTCGTTCTGCCGTTCCGCGTATCGGGCCGCAACCCACTTGTCCCACGCGGTGAAGTCAAGCGGGTGAATGGGTCCGGCCTCAACGATCGGCTTGCCTTCTTTGAAGTAGAGCGTCTTGCCGGCGGTAAGGGTCTCATCTCCTTGTCCAACCATCCTGAGGCCTGTCGTATCCAGCGGCGTCAACGCGATGCCATCGATGTAGCTATTGACCCTGAGGTTGTTGATGTTGGGATACCGCGTGGACAGCATGTCGGTGGGTGTTCTCAGCACGAACCACTCGCCGGGAACGGACGGCATGACGTGCAGCGTAACCGTGCCTGAGAGCAAGGCAACCTCGGTGCGAGGAACACCGGCCGTTGTATGAAGATCGTTGAAAAGCAGAACCGAGTCCTCTCCGAGATAGAGCGTCGAGTCATCTTCGAACTCAATTTCCGCGCGGCCATTTCCCGTGACCAGGCTATAACCGGTCTGAAGCGGGAGGTTTGCTACGGCCTGCTCCCAGTCCGAGGTTTTGCCGTGTTTGCTCTGCTCGCCGCGCGAAACGCGTACGTCGCCTTCGAGGTAGCTGACGCGGGCAATCTGGGGATAAATCGTATCCGTGCCATCGGCGAACGACGCGTTGCCGGCCGAATTCCCCGCTGCTGGTTTGACGCTCGAAGATGCTTGGGCGCCACCGCTCAAAGAGTCCTGCGCCTGCGCCGCACACGATGCGAAGCCAACCGCTGCAGCGATCACTGCAACGGAGATGCACATTGCCTTCATAATTTGCCCCCTTCAGATGCTATGCCTTTTGTCTGCTCCTGTGCTGGAATTCTTGATCGGAGCTCCCGAACCTCATAAAGAGCAGCCCATTTGCGTTCATCTTTTCAGCAAATGCATTACCGCCGCAAGATCCATCCCAGCGGCTCATCAGCCAGCGCCGCACGGATCGAGGCATGATCGTCCTTGCCTATGCGGACCTTCAGGCGGGATCTTGCCCGGTGCGATCAGAAGTGATCACGGCAAAGGAACATTCCAGTGATCTGGTTTTGGCCTTGGGCTCCTCGCGCGAATTATGAGGGGCAAATCCGGCCGCGCCGATGACTGAACTACCGAAGAGGATACATAGGATTGCCTGGATCAGTTCCGGATCTCCGCAAGAAGATTCTCCACTTCGGCCTTTTCGTCCGCCGAGAGCCCCAGCAGCGGGGCCCGGGGCCGCCCTCCGAAGTAGCCATTGAAGTCGCATGCGTATTTCACGCCCGCAATGCCGAGCTCGCTGACAACGCGCTTGTTCACGGCGGCGATGCGCTTCTGCTTTTCGGCAGCAAGCGCGAGATCGTGATCCTTCCACGCGAGATGAATCTCCTGGCTGGCCTGTGGAGCGCACGCGGCGAAGGCAAGGATGCCTCCAGTGGCTCCCGCCTGGAGGGATTCGAAGAGGGCGCTGGCCGAGCCGCAAAGAACCTGGAAGCCGACTTCCCTGCTGCGGGTCTTGACGGGCGCGGCTGGGGGTGGCGTGGCGACAGCTACGCCGCCGGAAAGATCGGTAGCTGGAACAAAGGAGCCGGATGGCTCGGAGGGCGCGTTCATCATGCGCGCGGTGACGGCCTCAAAGACCTGCGTGACCGGCACGGTTCGCCGCGGAGCGTCTTTCGTGGCGGCAACGGTGTCCCGGATGCGGTCAACACTGCCGCTTGAATCCTTGATGGCGATGATGTTGTGGTGCTGAGCGAGTTCTGAGATCAATTCAATAGGAATCTGGTACGGCACGCACTTGGGAATGTTGTAGAGAATTACCGGCAGCGGTGACCGATCTGCCACGCTGCGGAAGTAGTGAAGCATGGCCGGCGCCGGCAGATTGGTTGCGTAATAGTTCGGCGGACGGACCAGAACGGCATCGTACTGGAGTTCTGCGGCCGCTTCGGCCAGCGCGACCGTGCCTTTGACGGATTCCCTGCCTACGCCGGCGATGAGAACCTTTTCGGGAGTCGCCGCCTCGACAAAAGCCCGCAGGACCTCGCGCGTCTCTGCATCGTCGAGCGTGACCGCCTCGCCGGTTGAGCCGAGAACGATCATTCCCGCGAGCAGGCTGCGCGAGTAGCGAGCCATGTTGGCCTCAATTTTGCGGAAATAGATGCGCTCGTCCGGATAAAAGGGCGTGGTGAGAGCAGCAAAGATGCCTTCCATCAGCATGGGCTTATTGTAGACGCGGATCGCGTTTCTTGAGCCAGGCGGAAGGTCCGGGAGGATCTTTGCGATGGCTATTGGCGGGAAAAGTCGCGCATTTTAAGTCGATCTCTCTCGGGTGTGCAATAGCTTTTCATGTACATTTTCGGAAAAATGTTCCACGCGGAACGCGAATTTATACGTGTATTCACGAGTTTTACCGGGTTTTTCCACAGAGAGGGGAAGTAAGAGTGCGATTCCTTGTTCCGGGTGGCCGAGTTCGCCGGCCGCGGAAAAAAGCCGCCTGACAGGTGACAATGTACGGCGCGCTGTGCTTCAAGTCGAGTCGCGAAGGATTCCACGGATGAGGTTGTGTCCGTACTATAAAGAAACGGAATGACTTGAACGAATGATAGTGCAGTTTTTGCGCCAGCCGGTAGGAGAACGGGCTTATTTATCGCCCGTTGGCCATATGTAGCGCCTGAAGTGCGTAGACCGTCACGCTGTGTTTCTGCATTGCGGCAATGCCCTCGGCGGCGGCCTGCGCGGCGGCAAGCGTGGTAATGGTGGGCACTCGGGCGGTCACGGCGGCGCGGCGAATCGCCTTCTCGTCAAAGAGCGCATCCTGGCCGCGAGGTGTATTCACAACAAGCTGAATGCGGCCTTCCTTGATGAGGTCCACGGCGTTGGGTCGGCCCTCCTCCACTTTGAAGACACGCTCGACGATCAATCCGGCGCTTTCAAGCACGTTAGCCGTGCCTTCGGTGGCGACGATTTTAAAGCCGAGGTCGACGTAGCGGCGCACCAGCGGAATCGCGGCCTGCTTGTCATGGTCGTTGACGGTAAAGAAGACGGTGCCACCGGTGGGGAGGAGCTGGCCAGCGGAAAGCTGCGCCTTGGCAAACGCTTCGCCGAAACTCGACGCGACACCCATCACTTCGCCCGTGGACTTCATCTCCGGGCCAAGAACCGTATCGACTCCGGCGAACTTCGACCAGGGGAAGACCGGGGATTTGACGTAGTAGTGCTCGCCCGTGCCAAGGTCGTTGCCGGAGGCCACTTCAGCGGGGAGCAATTCGCAGAGCTTGCGTCCGGTCATGAGCCGCGCGGCGATCTTGGCCAACGGTATACCCGTGGCCTTCGAGACGTAAGGAACGGTGCGCGAAGCGCGGGGATTCACTTCGATCACGTAGACGTGGTCGTTGCCTTCGTCATCGCGCTGGATGGCAAACTGCAGGTTGACGAGGCCAACAACTTTGAGCGCGAGGGCCAGCTTGCGGGTGTAAGCGCGAAGGGTTGCAAGCGTCTCAGTGCGGATGCTGACCGCGGGCAGCACGCACGAAGAATCACCGGAGTGAATGCCGGCTTCTTCGATGTGTTGCATGATGCCGGCGATGATCACATCCTTCGAATCGCACAGCGCATCGACGTCAACCTCGACGGCATTTTCAAGGAAGTGGTCGACGAGGACAGGCCGTTCCTGGGAATATTCCACGGCCTGGCGCATGTAGCGCGTGACCGCATCGGCGTCGTACGCAATCACCATGGCCCGGCCGCCGAGCACGTAGCTGGGCCGCACCAGGACGGGATAGCCGATCTGCTCGGCAACAGCCAGCGCCTGCTCGACGCTGGTCGCCGTGCCTCCGCGGGGCTGCGGAATCTCGAGATCTTCAAGCAATTTACCGAAGCGCTTGCGGTCCTCTGCGAGATCAATCGAGTCGGGCGAGGTGCCGATGATGGGCACGCCGGCTGCTAGGAGCCGCTGCGCGAGGTTCAGCGGAGTCTGGCCGCCGAACTGCACGATCATGCCGATCTTTGCGTTCGATTGCGCTTCGTGATGGTAGATGGCCAGCACATCTTCAAGCACCAACGGCTCAAAGTAGAGGCGGTCGCTGGTGTCGTAGTCGGTGGAGACGGTCTCAGGATTGCAGTTCACCATGATCGTCTCGTAGCCGTCATCCTTGAGTGCGAAAGCAGCATGGCAGCAGCAGTAGTCGAACTCGATGCCCTGGCCGATGCGATTGGGGCCGGAGCCGAGAATGATGATCTTGGGCGTTTTGGTCGGTGGCGCCTCATCCTCTTCCTCATAGGTGGAGTAGAGGTAGGGGGTCATCGACTCGAATTCGGCGGCGCAGGTATCGACGAGCTTGAAGACCGGGCGAATGCCCTGTGCTTCGCGCAGTTCCCTCACCTGCTTGATGCCGTCGTGTCCTTCGAGCTTCCACTCCGTCGCAATTCGTTCGTCGCTCAGCCCCAAGCGCTTCAAGCGGCGCATGGCCTCCGGGCTTATCGCTTTCGGGGTCGTTTGCGCAATCGTCATCTGCTCGAGAGTAATCTCGCGCAGTTGGTGCAGGAACCACGGGTCCATTTTGGTCAGGCGCGCGACCTCGCGAACACTCATGCCACGCTCAAATGCGTAGCGAAGATAGCCGAGGCGCTCCGGGCGCGGCGTCACGAGCATCTGCGTGAGGCGGCGTGGATCGAGGATCTCCGCGCCGGTCTTCTTGCCGGTTTCGAGCGATCGCCAGGCCTTCATCAGCGCTTCCTTGAAGGTGCGGCCGATGGCCATCACTTCGCCGACGGATTTCATTTGCGGCCCGAGGGTTTCGTCTGCGCCGGGAAATTTCTCGAACTGCCACTTGGGAATTTTGACCACGACGTAGTCGATGGTCGGCTCAAAACAGGCAGGCGTCTTGCGCGTAATGTCGTTGGGAATTTCGTCGAGTGTGTAGCCGACGGCAAGCTTGGCGGCGATCTTGGCGATGGGAAAGCCCGTGGCCTTGGACGCGAGCGCCGAGGAGCGCGAGACGCGCGGGTTCATCTCGATGACGACCATGCGGCCATCTTGCGGATTGATGGCGAATTGCACGTTGGAGCCGCCGGTCTCAACGCCAATCTCGCGAATGCAGGCGATGGCCGCATCGCGCATCTTCTGGTATTCGCGATCGGTGAGCGTCTGCGCCGGCGCAACAGTGATGGAGTCGCCGGTGTGCACGCCCATGGGATCGAAGTTCTCAATGGAGCAAATGATGATGACGTTGTCGGCGAGGTCGCGCATCACTTCGAGCTCGAATTCCTTCCAGCCGAGCACGCTTTCTTCCACCAGGCACTCGTGAACCGGAGAGAGATCAAGGCCGCGCGAAAGAATCTCCATCAGCTCTTCGCGGTTGTAAGCGATGCCGCCGCCCGTGCCGCCGAGCGTAAAACTGGGACGGATGAGGACCGGGAAGCCGAGTTTGCTTGAGAAGTCGAGGCCGTCGCGCAGGTTGTTCACCAGGGCGGAACGTGCAACCTCGAGGCCGATGCGGATCATCGCGTCTTTGAAGAGCAGGCGGTCTTCGGCTTTCTTGATGGCTTCGAGTTTGGCGCCGATCAGCTCGACATTGTAGCGATCGAGAACGCCGGTGTCGGCCAGATCGACGGCGAGATTGAGTGCGGTTTGGCCGCCCACCGTCGGCAGCAGAGCAAACTTGCCCGGCTTCGGCTGCGAAGCAAGCATCTCTGCTTCAATGCGGATGATCTCTTCAAGGTATTCGTGGCTGAGCGGCTCGATGTAGGTGCGATCGGCCAGCTCGGGATCGGTCATGATGGTGGCCGGGTTCGAGTTGACGAGCACGACCTCGTAGCCCTCCTGCTTGAGGGCCTTGCAGGCCTGCGTGCCGGAATAGTCGAACTCCGCCGACTGGCCGATGATGATCGGCCCGGAGCCGATTACGAGAATCTTCTGAATGTCATTTCTGCGTGGCATCTTTATTCGGGGTTCATACTTTCCAAAAAATAGCGGAGCCAAAAGCCCCGCTGGTTTGAAATACCGATTCTTTTGCCCGTCAAGAAGCTCATCCCTTCCACTCCTCCATCATCTTGCGGAAATCGCGGAACAGGTAGTGCGAATCATGCGGGCCGGGCGCTGCTTCTGGATGATATTGCACGCTGAAGAGCGGCAGCGTCTTGTGGCGCAGTCCTTCGAGCGTCTGGTCGTTCAGGTCAACGTGCGTCAGTTCTACCTCGTTGGCGTTGATCGAATCCGGATCGACGGCGAAGTTGTGGTTGTGCGCTGTGATCTCCACTTTGCCGGTCGCGTTGTTGCGCACGGGATGATTGCCGCCGTGGTGGCCGAACTTGAGCTTGTAGGTGCGGCCGCCGAGGGCCAACCCGCAAAGCTGGTGGCCCAGGCAAATTCCAAAAACGGGCACGCGGCCCATCATGCCGCGAATGGCGCGAACCGCGTAGTCGACCGGCTCCGGATCGCCGGGACCGTTCGAAAGGAAGACTCCATCGGGCTTGAGGGCAAGGACCTCTTCGGCGGTGGTTTCAGCCGGAACCACAGTCACCCGGCAGTCTTCACGCGCTAACATGCGCAAAATGTTCTGTTTAATGCCAAAATCATAAGCTACAACGTGAAGTATTTTCCTCAGAGTACTTTCTTGGGGTACGAATCCTTCGGTCAGCAGCGACTCCCCCATCTGGCTGCGCGGGTCGGAAGCGTCAAAGTTGTAGGCCGCCTTGGTAGAGACCACGCGAGCCAGGTCGGTTCCCTCCATCTTGCGGATTCCTCTGGCCTTTTGGACGAGTGCATCGGGGTCCGAAGCCTCGGTCGAGATCACACCGCGCATGACGCCGCGATCGCGCAGATGGCGAACCAGGGCGCGGGTGTCGATTTCGGCCAAAACCGGCACGCTGTAGCGCTCCATGTACTCGTCGGTCACCTGTTCGGAGCGCCAGTTCGAGCTGATCTGGGAGAATTCGCGGACAATCAGGCCTTCGATGTAAGGCCGGGCGGCCTCATTGTCAGCCCGATTCGTGCCGTAATTACCGATCTGGGGGTTCGTGAGGACAACAATCTGCCCTGCGTACGAGGGGTCCGTCGCAATTTCCTGGTATCCGGTAAGGGAAGTATTGAAAACGACTTCGCCCCGGCATTCGCCCGGGTGTCCATGGCCGTGCCCACGGAAGATGCGCCCGTCTTCGAGCGCGAGGATCGCCTGCATCGCCTCTCCGAGGAGTGGATTCAATCGATTTTAGCAGGTTATCCGGAGTCATTTTGTCCGGTTTTTCCACGGACATCGATATTGCGTGAAGGTGGTTTGCTTTCACTTCAGCAGTTGCGAATCGGGAGAAAAGCAAGGCAGCCGGTCTTGAACCGGCGCCGGGATTCCGAGAGATTTGATGAAACGGTGAGCTTGCTGTCGCCACTGCCCATTAGTGAACGACGCCGAGATCACGTGCGGGCCAGTAAATGAAGACCGCCTTGCCGTAGATCAGCGAGTGTTCCACCGGTCCGAAGTCACGGCTGTCAGACGAGATCGAACGGTGGTCGCCCATCATGAAATAACAACCCGGTGGAACGGTAATCTCGGTCATGGAGCGTGTATCGCGGTAATCCGCAGGAACGTAAGGCTCGCGCAGGCTCCTGCCATTCACCCACACACGGCCGCGATCAATGCGGATCTGGTCGCCGGGCAGGCCAATCACGCGCTTGATATAGCTCTTTTCGGGATCGCGCGGGTAATGAAAGACGACGACGTCGCCGCGCTCGATCGCGGAGACATGGTAAACGAATTTGTTGATGAAGAGACGGTCACTGTCCTCGAGCCGAGGCAGCATGCTGGTGCCTTCAACTCGCACCGGCTGGTAAAGAAAGATGATGATGAGGATCGACGCGGTTGCCGAAATCACGAGGTCGCGCAGCCAAAGAATCACGCCCGCCGGTTTTCCGTTCGAACGCGCTGCTCGGCCACCGACCGTTCCATCGGGGGCAGGCCGTGCGCTTTCGCCGGAATCAGATCCTGGGGTGTCTTGAGAAAAAGTGTACATCCATCTCTAGATTACCTCCGGAGCGGCTAGAGGAACAGAGATTGCGAAGCTTTGCCGGCTGTACTCAACGGGCCGGGCAGTTTTTCTCTTGATCAGCTTTTGTGATGATCGTAATTTTTGGGCGTGAGGATTCTCTATGACGGGAAAGTAATAGCCCTTTCGGAGGATTGTTCGATTACGAGGCATCGAGTTAGTAATCATTTGTATGTAACTTCAGTGAAAGTGAGGCGGTACCCTTCACCCGAATTGGAGACTATGTCGACTTGCATCGAATCCCCCAAACCACTTGTCGTCTACGAACACAAGCCATCCGGTGCGTCACAGAATGATCTCTCCCGGCTGGTGCTCCCGATGCTTTATGCAATCGTGGGCATTTCGCTCGGAACCCTGGCGGGTGCTTCGCTAGCTCTCTCCACTGTGCCGACCGGTAACTCGATGGCCTATTACCACTCCACCGCGGCTAGCTCGCCGGCCAGGTCCAGTGTGACTCAAGCCGTCGCGCTTCCCATCATGAGTTCAGGTCCGATCCAGTCGATGGTCAGCTCAGCCCCGGCTCCGATACAGAGCGTTCTGTCGGCTGTCCTTGTACGGCCGGCCGCAGGGTTCATCAAACCATCTTTCACTTTCGGCCACCCAGCTGCGAGCCCACTTGCATCGGGCATCCGGCAATCGCATCACCCCGTGAAGGCCAGGCACGTTCCGGCCTCACAAGTTCGTCCAGCAAGAGCTCCCGCAGCCGAAAGGCGACCGGAATTCCGTGTCACGCCTGAAGATCACCCATCGAGGCCCGTGGCCCACCCAGTGACCAGACCTGCTCGCACAGTCCTGGCAAGCGCGACTCTAGATTCGCCTGAGCCGCTCAGCGAGCAGCCCAGCATGGACAGCGCCGCTCCTTCTTCGGCTTTCTACACCGAAGGAGATCTGACGGTCGCTGCCTACGACGCATCATCCGGAACGATTCAGAGCAGCGACGGCCGGACTTTTTTGATTGGTTCTACCGTAAGTCTCAGCACGGCAACGCCTTGGAGCGATTACCATTCCGACGTACATTACCGTTGCGCCTCGAATGGAAGCTGCACGCTGATGCGTCCGGGCGTGTTGGCATCGAACGCAAGGCTCATCTAGGAAAGGTTCGTTTACGATCAAGGGCTTACTGCAGGTTCTGATACTTCTGCCATCGAATTCTGTTCACTCGCAACCCAGCCCCCCGGCCGGGCAAAGAATCCGCGGTCGCCGTCTCTCAATCGGCTTGGGCTGATTGGCAGCGGGCACCAGAACAGGAGCAGCACCTGGTTGGGCTACGCCGGCCAGGTTATCTTCCTCAAGCAGTAAAGGCCGTTGCAGAATCATTTCAAGCTGTGTTCCAGCCGAAATATCGACATCGGCGTTGCGCGTGAAAAGCGAGACGATTCCGACCGTGGCCAGGCCGGCACCCAATCCAGCCAGGCCGCCCTCGATAGGATGCCCGGACGCCGCTCCGCCAATGGTCCCGACGCCGGCCCCCGAGGGTAGCGCGATCTCGGCAGTCCGGCCCGCATTGCGGCCTTTGTCGCCGTCCTGCTGGATTGTTCCCTCGCCATCGTTCTTTACTGTCTGCTTTTTGGCGCCGGGCAAGCTGTCAACCACGCCGGGAATTTCAACGACAGTGCCGTTGGGAAAGATGATGGACGTGAAGTGCATGTCGAGTTGCGCTTTCCCTTTGACGCGCCCGCCCCGTTGGACGCGATCTACCATCCCTTGCACGTACACCCCTGTCGGGATCATGACGCGGTTGCCGACTACGACCGGAAAGGTCGAAGACAGGTAGACGCCGTCGCCGGCCTTGGCGCTTTTGGTGTTGATGGCGCTGCGCAGCTCAAGCAGAACTTTTGTGCCCGCAGGAACTGTATAAATCTTCTTCTCAGGAGCGATGCCGACCGCATCGGAGGCAGGCTGCGCGGCTGCGGGTGTTGCCGAGGCGGTTGCCGGCGACGATGAGCCGGCGGCTGGCGCATGGGCTGTGGAAGCCGTGGAGTCATTTCCGGCCGATTCCGGCTGCGCGGGCGTTTGAGCCGCGCAAAAAATGGAGCCCGCTGCGAAAACGGCGGCAAAACCTGCAGCCCGCAACCAACTCTGCGGCAGAAACATGCGATCCTCCTGCACCTGGAAGAATAGACGAAACTGTTGCCCACAAGGTAGCGCGACCATTCCCCGACCGGCGATGAATCGTGCCACACTTCATGGCTCGGGCGCAAGACGCGTTACCATGCCAGAAAGCGATGAAATTTGAGGACCAATCCCAGGTTTCCGGCAACGGTGAGTCAACAGGCCGGTTCGGAACGGCCTATCAGGTGCTGGAGTCGGCGATTGAGGCGCGTGCCTTCCCGGGTTGCGCGTTCGGCATGCTGGCAGGTGGCGAAGTGGTTCTGAACGATGCTCTGGGGCGCTTTACGTATGAACCGGACGCATCGCCTGTTGCGGCCGGAACCGTATATGACATTGCCAGCGTGACGAAGGTTGTTGGCACAACTGCTGCCGCCATGCTGCTTGTCGAGCGCGGCATGCTCAACCTGGACACTCCGCTGGGCGAGGTGCTGCCGGGTTTTGTGGCAAAACGGGCAACCGGTGACCCTGCCCGGCGCGTTGAGCTGCAGCACTTGCTTGCTCACAACTCAGGCCTGCCTGGATATTTGGAATTGTTTCGATACGCAATTACCCCGGATGCGCTTTTACAAGCGTGCCTTGCGTTGCCATTGCAGGCCGAGCCAGGCGCGCGGGCCGAATACTCCGATCCAGGCTTCATCCTATTGGGCAAGGCGCTTGAGACTATGATCGGCGAAAGTCTCGATTCCTTCGCGGACCGGGAGATCTTTCAACCGCTCGGCATGAAGTCCACCGGATTCTGTCCCGCGCAGGCTGCGCGACCCTCAATTCCGCCAACGGAAGAAGACACGACGTTTCGCCATCGCCGCATTCAAGGCGAAGTTCAGGATGAAAATGCGTTTGTGCTCGGAGGAGTGGCCGGCCACGCAGGCATTTTCTCCAACGTTCCTGACCTGCTGCGATTCACCGGAGCGATCCTGGGTTCCCCGCGAAAGGACGCCGGCGGCGCGCCGGTTTTATTCGAAAGAACGACGGTAAATCGATTCGCTATGCGACAGGAACCGGCCGGCAGTTCGTGCGCGCTTGGATGGGATACGCCATCGCAACCATCTTCCTCCGGCACGCAGTTTTCGCAGAATTCGATCGGACATCTCGCCTACAGTGGTTGTTCCCTCTGGATCGATCTGGATGCCGCGATCGCCGTCGTACTGCTGGCCAATCGCACGTGGCCTGACCGCCAAAATCAGTTGATTCGCGAAGTACGGCCTGCGTTCCACGACGCCGTCCGCAGAGCCTTGTAGGGCGCGGTAACGGTTACGGAACCAGCGACAATGTGCTGACAATTTTGTTGTAGGGGGTTGCGCGTTTTTACAGATACAATAAAAGCTGGGGAGTGACGCGATGCTACCAGGCATAACGTTGCAGGAGACGGCTGGCTCCCATACTAAAAATAACAATCACGATCATGCCACCCTCCTCCAACAACTCATCACGGAGAGCCAGAACGAGGCCTCACAAGGATTCGACACCAAATCCGCACTTGAAATTGCCCGCATCATCAACCACGAGGACGCAAGGATTGCGGGAGCGGTGAAGAAAGCTATCCCGGAGATTGCCGAAGTTATTGACCTTGTCGCTCGGAGTTTGCGTGACGGCGGCCGGTTGATCTACATCGGGGCAGGCTCCAGCGGGAGAATTGCGGCGCTCGACTCTTCCGAGTGCCCTCCCACCTATTCCACCGCCCCGGGACAGGTGCAATACATCATGGCAGGCGGACCCAAGGCATTGGCGTCGGCTGTCGAAGTGAACGAAGATTCCGAGGAGCTGGGCCAGCGGGATATCGCGCGCCGGCGCCCGACACGCAAAGATGTGGTGATTGGTGTCTCCGCGTCCGGCCGCACGCCCTACGTCGTGGCAGCCGTGGCCTATGCGCGTGCCCGCGGCGCGAAAACCGCAGCCGTCACCTGCAATCACGGAACGCCGCTGGCCGATGCCGCCGATATCACGATGGTGGCTGATGTCGGGCCTGAGGTCGTGGCGGGCTCCACGCGCATGAAGGCAGCAACCGCCCAGAAGATGATGCTCAATACCATCACCACCGGTGCAATGGCGCGCCTCGGTTATGTGTACGAAAACCTCATGGTGAACGTGCACATGCAGAACTCCAAGCTTGTGGAACGCGGTATTCGCATCCTGATGTGTGCGTGCAATATCGACCGCGCGACTGCCGTGGAGACCATCAAAAGCGCGGGGCGCAGCGTGCCCGTGGCACTGGTGATGCTGAAAGCCAGGGTGGATAAACCCGAGGCAGTGCGTCGGCTTGCGAAATCAGACGGCAATGTGCGCCTGGCGATCGAAGACACGGTCTTGGAACTCTAGCCGGAGGCTCCTGTTCGAGCCTGATCTAAAAAGGCCACTTCCCTGCCCAGCCGCAGTGCCTTCGCGTTCATGTCTCATCTGAATGTGAAAAACCAAGGCGCCTAAGACGAATCCTTTCTCATTCCCCGAAATGAGATCGAATTTCCTCAGACGTTCAGGGCAGCACGCGCTTGATGTGCAGGAAGAGGATCAAGTTGAGTAGAAGGCCGATGCAAAGCAGCCCGATCATTATGGCGGCGCCGATCTTGACCTTCTTGGTGAACGACTTCAGATCCTCGAGCAGCTCCTGCTGTTCCAACGTATTGCGATCAGTAGCTTCGCGCACCATCCCCAACTGATCTTCCACCCGTTTGAGCGAAGTGTTCTGCTCCATCACCTGGTCGCGCAGGCTGCGGTGCTGCGTCTGAAGCTCGGCCAATCCATTCTCGACCGGCGCCAGGTCCACCTTCGGCGGAGGAGGCGCAGGATGTGGGTGAGGAGTGAAGAGATTGGCGATGGCCGTCGCGACGTTGCCGTCTAACAAGGGCAGAAGCCGTTGTACCAGCGGAAGAGCTGCGCGAACAGCGCTAATCGCGCGCGTCAGGCCGGAGGGCCCATCTGCTGCGGCCGGGGCGGGCAGCGCGCGGCCCGGGGGACCCGCGGGAAGACGCTTGCCGTTGCCTTCATTGGATGGAACGGGCGAACGCGTGCTTGCGCCCATGGGCAGCGGAGCTCCGATGATTCTAGGGTGCGCCTCAGTAGCTCCAGGTGTAAACGGACTGCGATCAATGGATTCAACGCTCTGGGGTTCGCTCATCGGCTTTCCTCTGCAATCACTAATATAAGCGGCAACCCCAATATATAGCTGATCCCCGCGACGGAAAGGAAAAGTCTATGTGCTTCTCCGGGGCAAATGAAGCACTCAAGCGAGCCACGGTATGCTCGTAACCAGGAGAGGAATGTGAATCCACATTTGAGCCGCACGCTCGGCAGCGTGCAGCGAAATATCCTGGCTGGAATTATCACCATCGGCCCGCTCTTTGTTACTTACCGGATCTTCAGCTTCCTGCTGGAAACGCTGGCCAAAGCGGGATTGCCGATCGTACATCTGTTTGCCGTCATCTTTCCCTTCGACTGGTTCGACTCTCCGTGGCTGCAATGGCTCCTGGCGATTCTGCTCACGCTGGTCGTGCTATACGTGGTTGGCCGCGTCACTTCCCTGGTCGTGGGACGCGAGGCCTTCGGGCTGTTCGAGTCGTTGCTGGAGCGGCTGCCGTTTGTCGCCAAGGTGTACACATCGGTTCGTCAGCTCATTGATTCCATGATGGCCAAGAAAGGCGCAAGCCAACGCGTGGTGCTGGTGGATTTTCCCATTCCCGGCCAGAAAAGCATCGGCTTTTTGACGCGCACCTTGAGCGACGCTGGAAGCGGACGTCCGCTGGCGGCAGTGCTGATTCCCAATGCCATCAACCCCACATCGGCCTTTTTGCAGATCCTTCCCATGGAACGGGTGATCGAAACCGACCTGAGCATGGAGCAGGCGATGAGCATGGTGATGACGGGAGGCGCCGTAGGGCCGGAGACGATTCAGTATTCGAAAGCAACTGCCAAGTCCGAAATCGCCGAGCCGCAAGCGCCGCATACCTAATTCAAGCGACTGATTAAGGCGCTACGGTGGAGTCAGTTTTTTCGGCCGCAACCAGGTTCTCCTCCGCATGCTCGCTCTCGACCGTCACCTTGCGAAGGCTCACATGGTCAAAGCGGGCCCAGATCAAACCCGCTGGAATCACGCTGAGAGACGTCGTGACAAGCAACATGGCTGCGCAAGCGGTCGACGCCTCAGGAGCGGCTCCGAAAAAGCTGGAGAGCGCCGCGGCGACAAAGGCTATCTGCGAAAACCACCCCACGAACGGGAGTTGAAGCACGCTGACGCCTCCGCTGATCATCATGATCAAAACGCATTTCGGAAGGCTCATCGGCGCCAGCGCTGGACTTGCGGTGAAGGCATGTACCGTCTCCGCATAAGAGAGCCCGATCAGGATCCACATGCCGATTGAGAGCGAGGCGGAGATGCCAAAGTCGGAAAAGCTGCGCAACACGTCGAGGTCGGCGTGAAATGTCCGAATCTTGTGCGCGATGGCGCGGCCGATGTTCTTGGAAATAAGGCCAAAAGACGCCTCAAAGAAGCTGGCCACCGCGGCTCCGGATAGTCTCACCACCACCAAAACCAGAACCCCGGCCAAGGTGGCCAGCAGGGCCCCAAAGCGGGCGAAGACTTGAGAAAGAATGGGAAAGCGATGGAAGAGCGGCGCGAAAAGATGGGAGATGAGTCCCGCCTGGCCGGGGACGGCGGCCAAACCCTGCTGCGGAATCGACAGAAGAGCAAGCGAAGTAAAAAGCGCCAAGGTACCAAAATCGAAGAGGCGTTCGACGATGTAAACGGCCACTTGCGAGCCCAGCGGTTCGTTTGTCTTCTTAGCGACAAGGTATGGCCTGACCGGGTCGGCGACGCGGCCAATCAGCGACACAGCGGTAAAGCCAATGACCTGGACTCCGATGAGCGAAAAAAGCGGGATCTTTTTGTTGTGCCGCATCAGCAAGGCCCAGCGCGCTCCACGAAAAAGATAGGAGACGGCGATGAAGACGACCGCAAGGACGATTTTGCCCCAATCGGCGCGAGCCACCTGTTCATCAAAAACGTGGAAATCGAAATGAATTCGCGAGCGGGCCCAAAAGACCAGGGCAGCCAGTGCCAACAGCGCAACAAGGCCCAGAATCCATTGGCTTTTTTTCACGCGATCTCCGTTCGAAAACTTGCCATACACGTCTATGCGTATGTTCTCACGCGCACTTACTTGTCGCATCAAATGTTGAGCCCCGCACATGCGGAGTCAATAGTTGTCAATGCTGAATGAACGAGATTGGATGGCCGAAAATACGCGCAGTTTTTAGTGGGATGCAGCTTGACTTGCCACTGGGGCGGGAGCGTTCACCGCGGCTTTTCCGGTAACGGCTTCTCGAGCCAGCACGCGACGATTGAATTCATGAATGACCCGAGCGACGTAGGTGCGCGTCTCGTGATACGGCGGAATGCCGTGATATTTGTCGACTGCCTCAGGGCCCGCGTTATAGGCAGCCAACGCCAGCGCCAGGTTGTCGTGATACCTGGTGAGCAGCGAGTCAAGATAGGTCGAACCCCCGCGCACATTCTCGGAGGGCTGAAAACTGTCGCGCACGCCCATTCCCGCAGCGGTCTCGGGCATAAGTTGCATCAGTCCCTGCGCACCGGCGGAGCTCACTGCATGAGCATTGCCATCGCTTTCGGCCTTCACCACGCTGGCCAGCAGGTCGACGTCCAGGTTATGCACCGCCCCTGCCCTCCCCAGCATTTCGCGCAGGTCGGCCGTGGTTAAATTTGCTTGGCGTTGCGGGCCGGGCGTTGGCGCCGGTGCTGGCACAGCTGGCGCAGTCGGATCCGGAATCGTTTCGAATGCGGAGATCTCGCCGGGAGCGAATTCCATGTAGTTATCTTCGCCGGCGCTCAAGTAAACGCGGATGCGCCCATCCACCTGCGCATGATGATCGCAACGCAGAGCAAATCCATTACGCAGGGTCACCTGCTCCGCAGCGCGCACCTGGAGTGCGAGGCCCGTAACGGCCAAGAGTGCCGCAGACCCAGCTAGAAAATGTCTGCGCGCGCTTCGAATTCGATGAAACTCATCACTCATGCTCTTGCTTCTGCCAATTTCGCCAGCGCCGATTCCAACACGACTGCGACGCCTTCGTCGTCGTTTGATGGCGCCTGCTTCCAGCCGCGCGTCTTCGCCATGGTTCGCAATTCGGCAGCCGCATTTGCCATCACAATTCCCTGCCCTGCCCACTCCAGCATACCCACATCGTTCCAATTGTCGCCAATGGCCATGGTTTCCTTGCGCTCGACGCCCAACTCTGCGGCCAGACGTTGCAGCGCCCATCCCTTGGTGACGCCGGGCGGAAGCAGATCGAGGATCGAGAGGTCGCGCGCCGGATACTCGGTCCGCGCGCACCCGCATTCATCGCGCCACTCGCTCGCCTGCAATGCTTTCTCGGCGTCTTTCATTTTGTCGATGCTTCCCGCCGCCATTCCCTGGATCGGATCGTCGCCATCGATCAGCGCAAGTTCCAACGGCTTCACGATCTCGATAGCATTGCGATTGGCCTCGACCCACATGGCGATCCGGCCATGCGCCTGTTCCAGGTCTTCGAGAACAAGCTCGCCGCGTCCCGGCCGGTTGAAGGTAAACACAACGATTCCAAACGGTCGCAGTACGCCACACAAGCCCCGGGCAACACGCGACTGCATATGGCAACACTCCATCACTTCGCCAGTCAGCGTGCAGGTCACTGCACCATTTGACGCGATAACGGGCGTGTCCGCTCGCAATCCCAGGCCGACAAGCAATGGCGCGGCATAGGCGGCGCGCCGGCCCGTGGCAAAGACCACAGTGATTCCCGCTTCCTGAGCAGCGCGCAGCGCTCGCACATTGCGCTCGCTGATGGTATGGGAGTGCGCTGGCAGCAGCGTGCCATCCAGGTCGATCGCCACCAGGCGAAGTGGGGGATGCATAGGCTCAGTGTACGGGACCGGGGACACAGGGACCAGAGAACCGGGGGCAGCCAATAGCTAACAGGGATCAGAAAGACGAGGAACCGCATGATCCGGTAATCTTTGATGAATGGAACGGATCTGCAGCCAGTGTCATGCGGTGATGGGTGAGGAAACTCAGGGCGATTGGTGCCCGGCGTGTGGCGGCGCGATTGTGGAGCGTGAAGTTTCCGAGACCCTGCGGAGCGCGAACGGGCCGGCGGAGATCGATCATCGCGGCATTGTGCTGCCGCGGCGTCACGCCTTGGGCGGGATTATTACCCCCCAGTAGCGTTGCCTATTCGTACCGCAGGGCTTCGGCCGGCAGCACCCGGGCGGCTGACGAAGATGGGTACAAGGTGGCCAGGAGCGAAATGCCGATCGAGGCTGCCGCGACGATCACCCCGTGAATGGCACGCGGAGCGAAGGGCAGCGTATCGATGGAATAGACCTCGGCTGAGAGATGGATAAAGTGATAGTGTCCGCCGGCCCATGACGCGATATACCCGAGAACGAGTCCCAGCGCCGTGCCGACTACGCTGATCAGAATGCCCTGAAAGAGAAAGATGCGGCGCACCTGGTCCGGCGACACGCCGAAGCTCATCATCACGGCGATATCGCGGGTCTTTTCCATCACCATCATGGTGAGTGCGATGAGAATGTTGAGCGCGGCCACAATCACAATCAGCGCGATGATGATGAAGGTGACGATCTGTTCTTCTTTGAGTGCGCTGAAGAGCTCGCGGTTCTGCTCCATCCAGTTGTTGGTCATGTAGCCGGGGCCGGCAGCTTGCTCAATGGTGTGAGCGATCTCGGGCGCACGATTGGGATCGTCGACTTTGAAGCTGATGATCGACACCAGATCGGGTTCATCGAAGAGCCTCTGCGCGTCGGCGAGCCGCAGGAAACCCATTTCGTCGTCGTACTGGTAAAAGCCAGAGTGGAATGTGCCGGCGAGGCGGAAGCGGACGTACTTGGGGACCTCTCCGAGAGGCGTCATCTCGCCCTGTGGACTCACAACAAGGACCGAATCGCCTGCGGCGGCGCCGATGGTTTGGGCCAGATCGCTGCCCAGGATGATGGGCGGAAGCTCTTCGCTTTGCGTTGACGCGGACGCGGGTTGCGGTTCGAGAATATTCACCGCGCCGGGTGAAGCCGTCGAAAGAAGGTCGCTGACGTTTCGTTCGTCGTCCGGCAGGACGCCTTCGATCATTGCGCCTCCGCTGCGTGCGCCGCGGGCCGCCAGCACCGGTTCGAACAGGCCCGGCGACGCGGCCACCACATGCGGCAGATGACTCAAGCGCTTTACAAGGGGTTCCCAATCGCGGATTCCGCGTGCTTCAACCTGCATGAGCTGAATGTGTGCGGTAAAGCCCAGCAGCTTGTCCTGCAGGTCCCGCTGCATGCCCGTGGTGATGGCCAGGGCAATGATCAGCGCCGCCACTCCCGCGGTGACGCCTGCGACGGAGATGCCGGTCACCACGCCGACTACAGCCTGCCGCCTTTTGGCCTTCAGGTACCGCGCCGCGACGTAAAGCTCAAACCGCATCGGGTTTATTGCTCCTGGGCAGGAATCACGGTTTTGGCCACGCCCACGTTGTCATAGCGGTCATAAGCACGCACCGTGATCAGGTGCTCGCCGATCTTGCCATCCTCTGCATCCACTGCGATGTGAAATTCGTAATGCTCGCTCTTGGAGTCGGAGAGCATGCCCACCGGATCGACGTATTGCCAGGGGCCGGCGTCGAGGGAGTACTCGGCATGCGCGACCGGCGACGTCGTATCCACAGCGCTGAAGCTGATGACGAAGGGCTTGCGGCAGTGCGACTGCGCGCAGTTTGCCGGCTGCCCGGCTGCTTTGAAATCGGTGATCGCCGGCGGCGTGGTGTCGACCACGAAACGATCGCTGATTTTTTCGCCGGTCAGCGCGCCGCCCGGCGTGTGCGAAGGCGCGTCAGAAGCCACTACCTTTAGTTCGTAACCGCCGTCAGGAATCTGCGTCGCGTCAAAGCTGTATGCTTGATCCTCAATTCCCTTCTTGAGCAGCCACCATCCGGCATCGCCGTCGCCCCGGAGATAAACGGAATAAACCAGCTTGTCGCCGTCGGCATCATGTGCAGCCCATCGAGCCGTGATTGCGGTTCGGTCCTTTGTCGCCTGCAGCGCTGTGGCGCTGCTGGTGTCGTAGGAAACTCCTCCAGAGGTCTGGCCGGCCGACGGGAAGTTGATATTGACGGTCTGGCTCTGGGATGTGGAAGTTTGCGGATTCAGGCGGGCTCCGGGGACCACCACCAGGTCGTCCATGACGGGCGCCGAGTTTACCGGTAAATAGTCGACACCGACGCTGCCAAGGTCGCCCTCAGTGTGGAGCACGGCTTTCCACTGCAAAAAGCGTCCTGGCGGCGAAATCACTGATTCACCCTGAAGAGCCTGCCAGTCGCTCCAGCCCCGCACCGGCTGCTCCACATTCCCTGTGCGGGTAAGAATCTCGTATCCCGAGGAACCTGGCTCAATTTCGATATGGCCAAAACGCGCAAAGGCTCCGGCATCCAGAACGTCGCTGGCATATTCGTGCGTCTGCGTCGCGCCCAGTGAATACACGCGGCCCGTATTCCCTGTGCCGATGAACGACGTTGTCGAACCCTGGTTAGAAGCCAGGCTCAGTCCCTGCTGCGCTTGCAGGTGACCAATGTCGGCGTAGCTGCCGTCGTCTCGAATGCGGAAGATGTGCCCGCGGTTTCCACTGATCGCCAGCACCCCGTCAGGGCCCGCCGCTAGCGCGTAGACGATGTCGTCCTTGCTGGTCCACAGCGACCGCGGCGCCTGGCCCTCGGTCAGAGCATAGATTTCAGTACCCTCGGGCACCGAAGCGCTGGCATTGGCGGCCTGCATCGATTCCGGCTGCACAACCGTGATAGTGATCGAAGCCATTCCCTGCACTGGCAGCGGCGGAAGCGGATTGTGGCTCTTGTCGCCTACGCTGGCGACGTAGATGGTTCCTTTGGCACCGACGGCGACGCTCGTGATCTCCCTCCGCGGAGCTTCGAACAAAACGTAGCCCTTGCCGTGCGCATCAATGCGATACACCAGTCCTGAGCCGTCGGAACCGGCGATCAGGTTCCCGTTTGCGTCCCACGCCAGCGTCCGAATATGCGCGTCATCGCTCTTGAAAAACAGCTCCGGTGTTGAACCCGCTTTGGCAGGGTCGACGCGATAAATGGCCCCCGGACTCCCCGTGGCAATATAGAGCCGTCCTTCCTTGTCGAAGGTCAGCGCCCAGATGTAATGGGTCTGGGAACTCGACGCAGCCGCCGGCTTGGCTGCGCCCGTTGCCGTGTCGTCCGCCTTGGCGGCGTCAAAAACGACCGTGGCGCTGCTTTCATCCAGCTTCGTGGTTGCGTCAGAGTTCAACTTGTAGACCTTGCCGCTTGGCACCGTGGCTGCGTAGACCGCGCCATCGGGTCCGATGCACAAGGCCTGGACGGTCAGGTCTCTGGTTTCAAAAAGAGTGAATGGCTTTTCGCCTTGCCGCACGCTCAGGCGCAATACTGTTGCAGGCGAACCGGTGCCGGCTAAGATGCGGCCTTCTCTGCCTTCAGCCAGCGACCAAACGAAACTTGAAGGGGTTGTGGCCAATTCGGTCAGGCCGGGGCTCGGCCGCAAATGGCCATCGCTCTCAATCGCAACGCCTTCGGGCGTGCCCTTCTCGTACTCCTCCATCTGTGATTGCAGCCACAGGTGGGTGCCCTGGGCCGCTGCCAAGGAGGCGGTTGAGATGGCCCCTGCCGCCAAGGCGGCAAAGATCACGTTGCAATAGAGAATAGGCAGCGGACGGCGAACGAAGCGGAGAGAACCAAGCATTCTTCCGTTGAGTCTACTAGACTTTGGCGCATTCAGCATGCCGTCGTTTGGCCGATTCCGATGCCCGGCTCGGCATCCGCTCGCTGGCCCTCCGATTCGTGAAAACGACGACGCAACTCTGCCCGAAGCGTGAGCACCGAACCGTGATTGAGGCCAGGCGAGGACGGAGGCCGGAAGAGGCTCATTTTCGGCCAAAGAGTGTGAGCCATCGCACAAACTTCATGTGGTGAATTGCCAATCCTGTTTTATCAATACGACTTTTGCACAACTCGCGAGGCATGCTCCACTTTTTCCCACAAGGGTGTTGCCAGTCGTATTTTTCGAGGACTAGTATTGGCGCTAGTTTCTGAGGCCGCAACCACGGCCCTTGCATTCGCTTCAATATGCATGCAGTTGTTCTCAAGTTCACAGAGCTTCATCAACCAGCGGCGCATGACAGTTTAGGCGCGCGCGGACGGAGTGTCTCGTCATGGCATGGTATGCCTACTGCATCGGCGAAAAACAAGCTTTTCCGGCATTAGCGCGTCATCGTAAACCGGTTCCCATGGAATCGGTCCTTGGAGTCAGTGGCAATCAAGTTTTTCTTTACCCGGCCAGTGATCTCGCAGTCATCGTCAGCGAGCACAACCCTCAGGAAAGCCTCAATCAAAAGTCCGGCGTTGATCACGCCCGTGTGATCGCCGACTGCTTTCAACACTCCACCATACTTCCATTCCGCTTCGGCACCGTCTTCAGTGACGATGAGTCATTGCGGAAGTCCATCCGCTCCAATCAGCGCCAGTTTCTCGGCCATATCGACAAGCTGCGCGGCAAGACGGAGATGCATTTGAAGATCTTTGTCGACGATTGCTGCGCACGCGAAATCGAACGCCACCTGGGCGGCGAGGGCGTGGGCCGCGAATATCTGAGCAATCTGCGTGAAAGCGCCTCGCGCGCGCGGGAGCGCCAGACGCGGGCTCGCGCAGTCAGCTTCCAGATGCACCGGTTGTTCCTGCCTCTCGACGAAGAGGTGAGCTGCCGGCTGATGGACAACGGCAAGATGATGCTCGACATTGCTCATCTCATCGACCGCAAATGCGTCGAGCGGTACCATAATAAATTTGTCACCACCAGCGCCATGATGCGCGACTGCCAGATGCAGCTCTCGGGCCCCTGGCCACCGTATCATTTTGTGCACCGCCTCACCCGTACGGTGCATACGCAGGCTCAAGCGGCAGCGGCAGCGCCCATTCCGGCTGCGATTTCTGCTGACGCCTCGGCTCTCCCTCTCATGGAGCCGGCCGTGGCGCTGGCTTAGCATCACCAACTCTCCGCAATTCCAAACAGACAAGCTCCGGCCACGGCTGGAGCTTTTCTTTCGATTGTTCTTCGTCTCTCGCAACGCCGCCGCAATGTCCTAATCTAGAAGCATGAACGATCAGGTGGTGGATCCGGCACGCGATACCGTCTTCGATCTTCTGGTGGTCGGGGCAGGGCCAACCGGCCTGGCTTGCGCCATCGAAGCGCAAAAAGCTGGATTTCGCGTGGCGCTGGTTGATAAGGGCTGTATCTGCAATTCCATCTTTGACTACCCCGCGCACATGACGTTTTTTACGACTTCAGAACTCCTGGAGATTGGAGGAATCCCCTTCCCCAGCCCAAACGCCAAGCCGACGCGCAACGAAGCGCTCGAATACTACCGGCAGGTCACGGCATATTACCGGCTCGACGTACGCCAATATCACAAGGTGGAAAGCATCACCGGAGCCGACGGCGATTTCATCGTGCACACAACCGACCGATTTGGCCGTCACAGGGATCTGAAAGCCCGAAAGCTCGCGCTTGCCATCGGCTATTACGATCTGCCCAATTGGATGGGCATTCCCGGCGAGACCTTGAGCAAAGTACGCCACTATTACCATGATCCGCACCCCTACTTCGGCATGGACGTGGCCGTGATTGGAGGCAAAAACTCGGCGGCGATTGCGGCGTTGGAATTGTGGCGGCATGGCGCGCGCGTGACGCTTATTCATCGCGGCGCGGGCATGCACCCCCACGTAAAGTACTGGATCAAGCCGGACATTGAAAACCGCATCAAGAACGGCGATGTGATGGCATATTTTTCCTCGAAGGTTGCGGAGATCACGCCGGACACGGTTGTGGTCGATACTCCCGCGAGCCGCGAGGTGCTGCACAACGACTTTGTCTTCGCCATGACGGGATATCACCCAGATTTCACCTTCCTTGAGCGCCTGGGTGTCCGCTTCGAGGGCAAGGACCGGTGCCCCGCGTGCAACTCCCAGACCTTGGAAAGCAATGTCCCGGGTATCTACCTGGCTGGCGTCATCGTCGCCGGCTCTCGTACGAACGAGATCTTCATTGAAAACGGCAGGTTTCACGGCCGACAGATTGCCGCTTCGCTGGTTTCGAAAATCAAGCCGCGGGAGGAGACGCGCGATGCCGTCGCCGCGGGCGACCCGATAGATTGACGTTACTCGTTTTATAGACTGAACCTATTCATTTTTTCAGCGGGGGGTAGGGTCTTGCGCATGCGCTGGTGGCCGCGATCCATTCGCTGGCAAATGCTGGCCAGCCTGGTCGTGCTGGAGGTGCTTTCGATCGGCCTTTTCGCGGCCGTGCTGGCGCGGCAGCAAATTCATCGAACCAGAGAACGCGCGCAGTACTGGCTGGAGTACGAATCGACTGCCCTGGCTGATCAATCCGCCGAGGCGCTCGAGCAGCAAAGACCCGAGTGGGTGGATCTGGCGGTGCGAACGATTGTGGAGTCGCCCATCGTGCAGTCGGCCAAAATTGTCAGCCCGTCGGGTGAAGTCCTTTTTGCTTATGGCGACCGTCCGGAGTCGGGAGAGCTCAGCCCGGTTGAACGCGCGCAAGTCTCCCTTGTTAAGTCCGGAGAGTCCAGAGTCTTCACGACAACAGGCGGCAAGTGGGAGGCGGTCCGGGCCATCGTTACCGGAAACCATCTGCGCGGTTACGCCTTTGTGACCTTCGACCAGAGCGCGGCCCGGCAGCAGCTGGATTCTCTCCTGGGCGACACGGCGATCTTCGGTGTCATCTGGGTTGTGGCGTCCGTGCTGTTGGTGCTCTTGCTGGCGCGCGCCATTACGCGTCCGCTGGCTGTTCTCCATCGCGGCGCCACTGCACTGATGACCTCGGAGGGGGATCAAGGCCACTTCCCGCTTCCAGTGACCGTTCACAACGAAATCGGCGACCTGATCGAAACCTTCAATCGCATGGTGGCGTCGCTGGCCGAGCAGCGTGCCGGGTTGAATGACACGCTTTCCCTTCTCGACTCCATGTTGGCGAATGCTCCCATCGGCCTGGCGTTCGTCGACCATGGTGCGCGATTTGTGCGCGTTAACCGCGTCTTCGGGGACTTTACTGGAGTTTCCGTGAGCCGCCATCTGGGGCGAACTCTGCGCGACCTGCTGCCGCAACCGGTGGCAAGCGAGATGGAAGCCGCGGTGCAGCGTGTCTTTTCAACCGAGGAACCCGTCCGCAACCTCGAACTCAATGGCGCAGGTGCCAAGCCGAGCCGCCCGTGGACCTGGCTAATGAATGCTTACCCGGTCAGAACCATGCCGAACCAGGTGCGTTGGGTGGGAATCATCGTGCTCGACGCAAGCGAGCGCAAACGCAGCGAGGAAGCCCTGCGTCGAAGCGAAAAGCTGGCCGTGACCGGGCGCCTTGCCGCGTCGATTGCTCACGAAATCAACAACCCTCTCGAAGCAATTACCAACCTCCTTTTCCTCCTGCGCAATTTCAGCGAACTTCCCGAGGCGGCGCAGGAGTACGTGACCATGACCGAATACGAGGTGCGGCGCATTGCTGAGATCACGCAGCAGACCCTTCGCTTCTACCGGCAACCGACGCAGCCCGCGCGCACTGCACTGGCCGAGCTGCTCGATTCGGTGCTGGGCCTTTACCAGGGCCGCATCAACACTCTCGACCTGCGCGTCGAGCGGGACTACGACCGCGAGATGACTTTGTTCTGCTTTGCCGGCGAAATCCGCCAGGTGTTCGCGAACCTGGTCGGGAACGCCATCGACGCGAGCACTGCGGGCGGCCGTTTACTGGTGCGCGCGCGGCGTTCGCATGATTGGAAGAACCTCGGGCAGACAGGAGTCCGATTTGCCATTGCGGACACAGGCTGCGGCATGGAGCCGGAGGTCCGCGAGCATATCTTCGAGGCCTTTTTCACCACAAAGGAAGTAACTGGAACTGGGCTCGGCCTTTGGGTGAGTCATGAGATCATCCTCAAGCACAATGGCCTGGTGCGCGTACGCAGCCGGGCAGCGTCTTCTGATTCCGAGCAGGCGTCAAAGCCATTCGGGACGGTGTTCCAGCTGTTTATTCCGGACAACCCGAATCTGGCCGGCGCGCTAAGTTCGACAGTGGATTGTACGGGCGACTCGCCGGAACCGCTGGCGGCCAGTTCCGGCGACTTGGCAGCGGTACGCCCCGTCCATGATGCAGCTCCATTTGAATGAAAATTTTCCTCCTGCCGGAGCTTGACAACGGCGGATTTGATGTGTTACATACAGTAACACTATGACCGGTAACACCAACCTCGAACACGACCCTGCCGATCTTGGCGAACTGGAGCGCGACCTTCTGCTCCTTGTCTGGCGGCTTGGCAGCACCACCGCCGACCAGGTTCGCGAGGCACTCGGCCGTCCTCTGAAAGACTCGACGATCCGAACTGTTTTGCGGCGCCTCGAAGAGAAAGGCTATCTGGCGCATTCGCTGGAGAATCGTGCGTTCGTCTATCGTCCTGCAGAATCACCGCAACTCGTCGCGGGTCGCGCCGTCAAGCGTATCGTCGACTGGTTTTGCGCAGGATCGGTGGAGGCCCTGCTCGTTGGCATGGTCGACTCAAAGGTCCTGGACAGGCGGGAGCTGCAGCGCCTGGCAAATCGCATTGCTGCTCCTCAGGCAACTCACACGGAGCGAAAATCCGCTCGCAAGAAGGAGGTTAAGCCATGACTGGTTCGCTGTTGCCCATCTTGCTTGAATCGGCGATGCGCGCGTTGATTGCTGCCGCTGCCATCTGGGCGGGTCTGCGTGTCTTTCGCGTCAGGAACGTGCCGGCACAGAAGTCTGCCTGGGGACTGATGCTGATGGCAGCTCTCGCCATGCCGCTGATGATGCGTCCCTCGTGGCTTCCGGCTTGGGCCTCGGTCAAATTGCCTGCGTCGTTGCTGTCGGCAAGAACGTCGCACGCCGCAACAGCCGCAGTCGTATCTCGCACCGCGTCAGAGCTGGATACTCTCGAGGCTGAAATGCGGGAGCAAGTCGCGGACGAGGCATCAAGCCTTCAGCCCGCACCGCCAGCTTCGATTGCCAAGCCAGGTGCGCCGTCAGATTACGAGCCTGAGAGCACGCCCACATCAACGGCGCCGACGCTGCAGCAACCTGGAACTCATTCATCCCCAACGCTTACCTCGCTGCTCACTCCCGAGCGCATGCTGGCCGCCGCCTGGAATCTTTATCTCGGCGTCTGCGCCTTCCTGCTTGTGCGGTTGCTTTGGGGCTTGGCGCTTTCGTTCTCGCTCTGGAAACGAGCAAAACCCGTCGACACTCCACTCGAGCTTGACTTCCCTGCTCCCATCCGCGTGCGCTCGAGCTCCCTGATCGGCTCACCGGTCAATATTGGTTCGGGGATCCTTCTGCCCGCGGACTACGCGGAATGGGACGAAGAGAAACTGCGCGTGGTGTTAGCCCACGAGCTCTCCCACATCCGCCAGCGCGACTTTTATCTGCAGTTCCTGGCCGGCTTCTACGCGGCCCTCACCTGGTTCAGCCCGCTGGGCTGGTGGCTGAAGCGCAAGCTCTCCGATCTGGGCGAGGCCATCAGCGACCGCGCCGGCCTCGCGGTGGCTAAGAGTCCGTCGGCCTATGCCGGACTGCTTCTTGAGTTCGCGGCTCTTCCGCGCCCAACCCTGAATGGAGTCGCCATGGCACACTCTCGGAACCTCTCTCATCGCATTGAGCGCCTGCTCAACGAAGCGAGCTTTCGTCTTGCCTTTACCGGCAGGCGTCGCGCTCTACTCACCGTGCTGATCTCTTTTGTGCTGATCGCCGCGACGGCGATGGTTCGTGTCGAGGCTGCTTCAGCTCCGCAACAGGCGAGCTCCTCGCAGGCCGCACTGCTGCAGAATCAGGCACCCTCTTCAGCGGCCGTGACGGGCCAGTCCACTCCCGAGCCGGCGCAGGTAACCGATTCGGCGGCAGGACAGGCGCCGGCGCCTGCAGCGAGCCGGGAGCCTGCTCCCGCACCGCCGATGCCAGCCGCCGCTCCCAACACGGCCCCCGAGGCATCGCCTGCTCCCGCGGGCCCGCAAGCCCCTGAAGCCGGCATGCAAGAACCGCTGCCGGTAATGCCTCAAATGCCGCCCATGCCCCGCATTCATGTCGACGTCAACATTCCGGAACTAGCGTTCAAAGCGGAGATGTATGACGATGCCGGCCGGGGGCGCTGCTTCGGGGATGGTGACAGTTTCGCGATCGTGGCCAACCCCGAGACCAAAACCCGATTTTGTGGTGACTGGGACGATGAAGGTTCGAGAGACGTCGACAAAGCGCGAAGCGCCGCGCACGGACACTTCCTGCTGTTCCGCCATGAAGGAAAGCTCTACATCGTCGACGATCCTGCCACCGTGACCCAGCTCGAGGCCATGGACATGGCAAGACAGGATTTGAGCGACCAGATGCGCGCGCTGAGCAAACAGATGCGCGATGCCGGCCAGCAGGCGCGTGAGGCGGCGCGCAAGGCGCGCGAAACAGCCGACAATCTTCCCGCGCCCGACTTGTCAAAGGAGATTGCCGCGCTGGATGCGACCGCCGCAAGCCTGAAAGATAAGCAGGGCGGCACGGTGAGCCGCCAGCAGCTCCAGGAGTTGCAGCGCGAGATTGGGGAGCTCCAGCGCCGCGTGTTCCAGGCGGAGTTCGGCAACATGAACATGAAAGAGTTCAGCGGCGACATGGCGAAATTTGGCGAGGAACAAGGCAAGTACGGCGAGCAGATGGGAAAGCTGGGTGCGCAGATGGGCCAGACTGTGCGCGAAAACAACGACAAAATCCGATCGATCATCGACGAAAGCCTGAAGGAAGGCAAGGCGCGGCCGGTGAATTGATTCGCATTCGTATCGCGATTCGCAAACATCGAACGTCAACCGTTCCGGAACCCTTGCGCGAAAGCAGCGTCGCCTTCTGAAACGAACGACCAAAGCGCTCTTTTGCGCAAACGCTCTTAGTGTGCTTACCTCGAGGCTGAAAGTTTTTCGCTCCGCGTAGCGAAACATCCGGATTTCTTCACCCTTCGCAGAGATCCCGCATCCGCAATTGCGGTTTCTTGCGGATTGGAAATTAGGGAATCGTGAGGGTGCTGCGCGAAGTAAGTTGTTAACCGGGAGCGTTGCCTCTTCGTTTTGCTTTTGGCTGCAATGCTCGTGGCGTGTGCAGTCGAAATGCAAGTGCTGCTTCCCCATTCGGAAATCTTCTGACCGGTTCTTCGCGATCCGCTTCACCAGATCCTGACAGGAACCGCTCATCAACTTGGAAGCACGAAGCTGTTGTCACAGGAATTATCAGGGCCCCTCAAATTGCCGGCTGTTTCTGGCACACGCCTTGACCCGAAAATCGGCCTTGGCGCATCGATGCCCGGCACAACCAGCCCGCCGCACGTGTAAGCGAAAACAAAATTGAACATTCGGGAGGAAACGATGATTCGACTCCTGCAGGGAATCCTTGTCCTGATTTTGATCGCACCCATCGCGGCCGCTCAACCAAACATACCTTCTAACCCACAGGCAAAGGCAACGGCCACGGCATTCACGATCGGGCAGCTGAGCAATCCGCACTTGCTGCGCCTGATTGCGCTCAATGAAGCTGCGGTTCGCAGCGCTAAAGCCGCGCACGAAGCTCCGGCGCGCATAGCGCAGATCTACGAAAACCTCGGAGGCTTGTATGCAGACGCGGCTCTGTATCTGAAGTCAGAAGACGCCATGCGGCGGGCAATTGCTTATTTGAAAAACGGATCACAGCGGGAACTGGCAAATGAGATCGGACAATTAGCGGTGGTGGATCTCGAATTGGGAAACCCCAGGCAGGCCGAGCACGATGAGCTACAGGTGCTGCGCATTCGCCAGGAGATTGGCGATCCTGTGACCACTGCCCTCGCCTGGAACGAACTTGCCGGCCTGTATGATGAGCAGCAAAAGTTCAAACAAGCCGTGCATTTCGCTGAGCGAGCCTATGAGGTCCTTGGCGACCGGCCTGATGTGAGCGCAGGCGACAGAATTTCAGTTCGGGAAGCGCTCGGATTTGCGCTGACCGGCGCCAGAGATTGCGCACGCGGGATCCCTATTCTGGAGGAAGGGCTCGCCATCGCGCAGAGCCATCATGTAGAAGATAGCCTGCAGCTCGGATATGCCGAGTACGTTTTGGGGTTCGGCTATTGGCACTGCGACGATCAAGGCAACGCGGCACTTTGGCTCGAGCGGGGGACGGCTCGCATGAAGGCAGACTTCGGATGGAACCGGAGCATCTATCTAAATGCGATGAGACAGTACGCTCGCTTTCTGCGTTCGACGGGCCAATTCGAGGCGGCGGCATCGGCAGAGGCAGTGGTCAACGAGGCTGAGGCTGTCGTCGATGCCCAAAGCCTTACCGGCAGAGCCGATGGGTTCCTGAGCAATCCTGGAAAATAGAGCTCATCCCCGCGAAGTTCTTGATGGGTGATTTCGAGGAAACGAACCCGCTGCCGAACATCAGAACAGGTTCAGGCCGCGAAGCTCATGCGAGGGGAGGTGATCGAACGTGTGCGACGCCTGGCCTGCAGCAGCATGGGTTATGCAGTGACTCTGCTGGCGGATGGGCCCCGTCAAGTACGAACGAGTCACGTGCAGGCGGTCCATGATAATGTATCGCGTGCGCAGGCCGTTGACGGTGGCCGGAAGCGCGGCGGGAACCTGCTTGCGATCGACGTAGATCACCAGCGCTGCTTCCTTGGGATTGTCGAGGCTCTGCCCAACGCCCACGCCAAAGAAAGCGGGATACTGTTTCATCAGGCTCTGCGATACCTGCTGTTTGGCGGCGATGGCCTGTGTAATCACGCTCGCCGCCAGTGGATGCGGTCCGCCGGATTGCAACATAGATTGCGGAGCAGTGCCCGCGGCAACGGCCTCCGCAGTGGTCGCGATCACTTCTGTCCTCACGCCGTTCAGTGCCTGCGGCGCGGTGAAATTCATGTTCTGGTCGACATAGAGGATGACCGCAGCCTCGCCGGAGTGATCGCTGCTCTTCCCTGTCGCTGTCCCCAGGGTGCCCGCCGACGGATTCACGAGCATGCGCGCCTGTGTAAGCGCCTGCTGGGCGCGGCTCGTCTGCGCGCTCGAAAGTGTGACGGCCTGCGCCGCTGTCACCGTCCCTGTTGCGTAGTTGAGGCAGCTCACTGGATGATCCGTTGTGCCCACGAAGGTGAATGTCGTTCCCTGCTGCGAACCCAGTTCCGCCAGCACGGTACTCACGGGGTTCGCCACGCCTTCACTCGTACCCGTCTGATCCACGCTTCCGGCGAAGAACAGACCCACGGGTTCGGCGTCACTCGTATCCACCACCAGCGAGCCGGAGTCGCCAGCATCGCTGAACTCGTTGCCGGCAATTTCAATCTGATTCGTGTAAGTCTTGGTGAAGTACGGCTCAGACTCTTCACAGTTCTTGAAATAGGCCACCTGCACATCTGCGTTGATCGCAGAAATGCTGGCGCAGGTAAGCCCTGTAGTGCGGCCGCTTTTCGCTACGACCATCCCGATTGCTGGATTCTCGCCCTTGCCGTCTGTAGATGAAGTGCCCGGCGGAGCCGCAGCCAGCGAGCCGCTCTGCAACGGGCCCAATTCTTCGATTGCGCCGCTTGTATTCACCGCGCCGGAATCCACCTGGGCGATGGCCGCGTCCGCGTTGGTTGTCGCCGAGTTGAGCGGCAGCCAGGCTGTCAAAACGCCGACCGGCGTGGTACCGGACCCGACGCCATTGGGCGTGCAGCCGTTGTCAATCAGGCCAGGCTGGACAATCATTTCACCGGTCGTGGCCTGGTCGCTGCGCGCCAGAACGTGGTTGTTGCTGAGGAGAAATTGTGTTCCGGAGGAGTTCTGAATCATCGAGCCCAGCGTGCCGCCGCAGCAATCCAGAATCTGATTGCCCTGAGTGTCGTAATCGTTATTGTTACCGCCAGATGTTCCCAAATTGATTGGCGAGCCCTGCTCATTCTGGTGATTGTCTGGATTGCTCGAGATCCCTGCGGTGTTCAAAAGCACGGCAGTCGCAGTCTTTGATGAGGATGTGCCCACGGTAGCGACGACAAATGTTGAAGCATTCGACAAAAACGTGCTCGGAGCGGTGTAGGCCACCGCGCAGGAGGTAAATGCATTCGCGTTGCGCGTGCAAGTCGGTGTGCCCAGGGAACCCTGCCCGCCGCTTGAACCGTTTGCTGTGCTCGAAACCGCGTAGTTGATGCCGGTGCTGCCGCCGGCTTCGGCAATGTAGCCGGTGATGGTCACGGTTCCGCTGTTGCCGAGTGCAACATTCTCGGGCGAGAGCGGCTGCAAAAATCCGGGAGTCACGGTGACGGTAGAGCTGGCGGTCGCGCCCATGCCGGTTCCGGCAGTGATCGTCGCCGTCACGGTGACCTGCACACTGTCCTTGGTCACATAAGGCGGAGGTGTGTATTGGCCGCTGGTTGGGTCGATGGATCCTGCTCCAGTGCTCGGGCTGACCGCCCAGTTCACAGTTGCTGCGCCTCCACTGCTCAACGTGGCCGTAAATTGCTCAACCGCCGAGCCCGAGCTATTTGTGGCGTTGCAGCCCGTGCAGTTGGTATCGATGGCCAGCGTTCCCGGCGAAATTGAGAACGTGCTGTTGGAGGAACTTGTCGATGGGGTCCCGCCGCCGCAACCCACAAACAGGATCAGGGCCGGCAGGCCCATCATCGCTAGAAGCCGCGATGGCCACGCCTTAATTGCATGGGCCATCAGCGCGTCACACCCGGCGCGCTTGGTGCGCCGCCATGCTGTCGTCTGTGCCGCGGTCTCACTCAAATGGTCGGGCGCCTTTCTAATTCTTGTTATTCGCTTGCTTCCATTTAGACAATCCTGCGACCTCGCAGTAAGCGCCGGTACCTCCGTAAGAGTTCAACCGGACGCACTCTCCCCTTCGCAATGCCATATTAGACCCGCACTCGACATGGAGAGTTGTCTCACAAGGTGCGCACACAGAGAATCCAATCACTTTAGATGTACTCAGCGCAATGCTACGAAAGTACTTAGGACAGTTTTGGGCACAATATAGGCTCAAGACGACGGTCGAGGCCTTCGTGCAGTTTCATTACAGATGGGAGCCGGCCTCGCCCGGGGAGGGGCAATCCCTTACTCGGAACTCGCCCTGGTGTTCAGACGTGAATTCTTTGACGGAGCTTACACCGTTTCCCAACGTGCTCAGGTGTTGCGCGTGTCTGCGCATGGCCGCAGCCGAGCGGCATTTTAAACTCAAAGCAGGAGCAGCGATGGAATACCTCAATCTTGGCCACACCGGTTTGAAAGTCTCTCGCATTTGTCTGGGCTGCATGACTTACGGAAGCCCGTCCAGGGGCAAAATCCTGCCCGGCCGCCAGGCCTGGGCGCTCAACGAAGCAGAGAGCCAGCCTTTGCTCCGGCAGGCACTCGATTTGGGCATTAACTTTTTTGATACCGCCAACGTGTATTCTGGCGGCGAAAGCGAGGCCGTCGTCGGGCGATTCCTCAAAGCCAACGTCCGCCGGGAATCGGTGGTGATCGCAACCAAGGTGCACGGCGTGATGCGCGAGGAGCCGAACGGGCGCGGGCTCTCGCGAAAAGCGATCCTGTTCGAGCTCGACCAGAGCCTGAAGCGCCTCGAAACCGATTACGTCGATCTTTATCAAATTCATCGCTGGGACTACGAGACTCCCATCGAGGAGACGCTCGAAAGCCTGCACGACGTTGTGAAGGCGGGAAAGGTGCGCTACATCGGGGCGCCATCGATGTATGCGTGGCAGTTCGCCAAGGCGCTCTATCTGTCCGACCGGCACGGCTGGACACGCTTCGTCTCCATGCAGAATCACTACAACCTTCTCTATCGCGAGGAAGAGCGCGAGATGATCGGGCTATGCCGGGCGGAGGGTGTGGCCGTCATACCGTGGAGCCCATTGGCGCGAGGCCGGCTCACGCGCGCATGGAAGGCCGAGACGACGAGCAGGACAGAGACAGATGCGTTCGGGAACAGGATGTACTCGCAGACGGAAGAGGCGGATCGCAAGGTTGTTGACCGGCTGGGCGAGATCGCCGAAAAGCGCGGCATTCCCCGCGCGCAGGTCGCGCTGGCATGGCTGCTGGCGAAACCGGCCGTGACTGCTCCGATCGTGGGAGCGAGCAAGCCGCATCACCTTGAAGATGCCGCTGCTGCGCTTTCAGCTCAACTCACTCCGGAAGAGATGAAAGCGCTCGAAGAGCCGTATATGCCGCACCCCGTGCTGGGGTTCAGCTAAGCGTTCCTTCGACATCGATGTGTGAAAGGCGGGTGCGCCGATTACGCAAGTTTCATCGCGTCCGGGTCCCAATTCACAATCGCGCCGCGATCCATGCTGAGATTGCTCAAGAGCGCGGCGCCCGCGGCACGGAATCCGAAGGTCGCGTCTTCAACCGGCTGTTTGCGTTTGCGCACAGAGTTGAAGAAATTCTCGAAGTGATCGTAGCTGTCGCTGTAGCCAGCCGGCGCCACATACCTCTCCATTCCCACCGCCGGCGGGCCATCAGGATATGTAACCGAATACTTTTCCCGGTACTTCTCCAGAAATGCCTTCTGCGTGGCCCGGGTGAACGTGTTGATGGTGTAACCAGGTTCCCTTTCGCGCGGCACGCGATTCACGGTCACCGTGTTGCCCGCGATCTCCATTGTGCCCTCGGAGCCGGTAAAGATGAGGCCTTCGCTCTCCTCGCCACCGTCGACAAAATTCACATGCAGGCTCAGGTTGAATCCCTCGCGATAATCGAATAGCCCGAGCATCACGTCGGGTACGTCGCGGCCATCCTTCCAGAAGCGCAGCCCGCCCGTCGCCATGCCGCGCGTGGGCCCGTTGGATCCGGTAATAAAGTGCGTTCCACTGAAGAGATGCACGAATAGATCGCCGGCCACCCCGCTTCCGTAGGCCTTCCATTTTCGCCACTGGAAAAACTGCTCGGCGTTGAAGGGGATCTTTGGCGCAGTGCCGAGAAATCGCGGCCAGTCGCACGTCTCCGGCGACGCATCCGGCGGCACGGTATAGTCCCACGCGCCGATGGCCGAATTGCGATCCCAGCGCGCGGTGACCATGTTGAGCTGCCCGATGGCGCCCGAAGCCAGCAACTCCTTCGCCTTGGCGTAGATGATCGAGCTGACACGCTGGCTGCCAATCTGGAGAATGCGCCCGCTCGCGCGCGCTGCCTCGATCATCTCCGGCCCATCGGCATACAGATGAATCATCGGCTTCTCGCAATAGACGTCCTTGCCGGCCTTCATCGCGTCCACCGCGGCCTGCTTGTGCCAGTGGTCAGGCGTGGCAATGATTACGGCATCAATGTCTTTGCGGGCGAGAATTTCGCTGTAGTCGCGGGTGGTGAAGAGATCGTCACCCCAAACTTCCTTGCAATGATCGAGACGGCCGCTGTAGCAGTCAGCCACGGCAACCAGCTTGACCCCGAGGACCTGCAACGCCGTGCGTGTGTCGCCCTGCCCTTGGCCGCCGGCGCCGATCAGAGCGATCTGGATGCGATCGTTGGCGGCGACAGCTGCCGCGGGTTCGGCTTGCGCCGCAGTCAGCGCGTGGATTCGCGCACCAAGAAGTGTTGTCGCCGATGCAGCGCTTGCCGCTCTCAGAAACGATCTGCGATTCAATTCGGGCATTGAGACAGCTCCACGAAGCAGGATTTCAGCCGCATACAACAATACAACGCTGAGGTTGGTCGTCGTTAAGCGCAATATGGTCGGGAGAACCGGCCGCGAATCAACCGGAGCGAAAATTGTGATGCTAGTGGCGCGGAACGAGAATGCGCAGAGCATTCTGAAGGAGTGACACCTGCATCGGCAGCCGGCCGAGCGACTCGCCGTCGGCCTCGACATAAGGTGCCGGGCTGCTCAATGCGCGGCAGGAGAAGGCAGACACTCGAACACATTGATGGAACGGATTGAGGCGGCGCAGGCCGAGCCAGCCGGACAGAAACCATAGTGGTAACGACACCAGCGCAGGCGCATGGAGCAGATGAAGGCAAAGATCGGAATCCTGAATCGACGCATGCCCATCCGTTAGGCCTCGAAAGATTCCGCCGAGATTCCCGATACGCGTCGCCATCACGCTGACCACCTTGCGCGTGACCGGCGAGGCGGAGGCCGCAGGTGTGAACTGAACCTCAAATGCAGAAAAACGGCCAGTTGCGAAGAGGCGTGCAGCGCGAAGGTAGTAGGCCAACCTGCCCAGTTGGGCCTTCTGTTGCGCCACAAGGCGGTAGACAAGCGCGCCGTCAGGGCCGGCACCGGCAATGAAAGCAAAGTATCGAACAGCGCCGGCGCATTCCACTCTGCCCACGGTAACAGCGCATGGGCTGCCCTTTAACTGCTCGAGAGCCGCGACCACAGGATTATGTGAAATTCGCAGATGCCGGGCAAGCGCATTCGCGCTTCCCATCGGAATGATTCCGAGCGCACATAAGGGCACTCCCGCTTCAGTGACGAGGCCTTGCAGCACCTCATGCACGGTCCCGTCTCCTCCGCAGGCAAAGATCACATCCGCAAAAGCTGCGGCTTCCTGCGCCTGGGCCGCGGCCGAACCGGGCCCCGCAGTGCACGCGATCTCGACGCGATGACCTTCAGCGGTCAGCGCCCCAGCCACCTCGTCCACCTTCCGCAGGCGCAGGTTCCGTCTGCGGCCCGAGGCCGGATTGTAAATCAGGATGCAGTGCACCCCCTCATCTTACGGCGGCGTTCGCATATTGGGGTCGCAATCGCTCTCGCATCACGCGAATTTCCGCAATGCAAGCCGGCACGCGAAACACGCGAATGAGATAGCATCCAGTTGTGCTTAGCCTCGGCGATCAGGTGCAGTTTGTGCGCGGCGTTGGACCGCACGTCGCGGAGATGCTTGCCGAAAAAAGCATCCAGACGGCGGAAGATCTGCTTTATCATCTTCCCTTCCGTTACGAAGACCGGCAACATCCGCGCAGCCTCGACGAACTGAAGCCCGGCGAAATGGCCAGCGTGATCGGCGAGGTGCGCGGATCCATCCTGCTGCACACGCGCCGCATGCCGCTCTTCGAGTTGACCATTGGACAAGGCCGCCACGCGCTCAAATGCACCTGGTTCAACGCACCCTATCTGAACGGGAAATTTCAGTCCGGCCAGACCGTTGCGGTCTACGGCAAGGTTGAGCCATCGCGCTCCACAAGCAACTTCAAAATGATTCAGCCGCAGTTCGAGATTCTGCCCGACGCGAGCGACGACGCCGAAACTAGGTTGCTTGAGGTGGGCCGCATCACGCCGGTCTACGAATCGCTCGGCGGCAGCCGTCTGGCATCGCGCTGGCAGCGTAAGGTGATCTTCAACCTCCTTGAGAACATGCGCGGAGCAGTGGCCGAATGCTTGCCGCACTCGATGCCCGATCGCGAAACCGCGCTGCGCGAAGTGCACTTCCCTGCCGAAGGGACACCGCTCGCGCAGTTGCAGAGCGCATCGACTCCGGCGCATCGCCGCCTGATCTTTGAAGAATTGTTTTTCCTGGAACTCGGTCTCGAGCTGAAGAGGCGCCGCATGAAAGAGCGCAAGGGCGTCGCGTTTGCCACCAGCGACAAAGTGCGCGAGGCGATCCGCGAGGTGCTTCCCTTTCATCCCACGACAGCGCAGAAGCGAGCGCTGGGCGAGATTGTGACTGACATGCGCGAGCCCACGCCCATGCGGCGCCTGCTGCAAGGCGACGTTGGTTCAGGCAAGACGATTGTCGCGTTTCAGGCCATGCTAGTGGCCATGGAAAACGGCTATCAGGCAGCTCTGATGGCGCCGACAGAGATCCTGGCCACCCAGCACTACCTCGCGGCCCGCAAGTTACTCGAACGTTCGACGCGCAAACCGCGCATCGTGCTGCTCACCGGTTCGCTCGATAACGACCGCAAGCGGACCAACCGCGGACTGATCAACCGCGGCGACGCCAACCTGGTGATTGGGACGCATGCCCTGATCGAAGAGAAAGTCGAGTTCGACCGCCTCGGATTGGTTGTGGTCGACGAGCAGCACCGTTTCGGCGTCATGCAGCGTTTCAAGTTGATGAAAAAGCCGAACCAGCCCGAGCCCGATGTACTGGTCATGACTGCCACTCCCATCCCGCGCACGCTGGCGCTCTCGCTTTATGGCGATCTGGACCTGAGCGTGCTCGACGAGATGCCGCCGGGGCGGTTGCCCATTGTCACGCGACGCGTTCCAGGCGAACGGGCCGCCGAGGTTTGGAATTTTGTGCGTAAGCAGGTCAAACAAGGGCGGCAGGCTTACATTGTCTACCCGGTGATCGAGGGCGCGAAAGACGAACAACCGGAGCTGGATTTTCCACAGGACGAGCCGGAAGCGGCCACAAATGCCGGCTCACCAGCCCCACCCAAACGCGCAGCAAAAGGAAAGGCGGGCAATCTGTTCCCGGCCGCAGCACAGGTGGCCGGCCCAGCCGCTAAATCAGGTCTCAGATCTGCGACGGAGATGTACGAAAAGCTTCGCTCAGGGCCGTTGGCCGGGCTTCGCATGGGGCTCCTTCACGGCCGCCTCGACGCAGACGAGAAAGAGGTCATCATGCGCCGCTTTCAGCGCGGCGAGATTGACGTGCTGGTGTCGACAACCGTGATCGAAGTCGGTGTCGATGTCGCCAATGCCTCGGTGATGGTGGTCGACCACGCCGAGCGATTCGGGCTGGCGCAGCTGCACCAGTTGCGCGGTCGCGTCGGCCGCGGTGCGGCAAAAAGCTACTGCGTTTTGATGACCGGCGAACATGTCTCCGAGCTCGGCGAGCAGCGGCTCGATGCCATGGTGCGTTCTCAGGATGGATTCGAACTGGCCGAGTTGGATCTCACCATGCGCGGCCCCGGCGAATTTTTCGGCACCCGCCAGGCGGGTCTTCCCGAGTTTCGCGTGGCCAACCTGCTGCGCGACCGGCAACTGCTCGAGCTCGCCAAGCAGGAGGCCGCGCGATTTGCCACTCAGCCGGACGCTACGGTTACTGAGCCAGAGCGCACGCGTGTATGGGCGAGGCTGAAAGAGGCATGGCAGCGACGATATGGGCTGGTCGAAGCAGGTTAAACCAGTCGCCCCAAAATGCTAAGTGATCGGCCTACATTGTTCCGGGCATCTGCACGCCGCCGGCCATTTCCACCGGAAGAGTCTGGATGTCGAGATCCACACTGGCGATTTCGACGCCGCAGTCCGGTGGCTGGCTGCGGGTGCACTGGCAGAGTTCGGTGAAGCGGATATGACCGCTATGGCTCAGTTCCAGCCCTGCGGCGATCAGCAGTCCGTAAATGTCGACACACGATCGCCGTTCGAACTCAAACAGCATGCTGATTCTTCCCATGTCGTTTGCGCCGCGGCTCAATACCCATCCTCCACAACCCAGGATTGCACCGGTGAGAGACTGCACCAGCCGTGAAGGCTCTTCCGCCGACGTCGCCCTCATTTGAATTGCCCAGGGGATGGTCGCTGCACGCATTGCGCTTTGATCGGGCATCCGCAACCTCACAAACGCTTTATCGGAGGCCCGCCAAACCGGATGAAAGTTGTTGCGGACCCGAACGATGCCTGACCGCGTTTGAAACACATTCGCCTTGCAGCACTTCGAAAAGATCGGGTGAGGGTAATTGAGCCGTCCGACCGCGGGATAGATTTTGACCGCAGGATTCGTTGTGAGTGGATTCTCTGCGAATCCGCCGGAACCCGGCAAAAGCCGAATGCTGTAAGTTGAAAGGAAGGACGTGACGCCAGATGATCCTTGGCACAGGAATCGACGTTGTGGAGATTGACCGGATTCAGCACGCCGTCGATCGCTTCGGCAAGCGCTTTCTCGATCGGGTCTATCTTGCCACAGAGCAAACATACTGCCAACGCAAGCGCAAATCGGCCGAGAGCTTTGCTGCCCGCTTTGCTGCCAAGGAGGCCGCAGCCAAAGCGCTCGGAACCGGGATCAGCTACGGCGTGAACTGGCTTGAAATTGAGGTGGCGCGGGAGCCGAGCGGGAGGCCCGTCCTCCGGCTTCATGGCCGCGCCGCGCAGATCGCCGAGCGCTTGGGCGTGGTTCGCACCTCCCTTTCGCTCACCCACACCACCGCGGTTGCCATGGCCAGCGTGGTATTCGAGGACGAGCGGTAAATCCGCCGGTTCTGCTATGCTCTAGAACAGTTTAGGAAACTCGGCAGGGTATGGTTTTTGGTTCCGGTTGCTGCACCCTTTTGCTTCGACCCCAGCGACAAATACCAGTCGTTTTGGGCCTCGGGTTGACCAGACTGCAATACCTTGAGCGCTCTTATACCCTTTCCGGGACTGGTAGGCGTCGACCCGCTCGATGATGTAAGAGGAGTCAAGTGCCAAGCCGCAAAGAGATCCAGTGGTCGCAACTGAAGGTGGGGATGCTGGTTCTGGTCGCCACCGCCGTCCTCGTCGCACTCATTTTCCTCATGACCGGAGCCTCGGGCGGGCTCTTCGCGCACCAGGTCGTCTTGCGGTGTTACTTCCCCAATGCCTCCGGATTAAAAGTTGGAGCTCCGGTTACGCTGGAAGGCGTCACCATCGGCAATGTCGCACACATGCGGATCGACCAGTCGCACAATCCCAACCCGGTCGAGGTGGTGATGCGGGTGAGCGCCGTGTCGCTGCGCGACCTGCACACCGATTCCACTGCACAGATCACCACCGCCGGAGTCCTGGGCGACAGCTTCGTCGATATTGACTCCAAAGACGCGACAGGCCCCCCGCCGTTGAACAATGGCGAACTCCAGCAGTCAGGCGCGCCGACGATCCAGTCGGTCATCAACACCAGCCAGGTCTCCATCCAGGAGATCAATCGACTGATCCGCAAGATTGAGGTACTGACTGACACCCTGAATAGCAGCCGAGGCACCGTTGGCGAACTTCTCAACGATCCCGGAATGAAGAAAAAGGTGGTGTCGATCGCATCGGATCTCCAGACGATCACGGCAACTGTCGCACAGGGGAAGGGTTCGCTGGGCGAATTGATCAGTGACAATACGCTTGCTACAAAACTGAATACGGCGGTAGACCAGCTCAATACACTCACAGCCAATCTGAATGCCGGCAAAGGCACCGCGGGCAAGTTTCTCAATGACGAGACGGCGTTTAACAACTTCAACTCCGCCATGTCGAACTTGAACCAGATCCTTGCTTCGATCAACGCCGGCAATGGCGCAATCG
>Ga0116217_10000043_pt1 | contig 153710 bp, 134 predicted proteins | sample Sb_taG_6_FD_89697 | JGI IMG/M metagenome (GOLD analysis project Ga0116217, IMG submission 89697) | Peat soil microbial communities from Weissenstadt, Germany - Sb_50d_4_PS metaG | ecosystem: Environmental > Terrestrial > Soil > Wetlands > Peat | place: Germany: Weissenstadt | collected...
CTGAGAACTGAGAACTGAGAACTGAGAACTGAGAACTGAGAACTGAGAACTGAGAACTGAGAACTGAGAACTGAGAACTGAGAACTGAGAACTGAGAACTGAGAACTGAGAACTGAGAACTGCTCCCTACCCCGGCGGCCAGGCCAGCGGGCGTCCGCCGAGCAGGTGCACGTGCAGATGAAATACCGACTGCCCCGCGCCCGGACCCACGTTGAGCACGGTGCGGTATCCCTGCTCGATATTGCGCTGGCGAGCGATCTGCGCCGCCACCAGATGGCAGCGCCCGATCAACTCCGCCTCTTCGGCATGCGCTTCCTTCAGTCCCGCGAAATGTTTCTTGGGCACGACCAGCACATGCGTCGGTGCCTGGGGATGGATGTCCTCGAAGGCGAAGACGTGCTCGTCCTCGTGAACTTTCTTGGCCGGAATCTCGCCACGAATGATGCGACAAAAGAGGCAGCTGCTGCTGGGGTCGGTCATCGCTCGATCACCTTGGCGAAAACGATAACACCTGAGAGGAGAATTCACCACGGAGGCACGGAGGAGACAGAAAGAAAAACCCCTGAAGCCTCAGGGTCAAGAGCGATCTTGCCATTTGTGAAAAGACTTGGTTCGGTTTCCTCCGTGACCCCGTGTCTCCGTGGTGGAAATAGAACTGGCTCTAGGAGCTTGTTGAAATACCCTGCGGCGCGACTTGCGGATCGTTCGATGAATCGCCCGGCAAGACTGAGTTTTGTTGTTTGAGCTTCCGGTCTGCTCCCCAGAGCCACGGAGCAGAAGGTTGGGTCGGTGGCTTCATGCGCAGCGGATGATCCGCTGGAATCCGATCTTCCAATGCCACGTAGCTGAACATCCCGGTTTGCAATTGCTGATCGTTTCCTCGCATCCCTCCTACTTATCACGATTCCTTGTCGAATTGCAGTGGTTCTTTAACGACCTCCCAGACAAGGCTTCAACAGGGGCGACAGAGCCCAGTGGACTTCGGGTGAAAATCTGGATTAGCCTAAGCGGGTGCCATCCAACCCTGGACGAACCAAACGGGAGGCGGTCAATGAACCTTTCTGCACATTGGAAGCCAAGTCTACTTCTGCTTGCCTTCGCGTCTGCTGGGGCTGCGCCATCGATAGCAGCCGCGTCGCTTGATACGACGGTAATCGCCGAAACAATCAAGACGGACGTCGCTCAACTCGTCGCTGGGCTCAATGCCCATGATGTAGCCAAAACAACCGCTTATGACGCTCCGAATATCATCTCAATGGAATGTGGCAGTCCCTCAACCATTGGGGTCGAAGCCGATAGAGAGGGATTCAAGATGGGCTTTGCCCGCGACCCCCTTTGGAAAGTTAGTCTCATCGACGAGACTGTAGATGTTGCGAGTAGCGGAGACTTGGCAGTCTACCGTGGCACCTACAACGAAGAGAACAGTCATGCAGGAGTGCTGATGACTCATAAAACGAACTTCATTGCGGAATTCAAGCGTCAAAGCGATGGATCGTGGAGGATCGTCTGGTACAGCGTTTCCAACATGGAACAATCGCATCCGAAGTAGCTGTCGGATCCGACAAAACGACTTCTCAGTTTTCTAGGCATCTCCTATTCCCGCAATTGAAACTTGAGTTTTTCAGCAGCCACCTAATCCAGGCGCACCATAAAGACCGCGCCTTCGTTGGTGGCGGTTTCAGCAGCGAGTTCCTTGGCGCGTTGGCGGTCGTCATTGAGGACGCGCACCCGCACCCACCAATCGCCAGCCGGGCTGGCGAAGCGCAGCACTTTTGCGGTGCGGTAGCGGCGAGTGAGGCGGTCGGCAAGTTGGGTGGCCGCGTCTTCGTCGGTGAAACCGCCAATCTGCACTGCCCACCGTCCGCCGGTCTCGATCGGGGACGGAGTCTGCATGACTTCCACTTTCACTTCGGCGACGCCGGGCTGCACGACATCGACTTTGCGCGCGGCGGCCAGCGAAAGATCGACTACGCGGCCGGGGATGAAAGGTCCGCGGTCGGTGATACGTACCAGGGCGGCGTGGCCGGTCTTGACGTTGGTCACGCGCACGATCGAGCCCAGTGGCAGGGTGCGGTGTGCCGCGGTCATGGCGTGCATGTTGTAGACCTCGCCGTTCGATCCACGACGATTGTGATAGGGCGGCCCGTACCAACTGGCCATGCCGGTTTCCGTGGAGATCGGTTTCGCGTCGGCAGGAAGAGAAGGCTCGGCGAGGGCGTCGTCATTTTCTTCTGGAGCTTTGGGTTGCTTCGTGGGGCGGCTTGCGGTGGTCTCTCTACTCCCTTCGAGCGGCGGCTCGGCGGAGGGCTGGGCGCTGGGCGGCGGCGGCAGGCTCACGCGCGCCTGCTTGGGGTGGCCGCAGCCGGAGGAGAACAGCAGCGCAAGCAAAAGAAACAGAATCATGACGATGTGACACGACCGGGACAAGCCAGTGAAGATCGTACTGCGCAAAATTATTTCGGCGGAGCCGGGTGCTGCTGCTCCATATAATCGGCCAGCTCGGTCATCTTTTGCGAAGCCACGCGCAGGGCTTTGGTGGAATGCTGCCGCATGGCGGGCACGACTTCGTCGTTCAGATACTTGATGAATTCGGGAATCTCTTTTTCCAGACGTTCGGCGGCTTCGGCAACGGTCTTGCTGACACGCGCCGATGCGTCTTCCACCTTGCGGTTGAAGTCGTTCATGACAGTCCTCGATATGACTCGGCGTGAATGATCTCACGCGGGCGTTGCGGATGCCAGGCCCGAGCATTATTGCGTGCCCCGAGCGCGGGGTCAATGGCGGGGATATGGGAGGGCAACCGGGGGCTATCTTTTCTCGCCCGGCGGACAGCTCGGCAGGCGCCCTCCAAGGGTCCTTGCGGTAAGGATACTATCCTTGATAGAGTAAGGATCATGCCAAAAGTGACCTCCAAGCTGCAGCTGACCGTGCCCAAGAAAATTGCCGACCAGTACGGCATTCGGCCAGGGGATGAGCTGACCTGGGTTCCCGCGGGGGACAGCATTCGCGTGGAACTGGCGCGGCATAAGGCCACAGCAGGCAAAGAACTGACGGTCGAAGAGAGGCTGGCTGTTTTCGATGCCAACACGAAGTGGCTGGACGAACTGCAGGCGGAAGCGCTGAAAGAGGCGGAAGGTAAGGGGACGCGCGTTACTCGCGAGAATCGCGGCTGGACCCGCGAAGAACTTTACAACGATGAACGGGGTCTGCCTCGTGGCTTCCCTCGTTGATACTGACATCCTGGTTTACCGCTGCGACCCACGAGACCCGCGCAAGCGCGCTGCCGCGCTCGAGGTTTTGCGCCGCGGCGAGATTTCTGGTCATTTGCGAATCCCTCACCAATCTCTGGTCGAGTTTGTAAACGTTGCGACCAGATCGCGGGGCGCAGCTCCGCCCATCCTGACACGCGAAGACGCCACGCGCCAGGCGGAGATGTTCATGGCTGAGTTTCAAGTGCTCTATCCGAACGAGTATGTGTTCCGCACGGCCCTGTATGGCATGGCGACCTACCGCTTGCCGTGGTTTGATGCCCACCTCTGGGCCTATGCCGAGCACTATGGGATCGCCGAAATTCTTTCCGAAGATTTCGAGCACGGGCGGTTGTATGGCACGGTGTGGGTTAGGAATCCGTTTGTGGAGATGGGGCTGGCGTGACGCTGGGCCACGCCAAAAGCATGGCTGATTCCCTGAAGGGAAAATTCCGCTCAAAACTTCTCGCCTGGTACGAGGTGCATGCGCGCGATTTGCCGTGGCGCATGAGCCGCGACGCCTACCGTGTGTGGCTTTCCGAGATCATGCTGCAGCAGACGCGGGTGGCCGCGGTGATTGCGCATTATGAGGAATTTCTGCGGCGGTTTCCTACGGTCGAGAAGCTGGCGGCGGCGCGCGAGGCGTCGGTGCTGGCAGTTTGGAGCGGCCTGGGATACTACCGGCGCGCGCGTATGCTGCACGCGGCGGCGAAGGCGATCGTGCGGGAGCATGGGGGAAAGTTTCCCGCGAGTGCGGAAGGACTGCGGACGTTGCCCGGAATCGGCCGCTACACCGCGGCGGCGGTTGCCAGCATCGCGTTTAGCGAGCCGGTTGCGGTGGTCGATGGAAATGTCGAGCGCGTGTTGCAGCGCGTCTCTGGAAAGCGCCTTGCGGGAGAGGAATTGTGGGAAGCGGCCAATCATCTGCTGGATGCAAAACGTCCGGGGGACTTTAATCAGGCGATGATGGAGATGGGCGCGACGGTGTGCACGCCGCGGGCTCCACAGTGCTTGACGTGTCCGGTGGTCGAATTGTGCGCGACGCGCGGGGAACTGGCGGGGGCGGCCAAGCCAGCGCCACAGAAGAAGCGCGAGATTCACTACGCGCTGCACTCTCGCGACGGCGAGGTGTTGCTGGTGCAGCGGGCGCGGGATGCTTCGCTGATGGCGGGCATGTGGGAGTTGCCCGAGGTGGCGAATGGGAACGGCGCGCCCCGTCCGATGTTCACGCTTAGACATTCCATCACGGTGACGGACTACACGGTGCGCGTGTGGCGCGCGGCCGCGCCGTCGGGCGTGGGCGGGAAATGGATTCTGGTGGAGCGACTGGGGAACGTTGCGCTTACAGGGCTGGCGCGGAAAATTCTGCGGAGAGCGGAAGTCCTCTGAAGGGAAAAATCCACCTGGCTCGTTGAGAGAACTGAGCGGAGTGCCCTCGGTCTGCCGAACGTCTCGGGGGCTGAAGCCCCGGTTGATTTCCCCGCAACTTTACGCGGCGCTGAAGCGCCGCTCTTCCACGTTACCGCCCACCACTCTTGAGTCTTGCCGCGTGACTGTTCGGCCGCGCCTTCGCCTCGAACGTCGGCTGTTCACTCCGGGGCTGAAGAGTGTGCGTGAGAACTCGTGCCGTCCCTGCCGGGACTTGTTCTTTGTCCCACGCGCACCCCGGACTTACGTCCGGGGCTAACGAATGCCGCCCTGAACGGGCTGTGATGTGGTGATTCTTTCCACCTCTTCGTCCAAAATCTAGTTCTCACGCACACACTGAAGCCCTCGATTTCTCGCGCTTTACGCGGCGCTGAAGCGCCGCTCTTCCACGTTACCGCCCACGACTCTTACGTTTCGACACGCGATTTTTCGGTCGCGCCTTTGCCACAAAGGGCGCAACCGCTCGTCTGTTGCATCATCTAAAATCAAAGCGAGTCAGGGCACGGAGACGTATGCGCTGGCTGCGACATATTCTGCAGGGAGGAACGGGAGGACGACCGATGGCGGCGTTGGCTGTGGGCACCAAGGCACCCGAGTTTGAACTGAAAGCAATGGACGGCAAGCGGTTCGTGCTGCATGACGAGTTGGCGCGGGGGCCAGTGGTGCTGGCGTTTTTCAAGGTTTCGTGTCCCACATGCCAGTATGCGTTTCCGTTTCTGGAGCGGCTGCACAAGGCTTACGGCCACAAGAACGTGACGCTGGTGGGAGTTTCGCAGAACGATCTCAAGGATACGGCGGCCTTCACGAAAGAATTTAAGGTGACGTTTCCCGTGCTGCTCGACGACACGAAAAAGTTTCCGGTGTCGAATGCGTACGGGCTGACCAACGTGCCTACCGTTTTCTGGATCGCGCAGGACAGCGAGATTGAAGTTTCCAGCGTGGGCTGGGTGAAGGCGGACTTCGACGACATCAACCGTCGCATGGCCGAGGCGGGCAAGATCGCTCCCGAGGCGGTGTTCAAGCTGGGCGACGATGTGCTGGACTTCCGCGCGGGTTGAGGGTCGAAGAACTGATCCCGCCGGTCGGCGGGAAAAAGCAGGCTCCGGCCATCGGGCTTCAGCGATGCGATGTCAGACCTCGGGCCTCTGACCTCTGACTTCCGCTAAAGGGTCAGTCCCCAAGGTGCTATGCCGCACGACAGCGGTTGCCGCAGCGGCGGTTGGCCTGATGGTCCGGCGGTGACTGACCTACCGTGCGGCCCGCATGGCACGCTGGTTTACAACTGGACTGCGCTCTCTCCTTTACAATCCCTTCAGCCTTTCATAACAAGCAGTGATCAAAGCGGATCGTGCCGCTTCGTGGGGGGAGACTATCGATGAGAACCGCGCGCAGCAGTGTGTTTGTATGCATGCTGGCGATCACGAGCCTGGGGATGTGGGCCGCGGAAGCTGCGCCAGGTCCTGATCCAGCCCCGGCGGCGGCCAAGCGCGAGGCCGTGTCGGTGCGCCTGCCCGCGGCGGCGTTTGCCGCCATGGAGACCATCAATCCTGAGCACATTCGCTGGCATGTTCGCTTTCTCTCGCATGATTTGCTGGAAGGCCGCGGCACCGGTCAGCGTGGCGGCGATATTGCCGCCGAGTATATAGCGACGCAGTTTGCCGAATACGGGCTGAAGCCGGCGGGCGACAACGGCGGCTACCTGCAGAAGGTGCCGCTGGTGGGCGTCACCTCCATGCCGCAGACCACATTCGCACTGGTTCCAGCGCGCGGCGGCGCCACCAACCTGAAATTCCTCGATGAGTACGTCGCCTACGATCAAACCCAGCAGGCCGAATCGGATGTGGATGCGGAGATCGTCTACGTGGGCTACGGGATCGCAGCGCCGGAATACAACTGGGACGACTACAAAGGTGTGGATGTGCGCGGCAAAGTTCTGCTCATGCTGGTGAACGAGCCGCCTTCGGACGATCCCAAGTTTTTCAAGGGCAAGGCGCTCACTTACTACGGACGGTGGACTTACAAGTACGAAGAGGCGGCGCGGCGGGGTGCGGCGGGCGTGATTCTCATCCACAAGGAAGACATGGCGAGCTATCCGTGGGAAGTGGTGCGGAACTCGAATTCGGGCGAGAAGTCATTCTTGAAGCTGGAAGGCCCGGCGCTGAAAGTGGCGGCGTGGGTGCAGCTGGATGTGGCGAAGAAACTGGGTGCGGCTTCGGGCATGGATATCGACAAGATGATGGCTGACGCGCGCTCGCCGCAGTTTCATCCGGTGAACCTGGGTACGCGGCTAAAGGCGCACATGGTGAGCAACGTGCGGCACTTCGAGTCGAACAACGTGATTGCGATGCTGCCCGGCTCCGATCGCAAATTGCGCGACGAGGCGGTGATGTACACCGCGCACTACGACCATCTCGGAATTCGTCCCGATATGCCGGGCGACAACATCTACAACGGCGCCAACGACAACGCCAGCGGCTGCGGCATTCTGCTGGAACTGGCGCGGGCGTTCAGCGTGGCCAGGGAGCGGCCGGCGCGGTCGATCATTTTTGCGTCGGTGACGGCGGAAGAACAGGGGCTGCTGGGGTCGGAGTATCTGGGCAAGCATCCACCGGTTCCAGCTGGGAAGATTGCGCTCGATCTGAATTACGACGACGTGAAGCCGCTGGGCGCGCCCGAAGAAGTCGAAGTCTCAGGCGCGGAGCGGACTACATTTTATCCATGGGTGGAAGCGACGGCGAAGGAGTTCCGGCTGGCGATTCGTCCGGATGCGCGGCCGGAAGCCGGGCACTTCTACCGTTCGGATCACTTCAGCCTGGCGCGTGTGGGTATTCCAGCGTTTTCCATCAATGAAGGGATGAAGTTCAAGGGGCACGACGAGGCTTGGGGGTTGGCGCAGGACAAGGAATTCGTCGAGAAGCACTATCACCAGCCGAGCGACGAGTACCATCCGGAGATGGATTTCGTGGCCGACGGGGCGATGGCGCGGTTCGGATTCGCGCTGGGCTGGGAGGCGGCGAGCTTCTTGAAGCTGGTGGGCTGGCAGAAGGGCGATGAATTCGAGGCGGCGCGGAAGAGCAGTGGTCAGTGATCGTGGCTAGTTACGAGAGGAGCAGGCTTTCCGCGGCGGCCAGCTTCGCCTGACGCTCGTCGAAGGTCCAGAATGCCTCGGCGCCAAGCTCAAGCGCCGACGCGACGTGAAGGCTATCCAAGGTGCGAGTGCCGAGCTTCGGTCCGTGACGGCGGGCTAGATCTGCGCAAACATTCCAGACCGGCTCCGGCAGGTCGGCTACCAGCCAGAGTCCGCTTCCGAGGTCGCGTTCCAGTTCTTCATTGGTCTGACGCGCCTCAAAGGCAGACATCTCTTTCCGAAAAACATGCTGGGAGAGGGCGTGCATCCATTCGGCGCGGTGCAGGGGAGTGAGAAAAACTCGCGGTTTTGAGGCCATGCGCTTTTCTGCCTGCGCCGAGTGTCGATCCGGTAGGTAGAGTGAGACAAAGAAACTGGTGTCCGCGTAGATCGTCAAAAGCGACCACGCTCCTCGATGACCAGGTCAGCTCCCGACACGGTTCGCTTTCCAAAGATTTTATGGCGGCGGCGGGCAAAGTCCGGCCAATGCTCCGGAGGCGCAGCCGCTTGTGCAGGAACGATGCGGGCGATCACGTCTTCACGTTCGCGAAGTTCAACTGTCTTCCCCGAGCGCAGCCATGCCTTGAGACGTCGCGTGTCGCGAAGTTCGCGAATATTAATCGAAGGCATACAACATTGTGGCACAAAATGTGTCACATTGCAAAGATGCCCAGAACGCCAGAGCGACGGATGGTTGCACTGCGCTAATTTGCGACTTTGTTCGTCCGGTCTTAATGTGCTGCAAGATGTCGAGGCAGGGAGCAAAGTTGAAATTCGGTATTCTGTGGGTCACCACGATCCTCGTCGGAACCGCAACCGCGCATTCCCAGGATCAGCCACTTGGGGACGTGGCGCGGGCGGCGCGGACTGCAAAGCCTGCGTCGACATCTTCCAAGGTCCCGCCCAAGACCATCACCAACGACGACCTGCCGTCGAGTCCTGGCGCTGCGGCGGGATCCGGGGATCTCTCGCCCGACAAGAAAGAGTGGTGTGACGAACTCAGAAAGCGCAAGGACCCCCTAGCGGAACAAGCCTGCACAATTCTCGGTCTCGACATGGGTGCCGAGTACGAAGAGACGACCGCGCGCTACATGGTTGTCGCCAAGAGCCTGTGCGCCGCCAATCACGGCAGGCTGCCCACCTCGTGTCCGGGAGACGCGGCTCTGGCCGCACAGTGGCGCGAACTCAATGACCTGTGTGGGAAGTTTGATCGCTTAAAGCAAGCGCAGATGAAGTCGTTCAGCGACGCGGAAGCCGCACAAAACGCGATTCAGCAGGAAGAGTTCAGGGAGTTCTCCCACGACGTGCCCGACTTGCGCAACACCGAGGCGGTGTTGGCCAATCCGGAAGAGAAGCAGCGGTTCATCGAAATTCGGAAGAAATACAGTACCCGCCTGCAAGAGGCCGAGACCGGTAGCGGGCAATCGCATGCCCGTGCGCTGAGAATCTACTACGACATGATTCGAATGGGATCGGTCTGCGAACGCTAGCATGCGGAAACGCCTTCAGCGAACTGCGGAAAAAGAAGTAATCTCTTCCTGAAAATAAGTGAAGGCGCCTTCCGGAAGCTGCCAGGCAACTTCCAGCTTGGTGGCGATGCGGAGGCCGTCATACTCGCGAAACTCGCTGCAGATTCCCGACCAATCCGTCAGGATGGCTTGTTTGCCGACGATTCGCGGACGAACGGCGCGGCAGGCGAGCGGACGCCCGTTTTCGCTGATGTCCAGGTCGACGGTGGCGCCGGTGGGATCGTCGCGGTCACGCAGGCGCAAGGTGAGAGGGCCTACGGCAGTCCAATCGAGGGAGGAGTGGTTCAGCAACATGGGTGGGCAGAACACGATCGAGCTGAGATAGCGCTGGAGTTCGCCGCGATCGGCGTCGGGTCCGGTGATCTTCTTGACCGGAAGAATGCCGGCGAGTTTTACGACGAGGCGTCCATGGCCTTCTTCGTAGGCATCGGTAACGACGGGCGAGCCGAGCTTGCCGGGATCGAGGCGAGCCTCCCAACGAAAACTGCTACGCGTGGCGTCAATGGTTTCTTCGGCGGTGAACGGAATCCAGCGTGCCGCCGGGGACATGCGCATCTCCCCGATCTCAGTCGTACGGACGGCGCGCACCCGGCGGGCGGCATCTTCTCCACCAGGAAGACAGAAGGTTCGCAGGCGCGCCAGCAGTGTTTCCGCATTAGCCGCTTCCGTTTGTTTCGGTTGTTCCTGTTGGATCACCGTTTCCTACGATAACCACAAAGTCTTCCCTTTGGCTGTATCTGGGATCACCCACGTGAAGATTTGCCGGATGTACGAGAATCAGCGTTGCGGTAACTTGACAGTGTCTCAGTTTCAAACAGAATTCGAAGATCTCTAAGAAAATGGTTGGCTATCTCCGCGCCCTCTGCGGCTTTTCTCCGCGATCTCCGCGTCCTAAAGGTTTTGACGAGACTTCGGCAATCACAAAGTCCTGAATCGCGGAGGTCGGGGAGAACGGCCGCAGAGTACGCGGAGAAAACCGGCACCGACAACACTGAGGCATTGCGGGTAACTTGGGTAACGTTGGCGCGGAGGGGAGGCCATGCTAGCCTCGATATGTGCGTGTGGAATCAGTAACTTCCAAGAATTTTCGCGTCCACAATGCCTAGAATTCCGATCTTCCGGCTGGGCGGCGCGCGCGAGGGAGTAGCGCTGCCCGAGTTAGTCTCGTCCACGCCTTCCATTTCACTCGAAGGACTGGCGGTTGGCGTCGATAACCTGCGTCACGACGTGGCGCTGACTCCGGCGTTTGTGGAAGCGGCGCGGGCGCAGATCGCGCGCCTGATCGTGCGCTATGGAGATATGGAAGGGCTGCTGGCGGCCGAGGCCCCGCAGCGGACGCAGGGACCGTCGTGGATGCGAAGCGCGGCTGCGCAGTCGGTTCGTCGCACCTCCGCAGCCGCCGACTGGAAGCCGATGCTGGCGGAATTGCACCGGGCGGCGCTGAATCGCGCGAAAAAAGAAGAAAACATTGCCATCGACCTGCTGGCCCGGCTGGCGGTGACCAAGTTCCTGCGCCTGGAAATGAACCAGCAGTTCGCCCAGGTTCTCGAGCGCTGCCGCATGATGCTGAAGAACTACGAAGGCGTACGGCAGGGTAAGGCCGTGGAATACCGGGAGCGTGTGGCCGGCTTCCAGGTGAGGAAGAAGATTATCCTGCGCAAGACAGGTCAGGATCTTTTCCAGACGCTGCGCGAGATTGAGAAAGAAACTCTGGGAAGAACACGGCGCTCGCTGTTTGGGGAGGAAGGCAGCGCCCGCCTGGGCAGTTACGGGCTGTTTGTGAACCGGCTGGCGTTCTCCGAAGACGGCCGCGACGATTACCTGTGCGCCGAGCACTACGTGATGCTGGGCAAGTGGGACAAGGATCTCGACCGCTACGGGCACATGCTGGAGATTGTCTCGGGATTTCTGCGATCGCTCTATGGAGAAGAAACCACAGCCGAGACCATCGACGGCTGGTTGTGCGCTCCGGAAAATGCGCGGGAACTGGTGGGCACCGGGACGCCGGACGAATCCACGGAGGAAGGCCTGGCGCAGCAGGAACGGCTGGCGAAGTGGGTGCGGCTGCTGGAAGACGAACAGGTGATGGAGCATGTGATCGCGTCTTATCACGTGGTGTCCCTGCTCAGCGAATATGCGCCGCGCATCAATCCGCAGCAGTTGAAGAACGCGCTGATCGACCGTGCCGAGTGCGACCGCGTGGAACGCATGATCCAGGAACACGGCAAGCTCTCGCCCGCCAGCCTCTACAGCGCGGTGGCCAAGGTGGCGGGATGCCGGGGCGCGGAGCGGGCCAAGGTGGCGGCGCGCTTCCTGCAGGATTTTTTCCATTATCACCGCGACCTTCGGCGGCTGGAGACACTGAATGCGGCATTCGACTCGGTGAATCTGGCGGGCAACGAGAAACTGCGCGAGCTTTCGCGCATGAATGGCACACTCTACGAGTTTCTGCTGCCCCAGGAACAGAAGGATCCGGAAGAAGAACGGGTGCTGCGGCACGTGGTGCTGAAGGCCGACGTGCGCGATTCGACGCGGTTGACCCGTACGCTCATGGACAAGGGGCTCAACCCGGCCTCGTACTTCAGCCTGAATTTTTACGATCCGGTCAACAAGTTGCTGGCAAAGTACGGCGCGCAGAAAGTGTTTCTGGAGGGCGATGCCATCATCCTGGCGATCCTGGAACGTGCGGGAGAGCCGGAGCTGGCGGTAAGCCGGGCGTGCGTGCTGGCGCGGGAGATGATTGAAATCGTGCGCGGATACAACGAACTGGTGCAGCGCTCGGGCATGCCGGGGCTGGAACTGGGAGTGGGCATCACGCTGCAGGAAGCAGCGCCGCTTTACCTGATGGACGGCGAGCACCAGATCATGATTTCCGAGGCGCTGAACGAGAGCGACCGGCTTTCTTCGTGCAACAAGCGGGCACGCAAGGTGATGGAGACGCAGGCCGGACCGTTCCACGTGTATGCCTTCCAGGCGGCGGGGGCTGCGGGAGAGAATCCGGAAGATTCCATCTTGAGTTACAACCTGGGCGGAATTCGCATGAATGAAGCCGCCTTCCGTAAGCTGGAGCAGGAGATTTCGCTGGAGCCGCTGCAGGTGCGGCTGCCGGCCTCGATCGCGTCGTCCGATAAAGGCGAGTACCGGTTGTTCCGCGGCGTGGTTCCGGTGGACCGCGACATTTTCCGCGCCATCGTGGTGCGCGCCAGCCGCGTGCCGCAGATCAATCCCGCGGACTTCTCGGTGCAGGGCTGGACCGAGCGGATGTACTACGAGATTTGCACCGATCCCGCGATCTACGCCGCGCTGGAGAAGAAGAAAGGCGCGGGAAGGTAGGGACGGCTTTCGGGCTTCAGGCTTCGGCCCTGACGTCTTGGCGCTCGTACAACGCTCTTGTTGGCCGGCTCAGGTCGAGCTAGGCGGGGCACAGTCTCAGAAGTCAGCCGCGAAGCGGCGCAAGAATGCAGCCCACGGCCCTTCGGCAAGCTCAGGGTAAACTCCTGCCGTGGGTGGCGTTGTGCGGGGCGGCACCAGCCCCGAAGGGGCGGCAGAAGCTAATCCCAGATGTACTTCGCGTCGTAAGCCACGTTGTTCTTCTTGAGAAACTCCACGAACTCCTCCTGAAACGAACGCCTCTTGTGATGTTCTTCCTGGCTGGCGATGTATTTCGTGACAGCCGCGACGTTGGACTCGCTCACGCTGAACACGCCCTATCCGGTCTGCCAGGCAAAGTTAGGGCTCCATTTTGCACGCACCCAACCTGAAGAGTTCGCTTTGGTAACGCGAGCGATCTCCGCCGCGGGCCGGGAGAGGCGGATGCGAACCAGCATGTGAACGTGATCCGCGGTGCCGTTGATAATCAGTGCCGTTCCCTGCGTTGCGCGGACAATGCCTCCGAGGTGGGCGAACAAATCTGAGCGGAACTCGGTTTCAATCAGGGGGCGCCGCCCTCGGGCGGAGAAGATCATGTGGAGCAAGATGTTGCCGGACGCGTGAGACACGCGCCTCTTTCGCCCCCTCTGGGGCTCTTTTCCCATTTATTGTCGCTACCCCACGGCTTGCGCCGTGGGCTGCATTCTTGCGCCGCTTGGCGGCTTCTTCATCTTCGGGGGCTGAAAGAGATTCGAACGGTGACAACCGTCACACTGTTCTGATCGATTCCCGTTTCAGACTAGAGAGGAGCTGAGTCCCCATGATCTTGATACAAATACAGTTGCCCGTTCGGGATCCACGACTGGGAACTACCCTCAAAAACTCGACCTCGCCCGTCCTGGGCGAAACGGAATCTGAAAGGTCGCTTCCACGTCCACGGGGGCGCCGTCTTTTGTGGCGGGCTGGAATTTCCATCGGGAAAGAGCGTCGCTGGCGTACTGGTCTAGGCGCTCGTCGACGCTGCGTAGCACACGCACGTTGCCGACGGTGCCGTCGGCGTGGATGACTCCAAATAGAATTACGGTGCCTTCCAGCCTCTGGCGCATGAGCTCAAGCGGGTACGCGGGATCAACCTTGCGTGTGGCCGAGGGCGCGGAGAGATCGCTCGCGGTTGAACCGGGCGACGTGCCAGACGGCGAATTGGCCGGCGCGCTTTGCTTGAGCTCGGCGAAGCGGATGATCCAGCTTCCGCCGGCCGAGTTCAAGTTCGGCATGTTCAGCGTCAGCGAGTAGAACTTGCGGTCTCGGAATACTTCGCGCTCCTCTCCGCTGAGTTTGGTCTCGCTCTCGGGTTGGAGTGTGCGCGCCGGCGCGCTGGAAACGCGGGGGAGACGAGCGCCGGCGATCAAGTTGGGATTGACCGAGTTCTCTGTCTCACCCGAGGGATTGCCCGCAACCGGTGATGTTGGCGCCGCGGCCGACGATTTGCCCACGTAGAGACCCGAGGGCAGGCTGCTGATGCTCTTGCCCGACCCGCTGCCATTTTCTTTTCCCTTGCCGGTTCCGTGGCCGTCCGTGCCTGCGGATTCTCCAGTTGCGGAGCCGGGTGTGCCCGAGGCTCCACGATGGCCTTCCGGCGTGGAGGCGAAGTTTCCACGGCGGTTGCCCGCGGGCGGATCGGGTGGCGCGCCCACGGCAGGATGGAGATTCAGCGCGATCATGCGTCCGCCACCAGATCCAGAAGAAGACGTTCGCAGCGAGGGGGGCGGTGCTACGACTTGTGGCGAGAGGGAAGCCGCGCCGGGGTTTCCGCCGGCGGTGGCGCGCTGCGCGTCCAGCGTAAGTCGCGGGGCGGGTGCGATCACGGCGCTGCGGCCGATGTTGATGTCGCCAGGACGGCGAGCGGACGCAGCTTCCACTGCGGGCGGCGGCGCGATTACGGCGGCCTGCATTCCGGGAAGATTGCGATGATCGTCATTCCGGTCGAGATTGGGGGCCGGCGCTACCACTGCGTTTTCCGTCGGAGGCGCCAGGCGCGAGATGATGGACGCCAGCACCACCGGTGCGGGTGCGATCGGCATCTGCGGCCGGTCGGACCAGGCAACCACGTTGGGCAGGGCAACGTTCTGCTTCAGTTTGATGTCCGGTGCCGTGACTATGGTCTGCGAGCGGTTGTCGGCCTCCGGTGGCACGGAGATGATGGGCTGCGCGGAGTATTCCGGGTCAGCTTTTTGCGCCTCGGAGGAATCGGGCTGGCGCGTGTCGAGGGGCGGCAAATACTCTTCGGGAGTGTAGTAGATCACTTCGTCGTGGGCCAGCGTGGCCCGAGGCACGGCCTGCGGCTGCAGCGCCAGGAAGCCCGACACCAGCCAAATCAGAGCGAGCGCCAGGACGTGGTACGCTCCCGATTCGACGAAACGTCGCCAGGGAAGCCCGCGGGTGACGAAAACGTCCGGCCAAAACGACGCCGGCGCGGAACGCAGATCAAGCAGGGTGGCTTCACGCGAAGGGAACAAGCCGAAAAGATTGCCGAAGAAAACTCGAGGCCAGGACGGAAGCTCGACGATTAGGCGGAGATCGGGGAGTTCGCGCAGCGTTTGGCTTTGCTCGATCTGGGCGGGGCCTGGGACTTCGGACATCTCCCTATGTTAGATGGGAAAGCGCGCTTTGGGGTAGCCGGGAGGGCATCGGTTTTGTGGGGTATTCCTGATTCGAGTAGTACGATGGGAGCGAGCGGGAGAGTCTTCATGAATCGGTCCAACGCCATCTTCATAGCGGTTCTTATTCTGGTCAGTGCTGCGGCTGGGACAGCCCAGGATTCGAAGCCTGCGGCACCGAAGTCCGGCGAGACATCCGCGCCGAAGGACGCGAAGGGCGGCCAGGTCTACTCCGGCATGTACTCGTTTCTCAAAGAAGGCGAGTTTGTCCAGGTCACGGTGGAGGACGAAGGGCGCGTCACCGGATTCGTCTCGCGGTATGGCGAAGGCGAAAGCGACAAGGGAGCGTTTCTCGATCAGTTCTTTCGCAGCGGCAAGCTCGAGAACGCCAAGCTGACTTTCGTCACCGAAACTGTGCACGGCGTCTGGTTCGAGTTCAAAGGTACGGTGGAACGAGGCGAAGGGAAAAATCCCGGGGACGAAGGCTACTACGTCCTCAAAGGAACGCTCACCCAGAGTACGACGGACTCCGACAAGAAAGTCTCTTCACATTCCCGCGAAGTCCTGTTTAAGATGTTTCCGCAGGAAGCCTCGCCGTCACCGCAGACGAGGAACTAGCTGAATAGGCGGAGGCATCATGGCCGATCTCACAAATGGATTTTCACGGCGGCAGTTCCTCGCCAGCACCTCGTGTTTTGGGGCATTCTATGCCGTCGCGAAGTTCATTCCGCTGCCGGCGCTTGCGGCGGAACTGGCGAGCGACTCGCGTGTCTCTCCAACTCCGCTGGTCGACAAAGGTTTTGCCTCCGTTCGAAAAATCGGCAACGGCTTGTATGCCACGATTTCCGATACCTCCAAGGGTTTTCAGACCACCTGCAACGGCGGCTTCCTTGTGGGAAGGAATGCCGCTTTCCTGATCGAAGGTTTTAGCTCAGCGCCGGGGGCCTCGTTCCAGATGGATGCTTTGCGGATGGTGAGCCAGGTTCCGGTGAAATGTGCCCTGGATACCCACTATCACTACGATCACTCGATGGGAAATTCCTTCTACGGCGCCAGCGGCGTGCCTCTCTGGGCGCACGCCTCGGCCGCCAAACGCATTGTGGATAGCTATGCTCCGATGCAGGGCGTGGAAAAAGATACGGCGCTCGCGACATTCATAAAGCGCGTCAGGGATGCGAAGTCGGACATGGAGCGGGCCCATGCGCAAAGCGACCTGGACGCAATGACCGGCATATTCGGTGTTGCCAATGCGAGTGTGCTGGGCCTGCCGAATCATCCACTCGATCCCGCGAAACTTCCCATTTCGATCGACCTGGGTGGGCTGACCGCGGTATTGGAATCTTATCCGGGCCACTCCGGAACGGACATCGTAGTGCGTGTGCCCGAGCAGAATGTCGTGTACACGGGAGACCTGTTGTTCAACGGCCTGTATCCGGTTTGCTTTGATGCGCAGGTTACGGTTTCCGGCTGGCGTGAGACGCTGAAGCATTTCGCCGCACTCGACAAGGACACTCTATTTGTCCCCGGCCACGGTCAGATTTGCGGGCAGGAAGGGATCGCCATGATCCGCGAAGTCTTCGACGACATCGCCGGGCAGGCGGAAAAGATGTACAAAGCGGGAATTCCGGTCGAGGAAGCTCGGGAGCGCTACATCGTGCCCGACAAATTCAAGAGTCTTTTTATTTGGGCCTGGGGCTTCGCCATCGGGTCCGCAATCACCAACTTGTACGTAGAATGGAAAGCGGGCAAATCCTAGGATGCCGCTCTAAGTGCGATAACCACAGAGGACACAGGGGCGCACAGAGGGCCGATTTTCCTCGGTGGTCCTCTGTCTACTCTGTGGTTAATTGTTTTTCTGAGCGGCGAACTGCTCAGCTACTGTCCGGCGCGGGCGGGGGAGATGACGAGGCGGCCAGCGGGCTTCTGGGGGGCGGCGCCTTCCTGGCCGTACACAAGATCAAGTCCGCCTTCCGAATTGGCGGCCTCGGCCAATGCCGCGGCCAGCAATCGGAACGAGCGGCTGACTTCCTGGCTCTCCTGCAGCACGATGGGCGTGCCATGATCGATGGCAGGCGAGACGGACTGGAACGCGTTCGGAATCTTCCACAGCACCTTGCACTTGGTTGCCTGTTCGACGTCGGTCTCGGTGAAGCCGGGAATCTTCTTGTAGCGATTCAAAACAATCCGCAGGCGGTCGCGGCCCGTGCCCTCTTCGAGGAAGGCATGGATGCGGCTGGCGCTCCAGAGCGAGACGACGTCGGTTTGCGCGACCATCAGCACCGCGTTCGAGAGATCCGAGAGCAAGCGCGTGGTGGGATCGAGGCGGCTGGACGCGTCGACGACGATGTAGCGGTAGTGATTGACGAGCAGGTCGAACAAACGGGCCAGTTCAGCCGGCGTCGGAACCGAGGGATAGGGCTGCTGTGGTCCGGCCAGCAGATGCAGGCCGTCCTTTGCCGTGGTCATGAGGCCATCGAGCAGGGAAACGTCGAGGCGGTGCAGATTCTCCAAAGCATCGAGCACGCCGAAGCTGGGACGCAGGTTGAGATGCAGTTGGGCGTGGCCGATGGGCGCGAAGTCCACCAGAGCCACGTTACCGTGGGACTGCTGCAGAGCCATGGCGGTGTTGACCGCCGCGGTGGTTGCGCCCGCGCCTCCCTTGGCGCTGAGGAAGGTGAAGATGCGAGCCTTGCCGGCGCCGCTGCGCGAGCGGGTTTTGGTGGAACTGTAGCGGGTGAGAGCGTCGAGCAGGGCTTCCGAGCCGGCAGCATCATCGACGAACTCGCCAGCTCCGGCCCGCATGCTGGCCACGATCATGGCTGGCTGTTGCATGCTCCCCAGAGCAAAAATGGCGATCTGCAGGGTGTTGGAGTGAATCAACTCGATGGCGTGAACGGCTCGCTGCGGATTCTCGGGGGATATGTCGACGATGACGACCTCGGCCCGCAGATCCTGGATGCGGCGCAGGGTCGCATCGGTGGGGCCGGACGGAAAGCCGACGTTGCTGAACACGACTTGAGCCAGGCGGGTGGCTTCCAGACGGGTTTGCAGCGCAGACAAGCGGTCGCGGTCCTCGGTGAGGAGGGCTACGGAAATGCCATGCATGGCGCGGTTCTCGCTGATTTCTCTCGGCGTCTGCATGTTAGAAAGGAAAGGTACTCTCCGCCAAGTGACTGAAGTAACGGGTCCCGAGCAAAGCACCGCGCGTTTCCGTATGGAACCTGAGGCTCACAAGCAGCACGTTCGAAACGCCACTGAGGATCCACAACGCAGAACACCGCGGGGCAAAACGCAGAAGCCTGCGAACGCAAACGCAATCGTGCTGGCAATTGTAAGTCAGGAAAGGCCGTTTGAAAAGTACCCAAAAGGACGAAGGGCTGATTCGGCGCGGCAGGGGACTCACAGATCTGCGCAGAATCTAGTGGGCAGCCAGGTGCCGCCCCAGCGATGAAGGCTCGGCGGGCCGATCCTCATCGAGATGGTTGTGCAGGGCCGAAATGCGGCGGAACGTGGCGGAAGAATCCTCAGCTTCGGGAAGGTACTCGTAGCCGTGCAGGCACACCGCGACGCCGATTCTGGTTTGAGAGGCGCGAGTTTCGTCCGCAGGAACGGCATCGGAGATGGTGTCGGCGGGTTTAACCACGCGCAGAACCCGCCCGCGGCAGCACACTCGCATGCTTTCGCCCAGTGTGATTTCGGAGGGCATCTTCAGCGTGAGTTCGATTTCCGTGCCTTCGGTGACTGCCATGTCGGTGAATAAGAAGGCGCCACGGGAGCTGAGGTCCTGGGTGAAACCAAGCCCTTCCACGCCGGTGGAGAGATCACGCAGGGAGACCGGGAGGTTGTAAGCGAAACGCTGACCAACGCGGCGTTCTACACGAACCGGAGGAGTAGTCATGGTCGCGTCTTTTCTCTAGAGAATCGCCGACTCAAAAACGACTACTCCACTGTAGCGCAGCTTGGCTCGCGTGGGAAGTTACAACTTGGTGACGGGTGCAGGAAATCTGTACCGAAGTGGACCTGAAATTGCCGGCCGGAGAAATCGAAAATGTCGGCGCCTGTGGAAAACGTCCGGCCGGGAAACGCGAGCCCGACGACCGGCAGGGTGCTCCAGTTATAGTGATGCAGAGAGGAATCCAGCGTCATCCAAAGAAAAGACTGTGCCAGAAGCGAGAACCTCCGAAAACCACAACCAAACCAGCGGCAGCGCACCAGAGGCGCAAGGGGGAAAGCTCCGCTTGCAGGCGGCAGGGCGCGCGCTGCGGCACCGTAACTTCCAGCTTTTCTTCAGCGGACAATTAATCTCGCTCATCGGCACCTGGATGCAGACCGTGGCGCAGTCGTGGCTGGTCTACCGGATGACGGGTTCGGGGCTGCTGCTGGGGTCAGTGGGGTTCGCGAGCCAGATTCCAGTTTTTCTGTTTGCGCCGCTGGGCGGCATCACCGCCGACCGCAACAACCGGCGGCGGGTGGTCATTGGCACCCAGATTACGTCGATGTTGCTGGCTTTCGTATTAGCAGCGCTGACACTCAGCGGCCGAGTCCAGGTATGGCACGTCTTCGTACTGGCCGCGCTGCTCGGCGTGGTCAATGCCTTCGACATCCCTGGGAGGCAGGCGTTTCTGGTGGATATGGTGGGCAAAGAAGACCTGATGAACGCGATCGCGCTGAACTCGTCCATGTTTAATGGCGCGCGCGTGATTGGGCCGGCGGTGGCGGGCGTCCTGGTGGCGAGACTGGGAGAAGGCTGGTGCTTTTTCGCCAATGGTGTCAGCTACATCGCCGTCATCATCGGGCTGCTGCTGATGAGGGTGCACAGTCCTTCACACGCCTCGGAAGCATCGCCGCTGGAGCACATCCTGGAAGGTTTTCAGTTCGTGCAGCGGACCGCGCCGATTCGGGCTTTGCTGCTTCTGCTGGGCGTGGTGAGCGTGACCGGCATGCCCTATGTCGTGCTGATGCCGATTTTTGCCGACCGCATCCTCCACCATGGAGGACAGGAACTGGCCTCGCTGATCGGCGCGCACGATCTGGGAGCGGTGCGCCTTGGCATCCTGATGGGCGCAGCCGGCGTGGGCGCTCTGCTCGGCGCATTGACCCTTGCGGTGCGCTCGGGAATCAAGGGCTTGGCGCGGTGGGTTGCGGTCTGCTGCGTTGGCTTTGGCGCAAGCCTGATGCTGTTCTCTTTCTCGAAATCGTTCTGGCTCTCGGTGGTGCTGCTGCTGCCGGTGGGATATTTCATCATGCTGCAGATGGCGTCGTCGAACACGCTGATTCAGGTGATGGTGCCGGACGCGCTGCGCGGGCGGGTGATGGCGGTGTATTCCATGATGTTCATGGGCATGGCTCCGGTCGGGGCGCTGCTGGGAGGAGCGCTCGCGGACCGTCTGGGCGCGCCAGTGACCGTCGCGATCGGAGGGCTGGCGTCGGTTGCCGGCGGGGCGTGGTTTGGATCGCAGCTGCCGAAGATCCGCGTCGAGGCGCGGCGACTGATCATTGCCCAGGCCATGGCAGGCGGGGAACCGGCGGAGGAGATGACGGCGCAGGCGGTCGAAGAGTAATCGGCATGCTGGTGTAGAATCGCCGCTCCTTGGATGTGCGCAAGCCGGGACGCATCCGTAGCTGCAAGCTGTCCGCAGTCTCATCCGAAACAAGCCATGGAGGATTTCAACGTGTCCAAGCAGGCGGTGCCCTCGCGGGATTCGGGGCGGAGATCTTTCCGCTCTGGCACGGCCTAGGGCGCTAATCGCATCCTTAGAAGGAATCGCCTCGCGCTGTTACGCAGTGCCGACAGGGTCACTCAAAGAGCGAGTACATGGCCTGCCTTAGCGGTAGGCTTCGGGGGGCAAGCCAGTGATGCGAATCCCGGCGTGGCCTTTGTGGCGGATGTTGAGGCCGATAAGTAACGCTGTGATCTGCTCGACGGTGCGGGCGTTTTCCAGCTTGCCGCCATCGATGGCGCGCACGCCGGGAATCTTCGCGGCGAGTTCGCGCGTAAGCTGAGCGGCGTCGGAATCGTCGCTGCAAACGATCACGTCGCAGTCGAGAGGCGCATCGCCGTTAAGAAGATCCGCGGAGAGGTTGTGGAAGGCGGCGACCACACTCACTTCTTCGGGTACGAGTTCGGCGGTCTGCTGCGCGGCGGAGCCTTGCCAGACGCCGAGAGTGCGGGAGGCGCGTCCGCCGACCCCGGCTGCGAGCGGGACGGTGGCGTCGATCAGGATACTGCCCTCGGTTATTGCGGGTTTGAGCTGTTTCAGAAGCGCCGCCTGGCCCTCGAAGGGCACCGTCAGCATCAGAATGTCGGCAGCGGAGCAGGCGGCGGAGTTTTCCATCCCGGAGATGCGGGCCTGATCTCCGGCTTTCTTTTTAATCTTGTCGGCGGTTTCCTGGGCACGCTGCGCGTCGCGCGAGCCGATGATGATAGTTTCTCCCGCACGCGCCCAGCGCAGAGCCAAGCCCGTGCCGGCGGGCCCGGTACCTCCGAGGATGGCGATGGGGCGGGTCGGGGTTGGGCTCATGCCCGATTCCTGAGAGGCCGCGGAAGAACTGCGCAAGAGAAGCGAACACAGGGGCTGAAGCCCGCGCTCATTGAGGACGCTTTACGCGGCGCTGAAGCGCCGCTCTTCCACGGCGATGCATACGCTGGTGATGTAAACAACGGAGGTGCATACAACGGCGATGCATACATTCGTGAGTTTTTCCGCAACTTAATTCCGTTCATGCGAATTCCGGCTCCAGCGTTTCCTCGGCGGTGAACTCATCCAGTGGGAGCTTGATACTGATGCGGGTATACGTCGTGTTGCGCTCCGCCGGGATGCGCCCCATCTCCAGAATCAGCGACTGAAAATCCTCCGGGCTGGTGTATTGGCCGGCAGTGGCTCCGGCTTCGCGCGAAATATTTTCTTCCATCAGCGTGCCGCCGTAGTCGTTGGCGCCGGCGTGCAGGCAAAGCTGCGAGAGGCGGCGGTTCAACTTCACCCACGAGACTTGAATGTTGTTGATGGAGCCGGCGAGCAGCAGGCGCGCCAGCGCGTGAACTTTGAGATGCTCGGCCAGCGTGGGACCGGAGCGGGCCAGTCCCTGATGAAACAGCAGCGTGTTCTGGTGGACGAAGCCGAGGGGGACGAATTCGGTGAAGCCTCCGGTTTCGTCCTGGATCTCGCGCAGGAGCAGCATCTGGCGCACCCAGTGCGCGGGAGTTTCCATGTGTCCATACATCATCGTGGAAGTGGTGCGGATGCCGCAGCGATGCGCGGTGCGGATGACGTCGATCCACTGCGCAGTGGTGAGCTTGTTGCGCGAGAGGACGGCGCGGACTTCGTCGTCGAGAATTTCGGCGGCGGTGCCGGGGAGCGTGCCCAGTCCGTTGTCGCGCAGCATGGAGAGATAGTCGGCCAGAGGCATGCCGGTGAGTTCAATGCCATAAACGATCTCCATGGGGGAGAAGGCGTGGATGTGCATGCCGGGGGCCGCGTCCTTCACCGCGCGCAAAATGTCGCGATAGTAGAACGGCGGCAGGCCGTGGGGCAGTCCGCCCTGGATGCAGACTTCAGTGGCGCCTAGTTGCCAGGCTTCGCGCGTTTTGTTTGCGACCTCTTCGAGCGTGAGGAAGTAGGAGTCGGATTCACGCGGCCCTCGGCTGAAGGCGCAGAATTTGCATCCCACGAAGCAGACGTTGGTGAAATTGATGTTGCGGTTGACCACGTAGGTGACGATGTTTCCGGCGAGTTCGGCGCGAAGGAGGTTAGCGGCGGCCAGGAGGCCGAGCAGATCGTAGCCGTCGGCGTTCGCGAGTGCGGAGCATTGGGCTTGCGAAAGTGTGGCGCCGTTTTGCGTTTCGAGAATGTGGTCGAGTGCGGAGCGCACTGCGATCGTGAGTCGCGGCGCAATGTCGGACCAATCGAGGGAGGAAAAGTTTTCCAGTTCCGAAGGAGAGAGTTCGCGAGACACAGGATCCTCCGTAGAGACGTCGCTTGCTACATCTCTTCTCGCCAAATGCCGATCTACTTGCGGCGGCAAGACGTTGCCAGCAACGTCTCTACAGTGTAGCGGAATTCCAGCGGAATAAGTTTAGCGGAACAGGTCGGAGGCTGGCGGGCGAAGGAGGTCGCGGGTACGGCCGCGGCCGGATTCGTAGCGAAAGCCGCGAATGATGCAGGCGGGAGTGCGGTTGAGTTTGCCGCAGACGAGTCCGGCGGCGGCGGCGAGCTCATCGGCGACGGCCTCGAGGCTGGCATGCAGTTCGTAGCCGTGGGGATCGCGCCGCCCACGGTCGTCGCGCAGCGGGCTCATGCCGGCGATGCCGATGCAGAAATCGACCAGGCCTTCGCGCCAGGGACGGCCAAAACTGTCCGTAATGAGGACGGGGATGGCGAGGCCGGTGCGTTTCTTGATCTCGCGATGGAGTTGGCGGGCGGAGCTGTCGGGATCTTGCGGGAGCAGGACAGCGTGGCGTCCGCCGTCAACGTTCGAGACGTCCACGCCGCTGTTGGCGCAGAGGAAGCCATGGCGGGTTTCGGTGATGAGCACGCCGTTCTGGCGGCGAATGACGGCGCGGCTTTCGCGCAGGGCGAGTTCGATGACGCGCGGGTCGAGATCATATTTTCTAGCCCAGGCTAGTGAGTTCGCGGAGGGTTTTATTGTAGACAGATCGACCAGGCGGCCTTCGGCTTTGGAGACGATCTTGTGTTTAATGACGAGGATGTCGCCCGGTTTGAGGCTGGAGCCGCAGGCGTCCAGCGATTGGAGGAGCTTCGCGGCGAGTGAGTCGCCGGATTGGATTTCATCGGCGAGAGGGATGGCGACGATGCGCAGGCCGGCCGGCGAAGTGGACGGAATTTCTTTCTTCCGCGCCTTCGGGGCTGATGCCTTTCTCCCGATAAATGTGGCCATCGAATAATAGTACCTGTGCGAAGGTGGCGGGTACGCATTGATACGTCAGGTAAGAGGGTCGAGGATCTACCACGGCGGCGCGCGCCACACTAGGTGCCCGAGAATTCGCGGGCGGGAGCGCCCGCGCCACACAAATCCCGTGCCAGCCGCTGGGAGCGAGTCTCCCCGGGAAGCGAAATGAGTTGTTGGAGGTCGGAGGGATTATCGACGTCGACTGCGATACCCGGCAGTTGAAGCACAACACAGGGCTTGCCTGTGGCCTGGGCGGCGGCGTGATGCGGTTTGAAGCTGTCGTTGCCGAAGCGCAACGAAAAAAGATTCGCAGGACGGCGGAACGCAGCGTTGGTACCACGGCCGTCGGCGGCAGGGACGAGCACGGAGCCTTCCGGCGGAGCATTCTCCAAAATTGCCTCGAGTTCGCTCGCTGCAATCAACGGAATATCGGCGGGAATGACCAGAGTGCTGTCGATTCCGCGCTGGACGCAGAGGCGGGTCGCCATTTCGATGGCACCGGTCTCTCCAGGATTGGCCGGATCCGGGATGATCTCAAAGTCGTATTGTCGCGCCAGTTCGACGGCGAAGGGATCGCTGGTGACAATGGCAACAGCGGGACGGCCTTTCCACTCGGCGAGGGTTGCCAGCACGTCATGCAGCATGGCTTGCGCCAGCGCGGTCCGGGCGGGCTGATCGAGCGCGGCAGCGAGCCGCTGCTTGGCCTGGGCGAGATCTTTGACGGGGACAAGAATCACGGCTGATGGTGAATCATGGCAGATCGTTAAAGGAGCGAAAAGGCGCAGCGGCGCGGGCAGCGGGCTTGTCGGAGGTGGTTCCCGCCGTGACGAAAGACAGGGCGGTCCGGGCCAGAGCAGCCTTGTCTTCCGGGCTGCGCATGATGGTTTGCGTGCATTGGATTCGGAGACCCTTGCTACGCAATGCCTCCGCAGCGCCCGCGTCACGCGTGTCGGCGATGAGGACATCGAGGAAATCTTCGTAGGCTCTGGCGACTCCGGCGATCGAGCAGGGCAGCCCCTGGGCCGCCATGAGAATGCCAGCGGGGCCAGCGACGGCCGCGTTCGCGACGATTGGGCTGACGGCGATGATCTTGCCTTGGGCGCGACGCAACGCCTCACGAATTCCCGGCACAGCAAGAATGGGTCCAATGCTGGTGACGGGGTTACTGGGCGCGATCAACACGGCATCGGCGGAGACAATCGCGTCAATCACGCCGGGCGCGGGCTCAGCGTCGGAAGCACCGGCAAAGCGCACGGAATTCACGGGATCCTGATACCAGCGCTGCACGAAGTATTCTTCAAAACTCAGCTCGCCGGCGGGAGTATCCACGCGCGTTTCCACCCGCGAGTCGCTCATGGGCAGGATGCGAGCTTTGACGCCCAGCTTTTCGCAAATGATGTTTGTGGCTTCGGAAAGAGTCTTGCCTTCCGCCAGCAGACGCGAGCGCAGAAGATGCACGGCCAGGTCGCGGTCGCCCGTGTGAAACCAGGTGGGTTCGCCCAGCTGTCCCATGGCCTGCAGACAGAGGAAGGTATCGCCTTTCACGCCCCAGCCTCGCTCGCGGCTGAGCATGCCGGAGAGCACGTAAGTGATGGAATCGATGTCGGGGGAAACGTAGAGGCCCCACCACAACAGATCGTCGCCGGTGTTGACGACCAGGGTGATTTCTTCGGGTGGCATGACCTGCCGCAATCCGTCGACGAACTTGGCGCCACCCGTACCGCCAGTGAGGACGCAAATCATGCCGCCCTCCGGGCCAAACCGTCGGAGCTGACGGCGGCGTGAAGCTTGTCCGCGAGAAGAGCGGATTTCGACGCAGCTGCAGGCACGAATTCCGGATACACCGGCAGACGCTGACGGAGCTGGAATCCCTTGGCCTCGGTGCGCAGGCGAAGCTGTTCGAGATGCGGCCAGGGCTTCTCCGGATTGATGTAGTCAGGGGTCAGCGGCGAAACTCCTCCCCAATCGTTGATGCCAGCGTCCAGCAACTCCTCATAATACGGCGCATTGAGGTTGGGAGGCGCCTGAATATTGACGTTGGGCAGTAACAAGCGAGCTACCGCCACGGCGCGGAGCATGTCTCCGCGACTGGGCTCGGGCCAATGGGCCATGGGGATCGCCGGCTTGACCCGGAAGTTCTGCACGATCACTTCCTGAATGTGGCCGTAGCGCTGGTGCAGGTCGCGAATGGCGAGCAGGGTATCGACGCGGTCTTCGGGGGATTCCCCGATGCCGAGCAGCAGGCCGGTGGTGAAGGGGACTTTTTGTTTGCCCGCGTCTTCGATGGTTCGCAAGCGTTTGGCTGGAACTTTGTCTGGAGCGTTGTCGTGGGCAGCGCCGGGACGCAAGAGGTCATGGCTGGTGGTTTCGAGCATCAGGCCCATGCTGGGTGAAACGGCGGCGAGGCGCTCGATCCATTGCGCGCTCAACAGTCCGGGATTGGGGTGGGGCAAAAGGCTGGTCTGCCGCAGAACGAGTTCACACATGGCTTCCAGATAATGCAGCGTGGATTTGTAGCCGAGATGGCGGAGGGTCTCTCGCATCTCGGGAAAAAGCAGTTCCGGCTTGTCGCCGAGGCTGAAGAGGGCTTCGGTGCAGCCGAGTTTTTCTCCTTGGCGGGCCACGGCGAGAACCTCGTCGGGAGTCATCGTGTGCGCGCCGGGTTCGCCGGGATCGCGGCGGAAGGTGCAGTAGCCGCAGTAGTCACGGCAAAGGTTGGTAAGCGGTAGGAAAACCTTGCGCGAGTAGGTGATCACGCCCGGCTTGAAGCGCTCTTTGGCGGAGCGGGCGGCGGCGAGCAGTTCGGGGAGTTCTTCGTCCGGGCAGCGGATTAGGCGCAAGGCCGCATCGCGCGAGATGGGCTGAGCGGACTGCAAGTCCTCGAACGTCGGGGCGTCCGAATTGTGGCGTTGGGCGTCAAGGGCCGGGTTGATGGTGAGGTGACGCACAGTGCCAGTTTCCGCAGGCTGCAGAGTTGAATGATACATGAGGTACGCCCGCGCGGGAGCCCGCCTGCGGCGGATCGGCGTGGTAATGTAGGCAGTCGCGGCGGAGTCGCGCCCCATTTGGTGACGGCTGCTGGCGCGTGGGGCATCCTACCATGGGCTTGAACGCAGCAGAATTCCGCAAAGCGATGGGATGCTTCGCCACGGGAGTGACCATTATTACGGTAGATCTCGAAGGCGAAGTGCACGGCATGACGGCGAATGCGTTTGCCTCGGTGTCGCTCGATCCGCTGCTGGTGCTGGTGTGTGTCGACCACAAGACGCGTACGCACGCGCATCTGCACGCCAAGAAGCGCTTCGGGATCAATGTACTATGCGAGGATCAGCGGGCGATTTCCGAGTACTACGCCAGTCCGTCATGGACACACGAGCACGCCGAGGAGGAAGTGGGCGCGCGTTTTGAGCGCACGAAGCACGGGACTCCCGTGTTGCATGGAGCCTTGGCCTACCTGGAGTGCAGGCTGGACTCCTCGCAGGAGGCGGGCGATCACACAATCTTCATCGCCGAGGTCGAGGACGTGGTAGTGCGGAAGGGCGACCCGTTGCTGTTTTTCCGGGGAAGGTACCGGCGGGTCGGCGATGAATTGGGGGCCGCAGAACAACCCGGCGAGGAAGGCCAAGAGTGAGAGGGGCCCGGCCAGACGTGAGGGAGGACCGACCGGGCCCAAGGGACTCGCAGACGATTCCGCTCATGTTCTACCGGGCGACATGTGGAAGGGAAGGTTGGATGTCACACTCCGGTTGTGACGGATGTCACAGACATCCACAGCCCTGCGGTGAATTGCGGCGATGCCACTTTTCGGGCGGTCGAACATCCAATGTAGCGGAATCACGAGGAAGCAGCGTCATTCGACTGGGGTTATAAATCCATGACAGAGAAGATCGTAAAGAGCGAAGAGGAGTGGAAGAAGCAGCTTACGCCCGAGCAATACCATGTGACGCGCGAGGCCGGGACCGAGCTTGCCTTTACCGGCAAGTACTGGAAGACGAAAGATGCGGGCACGTATCACTGCGTTTGCTGCGGGGAGATGCTGTTCGACTCGAAGACGAAGTTCGATTCGGGCACGGGCTGGCCGAGCTTCTACCAGCCCGCCGATCAATGCAGCATTGCCGCGCACACTGATTCAAGCTACGGGATGGCGCGCACGGAGGTGCGTTGTGCACGCTGTGGCGCGCATCTTGGCCACGTGTTCGAGGATGGTCCGAAGCCGACCGGCTTGCGCTATTGCATGAATTCGGCGTCTCTGGAATTGAAGCCGCAAGAGAAAGAGAAGAAGTAGAAGCCCGCAAATCGAGAAGAAAAACAAATCGTGTCCTTCACGGGGGGAAGCCGCAAAGGACACGATTTTCTTACGAAGGGAAAACTTATGCCCCGGCGGTGACGAGCAGCGCTTTAGGAGCCTCGTGCACGGCCGGTTTTGGGGCCTCGGCCGCGGGCTTGGAGGTGAATTCGTTGTGCCCTTTATCGTGCTTCAGGTCTGCGCTGCGCACCTGAATGCCACCTTTGAGCACGGCGCCATCTTCCACGCTGATGCGCTGGGTGATAACGTCGCCCGTGACCGAGCCTTCGCTGCGGATATCGACACGGTCGATGCACTCAATGTTGCCGCTGACTTTGCCCATGACCACGACTTCGCGGGCGGTGATGTTCGCCTGCACGATGCCATTGCGGCCGATGGTGACACGGTTGTCGGGCAGGCTGATCTTGCCTTCAATGCGGCCGTCGACGTAGAGAGATTCCGAGCCGCTGATTTCGCCTTTGATGACGAGGGTGCGGCCGATGGTGGCCTGATCGATGGGCGCGCCAACGGTCTTAGCCGGGTTGTAGTTGGGGCTGGACGAGTGGGACTTCTGATTGTAAGAATTCTCGGCTGACTGCAACATGGATGCGACCTTCCTTGGCTCCCCGCGCGGCGCATTTCGGGCGCCAGGCCCACGCGGTTGATCTGAAATCGTTGGCCCGGGGCGAGTTCGTGTCCCTTTGGCCAATCTGACTATCGCACAAGGGTAAGTATCCACCGAGATTACGGAAGATGCTGTCCGGGTGCGGCGAGACCGCGGGAACTGGATCGAGTCGCCATGGATGGACTCCAGTTTTCAAGACGTCAGCGTCGAGCGCAGTTTCGACGGGCACTGGGGCGGACCCTCGCGGGCGGGGCGCCCGCGCCACACAACCCTCCTCGCCGCTAGTCGGGTTCCTGCAGGGATGCGGCGAGTTGTTCCCACTCCTTCAGCAGGGCCGCATGGGTGATCTTGGATTGATCGAGTTCCTGAGACTGGCGCTGGCTCTCGGCGGCGCTGACGAAATCCTGCAGCGCGGTTTCGCAGTGCGCGATGGCGGCTTCGACCCGGGCAATCTCTTCTTCCAGTTCGCGGACGCGGCCTTCCATTTGTTTGCGCTTGATGGGATTCAAGCGCCTGGCCTTCGATACGTCCACTGCAGCTACCGGGGGCTGATCTCCATTCGTGGGTTGGGCCGCTACTGCCGGCTGGGTGCTGGCTGCATCCAGCGACGATCCATTTCGCGGCAAGCTGGAGCCCGGCACATCGTCGAGAGTAGGCACGGCCTTCGTTCCACCCTGCTTGCGCCAGAGATAGTCTTCGTAGTTGCCGGGAAAAATCTCGACTTTGCCATCTCCAATCTCGAACACACGCGTGGCCAGCCTGTCGATGAAGTAGCGGTCGTGCGAGACGAAGACGACGGTACCGGTGTATTCCATCAGTGCGCTCAGCAGGACGTCCTTGGCGCGAAGATCGAGGTGGTTGGTGGGCTCGTCGAGCAGCAGGAAATTTGCCGGATGCAGCAGCAGGCGGAGGAGGGCGTAGCGTCCGCGCTCTCCGCCCGAGAGCACACCTATTCTCTTGAAGACGTCGTCTTCCTGAAAGAGGAAACAGCCCAGCAGATTGCGCAGTTCGGTCTGCGTGGAGCGCGGCGAAATGTCGCCGAGATCGTCGAGAATGCGCGCCTCGGGATTGAGTTCCTTGTATTGATCCTGCGCGAAGTAGTCAGCCTGCACGTTGTGGCCAAGGCGAAATTCGCCGTGGTTCAGCGGCTCAGAGCCGGCGAGAAGTTTGATCAGCGTCGACTTGCCGGCTCCGTTCACGCCCACCAGGGCGATGCGGTCGCCGCGCTCGATCATGAAACTTACGTCGCGGAAGACTTCCTTTTCAGCACCATTCTTTGCTGGATAACTCTTGGCGACCCCGGCGAACTCAGCCACGATACGGCCGCTGGGCTTGGGCTGCGGGAAGGCAAAGTGGATGGTTTTCTCTTCCGGCGGAACCTCGATCCGCTCCATCTTTTCGAGTTCCTTGATGCGGCTCTGCACCTGTTTGGCCTTGGTCGCCTGGTAGCGAAAACGGTTGATGAAGACTTCGAGTTGCTCGATGCGCTCACGCTGGTTGCGGTAGGCGGCCTGCAACTGCTCGTTGCGCTGCGTTTTCTGGGCCAGAAACTTGTCGTAGTTGCCGGTATAGAACCAAAGGCGCTTGTTCCAGATTTCCACGATCTTGTTGACGGTGACGTCAAGAAAGTAGCGGTCGTGGGAGATCAGCACGAAGGCGTGAGGATAGTCGTGCAGATATTCTTCCAGCCAGTTGCGCGCCTCGAGGTCGAGATGGTTGGTGGGTTCGTCGAGCAGCAGCAGGTTCGGCTTCTGCAGCAGAAGCTTTGCCAGAGCCAGGCGCATTTGCCAGCCCCCGGAGAATTCGTCGGTCTGCCGAGGCCAGTCCTCCTTTTGAAACCCCAGCCCCATGAGAACTCTTCCGACCTCAGCTTCGAGGGAGTAGCCGTCGCGGGTGCGGAATTCGTGCTCCAGGCGGTGATAGCGATCGGCAACATCGGCATATTCCGCGCTGGTGTGGTCGAGTTCCGCGATGCTGTGAGTGAGAGCCTCGAGTTCCTGCTCGATGGCACGCAGGTCGTCGAAGACGGACATGCACTCGGCGAAGACCGTGCGCCCGGAGAGAGAAAGGCCGTCCTGCGGCAGATAGCCGGCCGACGTGCCTTTGGCGATGGTGAGCGCGCCGTAGTCGAGCGTGTCGAGCCCCGCCAGAATCTTCATGATCGTGGACTTGCCCGTGCCATTTGCCCCCACTAGGCCGACGCGGTCGTGGGGCGTGAGCAGCCAGTCGGCATTCTCGAACAGGAGTTTGTGGCCGAAGCGTTTTCCGGCGGCGGAGAGCTGGATCATGGGCTGGAATTATCGTCTCACAAACCGGTACCCAGTACCGAGTAGCGAGTAGCGACGAAAAAAGGACCAAGAAGGGTGTCAGGACTGGGCGGCAGCGCGGGTGTTACGGGAGCCGGGGTATGTTCCCCAGAGTTCGCTGTGGAACTGGATGCGTTCGAGGGCGCGGTCAATCACGGCTTCGAGTTCGTGGGCGTACTTCACTTCGCGGCCCTTGGCCAAGCGGCGGCGAGCTTCTTCCGGGCTGACCCAGGTGGGACGGCGCATCGGCTCGTCGGGACGGCGCGTCTGGTGCACTTGCATCAGGAAAGCCTTTACCACGAATTCCTGAACGCCGCCGGGCTGCCAGAAAACTCCCTTGGAGTGAATGTAGAGATGAAAGTGGCGAGGCTCGATCGTACCCGCGGCTCCGGCTTCTTCGGCCGCTTCCCGCTCGGCGGCCTGACTGTGCGAGAGGCGGGCGTCCGGCGAGCCCTTGGGGAACGTCCACTTGTTGCCGCCGTTGGTGTTGACCAGCAGAAACTCGACTTCTGCACCGCGCCGGCGGTAGCAGATGGCGGCTACCTGCAGCGGCAGGGACTTGGCAAACCGTGACGAACCCATAGAAATGGCCCCGATACAAGCCTACGCGAAAGATATTTCAGCAATGTTAAATTGCAGCAATAATTGTGCAGTTGGGATGTTACGAAAGGGTGACGTCAGTTCCAAAAGCAGGCTACCGGTTGTGAAGAAGCGCCGGCAGGTAGAGCAGAGATTCAACCCGGGAATTGGTTCACGCGAGATTGTGCTGCAGCGTTTCCCGGTCCAGTTCGTTTTCCCAGCGGGCCACGATGAGCGTGGCGACGCCGTTGCCGACCATGTTGACCAGCGCACGGAACATGCTCATGAAGCGGTCAATGCCGAGGATGAGAGCCATCCCCGCCACCGGAATCGAGGGGACGACCATCAACGTACCGACCAGCGCGATGAAAGATGCTCCCTGCACGCCGCTCGCTCCCTTCGAGGTGAGGGTGGCGACCGAGAAGATGCTGAGTTCCTGCAGCAGGGTCAGGTGAGTATTGGTGGCCTGCGCCACGAATAGGGCCGCCAGGGTCATGTAGAGACTGCTGCCGTCGGTGTTGAAGGTGTAGCCGGTGGGAACCACAAGGCCCACCAGAGAGCGCGAGCAGCCGAGTTTTTCAAGCTTTTCCATCAGCGTCGGGAGTGCGGTTTCCGACGAACTGGTGGCCAGCACCAGCAGGATTTCTTCCTTGATGTGAAGCAGAAATCTCACGATGTTGAATCCTGCGGCCCAGGCAATCGCGCCCAGCACGAGGAGCACGAAGAGAATGGAGGTCACGTAGAAGGTGGCAATCAATCTGACCAGCGGTCCCAGCGAGGCAAGGCCATATTTTCCGATGGTGAAGGCCATGGCTCCGAATGCTCCGATCGGGGCGAATCGCATCAGGATGTTGACCACCCGGAATACGACCTGGGTCAGCGATTCGAGCAGCGCGATAAGAGGCTTCGCACGGGTGCCCGCCGCGGACAAGGCAAACCCAAAGAGAATGGAGACGAACACCACCTGCAGGATGTCACCTTTGGCAAAGGCGTCGGTCACTGTGGTGGGGATGATGTGCATCAGGAAATCCGTGACCGTCTGGGCCTTGGCTTGGCCGGCATAATCGGCGACAGACTTCGCGTCCAGCGATGCTGGATTCACGTTGAAGCCGGTGCCGGGGTGAACCACGGTACCGACGATCAGGCCGACCGCTAGCGCCATGGTCGAGACGATTTCAAAGTAGAGCAGCGCTTTGCCGCCGACGCGACCCACCTTTTTCAAGTCCTGCATTCCGGCGATGCCCGTAACCACCGTGCAGAAGATCAGGATCGTGATGATCATCGTGATCAGCCGGATGAAGGCATCGCCCAGCGGCTTCATGGCGACGGCTTGGGTGGGAGTGAAGTATCCAACGGCCACGGCGAGAACCATGGCAAAGGCCACCTGCACCCAAAGGGACGCATAGAAGGGCTTGCGCCGTGAGTCCGCCGGGTCGGGCTGCGTGCTTGTGATCGGAGGGGGCATGGTCCAGGCTGGGAACTTCTATTTTGCCGGGGCCTCCAGCGTTTTCACCAGCCAGGGAATAATGACTTGCTTGAAGATGAGAGGATCGGGCCAAACCCCAACCTGACGGCCCAAATGTCCGCCCTCGGGATTGATCCAGGCTTCCTTCGGCGTGTCGCCCTTGCTGAGCAGCAGGTAGATGTCCGCAATCGGCACCTGCGTGTCGAGCACGCCGGCGAGGATGAGCATGGGCGCCATCGGCTTGCCCAGCAGGCCCTGATGCACCAGCGACATCTTGGGCAAGTACTCGCCCATCTCGTCCAGCGTGTGCACACCTTCCAGGATGTTCATCAGCGCAGGCACCTGATCGAAAAGGTACTCACGATTCCCCAGCAGCGAGTTCATCAGGAAGTTTTTCTGGAAGAACTCATCGACAGGCGGCGACTGCGCACTGGCGCCGCGCAGCCGTCTGTGCTCGACAATGGCCATTTTCGTCGCCCAATACGCGCCCCAGCTCACGCCGTGCATGGCGATGCGGTTCTTATCGATTTCCGGCCGCGACTGCGCGTAGTCGAGCACCCGCGAAAGCATGCGTTCGGAAGTCTCGCTGACTTTGATGGGAGCCTGTCCTGTGCCGGGGCCGTCGACGGCGAGATAACCAATTCCGAAAGGAAGAATCGCGCCGAAACTCTCCGCGAGATCTTCCTTGCGGCTGTCGAGTCCATTCACCGCAATCACCAGCGGCACCGGGCCTTTCGCATCTTTCGGCAGGCGCAGGTAGCCGATGATCTCCTTTCCTTCAAATGGCATGCGCACGACTTCGAGTGGCGGATCAAAAAAACGCGCGTGCGCCAGGAATGCTTCCATGGCTTTCTCGTACGAGCGCTGCTTGCCCGGCGACGCGGGAATCGGCCAGCGGCCGAAGGAATACAGGCGCCAGGCGCGGATGTAGTCAGCATTGGCCCGCGCCGGATCAGTCTTTTCCAGCGACTTCGCCTCGTTGAAGTAGCGATCCGCGACATGCGTGAAAGCCGCGGCCCATTCGTCTTTATCTTTGGTGTGAATGGAATCGAAGGCTTCCTTGACGTCGCCGGGATCCAGGCCGATCAGGGGATACTGGCCAACTTCGGCGCGGTGGATTGCTTCCGTCCGGATCTCGTCAATGGTGCGCTCGGGCCGCTGCTGTGCGAAGGCGGTCGCGGAAAGAGTGATGCTCACTAACAACAGCGCTAGGAATGCGAATCGATGATTTCTATGCATGATCGTTTGTCCTGGTAATGGTGCGTCCGATTATTGATCGGGCCGCGAACGCGGCCTTCGTGAAAAAAGGGCCGGACGGAATTGCGTCCGGCCCCGAAACCCCCTCAGCGCTGACCGCACGGCTAGAACATGAACTTCAAACCCAACTGTATCGAGCGGGGACCACCCGAGCCCACCGCGGGATTGGCGGCCGCTATGTCTGGCGTGACGCATCCGCAACCGAACGAGGGCCCCGCAGGATCGTTCAGACCGAAACCGTTCTGGCCACCGTATGGGTTCGCAAAGTTCGGGTGATTGAGAATATTGAAGAATTCCGCGCGGAACTGGGCGCGCAGACGTTCTCCAAAGTGCCAGTTCTTGGCGATTGAGAAATCCAAGTTGCGGAAGCCTGAGTCACGGAACAGATTGCGGCCCATGGTTCCGAAGGTTCCCGCGGGAGGCGCGATCAACACCGAATTGCCTTTGGCATAGCAGCCGAACGCAGCCAGCGAGGCCGTCGCTCCAACGTTTGCAGCATCGCTAGTGCAGGCGGCGGGCATGTTGGGGTCGCCAACGAAGAAGTGTGGAATCGGCACCGGCCCCGACTTGAAGTCGGATGGGTTGCCAAAGAAATCCCACCGCTGGGGCGTGGCCTGTGGCGGGCTGACGGGGAGGTTGCCTAGACCAGACAATCCGCTGGTCAAATCGATCACTCCCCAGGGTTGCCCACTCTCTATGGTCGTGATCGTATTGATCTCCCAGCCCTCAAGCATCTGCCCGAAACCGGTCTTTCCCGGGATGGCATAGGTCAGCGAAAGCGTCAGCCGATGCCGGATGTCGAAGTCGCTGTTTGCGTACTCGCGAGCAACATTGTTGGAGTCCTGCGGCAGGCCATACCCGGCTCCGAAATCCCAGTTGGCGCCAACGTCGTCGAGCGAGTGCGAGTAGGTATAGCCCATGACCATGCTCAGGCCATGGTAGTTGCGCGCGTTCAGTGTCGCCTGCAGGCCGTTGTAGTTTGACTTGTAGAAGTTCCCCATCTGGAAGATGTTGCTCAAGTAGGGGAAGCAGGGTCCACCTGTGCCGGCTCCAACAGGAGCGGGACAGCTATAAGTGAATGGCCGTCCGAAACGTTGGGAGCCATCGTCCAACGCCGGGTTCAACTGATTGATGTCCCGAATGCCGGTGAGATTCGTGCCGTGATTTCCAACATAGCCAAACTCCAGTGAAAGATTCGGGGTAAACGCGTGCTGCACATTCAGCGTCCAGTTCCACACGTATGGAGTTTTCAAGTTCCGAACCACGCTCATGATGGGGCAAGGGCCAGGGCCGTTGGGACCGGGGTCGCAATTGATCTGACTGCTGCTGAGGTCCCCGTAGAGCTTCTGACCGCTGTCCCACTGCGGGAGAAGGGGAGGAATCGCCAGGTTCCCCGCCGTGATGGTGCCTCCGGCGGTTTGCTGGTTGGCAGCGCCTGTATTCGCGATGATCGCGCCGGTGGGAATATTGGTCAGTCCGAAGCTGTTATTGAAGGCCAGGAACGATTCCCAGTTCACGGTTTCGTACATCAAACTGGCGCCGCCTCGGACCACCGTGTTGCCTTTGCCGGTGACATCCCAGGCAAAGCCGAAGCGGGGACCGAAATCTTTAGGATCGGAGTTGTAGGGACTGCTGACGCCACTCTCTCCCACTTGAATCAGCCCGGTTGGCGAATTGGGGTCAAAGTTGCCCAACAGGTTGTGGGCTTCCTTGACGACCGAACTGAATTCATAACGCAGCCCGTAGTTTATCGTGAGGTTCTTGCGCGCCCGCCAGTCATCCTGAAAGAACAGCGCGTAAGCCCAGTCGTGAAGCTGCCGCCTGGGATCGCCAACCTGCACCGATGCCTTGAAGGGGTCGCCAGCCATAAAGTCCTCCAAGGCTGTCGAGTTCGCAAGCGCTACTCCACCAAGGACCGTGATGCTTCCTCTGGCGTTGCCAAACGCACCGCCGCTGACGCCGTCACGATGCAGTTCACCGCCAAACTTCAATGAGTGCGTGCCCACGGTATAAGACACGTGGTCGATAAACTGCGTGATCGTGTCCGGTCCCTGGAATTTCGGCCACTTGAAGGCGCCCAGTCCTGGAACGAAGGCTCCGGCGAATCCGATGCGGGGCAAGCCTCCGGTGAATGGGCCGCTGACGCCGGTGGTAAGGCCGTAACTTGAAGCCGGGGTATTCAAATCACCGGGCAGCGTGGGCTGGTAGAGGCGGTTGTAGCCGACGCGTGCTTCGTTCACCCAGCGCGCGTTGGGAGTCCAGATCCAGTTCCCTCCAACCACTTGGGCACGAGTATGGATTTTCGAGCGCCACTGGTTTTGCAGCTCTGGGAAATCCTCCACCGTTCCGGAATTGTTTCCGAAGAAATACGTGCCGCTGATCGAATTGCGCTCGTTGAAGTTGTAGTCGCCTTTAGCCACCACATCGTCGGTCGTGGCTTGATTGGGGAACCCCTGCGTGAAGTTGATGCTCGGATTGTTGTTGATCGGGAAACCAGAGCCGTTGCAAGTCACAGTCGCGGTGATTCCGGAACCGGTCACGTTGCAGCCCGAGAGCTTCATACTCTCGGGACTGATGGCGACGCCGTTCACAAGGAGATCCTGAACCGCATTGAGAATGCTTCCACCGCAGTCCACGGTAGCGAGGAGTGGAGAGGTGCAGGTGGGAATCGCCCCGGCCGCAAGCGGTACCGCCACCATCGACGGGGTGGTCACGCTGTAGGTGTTCCCGATGTCGTATCGCTGGCCTTCGTAGGAAGCGAAGAAGAAGGCTTTGTCCTTGATGATGGCGCCGCCCAGGCTTCCCCCAAATTGCTCGAGGCTTCTGTCGACTTTGGCGGCTGGAGATGTGTTGAAGAAATTGCGCGCGTCCATCGCCCCGTCGCGGCCGAAAGCGAATGCAGTGCCGTGCAGGGTGTTGGTCCCCGACTTGATGCCGACGTTTACGATGGCGCCCGGTTTCCAGCCATATTCAGCCGGCGGGTTCTGCTGAAGATTAAATTCCTGAATGGCATCAATCGGCAGAATGGTGGCGGAATCTCCGACAATTCCGGATCCGTTAATGATGCCCTGGCCGGAAAACGGCTCGGTGTTGTAGAGGCCGTCGATCAAGTAGGCGTTGTCCTCGGCACGCAGGCCGTTGGCGCTGGTCGTCGAGAAGCCTCCGCCCGGATATCGCATCACGCCGGGACGCAACTGGAGCAAATTCTGGTAGTTGCGACCGTTCAGCGGCAGATCGTTGATTTCCTGGTTGCTGAGAGTTCCACCCAGAGTGGCGGAGGTCGTGTTAACCAGGGGGATCTCTTCCGTGACGGTCACGGTCTCGGAGACGTTGCCGGGTTGCAGGGCGAAATCGGCGCGAACGTCGGTGGCGACTTCGATCAGGATGTTAAGCCGCTCCACCGTCTTGAAACCTCTTGCTGTGATGTGGATCTTGTAAGTACCGGGCTGCAAGTCGGGGGCGACGTAGGTGCCGGCCTGGTCGCTGGTCAGTGTGCGGGAGATTCCGCGCTGCACATCGGTCACAACGACGGTTGCTCCGGAGACCGCCGCGCCGCTCTGATCGCTGACCGTGCCCAGGATGCGTCCGGCGGTGGACTGTGCCGAAGCCGGCAGAGGAAGCAGGGACACCATCAGAATCGTGAGTGCGACACCGCAGATTGCCCTCGTTCTGCGATGTGCGGCCAAGCCAATACCTCGCATGGAAACCTCCGTTTCTCTGGTCCGACAGCCATACCACCGTGGCGCAAATACTGTCAAGCGAATTCTCCGATACAAGGGGCTTTCCGCGATAGTGGAGGAGTCAAGTTGATAACGTTGGCGAGCTTATTCTGTGGGTGCAGCTTGATCACAGCTGTCGTCCATGTTATTGTGTGTGGTCATACCACCATACCTGAAGACCACCATGAATATTTCCTCTCTCACGCCTCATGGCACGCCACGAAGTCGGGTGGACCTGCGGTATAGTAGCCAGACCATCTTCGGCGCCCCGCCGACCCGTGGGGGAATCCATCCTGTGTACAAAGTCGTTCGCACATCCCGACTCTACGAGCAAATCGTCCAGCAGATTGAGGAGTCCATCCTCAAAGGCGACTTAAAGGCGGGCGACCAGCTGCCAGCGGAGCGCGAATTGGCGCAACGCTTCGGCGTCAGCCGCACTGCGGTGCGGGAGGCCGTGAAGGCGCTGCGTGAAAAAGGCTTGGTGGAAGCGTATTCGGGGCGCGGCACCTTCATCACCGACGGAACGTCGCAAGCCGTGCGCCAGTCCCTGGATTTGATGGTGAAGATCGGGCAGCCGGAGGGCTCCACCTACCTGGCCGAGGTGCGCGCGATTCTGGAGCCGGAGATCGCAACGCTGGCGGCGATGCGCTGCCAGGAAACGGATCTGGCGACGATGCGCGAAGCTGTCGCGGTGATGGACCGGGCCGGACAGGATCCGGACGCCTACATCGAAGCTGATCTGGATTTTCATCTGGCGCTCGCGGAAGCGGCGGCTAATCCGCTCATTCTCTCCTTGATCGATTCGATCGTCGGATTATTGCGGGAACAACGTCTGCGCATCTTCAAGGTGCACGGGGGACCGGAGCGCGGGCAGATTCATCACAAGCGAATTCTTGAGGCGATGGAGAAGCGCGATCCAGACATGGCAAGGGAAGCAATGAAGGCCCACCTGGAACAGGTACGCGCCGACAGCCAGAATTCCTCGAGCAAGCGTCCCCACGCCAGGCCTGGGGCTCAGTAACTGGCGCTCAGTAAAAGGGATGTTGACCGGGAATCACCGGGTTTCGATTCGCGCGTTTGGAGGCGACAGCAAGGATGGCAAAAATAGGATTTGTCGGCCTTGGAGTGATGGGCAGCCAGATGGTGAGCCGGCTGCTGACCAAGGGACACACCGTGACCGGCTACAACCGGACGCGCTCCAAGGCGCAGTGGTTGATTGATAAAGGCATGCAGTGGGTGGACTCGCCACGCGCCGTCGCGGCCGCCTCCGACTACACCTTCGCCATGGTGACCAATGCGGCCGCGATTGCCGCGATCACGGATGGTCCCGATGGATTGCTGGCGGGTCTCGGCGCTGGCAAGATTTTCATCGACATGAGCACAGTGAGTCCGGCGGCGAGCCGCGCGACCGCTGCGAAGGTGCGCGCGCTGGGTGCGGACATGGTGGACTCCCCGGTCAGCGGAAGCGTGATCACCCTGCAGGAAGGGAGGTTGTCGGTAATGGTCGGCGGGCGGAAAGAGACCTTCGAGAAGATCATGCCGCTGTTGCTCGATATCGGACCGAAGGTGACGCATGTCGGCGACAACGGTCTGGCGCTGGCCATGAAGATCGCCACGAACCTCAGCCTGGCCGTGCAGATGCTGGCTTTTTCCGAAGGCGTGCTGTTGGCCGAAAAGAGCGGAATCGCGCGGGACGTAGCAGTAGACGTGCTTACGCACAGCGCGGTGGCGTCGCCGATGATCCAGTACCGGGGGCCGTTCGTTTTGCAGCAGCCGGAAGAAGCCTGGTTCGACGTGAACATGATGCAGAAAGACATGGTGCTGGCGATGGACCTGGGACGGCAGTTGGACGTGCCACTGCCGACAACCGCAGCCAGCAATGAATTCCTGACTGCAGCCCGCGCGATGGGCTGGGCAAAGTACGACTTCGCCTGCATGTTCGATGTACTCGCGGCGATGTCGGGCGTGAAGACACCGGTCACGGCGGGAGGAAAGAAGTGACGACCGCCACCCCCAGGCCGGCAGCCGGCGGAGAAGTCGCCACCGGCAAGGAGCAGTGGCTTCGCGCGTACCGCCAGATGGTCCGCATCCGCCTGTTTGAAGAACAGGTGAACGAACTCTACACGCGTGCTCTGATGCCAGGCTTGGCCCATCTCTACAGCGGCGAGGAAGCCGTGGCGGTGGGCATCTGCGAAGCGCTGCGCATCGACGACTACATCACCAGCACCCATCGCGGCCATGGACACTGTCTGGCCAAGGGAGCGTCCCCCGACCGCATGTTTGCCGAATTGCTGGGAAAGGAAGCTGGGTATTGCCGGGGAAAAGGCGGATCGATGCACATCGCCGATCCCGCGACCGGAAATCTGGGCGCAAACGCGATCGTGGGCGGCAGCGTAGGAATCGCTACAGGCGCGGCTTTTGCAGCGAAGCGGCTGGGAACGGACCGGGTGGCGGTCTGCTTTTTTGGGGAAGGCGCGCTGGGACAGGGATCGCTCTACGAGGTGATGAACCTGGCGCAGCTTTGGAAGTTGCCCGTGATTTACGTTTGCGAAAACAATCTCTATAACGAATACACACACTACAAGGAGACTACAGCCGGGACGATTCTCGGCCGGGCCACGGCGTTTGGGATCGAGGCAGCCAGTGTCGACGGACAGGATGTCCGGGCCGTTTATGAGATCGCGGCGCGGCTGGTGAAGCGGGCACGCGCGGCCGAAGGCCCTGCGTTTCTGGAATGCGACACCTACCGCTACAGCGGACACCACGTGGGCGACATCAACCGCGAATACTATCGCCCGAAGCAAGAGGAGCAACTCTGGAAGACGGAGCGCGATCCGATCAAGCTTCATGCTGGTTGGCTGGTGAAGCAGGGCTTGGCCGACGCGGCGTCTTTGGAGCAAATTTCGTCCGAGGGGCGGACCGAGATGGAGACAGCGGTAAAGTTCGCCATCGCGGCGCCGTATCCCGGCGTGGACGAGGTGGAGCAGGACGTCTATGCCTGAGCGCGAGCTGACATTTGCGCAGGCGGTGCGGGAGGCGCTCGCCGAGGAAATGCGCCGCGACCCGACCGTATGCATTTTCGGGGAAGACGTCGCGGAAGCGGGCACGCCGTTCAAAGTTCTGTCGGGTCTGGTGGAAGAATTCGGCGCTGGGCGCGTCGTGGACACGCCGATTTCGGAAGCCGGCTTCACCGGCGTGGCAGTGGGCGCGGCGATGACGGGCATGCGCCCGGTCGTCGACATCATGTTCGGCGACTTCCTTACCCTGACGATGGACCAGATGGTCAACCAGGCAGCGAAAGTGCATTACATGTCGGGCGGGCATTGGAAGGTTCCGATGGTGATGCGTACCACACTGGGGGCCACGCGGCGGTCGGCGGCGCAGCATTCCCAGTCACTGCATGCGTGGTTCAGCCATGTGCCGGGACTGAAAGTAGTTCTGCCCTCGACGCCTTACGATGCGAAGGGCTTACTCAAGACTGCGATCCGCGACGAGAACCCGGTGATTTTCTTCGAAGACAAAATGATGTACAAGCTGAAAGGCCCCGTGCCCGCCGAGGATTACACGATTCCACTGGGCGTGGCAGACGTGAAGCGCAAGGGGGAAGACATCACGATTGTCGCCACCAGCAGCATGGTGCAGGTGGCGTTGAGTGCGGCGAATCTTCTGGAGAGCGACGGCATCCGCGCCGAGGTGATCGATCCACGCACTACCTGGCCCCTCGATGAGAAGACTATGATTGAGTCGGCGAAGAAGACTTCGCGCGTGATCGTGTTGGATGAAGGCTATGGCCGCTACGGAGTGACCGCGGAAATTGCGGCGGTGATCGCGGAGGGTGCGTTCTACGATCTCGATGCTCCGGTGAAGCGAATGGGAGCGATGCACGTCCCGATCCCGTTTTCTCCGCCACTCGAAGACGTCACCGTACCGACGGAAGAAACCGTATCAGAAGCGGCCCGGCAGATGTGCGGAAAGGGCTGACAATTTCAATCGTAGAGACGTAGCTTGCTACGTCTCGGCTGGATGCCAGCAAGACGTTGCAAGCAACGTCTCTCAAATGTGCGGCTCGCGGCCGCACGGGCAGGAGGTTTTTATGGGATTGAAAACTCATGGCACCATGGCGGTGGATTGGGAGAACCGGATTGACTTCGACCGGTTGCGCCGCGAGCGTTTGCGGAAGGCGAAGGACCTGCTCGCCAAGTCGTCGATGGGCGCTCTGCTTTGTTTCGACATGAACAATGTGCGCTACCTGACTTCCACGCATATCGGGACGTGGGCGCAGGACAAGGCCAACCGCTTCACGCTGCTGCCGCAGAACGACGAGCCTATCCTCTGGGACTTTGGATCCGCCGCCAAGCATCATCAACTGAATTGCCCCTGGCTCGATGGGCGCTCGCGTGCGGGGATATCCATGCTCCGCGGCGCCATGACGCCGGAGATGGGACGCGCCGAGGACGTTGCGAAAAAGATTCGCATTGAGCTCGAAATGCGTGGCTTGCACAAAGAACCGCTGGGCATCGACATCATCGAACTGCCGGTTCTGTTCGCATTGCAACGCGAGGGCATCAAAGTGGTCGACGGCCAGCAACTCATGTCCGAAGCGCGGGTGATCAAAACGCAGGATGAGATCTCCCTGCTGAACACTTCCGCGATGATGGTCGACGCCGCCTATGATGAGCTTTACCGCGCCATGAAACCCGGGCTGCGCGAGAACGAGGCTGTCGGGTTAGTCAGCAAAGTGCTGTACGATCTGGGTTCGGAATACGTGGAAGCGGTGAATGCGATTTCCGGTGAGCGCTGCAATCCGCACCCTCATGTATTTTCCGACCGAGTGCTGCGACCCGGCGACCCCGTGTACTACGACATTCTGCATTCTTACATGGGATACCGCACCTGCTATTACCGCTGCTTCACGGTGGGATACGCTTCGCACGCCATGGTGGATGCCTACAAGCGCTGCCGCGACTATCTCGATGCAGCTATTGAGTTGGTGCGCCCGGGCCGTACTACCTCGGAGATTGCGGCGGTCTGGCCCAAGGCGGAAGAATTCGGCTTCCCCAACGAAGAAGCCTGCTTCGCGCTGCAATACGGCCACGGCATTGGGCTCGCCATCTGGGAGAAGCCAGTCATCAGCCGCTTGGTGTCTTTCGAGCATCCGGTAGAGATCAAGCCGGGCATGGTGTTTGCGCTGGAAACCTTCTGGCCCTCCACTGACGGCTGGAGCGCAGCGCGTATCGAAGAAGAAATCGTCGTGACGCCGACGGGACACGAAGTCATCACCCGATTCCCGGCGGAAGAACTTCTGGTGGCAGGCGCCCATTACTTCACGGTGAATGGACCGCTGTCCACTACACGAGAAAGCGAAGCTCCGCCCAGTGAGCACGTGCTCGAGATGATCGAGACCAGTGCCAAGACCGAGCGGGTAGGAGTTTCCAGCTGAAGGCCATAGCGCGCCCTTCCCCTGACTAAACCACTATGGCCTTCAGCGTTGTTATGCCCGCTCTCGAGATGGCGCAGGAAACCGGCAAGCTAATCGCTTGGCGGAAGAAAGAAGGGGACCGCGTCACCAAAGGGGAGCCACTCCTCGAAATAGAAACCGACAAAGCGGTGATGGAAGTAGAAGCCCCGGCCGACGGAATCCTTGCCGGAATCACGGCGTCTGAAGGAACCGATATTCCTGTCGGGCGAACGATTGCCTGGATCGTCGCTCCCGGCGAGAGTGTGCCCGCAGAAAGCGAGTCCGCCACTGCGCCAGCGGCACGAGCGAAGACTGAGCACGCGAAGTCTGCTGCGTTTGCGACCGCTGCGGCGCCCTCGGCCACGCCGAGCGCGAAGATCTCCCCGAAGGCCCGCCGTCTTGCCAAAGAGCTCGGCGTGGATATTGCGACCGTCCACGGTTCAGGGCAGGGTGGAGAGATACTCGCATCCGACGTGCAAGCAGCCGCTGTCCCTGCATCCGCCGTGCCTGCGGATGGGCAGAAGGGCGGCGGCATCGAGGTTCCCAGCTCTCTCGGACGGCTGATGGCCGAACGGATGACACAGAGCTGGACGACCGTCCCTCATTTCTTTGTGACTCGCGAGGTCGATGCGGGAGCGCTTAGTCAGCAAAGGGAGCGACTGCTTGGAGAAATCGAGCGTGCGCACGGCGTTCGCATCACCCATACGGACTTGCTGGTGATGCTGGTGGCGCGGGTGCTACTGAAGCATCCGCGGTTGAATGCAAGCTGGAGCGAGGCGGGCATTCGCCTACACGACCACGTGAATATGGCGGTGGCGATTGCGGTGAACGACGGCGTGGTAGCCGCGGTGATCCCCAACGCACACACCGCGAGCCTGGCGGAGATTGCGAAACAGCGGCGCGACGTTGCCGATAGGGCGCGAGCCGGAAGATTACGTCCCGCCGACATCGCCGACGCGACGTTTACCATCAGCAACCTTGGCATGTATCAGGTGGACGCGTTCAATGCAATCATCACGCCGCCGCAGGCCGCGATTCTCGCGGTAGGTGCGATCGCCGACCGCGTTGTCGCAATCGAGGGCAAACCTGCAGTGCGGCCGATGATGGCGCTGACGTTGTCTTCCGATCATCGCGTGCTAGACGGAGCCCGCGCCGCGATGTTTATGAATGACATAGCGGAAGCCCTTCGTCAGCCGCAGACGTGGGTAGCGTGAAGCGGGAGGGATATTGAGTTCATTGCATCACGGACATCCATGCCATTCCGTCTACGCCCCGCGTCAGAACAATCGGTTCTTCCATTTGCCAGGACCGCAGATTGAGCACTGCGATTTTCCCGGCCCCCATACATGTGACATACGCAAACTCGCCATCCGGTTGAATCAGGATTGCAATCGGGAAGTCCAGCAGGTCGAACGACCGGGCGATCTTCAGAGACTTCAAGTCAATCACGTGCAGGCGGTGCTGGTCCTTCGCGATGGTGGTCACCAGCAGCCAGCGTCCGTCCGGCGTGACTGCCGAAGCAAACGGCAGTTCCGGAATCTGTACCCAGTCGGAAACCTTGTTGGTCGCGGTGTCGATCACGGCGAGTCGGGGCGTCTCGCGATCCTGCGTGAAAACGCGGCTACCGTCCGGAGAAATCGAGATTCGCTGAATTGTCTTGGCCACCGGAATCACGGTGATCACTTTGCGCCGCTTCAGATCCAGAACGCTCACGCTTCCCGCACTTACATTCGCGGTATAGGCGCGCTGCCCGTCAGGAGAAAGAACGAACATGTGGGTTTGCGGCTGTTCAGTCGGAATCTGATCCACGACTTTAAGACTGCCCGGGTCGACCACATAGATCGCGTTGTCGAGTTCGGCTGTCACGTACAGCAAACCATTCGCTCCGAACAGGGCGCGGTGCGGCCGCACCGGTTTGCCAAGATTCATGCTTCCGGCGAGCCGTCGCGCTTGCAGGTCAACGATGTCAATACGATCGCCGTCGGTTCCAGGCTCTCCGATAGCAACATTGCTGTAGATCGGAACGTACGCCAGCCGGCCATCCTTGGAAACTGCGACCTCATGGCCATTGACGCCAACTACCGTCCTGCCAATCTCGTGTTTGCTGCGCGGATCAACCATCAGCAGCGCATGCTCCACCTGATTTACCACCAGGAGCACGCCGGGATTGTCCGCGGCGCCCCGGTGAGCAGGGACTTCACCACCGGTCACTCGACTTGTGACGGACAGAAGAATGAGTAACGGAGCTAGGATGCGCCCAACCATTCCGAGTATTGTATCGATCTTCGCGGTAGAGGCAAGACCGCCTCTGTTTTGGGAGGTTTTGGTCGGGGCGCGCGGATTTGAACCGCGGACCCCCTGCGCCCAAGTACTGGTCGCACGAAGAATCAATACTTTAGCTCAGGTTGGATGCGTTCATATTCGCTAGTAAGAATGAGGGTTCCAGTCCTGTCCGCCCTCCCCATACCAACGCAAACAACCTGGCACTGGGCACAAAATTGGGCACAGAGTGACTGAGGGCATGTTCAATTTTGGAGTTCCTGCCCGCTCAGCGCTGTGGAAAGGTCTCCTTAAGGTTCACAGACTGTCCTGTTGTCCGACCCACCCCCTCCGCGGAGCGTGCGGCGCCTTTTGCGCACATCTCTGAGGGAAAAAATTCGATGCCGAAAAGCTGCTCGCCTGTCCATTCGAGCTTGCACGTAATTTCCGCGACGGAGATGCCGTTGAAGGATCACAGTCTAGGAAGACTCTGAGGATCAAACCACGAACCCTTAGCTGGTTTTCCGTTTTCTGCTTCGCGCAGGCTTTATCCCCAAGGTAATTCTGCCATTGGCGGATAAGCTCGGGCGAAGCTCATCCCAAGACTTATCCCGTGTATACGCTGCATTCCCTCAGCCGTGAACAGCGAACTGTATTTCGAGATCCGACAAAGCCAAGCCAATACGTCGCTGCAGCGGGCTGCGCGACGAGTGTTTGAACGTGGAGTGGTTCACGTCGCTGGACGAGGCGCGGCAGAAGCTGACGAAGTTCCGCGAACATTACAATCATCAGCGACCGCACAGCGCCCTGGCGGATCGGACACCTGCAGCTTTCGCGGCGCTGCACCGGCCCGAGCAGAATGTTTCTACGTTGATGGGGCGCGCACTCCAGAGTCTCTTGATCGAGCCTCTGGAGTGCACGAAAACCGCGTCAATCGAGGAGAAAAGGACCTACACTGTCCAAAACCTCTAATCTCGTTTGTGACAGAAAATGGGAGCGGTTCACTCGTCCAAAATCATACTGAGCTTTGTGCGGAAACGGGGGAGCAGGTCACTCCAAAGTTGTCGAGGCCAGATTCGGCATCCCGTTCTTTGCCGGTGAACTTGTAAGTCACCTGCGGCATACGGAATCGCATCATACCGCGATTCGCCTTCATCATAGGCATGGCTAAACCGTCAGTCTTCGTCGTAGCACGGACCCGGCTTCTGGTCTTTCAGCCGCGTCGGGCAGAACTTATACACATAGAACACCTCATCGTTCGTCGGATCGACGATAAGGTATTTGACCCACACCGCATCTTTGAACGTATTGTCATTCTGGAGCATTTCTTGGAATGGGGGATAGTCGGTGCCCACCCACCACCACCCCTGTTGTAAAGCCCACCTCCCAACCTCCGAAAAATGCCACCTGTGCTCCTCGCACTTGATCTCGACATCCAGCATGTCGTGGTTGGCAGCAGCAGCAGCTTGAGGGATCGAAAAGCCCGAGGCAAACGACCCGGTTAAGATCGTTTGGCTTCCACCCTTGACGGTTAGCTGGAAGCGCTCGCATGTGACGGGCTGCTTGCCAATCGCAAATCGCACCTCGACATGGTTAGGGGGAGGGTCGGGAGGCCGCTTCTCGGTGGAGGATGGACGCTGCTGTGACACGGCTGGAAGCGTCCCCACCACGACCGCGAGTACGAGAGCAATCTTGAACCCGGTTGTGCTCATTGCTGGTTGTCCTTCAGTCCTGAAACGATATTTTTGATTCCTTAAAGATTACGGACCCATCCGATTAGGATCACTACGTGGCTCTGCTTCTTGTGACGATTTTTCTTTCCTAGGTCTCGGGAATACGCTTAACGGAACATGCGCCTGCACGCCATTACTATTGTAGACGTAGACCGTGCTGGTGCCCGCGCTGGCTTCTACATGCGTGATGTTGTCGTGCCCTGCTGCGCCGTGTATGTCTTGCGGAGATGGCGTCGGATCGAAGTGGGTTCCTCCGATGGTCGTGGTTCCGGCAGAGTCTTGCGTTCCGACCGGATGCGTGTGCTCTTCCATCGTCGTGGTTGAGTTGATGGTCTGGTTTGTGTGAGCCGTAGCATCCCCCTGCTGATATGCGGGACCTGCCGCGGCGTTGTGGATGCCGCTGGCGTCTGCGGTGAAGCCCTCTTCGTGGAAACCGCCTTGATGATCCCCACCAGCCGGAGCAAGCGTCCGGTCCACTGAAGACTGTATGGCGTTGCCCTCTGCTCGTGAGAAGCTAGCCACCGGGAATCCACTACCTGCCACGTCGATAAGCGAGTGATCAGAGCTGTAACTAACTGCGCTTGCCTTTTGAATTACAACGCCTCCATGGCCACGCCTCCGCCCACGGCCTGATCCTGTGAAAAACTCACCGGCATCACTACCGAGGACAAACGGCTTCAATGCATTTTTCAGGATTCGCCCTTCTAGACGGCAGTTTTCGGCGCAGACGTTTTTTTTTTCAAATTCAAGCGGGCGAGTCGTTAGAATCCTGCGACTACCGGGCCCGTCACTACTGATCTGGCGACGCGCAGAACCCGAAGGGGAAGGACGTGGCTTCTTCTTCTGCTTGCTTCTCTTCCGGGGAGTCCTTGCTCTTCCTGTCCCCTTCAGAGATTCCCTTCTTTTCAGAGTCTTTCAGAGATACATAGCTGTCACTAAGTTCTTTTGTTTTCAAACTTGTGGGAGAATCCAGAATCCCACTTTTTGACCTGCGGGGAGCAAAGTTTGACTTCGTGGTTCCCAAATTTTGGGATTCTGATCCGCCGATTTCAGACCAGGGAATGTTGGCAGCCGGGGCGGGCGGTGAAGGTTTGGGCGTGTTTTTCAGGGCGCGTGCGCTAAGGCCGGGCTGCGGCGTGAAGCGATAAACACCGATGTACCTTTTTCCTGTGTTAGCGTCTCTCACGGGGGGTTGGAGTAAAGCGCCTGTTTCGGGATTCACCAACTCGTAAGCAAGTAACCCGCGCTCGCCTTTCGTGATTACCGCGAGATTCTTTTCCCCGAGTTCCTGTCCCGCGGTGCGCACGGTGTTCTTGGAGAGCCCCACTAGACCGCCGATGGCGTAGGCAGGAATTTCAATGCGCGTGGCTGAATATCGCTGCGCGAGATCGAATAAAGCGCAGTAGAGTTTGACGGCGGATCCGCTTAACTCCGCGAGAGGTGCACGTCGCGGAATAGTGAAGAAGCCGCACTCATTCTTTAGCACGTTGGCCACGGGTTCGGAAAATGCTCCTAGGCAGCAGGGCGCATCTGAGCGCGGCCCGCCAAGCAACGGATTTGCACTCACCGGGCTGCGCCGTCCTTTTCGCGCCTAGACGCGGGCGCCTCTGGATTGCACTGAGCGAGGAAGGCTTCGAGGTCACCCTCTGCAACCATCACCCTGCTGCCAACCTTGGTTTTGCGGAGCCGTCCTTGGCTCATCCAGGAGTAAATGGTCCATCGGGAAACACCACCCAGTCTTTGGGCGGCCTCCTCTACGCTCAATAGCACTCGTGTCATGGGAAATCCTCCTCCAAATCAGACGCAAAGTCTGCCATTGCAGACAAAAGAAAACCAGTGTATTGTAATGCACGTATAGAGGTTATTGTGCGTCAGTTACGAACATCCGAGGTGCCTAGCGCGGCAGAGGTTGCCAAATTGTGCGTTGCGCAATCTGGCCTCAGTCCAAGCCGCATGTCAAAGTGGGCCGATCAAAACGTCATCCGGCTATTGAACCTAGAGTCGAACAGCGTTACGAAGCGTGTTGCAGAAGTCGTTGAAATGTGCCGACGGGTAGGCGATCTTACAGAACGCATAAGACTCTCTTCCGCGTCCACCGTAAAAGCCTTATTTATCGAACGGAACGAGGTCCTGACAGATTTGAATGCACGCCTAGCCAAGTTCAAATGGCATCCCGTGGTCCGCGCATACATGGGCGCTGACACTCACTTCAGCGTCAGCTACGAATTTACCGCGGCCAGCGATGGCGCGGCATTTGAGAACCGTGCGATTCAGTGGGTCATGGATCACATTGACGCAGTGCATAGGATTCGACGTTGCCGCCGTCTTCAATGTCAAAAATGGTTTTTCGCTGTGACGGATCACCAGAAGTATTGCGGGGACAGTTGCCGCAAGCGGGATGCCGCACAGGGGGAATCCTTCAAAAAGAAGCGACGCCTCTATATGCGTCGGTACCGGAAGGATGAAAAAGTGCGCGAATCACGAGCACACAAACCAGATAGGGGGAGATGAATGTCCATTTTCAAGCGTGGTCGAATCTACTGGTACAAGTTCACCTTTAACGGTGAGGCGATACGGGAGTCCACCCGGCAGACGAACCAACACACGGCGCGAGATATGGAGTCTGCGCATCGTACATCGCTCGCAAAGGGCGAAGTCGGGATTCGCGACAAAAAACGAGTGACGACGCTTGCCGAGTTCTGCGACAACCGTTTCGAGCCGTGGGCCAAGGCGACGTTCGGGAAATCGTCACCCAAGACTTGGCTCGATTTCTACCGAGTCGGTCTGCGTGCGATCCGAAACTACAGACCCCTGGCAGGTCTTCGGCTGGACGAAATAACGAGCGAACGAGCTGCGGAGTTTGCGGCGTATCGCCAATCCCAAGGTTTGCAGGTGAGTACCGTCAACAGTTCCCTTCGCGTCTTACGCCGGATGCTGCGACTGGCTGCCGAGTGGGGCGAGTTGCACTCAGCGCCGACAATAAAACGGCTACCTGGCGAACGTCATCGGGAACATGTTGTCAGTTACGACGAAGAGGCCCGTTATCTTGCCGCCGGATCCGAGTTGCTAGCTTCGATAGCGACAGTCTTGATTGATACAGGGATGCGCCCTGAAGAATGCTACCGCCTCCGCTGGGAGTCGATTACTTGGGTAAACGGGCGGAACGGGACGCTGCTTGTCACGCACGGAAAGACTGCTGCAGCCCGCCGTATGCTCCCGATGACCCCACGAGTCAGAGCCATTCTAGAAGGCCGCTGGGAGCGTGCGGGGAGGCCTCTAGAGGGGTGGACATGGCCTGCACCGACCTTGAGTGGGCACGTCGAGCCGTCCAGCCTCAAGAAACAGCACAGGAAGGCTCTGCGACTTGCTGGTGTACGTCCGTTTGTGTTGTACAGCCTCCGCCACACATTCCTGACGCGGCTTGGTGAGTCGGCGTGTGACGCTTGGACGTTGGCACGCATAGCGGGGCATAGTTCAATCGCGATCTCCGGCCGTTACGTTCACCCCTCGGAGGATGCAGTCTTGTCGGCCATGTCCAGGCTGGGTGGGCACAAAACTGGGCACAGAGTTGAACTGGAGGGACGGTGACACAGCGTCGAACATCCCGCTATCTGCGTGAGGTAGCAGAGGGTTTAGTTGGTCGGGGCGCGCGGATTTGAACCGCGGACCCCCTGCGCCCAAGGCAGGTGCGCTACCAGGCTGCGCTACGCCCCGACTCTGTTACATAGGTTACTGCTGCCACGATTATAAATGAGAGAAGAGCGCTATAATTTTTATCCGGATATGCAGAACCCGCGTTATGCGCTGGTGGCGTACGTGAAGAGTCCGGTGGGAGAGTTCGTGGAGAATCTCCGGCGGGAGCTGCATCCCGATTTGCCCCATCTGGCAGCGCATCTCACCATCCTGCCGCCTCGTCTGCTGCGTGGGACCGAGACTGCGGCGCTGCAAATGCTGGAGAGAATCTGTGGCCAGTCGGAGCCCTTTGAGATAGCGCTCGGCGACGTGGAAACTTTTGTTCCCATCACCCCAACCGTTTACATCAAGGTTACCCAGGCGGCAGAGCGCATGTGCGAACTGCACGATCGGTTGAACGACCAAAGCCTGGCCTGCTCGGAAGAGTGGCCCTATATGCCGCATCTCACGATCGTGAAGATGGCGGTCGAGCAGCTTGCTCAGAGCGCCCTCACAATCGCACGCCAACGCTGGGGCAAGTTCGGCGGCAGCCGGCGCATCCTGGTGGATCGGCTCACCTTCGTCCGTGAAGACGTGCAGAACTGCTGGGTTGATTTGGCTCCCGTGCCGCTGGGCAGGCACCTGGTTTCGAGGTAACTTCCCGCATTACCTTGTATCTATTACGTTACCCCGGGCGAAACCGCGATGGCCCCAGGTACAGTTCCCTCCCGTGCGTTGCGAAGCTGCATCCACCCCTGTAGAAAAAAGAGTGAGAACGTCCGCCAAGAGCGGCGTCCAGTGCGGGTTTCGGCGAAGTCTCCGGGGAGGCAACGGTATGCAGATCGGGGTGTACGGTTCCGGCTACCTGGGAACGGTAATTTCGGCCTGCCTGGCCGATTTTGGCACTCCGGTATCCTGCTGCCATCCCGACCGGACTCGCATGGTGGAGATGGCCCAGGGCAATATCCCCTTCTACGAGAAAAACCTGAAAGAGATCATCCGGCGAAACGTGCGGGCGGGACGGCTGGCGTACTCGACCGACATCGAATCGTTTGCGCGCAAGACGCAGCTCATCTTCCTCGCCGAAGATAGTGCCGACAATCTCGCCGACGTGGTGAAGCGGATCGCCCGCCTCGCGGCGAAGCCTCCCATTCTGACGATCGTGACCCCTGTGGCCGTAGGCACGGCTTCGGCGCTCGAAAAGAGCCTGAAGGAAGCGGGCGCGCACGCCACCATCGTGTCTCAGCCCATGTTTTTTACGGATGGTTGCGCGGTTGAGGATTTCAACTGGCCCGACCGGCTGATTCTGGGATCGACATCCAGCGAGGCCGTCCGGTTGCTCAAGCAGATCTTCCACCCGCTGGTGATGCGCGGCGTTCCGGTCATCGTCACCAACCAGGAGACGGCAGAGTTGGTGCGGGAAGCAGCGACCGCCTTCGTGGCCACCAAGATTTCCTTCATCAACGAAGTGGCGGCGTTGTGTGAGCGGGTGGGCGCGGATGCCGTGAACCTGGCGCTGGCTCTGGGTCTGGACAAGAAAATCGCGCCCCGCTGCCTGCAACCCGGCGCGGGTATGGGCGGAGTGTTTGCCGAGTCCGACATGGATTCCCTGGCTATTCTGGCGCAGTCCAATGGAGTCTCGCTGAAGGTGTTGAGTGCGGCCCGGGAGGTCAATCACACCCTGGCAGAGCGGCTGGTGGAAAAGATCGCGCTGACACTGAATTCGGTGGAGAACAAAGATGTTGGCATTCTCGGCCTGGCCTTCAAGCCGAATACGAATTCCGTGGCGGGATCGTCCTCGCTGCGGCTGGCAGAGACGCTTGTCGCCAAGGGCGCTCGCGTGCGGGCCTACGATCCGGTAGCGATTCCGGAAGCCAAAATCAAGCTGAATGGATCCGTGCGCTACTGCGACTCCGCCTATTCTGCGGCGGAGGGTGTGGATGCCCTCGTAGTTGGCACGGGCTGGCCGGAGTTCCGTGCGCTCGATTTCGAGCGCATCAAGCATCTGCTCAAGAAACCCATCATCGTCGACACCAAGAACCTTCTGGATTCCACCCGGCTCCGGGCCCTCGGATTCGAGTACGTGGGCGTAGGCCGCGGATAGCATTTCATCCAGAAGCAGCCTACCTGTCTCATAAATCATTGTGCGACAAGGACGACTTCACCGCCTTGCGGCACAACTCGTGAATGCAGGCCGTTGCCGCCGTGGAAGAGCGGCGCTTCAGCGCCGCGTACAGCGTGCAAAGGTCTATGGGCTTTTAGCCCCTGAGCCGCAAAGCGGCGGCATTCATTAGCCCCGGACGTAAGTCCGGGGTCGCAACGGGAGGGAGGGCCAGTCCCGTCAGGGACGGCACCAGTTCTCACACACACTCTTTAAGCCCTTGAGGGTCTGTAACTCTTCAGAACTGAATGACGTCAACCTCGGCGCTGTACGTAGGCGAAGCTCCCCATTGCTGTCCAGTCTGGTTATAGGTCAGAAACTGCAGCGGACTGCTGGGCGTAATGTAAGCCGCGGAAACGCAACTCCCGGGCGCTCCCGACGGCCCGCCCGTAATCGCAGCGGCGCAGGGCACAGAAGTCTGGTTGCTCCAGTAAACCCGCAGACCCTCGCTGATGAGGCCGTTGTCTGGGCGTTCCGCGATGTTCGTTGCCAAAAGAATGTTCGCTCCAACCCCGCCCGTACTGAAGACAGTCTTGAGCTTGGGGTAGGTTGCATTGGTCCAGTTGAGGAGGTTGCACTCGTAGTCGCTCAGCGGGCCGGGTCCGGGCGCAGGACTTCCGAACTGGACCGCCAGGAGAGCATAGCCGCAGCCGGCTGTCAGCGTGGTAAACACGCCGTTGCCACCACCGTAAGCGGTGGAGATCTGCGATCCCATGCCGGAGATTACGCCCGACCAGCCAGCAGACAATTGCCACCGGCAATTGCCGGCCGCCACGACCGAGAAGAGCCGAGGATAGCCGGGGAACGAAAATTCGTGCCCGCTGTTGGCGCCGGTGACGGCGTAGTGCAGCGGTTCCTTGATTCCGCCTTGCGCCTGGGTTCCGCCGGTCCAGAATCCGAACCCAAAGGCAAAAAGATTGTAGAAGCCAGAATAGGAGCCGTTCGTTTCGAGCGTTGCCGTCGTGTTGGCCTGGTTGCGGATCAGATCACAGCCGTTAGGTACTCCGTTTACCGTCGGGTAGGAGAAGCTGCGGAAGAGACCGTTCTCGTCCGTCCAGCGCAGGATGGCCGTGGGTACGCTGGTTGGCACGTCGCCGGCCGTGACGCAGATCAGGTAACTGGCGTTGACCGCCGGCGCGGTGATGATGGGAGTAGCCGGCAGGAGCGAGGTCTCGTTCAGGAAATCCTTGCGGATTTCGCTGATGGAGGCGTTGGCCGGGGACAATGTCCACAACAGCGCGATGACTACGAACGCTTTCTTGACCATAACAGGGTTTGCCCGCTTCTAGAATAAGTGGAAGTGGCGCTGAGGTCACGGTCGTCCATCACACGAAAAAGATATAGCGGTGCAAAATTCCGTTTCAGAACGCGGCCCTTCCGGCTGCCGAGCGGCGAGGCAGAGACAGCGCGGAAGATCGGTTGCTATAATCGGAGCGGCGGTGGGAATAGCTCAACTGGCAGAGCACCGGACTGTGGCTCCGACGGTTGCGGGTTCGATTCCCGTTTCCCACCCCAAGAACCTCCAACGCTTGTGACCGGTTCCGGCGCGCCCTCCCTAACTCTGATTCGCAAAAGAGATATCCGTTTTCCAGGCCCGGGGTAGAATGCAGCGGACAAATGCGACGCATCTTCCAATCTTTTTGCGCCTCTTCTAAACAACTCGGGCCGCTCGAGCAGCGTCTGCTTGACGCGCTGTGGACAAGGGGCAGCGCCACGGTCCGCGAGTTGATCGAAAACGGTTATCAGGACCTGGCCTATACCACGGTGATGACCACGCTGGACCGCCTCTTCAAGAAGGACCTTCTAGTGCGCGAAGCCGAAGGCAAGGCGTTTCGCTATGCACCCCGGTGCACGCGCGAGGAGATGCAGCGGGAGGCGGCTGGTCAGGCTCTCCGCCAGTTGCTGGATGCAAGCCCCGCTTCGTCCCTGCCGCTTTCCTTCCTGGTGGAAATTCTGGGGGAGCGGGATACCCAACTTCTCGACAAGTTGAGGGAACTGGTGGAAACAAAGCGGCGTGAACTGGCGAAAAGGGGGACCAGGTGATGTTCGCCGCCCGCGGAATCGCCATATGTTTGTCGGTGTTTGCCTTGCTGTACTTTGCTCTCTCGTTGGCGGTCCACTGGCAGTGGCGAAGGATTTGGGTCTATAGCCGGAGATTTCCCGCGCGGCGTTGCGCGAACCTGCTTTTCACTTGGCGAATGTTCCCGCTGGGCGCGGCTGCGGCAATCACACTGGCTTTTGCGGCGCCGTCGTTTCTGTTGCTCGAACCCCGCTCCATTGACGAGCCTATGGGCGTGATTCCGCTGGGGTTTGGCCTCTGCGGTGTGACGATAGTGCTGGTTGGGTTGGGGAACGCCGCGCGCGCGATGGTGAGAGCTTCGAGGACGATCGCCCGCTGGCAGAACGGCGCACGCGTGGAATGTTCTGGCTCTATTCCCGTGTGGCGGATTCCCCGCGCGCTGCCCACGCTGGTGGCTGCCGGAATCGTTCGCCCAAAGGTGTTGCTGTCCCATCGAGCGGAACTCGTTCTGACCCCGGACGAACTGAAGACGGCTGTGCGGCACGAACTGGCGCACGTGCGCCGCCTGGACAATCTGAAAAAGCTGTTCCTGTGCCTTGCGGTGTTTCCCGGGATGGCGGAACTCGAAGCCTCGTGGCGCGAAGCTTCGGAGATGGCCGCCGATGACGGCGCCGTTTCCAGCGCCTCCGAGGCTCTCGATCTGGCTGCGGTGCTCATCAAACTGTCGCGATCGGGTCCGCTCGAAGCGCCGGCAGAGCTTACAACGGCTTTAGCGCAGAGCCCGGCAGCGTCGGTGACTGCTCGGGTGGAGCGGCTGATTGCGTGGGCGGAGCGGCGGCCGAGTCCCGCCCAGGGATATTCCCTGGGATATGTACTGTTGGGTGCGGCGTCGGTGGCTACCATCGCCTTGATGTACAGCGACCTGCTGGTCCGGGTGCACGCGGCTACCGAATGGATGGTGCGGTAGAGCTTTGGTGAAAGTACAACGCGCTCGGGGCAGTAAAGTCTGGTTCTGCGCTACATCCACCGGCCGCCGCCCACCGCAACCACCTGACCCGTCACATAGCTGGAATCCTGACTCGCAAGAAAGAGAATCACTTTGCTGACCTCCTGGACCGTCCCGATTCTTCCTAGCGGGATTTCGCCAACAAATCTTTCCCGATTGGCCGCACGGTGTAATGCAAGCCTTTCGACCAATTCTTCCGTTTCCACCAGTCCGAGAGCGACGCAATTCACACGAATGTGCGGAGCCAATTCTCTTGCAAGCGCCTTGGTCAACCCAATCAGACCCGCTTTCGCAGCAATGTAATTGCAAGCGCCTGCACGACCCCTGATTGCCGACTCCGCTGAGATGTTGACGATCGTACCGGATTTTTGCCGCAACATGAGAGCGGCGGCCATTCTTGAGCAGAGGAATGCACCCTTGAGATTTGTGTCCACAACCTCGTCCCACATTGCCTCGGTCATGTCGAGCACGCTTCCGTCCCGATTAACACCGGCGTTATTCACCAGCACGTCGAGACGTCCGTACTTCGATTCGATGGCTTCAAATAGCCGCGCCACGTCTGCTGCTTTCGAGATGTCGGCTTGGATTGCGGAGTGTTTGCCGCCAGACGAACTCATCTTTGAGATCATTTCCGCTGCCCTGGCCTCCGAGTGAAGGTAGTTGAGAATGACTTGTGCCTGTTCACCGGCCATGAGTGTGGCAGTGGCCTGGCCCACTCCGCGCGTTCCCCCGGTTACTAGCACGACCTTGCCCTTCAGCTTGTCCATTTTTGAACCTCTCCTCCGAAAAAGCGTTCGCCGATACAGCCTGCCGCGGAGGTAGATATCACCATGCTGTTCCATGGCGGAAACTCAGCATACTCTGTTGCCCCCACACTGGCTGGAGGTCCGAAAGCCAATTGTTGGGGCCCAGGAGCCGCGATGAAAACCTGCTCTACGGCTGGGACTCGGCTAGAAAGTAACCCGCACGCCCAACTGGGCGGCGAAGGGAATCCCTACCGTGGTACCTGGGCCGAAGAAGTCTCCCAGGCCGCCGGCGGGGATCTCCAGTTGCTTGAGGCTGGTGATGGGCCGGAGTTGGCCCGGTGAACAGAATGGAAAATCCAGGCAAATGGTGGTGGCGTTGCCCGACGCGATGTCGCTGGGCAGAAGTGGAAGAGCGCTGATACTGGCCACGTAGTTTGCGCCGGGATTGTTACGATTGAAGAGGTTGAAGAACTCGGCAAATGGCGTGATCTGCCAGCGGTCACCGAATTTGATGGATCGGCTGACACGCAGGTCCGCCTGGATGTAGGGAGTGCCACGAAATGCGTCGAGGGTCGTCGGTACTCCGTTCACCGAGATTCGACCATTGTTGGTGGCGTTGGTAATGGTAAACGGCCGGGCGGCCTCTGCCTGGACGAGCGTGGTCAACTCGAACCCTCCACGGAGGCGCAACGTTCCTGCTAAAACGAACCGGTGACGAACGTCTTCCCCGGAAGGCCCGTAGTCTCCCGGGCCGAAAGCATGGTTAGGATCGCAGACCGCGTTCACGTAGTCGAACAGTTCGCCGAGTACGCATCCCCAGGTTTGTGCCTTGGAGAGTGTGTAATTCGCGATGAGGTTGAACCGGCGCGACACGTTTCCCTGCAGATGAAGCATGAGGGCGTTATAGCTGGAGCGGTTGTCGGACTTGTAAAGATTGAACTCCGGAAAAGCGTAGGCGCGATAAGCGTGGTTGCCCTCTTCGTGGGTGTAGTCGACACTCACGGTCCAGTGCTCATTGAAGGCATGCTGCACGCCGCCAGTGGCATGGATCGCATAGGGCGTCTTGTAGTTTGGATCGATGTAGGACGGAGGGCTGTTATCGATCCCTCCGTTAACCGCTTGAAACGCGGTGGCCCATCCGTTCTGCGCCAGATCGTTGTAGAAAAGTCCGAAGCCGGCGCGGATTACGGTCTTGCCGCCTTCACCGGGCGCATAGGCGATCCCAAGACGCGGGCCGAACTGCTTGCGGTAATCATGGGGAACCGCGGCGGGCACTCCGTGTAGCGGCAGCAGGAGAAAAGTTGGATTCTCAGCCTGGCTGCGTCCCGAGGCGATGAATAGGCCAAAGGTCGTTTGATAGCGCAGGCCGTAATTGACCGTCATGTGGCGCGAGACCCGCCAGGAATCTTCGGCATAGAGCGCCAGGCGTTGCACACTTTGCGAGAAACTGCCGTCGCCGGCGGGTGTGCTCACGGCCCCAGCCGACAGGTCGCCGAGAAACACAGATGCGGGCTGGCCCACGTAATAAGTGGGATCCCGGGGAAATGTGTACAGCGTCTCGGCGTTTGCCGACAGCGCCCCGCTGAGCACCGGTTCATGAATGAAATTCACTCCGAACCTGAAGGAGTGATCGCCGATGGCGTGCCCCACGTCATAGCGCAACTGGTATTTTTGCTGGTTGCGGAGCTCCGGAAATGCGGTGATCGGTGTGGCGAACTGATTGTCACCGAAAGTTTCGAAGCCGGAGACCGTCAGCGATGTTGCGCTGAACGGAAACGCCAGAGCGAATCCGAGAGTTGACTTGCGTGTCTGAGTGAGGTGCAGCTCGCTGGCGTCGAAGACGAACGTACCCAGCCACGTTGGACTGAATCCGTAGGTGTTGCTGATAACTGTGTTCCAGTAGTTGTTGTGCGTGGTCAGTCCGGTGGAGGGCAGCGTGGCCTGCTGCACGAGCGCGTTGTGAGTGAGGTAGCTGTCTTGCGAAGTTCGCAAGAACCATTGCGACTTCGCAGACTGCATCCAGTCGAAGCGCAGCGATCCAATGTAGTCGCGAAAGGGAATCGGGACGTTCTGCGGAACCGCTATGGAGCTGACGCCGGGAATCAGGCCATCCGTGGCAAGCTGCGCCAGCGCGTCGAACTGCTGCGTGCTGGCGGGGCTGTAGGCAATGCTGGCGTTTTCGTGAACATACTCAAAGGAAGAGAACACCCATATCTTGTTTTTGGCGACGGGTCCGCCCAGGGTAGCCACGTAATTCTGGCGCGAGAACGGCTGCTTGGGATTGGGCGAAGGATTCTCAATCGGGAAGCGCGCGTTCAGGTCAGCCGCGCGCTCGTAGAAGGCCCCGCTGCCGTGCCAATCATTCGTGCCGCGCTTGGTGGTGATGACGACTGATCCAGCGGTGGTGCCGCCGGTGTCGGCGTCTTCATTGGCCGTGCGCACGGCGAATTCCTGAATGGCGTCAGGAGAAAAATTCTGCAGAAAGCCGCCAATCCAGTCGTCGGAGTTGTCGCCGCCATCGACCGATAGATCATTGTTCAAGCCCGAGCTTCCGCCCGTGGAAACGGCCGTAATGCGCGCCTTGGTCGGGTCAGATGGCTCGACTGGTTCGGTGCCGGGCGCGAGATAGGCGATGTTGGCAAAACTGCGGGCGGCGAGCGGCAGAGTTTCGAGGTCCTGGGTGGTGATCACCCCCTGGTGCACGACGCTGGCCAGATCGATGGGCTGCGTCGTGATGGAAGACGCTTGTCCCTGAACCTTGACCGTGGTTGACGTGGCCACCGGCTTCAGCGTCACCAGGACATCGCGAACGGAACTCACGGCAATCGAGACGTCCGCCTGGGCCGGAGCGAAGCCTGAGGCGCTGACGTTGATGCGGTAATTGCCTGGAACGAGGTCATCGAGCCGGAACTCGCCACGATCTTCAGTGGAGGCCTCGCGCTTCAGGGAGGAGCTGGCAGCCCGGACAACGACCTTGGCGGACGCGATCCGCGCGCCCGTGGCATCCTGGACCGCGCCCCGGAGTGACCCGCGGGAATTCTGGCCCTGTACTGTCGCGACGTGCAGGATTGTCAAAACTGCCACTGCAAATATTCTTTTCGGCAAGAATCTCATCAACTGCTGCGCTTTCGCGAGGCGGAACTGGGATCGGGAACCCTTGGAGATTAGCTTGCACGGAAAATTACTACCAGAGATCGTTGGCCAGCGAGCCATCCACAGCAACTGATGGGATGCAGCCCGCGATTGGGGATAGTCAGTCCGACCAACGCTGAGGAGCGCGATCCCAGCGATGCTTCTTCAATTCCGCAAGCAACGGGGCATCGAGGGCACCGGCGTCGCTGGCGGCGATGTTTTGCCGCACATGCTCCAGTGTGCGCATGCCCACGATCGTGGTGCTGACCGCAGGGTGGGACAAAATGAAGCGCAGCGCCATCTCTGGCAGGGACTTTCCGACGGGCAGGGTTTCCTTAAGCTTCTCGACCCGCTTAATGGTGTTGGCGAGATTCTCCGGGCCGAAATAACCCGAACGCCAGTCGTCTTTCGGGAAGCGCGTTTCGAGGGTTATCTTGCCGCTGAGACTGCCTTCGTCGAGAGGAACGCGGGCAATCACGCCGACGTTGAGTTCCTGGCATACGGGAAATAGTTGGTCCTCGGGTGCCTGGTCGAAAATGTTGTAGATCACCTGCACCACGTCGACGAGGCCTGTATGCAAGGCCTTGATCCCGTTCTCTGGCTCCCAGCGATTGAGGCTGAGGCCAAAGTGGCGAATCCAGCCGCCGTCTTTCAGTTTCTCCACGGTGGAATGGAATTCCGGTTCGTCGGTCCAACTATCGTCCCAGACGTGGAATTGCAGCAGGTCGATCGAGTCCACACGCAGTTTCTTGCGTATCAGGTCGGCGTGCTTGAGCACATGGTCGGCGGAGAAAACGTCACGGTATGAGTATTGTGCGCGGGCTGGCCATTTTCCGTTGGCCGGCGGGATTTTCGACGCCGCATACAGTCGCTTGCCGGGGTTTCGCGCCATGATTTCGCCCAGCAGACCGTCGCTTTTCCCGTCACCGTAGGCCCAGGCGGTGTCGAAGAAATTGCAACCCGAATCAACCGCGAGCTGCATTGACGCCAGCGACTGTGGATCGTCGGAACCGCTCCAGCCACTCATGCCCCAGAGTCCGTGGGCCACGTCACTCACGTTGAAACCAGTCCGGCCTAACTTGCGATATTTCATGAACTTGGTCCTTGCGACGAGTCTGTATTGCGCGTGGACTATCCTAGCAGTTCTGGCTGATGCGCTCCGATACGGGAATTTCCCGCCCTGCAGGTTTTTCGATAGGTGCCATTGAAATTTTGGGTCATCCGACCCGCCATTCCAGTGTTTCAATGGAGCTGGATCATAAACGATTGAGGAGGTACTGCCATGAATCCCGAGTATCCTGCGAATGACATTCTGGGCGAGAAAAAGGAAGAAATCGTCGCTCCGTCTCGCCTAATCGACGAGAAGATATCGGACGAGTCCGGGACCGAGGCTAAGGCCGACCGCGCTCTCGCGCCTGCGGGTCTGAACAATCCCTTCTGGAACTAAACCCTTCGACGCACGGCTCGCCGCGGCATTCATCGTGCGGCGAGCCTTTTTTTCCGTTGCTTTCCCGGAGCACAACCGTGACGATCTTTCACTTTCCATCCCACTTGCTTGACGAGGCGGTCAGCCTAACGCAGGATGGGCAGGCAAAGGCACGGCTTGATGGCGAAGTCCAGCGCAGCCATTTTCTCAAGCGCGGGGTGAAGCTGCGAGTCGCGGCAGGGCTCCAATGTGATCACAAAAGGGAGCGCAGCCTTGTCGAATCCCGGTTTTTGCAACACGGCGTCAATATTTAGTTCGTGAGCCGACAAGATCTCGGCCAATCGCGCAATGATGCCGGGGCGATCTCTCACCAGAAAGCGCAGGTACCAGGGAGTTTCAAAATCGCAGCTCACTTTGGGTGCCAGGAATTGCTGCGGCCAGTGCGAGCGCACGCCCGCGGATAGGCTTTCTGCGACGAACATGAGATCGGAGACGACCGCGACGGCCGTAGGATCTCCTCCTGCACCCGCTCCGAGAAACGCCATGTCGCCGCCATAGTGGCCCGAGGTGACGACCAGATTCAGATTTCTCTGCACGCGGCCGAAAGGGGACGACGCGGGGACCAGGCTTGGGCCGACCTCGGCAAATAACGTTTCTCCTTTCAAGTCAGCCCGCGAAATCTGCCGGATGGTACAGTCGAGTTCGGCGGCGTAATCGAAGTCGAGCGCGTCTACGCCGCGGATGCTGCGAGCACGCATGGCTTCTGGAGCTACGCGCGTCTGCAGTCCGGCCAGGGTGAGAATCGCCAGCTTGGCGCGGGCATCACCACCGTCAAGGTCCTCGGAGGCGTCGGCTTCGGCATAGCCTCGGGCTTGCGCCTCCTCCAGCGCCTCGCTGAAAGGAATCCGGGCAGTTTCGATGCGGCTAAGAATGTAGTTGCAGGTTCCATTCAGAATGCCTGAGATGCCATGCAGGCGATCTCCGCAAAGTCCAGTACGCAGCGCGGGAAGGACGGGAACTCCTCCCGCCACCGACGCGCCAAACTCAAGCTGGCATCCGCTCGCGGTAGCCAACTGTAGAAGATCGGGGCCGTGACGTGCGAGGAGTTGCTTGTTGGCGGTGATCACCGACTTGCCCGTCGTAAGAGCGTTGCGCACAAGGTCCTCTGCGGGATGCAGGCCGCCGATCAGCTCGACCACGATTTCAGCGTCGGAATTCAGCACCACCTGAAAGTCGTCGGTCCAGACCACGTCGCTCGGAACCCAAGGCTGCTTCTTTTTCTCCACATTGCGGTTGCAGATGTGGGTGAGGCGGAGTCGCCCATCCGTGCTATCGCAGAGAATCTTGGCGACTGAGCGTCCCACAGTTCCGAAGCCGACCAGCGCGACGCGGCACGGGGAGGTGCGATCACGGCCGGTGCGCGCTTTGTGTGCGGTCACAGATTGTTCTGGCGAAATCTTGCGCAAGACTGTTCTCGTGTCGGATATGACTGCTCTCTCATGATACGGTGACTCGTCCCCGCTGCGAAATGGAAAGCTGTGTCTATTAGGCTTACGGAGGTCACAGCGCACTACCGACGTTCCGAGGCGGCTCGACGGGCGGAACCGGCATCAAAGTTGGTAATATGATGCGTTCCCGCCGCACCTGAGGAGAGTGTCTCGCGCGGCAATGACAAGCGGACAGTCCACTGCCAGCGCCTCTCAATGCCGGGCGCTACCGTCCGCCAGCACGCCCGGTTCCGGGAGGAGAATGGATGAGTCGAAAGTTCGCGGTGGTTCCGGTGTTCTGGGTTGCTTGCATGGCAACCCTGACGGCGGCAACCGGTCACGCCCAGCAGGCACCAGCCGGACAATCACTGGCAAACCAGCCACCAGCAAGCCAAACGCCGGCTACACAGACACCGGCCACACAGCAGCCTAGCGGTCAGGAAAATCCAGAAGAAGAATCTTCTTCACGGCGGAGGGCCCGCCCTCACGACTATCGCAACTGGACTTACGACGTCGGCGCCGGCGGCAGCCTGCCCAATGGCACGACCAAAACGTTCGTAAAGGGCGGAGGCCTTCTGGGCACGGCCGGTGTGGCGCGCAATGCCAACAAGTATCTCGGCCTGCGAGCCGATTTCTTCTGGATCAATCTCCCGCTGCGCGACTCTGCCTTGCTGCAGGCGTCCGCGCCAGGGGCACATAATGCCGTCTACGGGCTGACCTTGGATCCCATCATCAACATACCGGTGACGAAGAAATACAGTGGATATTTTTTGGTTGGGCCAGCCTTCTATCATCGCTCCGGAAAGTTGGATTCATCCACCACGGTTCCCGGCTCGGCGTGCAACGCGTTCTGGATCTGGTGGGGCGTTTGCTCCAACAACATAAGCCTTCCACTGAGCGGACGCTTTCTCAACTCCAGCCAGAATGAATTTGGGTTCAATTTCGGCGGAGGCGTGGCACGCAAGATACGCGGGAACGTTGAAATTTACGGGGAATTCCGCTACCTCCACGGCAAGCACAACAACATCACCACGGACGTGCGGCCAATCACCATCGGGGTTCGGTGGTAAGGGGCGAGTCGGGATTGGTGCGGTAGCTCCAGAGATCAGCAGTCCGCTGCTGGAGTTGTACGAACGAAGATGCGGACGCAGGTTTCGCCACGGTCGTGTCCACATTGGCCTCGCGCAAAGCCGCTTCGACAATGTGGTGTGCTGGAGCGAGCGAACAGGCCGGGTCGGTCGCCGAGGCGTCCTGCATGAGGAGGAAGGCCTGGCAGCGGCATCCACCGAAGTCTTCGGTGCGGCGCTCGCAACTGCGGCAGGGCTCGGGCATCCATTCTTCGCCGCGAAAACGCCGGAATGACGAAGACTCCCGCCAGATGAATTCCAGAGTCCGCTGTCGGACGTTCTCGAATTCGAGGCCGGGAATCACTTCTGCTGCGTGGCAGGGAAGCACCTTGCCTGCCGGATTGATCAGCATGAGTTGCCGTCCCCAGCCGCCCATGCAGGCCTTGGGATAACGCGCGTAGTAGTCGGGCACAACCGAATCCATGCGAATGCGTCCGGCCATGCGTTTTTCGGCGGCGGCCACGATTTCAACGGCTTTGTCGAGTTGCGCGCGCGTCGGAAGCAAGGCGGCGCGGTTCTTTAGAGCCCAGCCGTAGTACTGCGTGTGGGCAATCTCCATGCGATCGGGTGCAAGTCCTTCAAGGAACGCGATCATTTCTTCAAGATGGTCGATATTCTGCCGGTGCACGACAAGATTCGTGGTAAAGGCCAGTTTGTGTGTGCGGATGGCACGCGACAGTTCGAGCTTATGCGCGTGCGCCTTGGCGCCAGCGATCCAGTTCGCCGCGCCCTCTTGAGAATCCTGGAAGCTGATTTGGATGTGATCCAGCCCGGCGGCCACCAGCGCCTGCAATCGCTGCTCAGAGAGGCCGATGCCCGAGGTGATGAGGTTGGTGTAAAGTCCCGCGGCGCGCGCGCCGGCGATGAGTTCGGTTAAATCCTGGCGCGCCAGCGGCTCTCCACCGGTGAAGTGCGCGTGCAGCATTCCCAGCTTACCGGCCTGTTCGAAGACGCGCAGCCAGTCGCCGGTCGAGAGTTCAGATTCCGTGTCTGCCAGTTGCAACGGGTTCGAGCAGTAGACGCAATGCAGCGGGCAGCGGTGCGTGATCTCGGCGATGAGCGCAAGAGGGTTGGGAGCCATCAGAATCCCGGCTAGTAGTCCACGATCCGCTTTTTCCACAACTGCTCCAGAAACTTGCTGATGTCGTCGCGAATCTTGGCTGGGTCCGCGTCGCCGAACTGGGCCTGCAATTCCGCGATGATCTGGCCGAAGGTGCGCTGGCCATCGCAGCGTTCCAGAACCTGGCGTCCCGTACCCTGCAATCGGATCGCACCCTCGGGAAACAGAATCACGCGGTCCTCTTCGCTTCCGCCCCAGCGGCAACCGGCTGCCAGGCGTGGCTGGCTGGAGTCGTCCAGAGATGCCACGCTTATGCCCCCTCGATGCGGAACGCTCCCGGCGGCGGCCAACCGGGCTGCACGTAGGCGAAATACAGCGCGTCGATCTGCGCCCACAGAATGTCGCATTTGTCACGCAGGGCCTGGATGGCCAATTCCTGTTCGCCGCGCGTCTTCGCATTCTCGCAGACGTAATTGACGGCAAACTTTGAGTCCTCCGGCGCCTGAAAGAGCCGGGCTTCGAAGTAGTCCAGACCTCCCGAGAGCCATGGGTAGTGCTGGCGCAGTTTCTCCACGCGCAGCGTGATCAGGGTCGGCGAAAACAATTCCGTCAACGAGGAAGCGACAGCCTCCAGCAGGGACCGGCTGCGAACAATGTTGAGGTATTCATTCACCGCGAAGCGAGTCGCGGGCAGGATGCCCTTGCCAGTTCGAACCTGCTCCGGATCCAGCCCGGTAGCTTCCGCCAGTTTCAGCCAGCGCTTGATGCCACCTTCGCTGGTCGCGTCGCCATCGTGATCGACAACCCGTTTGCGCCAGGCGCGGCGGAAGACCGGGTCGGGTCCGCGCGAAAGGATGATCGAATCCTTGATGGGGATGATGCTTTGATAGTAGTAACGATTGAGCGCCCAGGCCTGCAGTTGCCCGCGGCTGAGTTTGCCTTCGTGCATTAGCAGATGAAAAGGATGTTTGTGGTGGTAACGCTCCTCGCCCACGGCCTGCAGCGTCGCGCGCAGATCTTCAAGCGAAAGGAGTTTCGCATCCAAATTCTTTGACTCGGCTTCTACAGTTCGAACTGCCATCCATCCTCCGCGATCTCCCATCCCGCGTCACGCACCTGGCGGGACTGCGTACTGGCCTCGTCCAGCATGGGATTCGTGTTGTTAATATGTATAAAGATTTTACGCGGGTGTCGCACCCCCGCCAACTTTCTGAGAGTTTCTTCTACGGGGACGTGCCCCATCTGCTGCGCGGTTTGTCCGCTGCCCTGCACGCGAATCAGTTCGTCATCGCTCCAGAACGTACCGTCGAACAAGAGCACATCCGCGGCATCGAGGTGTTCGAGCAATGCCTTGTCTACTTGCGGAACCGCCGGCATGAAAGCTAACTGCGATCCAGAGGACGACTTCACGATGAACCCCAGCGAGGATTCTTTCGGGTCCAGCTGCGATTGCCGCTCTGCTTTGACGTAAGCAGGATAGTGCGTGCCCAACGATAGCGCCCGGCAACGCAATCCCGAGTCGTCGCCCTTGGAGTTGCATATCGCAAATTCTTCCCCTGGGCGAAAATCGGTCCAGGTCGCCTGGTCGCGAACCCGCTGCAGCATGTGGAACATCGTGTTGTCGTCGTGAAGAATCTTGCGAACGGAGGCTGTGGCATGGATGCTTAGCGGTTGCAGTTCGCGGAGAAGGAGCAACCCGAGTACTTGGTCGACGTCGGCATTGGCGAGCACGACGCCTGCAACCGGCGACTGGCGTACCCCGTGACGCGGATAAAGGTCCGGCGTGGCTTCGATCTGCGTCCGCAAGTCGGGAGACGCGCCCAGCAAAAACCAATCGCGGCCGTCTTCCGTGATTGCGACCTGCGTTTGAGTGCGCGCTTTTCCGCGGAAAGTTCCGTTCCGCAGGGAGCGGCAGTTTGCACAGGCGCAATTCCACTGGGGAAACGCGCCTCCCGCCGCCGAGCCGAGGATCCTTACGCGCATGCTGCGAGTTTACAACCTTGGGTTCGTGTGGCCGTTGCTTTCACAAGAACCTGCTGTCCACCGGACCCATGCGGGCTCATGCTGCCAGGCGGAAGCGTGAGTTGGCGTGCCAGAAAATGCAGCTTTTGTGCGAGCGTTTGCCGTAATTATGAAATCGCCTGCAAAGAGTTTAGGGCCTCTCGCGCGAGGATTCCTGATTTGACTTGCTTCTATGGAGCTTATAACCTCATACTGCAGTCGGGCTAGCCCTCCCCGCCCTCCCACCTTAGGCCGCAGTCACACTGCTGGGCCGTTCTTTTCAATGTGGTTTTGCTGCGCCGAAGGGCGCGCTTCCTAGCCTTGGCCCGCGCCGGCCGCGCAGCGCAAGGGATCGATATCCCACAAGATCGATTCCTCGGCGAGGTTCTCGACTCCGACCTCACCCTCCATTTCGGTCCCCGGCTTGCCGCACCACACAATGCGGAACTGACCTTTTTTCTGTTCATACAAGACGTCGACGATGTCGCCCGGCTTCAGGCGAGCGTCCACGCATTGCAAAGTGGCGCCGCGGCCGCTGATGGTGCGTACGCTGGCAGGTTGGGTGAAGGGACGGGAATTAGCGTCCATGCCCCAGATCTGTACCGGAAGATCCACGAAAGCTCGATGATGCTGCCGCCGATCCATGAAGTCTCCTAGGGGTGCAGGCATGGTAGGCGGAGACCCGGGCGAAACATAGGTAACCACGGTCACAGAGCGCAGGTATCGAAGGTGGGGTTACGGACGGAGGATTGTGCAATCGAGAGGGGTGTGACAATGAGGCCCGTTCGCGCGCTTCACGTGGGAGATTCGTATCAGGGCATCGCTTCAGCGATGCCATAGCATCGGCAAATGGACGGACGGCTTTAGCCGCTGAGGGAACACCCCCCGGCTAGTCGAGGTCGCGCATCGAGCACGCCCGGGCCCACGCGGGTCGCCACAGGAGCCGCATGCGCCCGCGGACGGCGAGGAACTGGCGGAGCTTTTCGCCGACACGGCGAAGACGGAAAGCTGCGGGGTCAGCTTGCTGCTTTCACACTTCGGGCACTTGGCCTTATCGCGGCCGAAGACCAGCGTTTCGAACTCATGATGGCATTCCTGGCAAACGTATTCAAAAGTCGGCATCGGGATGACTCCGCAGGATGGACTGACATTCATATTACAATCCCTTCGTGGGGACTTCGCAAGTTGGGCCCGCAACCAAGCACGCGCCCGCTGCCGGCGTCGCGATCGAGCCGGGCTCGCCTTCGTTCGCGCGGCCCGGCTTCCAGCCGAATCCCTGGTTGCGCGGCGGACACGTGCAAACGATCGCGGCCTTCGTCCTGCCCCGCCGAATTCACCTGCCAGCCGCCGAGAAGCGCCAGATCGAAGTCGAGCCCGGCATCCCGATACTCTGTCACTGTCACTGGCAGAAGGATCGCAAAAGCGCCCTGACTCTGATTGCAGTGCACGGGTTGGAGGGATCCACCGAATCGGAATACATGTTGGGAGTTGCCCGGAACGGTTTGGCTGCGGGCATGAACGTCGTGCTCATGAACCAGCGCAACTGCGGCGGTACGGATCACTACTCCCCGACGCTCTACAATTCCAGCCGCTCCGCGGACGTGGCCGCCGTCGCGCGCAACGTGGTGGAGCGAGACGGAATCTCGCAGTTCGCTCTCATCGGATTTTCCATGGGCGGAAACCTGGTGCTGAAGCTGGCGGGAGAGTGGGGAAACGAAGCGCCCGCACAGTTCCGCGGGGTGGCGACGGTTTGTCCGGCGATGGACCTGGCGGCCTCCGCCGACGCCCTGCACGAGCCCGGCAATACCCTCTACGAGTATTATTTCCTCCTGCAACTTTTCCGTCGTTTTCGGCGGAAGGTGAGGTTGTTCCCCGAAAGCTTTGATCGCGCGCGCTTGCGCGGGGTGAGAAGCCTGCGCGAATTTGACGATCGAGTCACCGCTTACTACTGCGGTTTCACCGGGGCCGACGATTATTATGCTCGCGCCGCCGCCGCCAACGTTGTGGAACGCATTGCCGTGCCGGGCTTGATCATCTACGCGGCGAACGACCCGTTCGTCCGCATCTTGCCCGAGACGCGGGCGCGGATTCTCTCCAATCCGAACATTGCCTATGTCGAGACGGTAGATGGCGGCCACTGTGCCTTTCTGGCTGCGCGAAACGGTGACTACGATGGCCGCTGGGCGGAACGGGAAGTAGTGGAATTCGCCAGACGATTTCAGTGATCCAGACTCGTCTACCTAGCGCGCACTGGCCGCTGGAACCATGCCACCACCTGAGCGCCACGTCCCTTCCAGCGTGTGCGAATGAAGGCGAGGGCAAGCATCGCCAGGAAGATGGTCAGCAATCCCAAGGACGCCGTACCGATGTTGCCTGCGCGCTTGGGCAGGATGGAGAAGCGTCCGTACACAAATTCGATGTGCACCCAGTAGACGAGCAGAGAAGCCTGACCTAACTGGACGAGCGGACTGAATCCCCATTGACCGGCGCCCCATCGGCACCAGGCGTACCCCCCGGCCAGCATGACAAGCAATAGGCCCAGACGGATGAGAAAAAAGTCGGGACTGGTATGCCAGAAGTCGTAAACGGCGTAGAGTTGACGGGGCTGCCGGTCAAACCAGCGGCCGAGTTCAACCAGCAGCGCGCCACTTATAGCTGCGAGAGCAAAGAAAGCCGTTTCGCGTTCGCGCGTCCACTGGCTCTGCAGGACAAATCCAACTGCCAGACCGGCAAAGGCGAATGCGGTCCACGGGAAAATCGGGAACAACCAGGGCTGCGGTGTACCCAGATTGTGCACTCCGTTGACGTAGGATTCGAGCGGCCAGGGCAACCAGCGCGGGCGCCAGGTTGTCCACAGCGGCGGCGTGAGCACGGAAATAAGCACGGCAGTGCCGATAGAAGTCAGCACCAGAGCGAGTCTTGCACGCACTCCTCGGTTAACCGCAAGCGCCATCCAGCACACCAGCCCCATAAGCATCATGGAGAGGCCGATGGTGTTGAGGACGTCCACCCGCAGCAGATCGCTCTTGGGCGCCCAGCCCCACGCAATGAGATATTCCTGTAGCCGGAAGAGCAGCCCAAACGCGAAGATTTCGGCGCCCCGGCGGATGGTTGTTCCGGCAATCTGCGCGGGCGGCAGATTCTTCTGCCGCAGTTTCTCAGTCACCAATGCGAATGAAATTCCCGCCAGAAACAAAAACAGCGGAGCAGGAAACGTTCCCCCCAGTTGCGAATACATAAAGAACTTGCTCTGGCGGGCGCTACCACCCAGCCAGGAGTCATAACAATGAGTCTGGAACATCAGCACGCAAGCCAGGCCGCGCATCCAATCGATATATGCGAGCCGGGATGGTTTGGACACTGCCACGCATCATGCCCCAAGGCAAGGTGGCAGTATACGGCAGGAATCAGCGAGGAAAGCTAGTGCACGGTGACCGTCACCGTTGTGGTGTTGCGTCCGTATTGGTTGGTCGCGTAGAGCGTGTACGTCGTCGTTGCTGGGGGAGTGACGCTCACGCTGTTACCGCGTACCGCTCCCACCTGCGGTGACACAATCACGTAGGTAGCATTGCTCACGCTCCAGTTGAGAGTGACGCTCGTCCCCGCCGACACCGATGATGAACTTGCCGTGAAACTGGCAATAGCCGGCGCAGCCCCCTGCGGCACGTTCGCCTGAGTGTAGACCGGATTCATCTGCACGACCTCGAAAGCCGATGCCGGGACTTGCGAGAGATTGTGGAGGTCGTTGTTGTCCCAGCGGTCGTCGGGCGCGCCGCTGATGTACATGGCGCTCCCGTTATCGGCCATGATCATGCCGTACTTCTGCAAGGCGGTCAGGATGACTTGCACGTTCTGGGAGAATTGCGAAATGTTGTAGGTGGACTTCAGGCGCAATCGCATGCCCATGGGGGCGGCCAGCGCATTGCTCGAGTTCGCAGCCCAGTGCGAAGCCGGCGGAATGAATGCGGCGCGGCTTTGCGGCAAGGTGAAGCGCAGTGCGTGCGGAATTTCTCCTGCCGCGACTTCGTCGTAGCGCGCGAGGCCGGGGAAGATGGGAAGGCCGGCGGCGTCAGCCGAGGTCCACGTCCACGGACGCTGCTCGTCGGCTGTGAGGTCCCACACCGCGGCGGAAGCAACATTCCAGCTGCCATCGCTGTTGGGATAGGAACTGTAGAGTTCGTAGAGAAAACAATTGCTGTTGTCGAGCGCCAGCACATGACGGTCTCCGCTGCCCGGATTGGGATCGCCCTCGATCAACGCACTCGCGGGAACGGGCATGGGGCCGGGATCGCTCTCGTCGCCGTAGGCGGTGAAGTTAATGGTCACGCCGCTCTGCCCGCTTCCAACGATGATGTAGGGAATGCCTATGTCAGAGCCGTTGTATTGCCCGGCGCCGAAATCGGGATGCAGGCCAATGTTGGGGCCGATGAAATTGATGATGGCGTCGGAGTTCGGATCGACTGCCGCCGCAGAAATATCGGTGTTCCACAGATTGTTGCTGGTGAAGGGCCGAAAACTGTTCAAGCTCGCGCCTTGGCCGACGCTCATGCCGCTGCAGGCACTCTGACCGCCTCCACCGCCTCCGCTGCCACCGGCACCCCCACCACCGCCGAAAGTTGCGCCGCCAGAATGTCCGGTGGAGGCTCCGCTACAGCCGTAACAGGTTACCGCCAGCGCTAGGGCAAGGATCAGGCTTGGAGTTCTCGCGAGCTTCATACTTACAATTTTCGCCGAAGTTCGCGGTCCGGACGTGTGTTATTGGGACGTCAAGCTCCACAAATGAGGACATGTACGATGGTGCGGAAATGGCGATGCGCGCATTTCGGCCCGGCTCAAAACGCAAGCTAGACCGTTTCGCTCTATTCTGGCGACTGAATCTGGACCAGCGAGTTCCTGCGTCGGCGAATTGCCGTGGCAGAAATCCTCATTTTTTAGTGAAACGAATTGCCCGCTCTCTGCACTATGGCAATGAGTGGAACAAATCGCGCAGTAAGGCGATTGCAGTAGGTCCACAGTCCCGACGTGGAAGAGCCCATAGCAACCGGGGGGAAGGCTGGGGTACTTCAGATCGCCGGAGCCGAACGGGGAAGCGGCTCCGGCGCTCTTCGGGATAATACGAAAGGCGAGCACTTACCTCTATCCCGTTCTCGAATCCTCACCGCCGCAAAACTTCCCGCCCAGTCATCAGTCCGCACAACCGATCAGGAACGAATTTCCTTCCGTTTATTGGTCAGTGATTGCACGCCGTGCCGGATACTCAGACTTGAGATGGGAGGATTGGCGGGCCTATCGATGGCTGCAAGGTCAAACGGTCATGAAGCAAGTGGGCCCTACCGGCAGAATCTTAGGACAATTACCACTAGGGTGGGGGCAGTTCGCTTTGCCGCTGCGATCGCATCGACGAACCCCATCCTTGTGCAGGCGAGGAGAGCCTTTCCCCAATAATTCGCCGTTTCCTGAGCGCCGGACCACCCCCGCCCGGTTAGACGGGGGGACCGGCTCTTCGCGGACCGTATTCGCAGCAGCGAATTCGCCAGAGCGGTCATGACGCAGGCTCCATGGCGACGGAATCCTCAACCCGTCCGATTTCACGGCGGGCGCATTCCAGGCGCGCCAACGCCGTTTCGACGCGAATTCCGAGGATGGCCGCGATCTCGGCAAATGTGTATCCCTGTATTTCTTTAAGGAGAAACACTTCCCGGTAACTCCGCGGAAGCTGAAAGGCCCACAAAACACGTAGAACATCGTCCGATTGCGGCAGTACGGTGTTGTGGCGTTGCAAAGGGTAACGTAATTTCACTGGTGACTGTCCTCAAGCTCCGAATGCGGCATCATTGGTGACTTGCACGAGAGATAGTGCGGAGAACGGCTGTTCCGTTACAATCTGCCCGGACCGTTTCTTCCTTCTATTTTTCCGCGGTCAAGGTGCTAAACTACTGCCACTCCAGCGGACGCGGGGCCACCCCTTGCAATTCCAACCCTTTGACGAATCCTATGTCGAGCGTCTCCGTGAAGGAGACTTCCGCACGCAAGAACATTTTGTGGCTTATTTCAGCGAACTGATTCAGCTGAAGCTCCGCTCTCGCCTCCATTCGCCGCAGGCCATCGAGGACGTGCGCCAGGAAACCTTTACCCGAGTCTTTCTCGCTCTGCGCGGTGAAGGCGGCATTCGCCAGCCCGAGCGTCTTGGGGCCTTTGTGAACTCGATCTGCAACAATGTCTTGCTGGAGCAGTATCGGGCGTCTTCGCGCCACACCTCGCTGGAAGATGAGGAAGAGAAGGACTTTCCCGCGCCACCGGTGGACATCGTGGGAGCTATCGCGGCAAAACAGATGGAGAGCAAGGTTCGAGAGATTTTGGAAGAATTGCCCGAAAAGGACCGCCGCCTGCTCCGCGAGGTTTTTCTCGAAGAACGCGATAAGGATGAAGTGTGTCGCGATTTCGGGGTTGATCGGGACTATCTGCGGGTGCTCCTGCACCGTGCCAAGCAATCATTTAAGTCCTTATATTTGAAGAACATGGCGGCTCGACCTCCAGGTGCCGCCACTGCCGGAAAACTTTGAAACGTTGGGACGCGCCACGTCACTACTCTAATAGGACCGGAGGAACGGTGATGAACCATAACGAAGCGGTCCGCGAAAATGCGACGGAAAAGTATCTTCTGAACGAGCTCGATCCTGCCGTCCGGGACCAGTTCGAAGAGCATCTTTTCGATTGCCAGGAGTGTGCACTCGACCTACGCACCGCGGCCACGTTTGTCGAACAAAGCAAGGTGATCCTGTCCGAAGGGCCGCCGATATCTCCGGTGCGAGTGTCCGTCTCCGCACCTGCAAACTCCGGATGGTTTGCCTGGCTAAGGCCTGCGTTTGCCGTGCCAGTGTTGGCCCTCTTGCTGGCGATTATCGGATATCAAAGTCTGACCTACTCTCAATTGCAGCGTGCGGCCAATAGTCCGCGGGTGCTGGCGTCGGCGGTGGTCAACGTAGGTATCCGAGGGGGGACCATTACCGAGGTCCCGGCTCACCCCGGGGAGGCTTTCCAACTCTCTATCAACGTTCCGCCCGACGGCCGCTACACTTCCTACAAACTCGACCTGTACAGCCCGCAGGGAGCGGTAGAATGGTCGCGCACGATTCCGGCGTCGGGGGACGGTACGCTGTCAATCTATATTCCAGGGAGCGACCACGAGCCCGGCGGACTAGGTGTGCACGGCATCGCTGCCGACGGCGAAAGCGTGGACCTCGGCCGCTATCCGTTGGAACTGCAAAATCAGAAGTGAACTCAGACAAACCGGGGGCAAGGAAGATGGTCAAGCCAGTTCACAACTACTACGCAGAAGCCCATGTTCTGAGTGCGGAGATTGAGCAACCGCTGCAAGAGACGATCACGCCCCGTGTCCATGTGAAGTTGCGCAACGACGGCCGCTACCAGTTCAAGAAAGCGCGTCCCTTTCGCCTGGAAGGCATTATCTCCTACCAGTCCGGCTACACCCAGGTCGCAGGCCACCGGAACTCGAAAGTGGACGGCTTCACCACGCTGGCAACTTCGGTCCTCGAGCACTTGAACGTGCTCGATGTAGTGACCGCCGACCGCGTGGTGGCGCAGATTTCCACTGTGCATCCCGTCTATGGGACAGGTCAGGTGCCCTCGGTCACGTTCCTGGGCACGCGCTTCGACAATCTGAGGATCGGTGGGCACAAGGTCGAGGTGGAGCGAGGTCTGGACATCCTTGGTCCCCGGCGCGATGACGATCGATCCTATTTTGACGATCAGGACGTCCTCGGACGAATTTCGCAGCAAAACGATAGGATTGCTACGTCCGGGAACCTTCCGGACTGGGCCAGCAAGGAGTACCCGAGGGGCCGCCCCGCAGTGAACGCGAACGGCCAACTGGAATGCTCTTTGGTTAACGGCGTCACGGGAGCCCCCGGAATCTCATTCGGACACGTCATCCATGTACCGCACTTCGGACGGATCTTCCTGGGCGAGTTGAAGGTGGAACGGGAACCCGGGAATACCAGCAAGGGAATCAACGATACATACAAGTTCCACGTGACCATGATCCGTCTGCAAATGGGATGCCTGGCAAAAGGCACGGCGACGATGGTAGCGATGGACGCAAACGGCAGTGGCAGCAAGGGCCGGAAAGGGCCGTAGCGGCTGCGATGTCCGGTTTTCGTCGCTGACCGACGACGGTGTCTCTGTCCATCCGCGGACCTTCGGACCCACGCGGTGGCTTCTGCAAGCCTGTCCGTTCCCGCTAGAAAATCGATCAGATGATTCCGCACGTAGACTAACCATGGGCGAATGCCGACGCCTGTCTCTCTTTCTGGTTTTCAGGCTAAACTCTAGCGACCACGGAATCCGCGATGGCTCGCACACAAAAACCCTGGGAACCCAACGCGTTAGTCCGCAGAGAAAGAGCAAGACTCTTACTATTGACTCTCGCTGTCGGATGCTTGTCAGCGTGCGTTCTTCGCCCGGATCCGCAAGTCGCTTTCGACAACGCGCAGAGGGCTTTTCAGACGGGAAACATAGCGGCGGCCGCGAAGGAAGCGGACAAAGGGTATGGAAGTTTTCGCAGCCTCAGCACGGAGTGGGCCTGGAAATTCACCATCCTGAGAGCAAAGGCCTTGCACTGGCAGGGATTGAACAACGAAGCGTTGAATCTCCTCGTTTCCGAGCCGGCGCCCCCTTCTTCCGGCGAATTGGCGGTGGGAAGGCTCCGTATGGAAGCTGTGGCCAATAACTCCTTGGGCCGGTCTCAGCAAGCGGAGTTGAAACTGGGAGAGGCGGAGCGGCTTTGCGCAACCACGGACTATCCGGCTTGTGCAGAGGTGGTCAGTGTGCGTGGGCACATTGAGATGACTCGATCGCACTACGCGGTTGCGCAAGGTCTTTTCATCCGTGTTTTCGAATCATCTCGTGCGCACGGCAACCAATTCATGGAAGCCAATGCTTTGCTGGATCTGAGTTGGTCTGCCGACGAGCAGACGCACTTTGACGAGGCCCTCGACTGGGCCAATGCCGCTCGCCAGATTTCTATGGCTCAGGGCTATGCTGACATCTCGCAGACTGCGCTGGGGAACATGGGCTGGGCTTACTACAAGCTAGGTGACTCAGAAAAAGCTGAGAGCACGTTCATCGAGGCAACTAAGCAGGCCGAGATGCTCAGTGACACCACGGACCGGCTGAGGTGGCTGTTAGACATCGGATATGTTTACTTAGACACACATGACTTCGCGGCTGCCGAGCAGGCGTTCCGGAAGTCGCACAATCTTGCAGAGGAACTCAAAAGCAGGGAAGACATCGTCAACGCGCTACAAGCCCTTGCCTTTATTTCAGAGCAAACCGGCAAGCTGGACGATGCCAAGCATTATGCGGACGAGGCGCTTTCCAAGGCGCGGGAGGATCAGAACGGGCGTGACGCCGTCTATCCGCTGCTGGTTCAGGGGCGCGTTGCCGCCCGGCTGCATGACACTACGGCTGCGGCGAGTGCATTCCGCGAAGTCGCGGGTTCTGAGGATAGTCCAGTCTTTCTGAAGTGGGAGGCCGAGCGCTCGCTGGCCCGGCTCTATGAAGAGGAAAATCAGCTGGACTCCGCCGACCGCGAATATCGAACCGCGCTCACCACCTTCGAAACCGCCCGCTCCGACCTCAAGCATGAAGATTCCCGGTTGCCGTTTCTCACCAACGCTGCGCTCATCTACGACGACTATCTCCATTTCCTCGTGGCCTGCGGCAAGGCGACCGAGGCCCTGCAGGTCGCTGACTTCAGCCGCGCTCGAACCCTGGCCGAAGGACTCGGATTGTTGCCCAAAGGAAGCTCCTTTTCTCCGGGCCCGCTCAATGCCCAGCAAATCGCTCGCACGGCCGGCGGCACGGTCCTTTTCTACTGGCTGGGCGAGGAACAATCCTATCTTTGGGCGATTACGCCGCAGAAGATTGTTCTGTTCCGACTGCCCCCCGCAGAGGAAATCAAGGCCAAAGTGGAGCGTTACCGAAAAGCCATCATCGACCAACGGGAGTCTACTCAAACCGCCAGTGACGATGGCACTGCACTCTATCGCATCCTGGTCGAGCCGGCGAAGGATCTTCTGCCCAAGGATGCCAAAGTCTTCATCGTCCCTGATGGCAGCCTGAACAGCTTGAATTTCGAAACACTACTGGTCTCTGATCCGCAACCGCACTACTGGATCGAAGATGTGACGCTCTCCAGCGCCAGTTCACTCCGAATGTTGCAAGCCTTTCACGCAGTCTACAGCAAAGGCGCGGGAAACCTGCTTCTCTTCGGTGACGCCATTGCGCCCAATGAGGACTTCCCCCAGCTGCCGGAAGCCTCTATCGAGATGGAGAGTATCGAAAAGCACTTCCCGGTCAGCCAGGAACAGGTGTTCTCGCGCGATCGCGCGAGTCCTCCCTCGTACCTCGCCAGCAACCCGCAGCGCTTCTCCTACATTCATTTTGTGGCGCACGGAACGGCCAGCCGAACAAGCCCTCTCGATTCCGCCATTGTGCTGTCCAGGGCGAATGCGCAAGAGGACTCCTTCAAGCTTTATGCCCGCGACATTATTCATCACCCTTTGCAGGCTGAACTTGTTACAGTCTCCACCTGCCGCAGTGCTGGGGCGCGTGCGTATTCCGGGGAAGGACTGGTTGGCCTTTCCTGGGCTTTCGTGCGCGCCGGTGCTCACAATGTCATCGGCGCGTTGTGGGACGTCAGTGACGCCTCAACTCCCCAACTCATGGACGAACTCTACGGAGATTTGAAGACAGGAGAGACTCCCGACGCAGCTCTCCGTCATGCTAAGCTCACCCTGCTTCATTCCAGCGCCTCCTTCCGCAAGCCGTTCTACTGGGCGCCCTTCCAGCTCTACACGGGATCGTGAAAAAAGGCGGACCGCAAAGCGGCCCGCCTGGAGTCTTCCGAGTTCGAACAGGTTAGCGTTTGGCTACGGATTCACCACCTGCTTCAACGCCGCGGAAGTGCTGGTGTTGTAGTTCGCATTTCCTCCGTAAACAGCGGTGATCGAGTGCGTACCTGCAGCCAGAGTCGACGTTTTGAACGTCGCCTTGTTGCCGCTGACCGTGCCTGTACCGAGCGTGGTTGATCCGTCCTTGAATGTCACCGTACCGCTCGACGATCCGCCAAAGGCGGGGGTTATGGCCGCGGTGAAGGTAACCGCCTGCCCATGTGTCGAAGGATTCAGCGAGGAGGCGAGCTTTGTGGTCGTGCTCGCCTTTTTGACAGTCTCCGTAAGCGCCGGCGAAGTGCTGGTCAGAAGGCTGGTGCTTCCTGAGTACACGGCAGTGATGGAGTGGCTTCCCACTGTCAACGTGCTGACGTTGAGAGTCGCAACACCGCTGCTGTTCAACGTGGCCGATCCCAATCCGGTTGTGCCGTTCTTGAAGGTCACCTTGCCGGTGGGAACGCCCGTGGTGCTGCACTTCACCGTCGCGGTAAGCGTGACCGACTGCCCATACGAAGACGGGTTTACCGAGGACGCAACCTTGGTAGAGCTGGCCGCCTTGTTCACCTTTTGACTGAGTGACGCCGACGTGCTCGTCCGATCGTTTGCACTGCCGCCGTACACAGCAGTGATGGTGTGCGATCCGCCGGTAAGGGCAGTCGTGGTGAAGGTGGCCTTTCCGCCGCTTAGCGCGCCCGTACCGAGCGTGGACGGGCCATCCTTGAACGTGATGGTTCCCGTTGCCGTGCTCCCGAACGATGGCGTCACCGCGGCGGTGAACGTCACGCTGGTGCCATAGGTAGACGGATTAACGGAAGAGGCCAGCGACGTGGAGGTCGGCGCCTCAAGCGAGAAGGTCGTGGTTTCGTTGCTCTCCAAGTTTCCTGCAACGTCTTTGCTGTGGAAGACGACGACATGGCTGCCGGTGGACGACACCGTGAACGGACCGCTGTAGGTCAGAAGAGCCCCGCCGTCAACCTGGTAGTAGGTCGCGGCGACGCCGCTTCCGCTGTCGGTAGCTTTGAGAGTTACGGTTACGGTTGAGATGTAAACGCCACCGCTCAGCGTGCCACTCAGAGTTGCGGTCGTGACCGGCGCAATCGTGTCGTAGCAGAGCGGCCCGTAGGTCGCATCGCCAGATGGCTGTCCCATGTTGTTCCAGGCTTCCACATTTACGGTGTGGCAACCCTGGCTGACACCAGAGAAGTCGAGCCATCCGCTGGTGGCGTTCGGGAACTGCGGACCGGAGTAGAACGAGTTGCCGGAGCCTGGCGTGGCTTCGGAGTAAGGATCGGTTGGGATCGAGTCCCAACCCTGGGTGAAGCCAGCGATACCAGTGCCGGGATAACCACCGCTGTTATCCGTGACCGTCCAACTCACCACCTGGTCGGTGTTGTACCACTGATGCACCGTCGGGCCCGCGAATGTGATGCCGGGTGAGCCGATCGCAGGTGCGCTGAACCAGTTGATCGTCCACGCCAGTTGCAGCATGTTGGCCGAGCCCCAGCCGGTCACTTCGTCATAGCCGGGTCCGGCGCAGTAGTAGCCGAGCCCGTACGTCGCGGTGATGTCATTGCTGTTGCAACCCGAGGTTATGTCGTAGAAGGGGTTGTGCGCAGCAGTCTGATATATCCCTTCGTCGTAGAGGTAGTAGTTTGCGTTGCCCATCGGAGCACACGGACTCGAACCGAGGCCGCATATGTTGCCGAGGCTGAGAAGGTAAGCGTTCTCCTGCGCAAAGAAGCCTGCCAACTCAGGAGCGACGATGCTGGTGCCTCCCACGCCGATTAACCCGCCGCCAGCAGCGAAGTAGACGTTTTGAAAGGCAGAAGCGTTGAGGGAAATGTCGGGAACCGCACGGGCGCCGAAGCCCAACGCGGACTGATAAGACGGAGTTCCCCAGTAGGAACTGAAACCGCCCGTGCTGCCGCCATCGTTGGACGCGCACGATCCCGGAAACGTTCCCCCTGTCCAGCCCACTTCGCTCAAATACGTGGGACCAGAAAGCAAGCTCAGCGTCGTACCGCCTGCGGCGATCACGTTGGGATCCGACGCCGGATAGAACACGCCATCGAAAGCACTGCACCAGGTCGCGGTGGCTCCCTCGTCGCCGGATGCGGCGAGCAGCGTCCAGCCTTGCCCAACCATGCTCATGAGGATGTTGTCGCGAGCCTGCATGGTCGCCGCATAACAATCCCCGTTAGTCTCGTACGATTGATACTCAGCGCAGTCCCAGCTCGTGCTGAACACCCGCGCGTTGCCGTCGCTCAGCATCTGGTTGTACAAGTCGACGACGGTTTGGTTTGTATAGTTGACGCCTTCGTAGATCCACACCTTCGAAGTGTCGACCCACGAGCCGAAGCTGTTGGACATGGCCATCGACCACTCGGTATCCATGGTTACTTCCAGGCAACCGTCATCGAAACCTGAGCACGTGTACGTGCCATCGATGTAGATCTTCTGGATGTTGTACGCCAGGTATGGATACTGGGACTGGAAGCTGGCAACGTCGCTGTAGTTCAGGTCGGCGAATGCCGCGATCGCGATGGACGTTTCCTTCGGCGAGCCACTGGAATCCCCCAGCGGATTGCAACAATGACCCTGGTTGTACAGTCCAAACGACCCCGGCCAGCCGTAGTTATATGATTCGTAGCTGTAAATGTCGGTGGGATCGTAGTTGCCGCCAGTGATGGCCGTGACGCCTGTATTGGGCTTCCGACTCTGGCCCTTCCGCCCGGCGGGCAACTTCGCGCTGTCGCCGCTGGCATGCTGGTTTGACCCCGCCGCAACCGCAGGCCCCGCCACATAGTCGGGCCTGGCAGCGGGCTGCAATTTGCGACCGGCTGGGCGAACCTGCTCCAGACTGTTCAGACCCTGAACCGACCAAATGACGTCGGTCAGGTTTCCCGGCAGCTGCGGGTCGCGATCATTGGAAAAGAAGGTTCTGGCGCCAATCTGGTAGTTGTTGAGCGTGATGTTGAGCGCCTTCTCAATCGTTCCCGCTGGCGCCTCTACGTCCACGAGCAGGCGGTTCGGGTAGCGATGGGTAATCGTCAGGCCTTGGCTTTGTGCCCAGTCCACCACCGCTTGCTCGTCCTCAGCGGACGGCGAAAAGCGCGCGTTCCACTCGTCTGCCGTCAAGAAATGATGAAACTCCGGTGACTTCTTGTCGTGCAGTTGCACGATGAATTCGCGCTCCTGGTCCAGATGCGGCGGCTTCAGCGCGAACGCCAGTCGCAGCATTTGATTGGGATGGTAGTGTTCGACGACTTTCGCGCTGCCGTCGAGAACCTTGGGCGGAGTTTGACCGCTCGGTTGTGCCGTAGCCAGGGGCGCGGCTTGCGCGAACGCGCCGGCAGCCATGCCGAGCAGGAAAATGAACATGGTTAAAACGGACTTTCGCGGCTTGAAACACCAGGCCGCGCAGCGGTAAGGAACAGGAAATCGCATCGTACCCTCCAGTGTGGAATCAGATTTGATTGGGGACGGCTACAGACGAACAGGGCCCAGAGACGCCGAAGACAAGGGTGGGGTACGACTAAAGCCGCCAATCAAAGGGGGTACGGCAGGGTGCTTCCCCAAGAATCTAAAACTACATTCGAATCCCCGTCACACAGATTCTCTACTTCCGAAAGCGGAACGCTGGCATCTTTATCGCACCGTTCATGGGTAATCCCGGTGAGAATCCGACCTCGCTCGTAGTTCGCACGCGCGAGTAAGCCCGTTTGCCTTCTCCCAGTAGTGAATCGAGATGCAGAAACGTTTCAAGCGTGCCGGAAGGGGATGGCGCGAAGCCGTCGTGGAAGTTGCCGCCTTTGCAGGCTTTCGGAGCAGCGCAATAGGATATAAATTAGTAACATTGCCGAAATGGCTTACCAACCGCGGGCGCGTAGCTCAAACGGATAGAGCATCGGATTTCTAATCCGACGGTTGCAGGTTCGATTCCTGCCGCGCCTACCAAATCCTTTGCGCCGTTCGACTCATCCGAACAAGCACGCTGCGAAGCCTCATACAACGCATACCTCAGTGGCTTGGGAAGTCTTTCCGGCCGACGACCGGGGCATAGGGTTCGCAGCCAGGCAGTGAATTCGCGCATCGGCCGGCTCACGAGGTGCCGTTTCGCGCGCAGGTATCAGGAGAAGCAGCCGAGGCCCCAGGAAAGATTTCCGTTGACACTATCCCTAATCGTTTTAAAATCATTCTCATCCAATAATTATGCGCCTCACCCATGAACAGTTTCGTGAGCTGGCTGCGAAGCACGGTTTGGCGGTCACGCACCAGCGTCAAGTAGTCTTTGAGGCCGTCGTTGCTTCCCGTGGGCACTATTCCCCGGAAGACATTTATGCCGCGGTCCGGCGCCGCATTCCATCCATTTCTCTCGCCACGGTCTACAACAATCTGCGGCTTTTCATCGAGTGCGGGTTGCTGCGAGAGGTCACTCCTCATGCGTCTACGTTGCGCGTGGACGGCAATCTCAAACCTCATCACCACCTGGTGTGCTCGCGCTGCAAATCGGTGCAGGACATCGAAGGAGAGTTCATCGATTTCAAACGACTGTCCCGGTATCTGCCGGACGGTTTTGATCTGACGCAGCCGCTGGTCGAGGTCTTTGGCCTCTGTCGCCGCTGCCGTCCAAAAACCTAAGCCAAACATCCTGTACCCGATGGATTTCTTATTCCACATTTTCGATAGCAAAAGTCCTGATATCGGGCGAAAGCGCAATCGCAGATCAAGGAGAAACCCGTGAGATTAGGTGTCATGATCAATCGTCTCGTCCCGCTGGGCTGCATTTCGCTGCTCCTCTCACCTTGCGTTCTGCGCGCACAAACTACAAAGATAGCGACCGAGTACTTAATGACAATTTATGCGCCGCTTGAAGCCGGCCAGGCTGTGGATTCGACACTTCAGGTGTATAACGTCCGGCCTGGAGGGTGGGTCAAAGGCCCCCAGATCAACGGCACCATCGTAGCTCCCAGTGGGGATTGGCTCCGCATGATGCCTTCGGGTGTTTCGCGTCTGGACGTTCGGGGGACGATAAAGACGGACGATGGCGCGCTGATTTACATCACGTACAACGGCATCATCAAGGGCACGAAGGAAAGCCAGGACCGCGCTAACAAAGGCGACGTGCTGACGTCCAATGACCTCTATTTCATCATTGCACCAACCATGCAAACCTCCGCAAAGAAGTATGCATGGCTAAACGACGTGCAGTGCATTGGGAAAATGGTTGAGGTCAAGCACGACTCGTACGTAAAGTACGACATTTTTGTTGTGCGGTGACTTGCCGTGTGAACCAGACTGTGCGGGTCAAGAATTATGGATCCTTACATGGATGCCGGTCAGCCGAGTTCGTATCGTCACAGTTTTCTTAAAGGAAGGAGCAATCATGTCAACCGAAGCCAAGTGCCCGTTCAACCACCAAACCTCTGCACCCATGAACCGGGACTGGTGGCCGAACCAGCTGAACCTTCGGGTCCTCCACCAGCACTCCACTCTGTCCGATCCGATGGGCGAGGAGTTCGACTACGCCAAGGAATTCAAGAGCCTCGACCTGAAAGCCGTGATCAAAGACCTGCATGCCGTGATGACGGACTCGCAGGATTGGTGGCCGGCTGACTTTGGCCACTACGGGCCGCTGTTCATCCGGATGGCATGGCACAGCGCAGGGACATACCGCATCGGCGACGGCCGCGGCGGTGCCGGAGCCGGCCAGCAGCGCTTCGCCCCGCTCAACAGCTGGCCTGACAACGTGAACCTCGACAAGGCGCGCCGGTTGCTGTGGTCGATCAAGCAGAAATACGGCCGGAAAATCTCATGGGCTGACCTGATGATTCTGGCCGGCAACGTCGCCCTCGAGTCGATGGGCTTCAAGACCTTCGGCTTTGGTGGCGGGCGCGCGGATGTATGGGAACCCGAAGAGGACATCTACTGGGGCTCCGAAGGCAAGTGGCTGGCAGACGAGCGCTACAGTGGCGACCGTGATCTTGAGAACCCTCTCGCTGCCGTGCAAATGGGTTTGATTTACGTAAATCCGGAAGGGCCGAACGGCAACCCGGATCCCATCGCGGCGGCCAAGGATATTCGTGAAACGTTCCGCCGCATGGCGATGAACGACGAAGAGACGGTCGCGCTGATTGCCGGTGGTCACACCTTCGGCAAGACCCACGGCGCTGGCGATGCGAAATTAGTAGGCGCAGAGCCGGAAGCCGCCACTATCGAAGAGCAGGGCCTCGGCTGGAAGAGCAAATTCAAGACGGGCATAGGCGGTGACGCGATCGGCAGCGGCCTCGAAGTGATTTGGACCACGACGCCGACGAAATGGAGCAACAACTTCTTCGAGAACCTCTTTAAGTACGACTGGGAATTGACCAAGAGCCCGGCTGGTGCGCATCAGTGGAGACCGAAGAATGGCGCAGGCAATGGGACGATACCCGATGCATACGATTCCTCAAAACGGCACGCGCCAACCATGCTGACCACGGATCTCTCTTTGCGGCTCGATCCTGCTTACGAAAAGATTTCACGGCGCTTCTATGAGCATCCCGACCAGTTCGCCGATGCTTTTGCCCGGGCATGGTTCAAGCTGACGCATCGCGACATGGGCCCGATCGTGCGTTATCTCGGCCCACTCGTTCCGAAGGAGACGCTGCCGTGGCAAGACCCGATTCCCGCGGTGAATCACAAACTAATCGGGGAGAAGGAAATTGCTGCCCTGAAGGCCAAGATCCTCAAATCCGGACTGCCGATCGCCCAACTGGTCACCACTGCCTGGGCGTCAGCGTCAACATTCCGCGGTTCTGATAAGCGCGGTGGAGCGAACGGCGCCCGCATTCGTCTCGCGCCCCAAAAGGACTGGGAAGTGAACCAGCCGGCCGAACTGGCGAAGGTTCTGCGGAAGCTGGAGGCAATCCAGAAGGAGTTCAACGGCTCCGGTTCCAACAATAAGTCCAGCAAGAAGAAGGTCTCGCTTGCCGACCTGATCATTCTGGGCGGCTGTGCAGCCGTCGAGGAAGCGGCGAAGAAGGCCGGCCACAAGGTGAAAGTTCCCTTCACTCCCGGGCGCATGGACGCATCGCAAGAGCACACGGACGTCGAGTCCTTCGAACCGCTCGAACCGATCGCGGATGGCTTCCGCAACTACGTCCACGGCAAGCAGCGCCTGTCGGCTGAGGAGATGTTGGTGGATCGTGCGCAATTGCTGAAGCTGACGGCGCCTGAGATGACGGTTCTCGTCGGCGGCTTGCGCGTCCTGGGTGCAAACACCGGCAAGTCCACCCACGGCGTCTTCACCAAGCGGCCCGGGACGCTGACCAACGACTTCTTCGTCAACCTGCTCGATATGAGCACGCAATGGCAGCCGGCGGGCAATGGCTCCGGCGGCGCGTACGAGGGGCGTGACCGGAAGACGAACCAGGTCAAGTGGACCGGCACCCGTGTCGACCTGATCTTCGGTTCGCACTCGCAACTGCGTGCGACCGCGGAAGTGTACGCGTGCGCGGACTCTAAGGAGAAATTCGTCGAAGACTTCGTGGCGGCGTGGACCAAGGTGATGAACCTCGATCGCTTCGACCTGGCCTGATTAGTTGCGGAAACGGAGTTGCAGAGACGTTGAGAAACGAAGTTCCGGCCCGCCTGTCTGGGGGCCGGTTTTTTTGGCTCGGGCGCGATCATTCCGCGTCGTCATTCTTCTTGCGGTGTTCGCACGTCGCAGTGTTGAGGCAGGAATCGGCCAGCATCAAGCGTTTGACTGGCTGGCCACGCACGATGTGACATTCAATGATTTCGTCCACGTCCGCGGCAGTGACGTGTCCGTACCAGACGGCGTCGGGGTAGACCACAAGGTTGGGCCCATGCTCGCATTGATCGAGACAGCCGGACTGGTTGGCACGAACTCGTCCTTTCAGACCGCGCTCGGCCAGCTTTTGCTTAAGGAGCTTCTGCAGCTTGGCTTCGGCTGTTGGATCGCAGCATCCCCTCGGATGTCCTGCCGGACGCTGGTTGCCGCAAACAAAGATGTGCTTCTCGAACTTCGACATGGAATCAATCTATTTTGCAGCGTGGACTCTCACACCGCTTCTTGCAGAGAACGTAAAGGCGTAGCCTTGACTCCGGCGTCCCAGATTCCTTCGAAATCGACGAAATACCCGGAAACCTCAACTCCCGGGATCGCTTCCAGCAGAGCATCGGCCGCGCGCTGCAGTTCACGCTCGTGATGCGTAGCCTCGGCTTTGGCATCGCCGCCGAAACCGCCATCGAGTCCACCGTAGGCCCCGCAATCGGAGTGGAGCATCAGGATCACGCGCCTGGTTCCGTGCAAGCGCATGGATTTGCGAATCTGCTCGAGAACAAACTCTCGGTCGGTCTCATGCTCGGGCGCCGCCAGGCACTTGGCGCCGCCGGCGATCTTGATCGGGTCGGAGTTCACCACTCCGATTCGCTTGAGGAACTTGCGGAACCCCAGTTCGAAGCGGTTGTCGAAGCACCATACAATCGCAGCATCGCAATGGTACTTGTTGCGGGGAGCGTCGAAGTGGAATACCTTCTGCACGGAGCGCCTCCTGAGCCAGTAAAGCGTCGCTTTTCATCTTAACGCGGCAGCCATTCCGGGAGCACATTGCTATCCTCACCCAGCACACGATAAGATAATCTGTACACATCTTCTCCGCTCTATCCCAGTAATTTTTCGTGAAAGCGTCCTCGCGGGCAAGGAGTGTGCGACCCGGGTGCGGCGCAGGCGTGCGTCCGCAAGAATTCTTCCGCGACGGAGTTCGATTTGAAACGAGGCAGAACTGCGGTGATTGTCGGCGCCCAGTGGGGCGACGAAGGCAAAGGGAAGATTGTCGACGTTCTGTCAGATACCTTCCAGGTGGTGGCTCGCTATGCCGGCGGCCACAACGCCGGCCACACCGTCATCATCAATGGCAAGAAGTTCATTCTGCAGCTAGTGCCTTGCGGCGTGCTGCGGGCCGGATGCCGCAGCGTGATCGGCAACGGCGTAGTGCTCGATCCAATCGCTTTTCTCAAGGAAGTCGGCGCGTTGCACCAGGCCGGGGTCAAGGTCGATGGCAATCTTTTTGTCTCGAACCGCGCCCACGTCATTCTGCCCTACCACCGGATGATTGAACTCGCGGCGGAGAACGCTCCCGGACGCGTGAAGATCGGCACGACCTCCCGCGGTATCGGTCCTGCTTACGAGGATAAGATGGGCCGCCGCGGCTTGCGCGTGGCCGATTTGCTGGACCTGCAACTCCTCAAGAAGCACATCGAAAACGCGGTGCGCGAGAAGAACATGATCGCGCACGCGTTGTTCAACTCCGAACCGCTCGACGCTGACAAGATGTACACGGAATACGCTCAGGCGGCGGAGAAAGTCGCACCCTTCGTGTGCGACACCGCAGTGCTTCTCAATCAGGCTTTGGCAGGAGGCGAGTCCATTTTGTTCGAAGGTGCGCAGGGAACTATGCTCGACATCGACCACGGCACCTATCCATTTGTGACTTCCTCCAGCGCGACCTCCGGAGGCGCGGTCATCGGGACGGGCGTGGCGCCGAATGCTATTGACTCGGTCATCGGCATCACCAAGGCTTATTGCACGCGCGTCGGCGAGGGGCCGTTCCCCAGCGAGGAAAAGGCCGCTGCCGGGGAAGAGTTGCGGAAGCGGGGCAGCGAGTATGGCGCGGTGACGGGCCGTCCGCGGCGCACGGGCTGGCTCGATTTGCCCCTGCTGCGCTACGCCGGCATGATCAACGGCATTTCCTGGCTGGTAGTGACCAAACTCGACGTGCTGGATGATCTGGCGGAGATTCCGGTCTGCGTCGGCTACAAGATCGACGGCAAGAAGACGATGGAAGCTCCGGCTCAAGCCAGCGGCTATGAAAAGATCGAGTGCGTCTATCACAAGATGCCGGGATGGCGGACTTCTACCCAGGGCATCACGCAGTTCGACCGGCTGCCCCAGCAGGCCCGCGACTACATGGCGTTTCTGGAGAAGGAAACCGGCGCGAAGATCGGCATGGTCTCCACCGGACCTGACCGCGACCACACCATCTTCCTGGATGAGTTTGTGGCGGAGTTGAAGACGGCGGCGAAAAAAGCCTAGAATTGCTTCCCCGATTGAGCTGCAACCGGGAAGGAGCGAACGATGGTGGTGCTGGCGGTTACCTGGATGGCAAAGGTTGGGCGTGAAGCCGAAGTCTCTGCAGTTTTCGCGAAACTCACCGAGGAGTCACGCAAGGAGCCAGGTTGTGCGATGTATCAGGTTCACCGGCACAAGACCGAGTCCCGCCGCTTCTTCATCTATGAGCAGTACAAGGACGATGCCGCGCTGGAAGCGCATCGTGCGGCCCCGCACTTTCTGCAATACGCCAAGAAGGATCTGCCGAAGGTCGCCGATCGCGTGGAAGGACATTTGTTCGAGCCGCTAGGATAGGAACTCGGATGGATCCCTCACACCCTACTTGCATGACGGTACTCAGGTTTCTAATTTTGAATGCGACAATGGACGATGCTGAGGACTTCGAGCAGATCTACCTCGTGGTCAACCGGCCTTCGCTTCGAGCAGAATCCCTGCAACCTGAATATCCCTTGAGAGATGTCGTTGATGAACTCAATTCTCTCCTCAAGAATGGTTTCCTGGAAGCGCCGAAGTTCTGCAACGAATCCAGCCTTCCGATGCCACCGGATCGGTCCTTGCTCCATCATTATTGGTTTGGCCCGACTGAGAGCGGCAAGCAGGCGTGGGAAGGGCACAGAGCTTCTTTAGGCGCTAAGAAATAGAACGGGCGACAGTAAAAACGCTCACTTGCTTTTGTCGACCATCAACTCGCCACCCGAAGCATAGCTTTCCTTCGACACTTCGTGAAAAGCCACAACGATCCCCTCACGGCGCGCTCCCGCTTCTTCGACCAAAGCGTCGGTGATGCGCTTGGCGATTTTGCGCTTCTGCTCGGCGGTGCGTCCCTGCAGCATCGTGATTTGGACCATGGGCATAAGAACACCAGTTGTCAGTTGCCAGTACCCTGTTGCCAGTAAGCGCAGAACTCTGGGGAAACCGGCGCCGAGCGTTATCCGTGAGAATCCGTGAATATCCGTGGCCTACTTTGCTAATTCGTATCCGGCAAAGAAGAAGCTCAATTCGAAGCGCGCCGTGTCCTCGGCATCGGAGCCGTGAATCGCGTTGTGTTCGATGTTCGTGGCCCACTTCTTGCGGATGGTGCCTTCCTCGGCGTTCGCCGGATTCGTCGCCCCCATCAGCTTGCGCAGATCGGCAATGGCGTTCTCTTTTTCCAGTGCCAGGACGACAATCGGCCCGCTCGACATGAAATCGGTCAGCGAATTGTAGAACGGCTTGCCCGCGTGCACGGCGTAGAACTGTTCGGCTTGATGCTTGGAAATTTCCAGCATCTTCATGCACAGGATACGGAAGTTATGTTTCTCGAATTGTTCGATGATGTCGCCCACGCCGTTCTTCTTCACGGCGTCGGGCTTCACGATGGTAAGAGTGCGTTGCAGAGTTTTCATAAGTGCGTCGTTCGTCCTTGGTCGTTCGTCATTGGCTTACGGCTTCTTCTCGGTACTCGTTACACGCTACTCAGTACTAAACCTTGACTCCCAACACCGCCACCAGCGTTTCTCCGATGGCTGCCGGAGACTTGGCTACGCGAATGCCGGCAGCTTCCAGCGCTTTGATCTTTTCCGCCGCCGTTCCTTTGCCGCCGGAGATGATAGCGCCGGCGTGGCCCATCCGGCGTCCCGGAGGGGCGGTCTGCCCGGCAATGAAGCCAATCACCGGCTTCTTCATATGGGTTCTCACGAACTCTGCGGCGGTCTCCTCGGCGTTGCCCCCGATCTCGCCGATCATGACCACTGCCTCGGTTTCCGGGTCACGATTGAACAAATCCAGCGCATCGACAAAGTTTGTCCCGATGATCGGGTCGCCGCCAATGCCAATGGCGGTCGACTGACCAATGCCGCGCTGCGTGAGTTGGTGCACCGCTTCGTAGGTCAGGGTGCCCGAACGAGAAACAATTCCGATCGACCCTTCCTTGTGGATCGACCCCGGCATAATCCCAAGCTTGCATTTACCCGGCGAGATGATCCCGGGGCAGTTTGGCCCGATCAGCCGGGAGCGTCGGTTCTGCAGAAACTCCCATGCCTTGACCATATCCAGAGTGGGTATGCCTTCGGTGATGCAGACGATCAGGTCGAGTTCTGCGTCGGCCGCCTCCATGATGGCGTCGGCTGCAAACGGTGGCGGAACAAAGATGACGGTCGCGTCAGCGCCGGTTTTTTCCGCAGCTTCCCGCACGGTGTTGAAAATCGGCCAGCCCTCGTGCGTGCTGCCACCTTTGCCAGGGGTTACTCCCCCGACGATCTGCGTTCCGTACGCGGCGCAGGCCTTGGCGTGAAACGTGCCCTCCCGTCCGGTCAGGCCCTGCACAATCACGCGGGTGCTCTTATTAACCAGGATTGCCATAAGTATGATTCCTCGTTGCTTCGACCACCATGCGCTTCTCTAAACTCGCTGAGCCGCTGCCACAACCTTGTCGGCCGCGTCCTTCATCGTGTCCGCGACCACGAAGTTGAATCCCGAGTTCATCAGGATCTTCTTGCCCTCATCCACGTTGGTGCCTTCGAGCCGCAACACCACGGGGAGCTTGATATTGGTTTTCTTGGCCGCCTCGACCACACCGGTCGCGAGCGTATCCACACGGAGGATCCCGCCAAAAATGTTAATCAGCACCGCCTTGACGTTGTTGTCGCTGAGCAGAATTTCGAACGCGTGCGCGACCTGCTCGGCGCTGGCTCCTCCGCCCACGTCGAGAAAGTTGGCCGGCATACCGCCGGCGTACTTGATGATGTCCATCGTCGCCATGGCCAGGCCGGCGCCATTTACCATGCATCCCACATTTCCGTCGAGCTTGATGTAGTTGAGGCTGTACTTGGAGGCCTCGACTTCCAGCGGATCCTCTTCCGTGATGTCCCGGAGTTCGCGGATGTCGGGATGGCGGAAAAGCGCATTGTCGTCGAAGTTGACCTTGGCATCGAGCGCGAACAGACGGCCGTCGGTGGTGGTGATGAACGGATTGATCTCGACCAGGGAGGAATCCGTGTCGAGGAAAGCCCTATAAAGGCTGGTCAGGAACTGCACTGCGGGATTGATCTGTTGCGCCTTCAGCCCGAGCTTAAAGGCAATCTTGCGCGCTTGAAATGCCTCCAGCCCCATGCCCGGATCGATGTATTCCTTCAGAATGGCGTCAGGATTTTCGGAGGCGACCTGCTCGATCTCCATGCCACCGGCGGCCGAGGCCATGAACACGGACTTACCTTCGGCGCGGTCCACCAGAATGCCAAGATACAGCTCCTTTTCGATCGGGAGCGTCTCTTCGATCAGCAGGCGGCGCACGATGCGGCCTTCGGGCCCCGTCTGGTGCGTCACGAGTTTCATCCCTATCATTTTGCCGGCGAGTTCTCCGGCCTCGTCCACAGACTTGGCGATCTTCACGCCCCCACCCTTGCCGCGCCCGCCGGCGTGGATTTGCGCCTTGACCACCACTCCCGTCGCGCCTTCGTTGAACAGCGTCTTTGCGGCAGATTCGGCTTCTTCGCGCGTGGTCGCCATGATGCCGCGCGGCACCGTTACGCCGTATTTTCTAAGAATTCCTTTGGCTTGGTACTCATGGATCTTCATAATGATGCTCGTCAGCTAAGAATCGGGAGGAACCTGCTTGCGGCTTGGAACTGCGGGCAGCAACTCTTAATTCTATAGAATGGCTACAGATTAGGGCAAACACTGCGGACTCAAATCCTAGGGGCGCCGCCTCTGGCTGTTCCGAAAGAGGATGCCACGCCACTTCCGACATCCTGATCCCTTCTTCGTTGCCAAACATCTAAGCCGAACCGTAGAGTTTGGAAATTGCTCGATGCTGAGGACCAAGTGAAACTGATCTCGCTGAACGTGGCAAGGCCGCGGCTGGCAATCTACAAAGGGACCACCATCAGCACGGGGATCTTCAAGAAGCCGGTCGCAGGCCCCGTGCTCTTGCGCAGCCTCAATCTCGAGGGCGACCAGCAGGCCGACCTGAGCGTCCACGGAGGTCCTTACAAAGCGGTATACGCCTACCCCTCCGAGCATTACCCATTTTGGCGGCAGGAACTGCCCAACCTGGACCTTCCGTGGGGCATGTTTGGCGAGAACTTCACAACTGAGGGCCTCGCGGAAGATGACCTGCATGTGGGCGATCGCCTTCAAGTCGGGTCCTCCGTGCTTATGGTCCGCCAGCCACGCGTTCCTTGCTATAAGCTGGCGGCCAAGTTTCAGCGTGACGATATTCTGCAGCGCTTTCTGCTCAGCGGCCGCAGCGGCTTTTACTTTTCGGTGGAGCAGGAAGGCCGGGTTGCCGCCGGCGATCTCTTCGAGCTGGTGAGTCGAAACGAAGAGGGCATCACTGTCGCCGAAATGAACCGGCTCTTCGTGCGGGAGAAATACAATCCCGACCTTCTGCGGAAAGCGATTGCCACAGCCGCCCTTCCTCAGGATTGGCGCGAATATTTTCTGGAACGAATGGAACGGCCTGCGGTAAACACATAGTCACGAACTACCCGTGGCGAGTTCAATATCGCGGCGAAATCGAGTCATGCCGTACAATTCGCCTACCGCCATGATTCTCGACGTCCTCCAGCGTATTGCCAATCACGGTCAGTCGCTCGCCCGCGAGGAAGCCCGCGACGTCATGGCGGAGGTGCTCGCGGGAAATTGCACGGACGCGCAGATCGCGGCGCTACTGCTGGCGTTGCACATGAAGGGCGAGACGGTCGAGGAGATCGTGGGCTTCGCCGAAGCGATCCGCACGGCGGCAGCGCCGTTGCCCTTTCAGCCGGCCGGTCGTCCCGGAGATTCCGAGGTGGGCGAACTCGATGTCAGCGGCACTGGCCGAGATGCCCTGAACGAATCGTCTCTCATTGACACCAGCGGGACCGGCGGCGATGCCAGCGGAACATTCAACATTTCGACTGCCACGGCATTTGTTGCCGCGGGAGCGGGCGTCCGCGTGGCCAAACACGGCAACCGCAGTATCAGCTCGAAATGCGGCTCCGCAGACGTCATCGAAGCTCTGGGCGGTAACATCCAATTGTCGCCGGAGAGCTCCGCCCAGTGCTTGCGTGAAGTTGGCATCTGCTTCTTGTACGCCCCCAACCTGCACCCCGCCATGAAGCAAGTGCAGAAGATTCGCCGCGAGTTGCGACTGCGAACCATGTTCAACTTGCTGGGGCCGCTGACCAACCCGGCGCGGGCTTCGGGTCAGGTGGTCGGAGTGTATTCGTTAGACTTGGTCGAGAAGCTGGCCGAGGCCCTGAGCATGCTGGGCGTGCATCGGGCTCTGGTGGTGCATGGACTCGACGGCTTGGATGAAATCACCATCTCTGGACCAACTCGCGTGGCCGAGGCGCGGGATGGAATGGTGAAGACGTACGAGGTTACGCCCGAAGAGTTTGGCATAAAACGCGGCAGCCTCACTGACATTGCCGGTGGAGACGCATCCGAAAACGCGGCCATCATTCGTGCGTTGCTGGAGGGGAAGAAATCGCCGCACCGCGACGTGGTTTTGCTGAACTCGGCAGCGGCTCTGGTGGCGGCTGGGCGGGCTGATCATCTGGCTGAAGCGATCCCGATCGCGACGAAATCCATTGATTCTGGTGCAGCCGCACGCAAACTGGAAATGTTGGTGCGTTTTAATCATTGATTTCCTTGGACTGAAGCTGAAGCATGGGCGCTGCCATGCAAACGCGCCCGTGATGGCTCCGTTCAACTTTTCTGTGCCCGACACGTAAGCAGCGATCCGTAGACGGTCGATTTGTACCCTGCAAATCCGTTTTCTTTCAAAAGGCTTTCCAGTTCGGAAACCGAAAACACGTGCCCGCCGCGGCTGCGGGCCCACTGCAGCACTCGGGGGAAGCGGAAAAGTCCTTCTCTGCCTGCTGTAAACGTGACAATGGCCAATGGCGCCCCAGGCTTCAACGTGCGGCCGATCTCCGCCAGGGCTCGGCCTGCGTCTTGAAAGAGGTGGAGCGACCCGCTGCAAATGGCCGCATCAAAGACGGCATCGCGGAAAGGCAGCGTCTCTACTTGCGCGCGGGAGAATTGCACGTTGCTCACACCTTCCCGTCGCGCATAGGCTGCCCCCTGTTCCAGCATTCCCCGCGAAATGTCGATCCCATAAACTCTCCGCGAAAGCGAAGCGATCCGGCGGCCATAGGTGCCGGGGCCGCAGGCCACATCGAGGACGACCCCGTTAACCGGTCCGATCATTTCCTGGACTAGGTTGATAAGCCCGGCAAAAGAGAGTTGCCCGCGTCCGGCAAACAATCTAAGCACGACGGGATACCAGACCTTTGATTCGTACACCCGAGCCAGCAGGTCGAGCCACTTCACTTGCCGCAGAACCGGGTTGGTGCTTTGGGTGAGATCTTCCGAAATGAAATCGGGAATTCCGTGCTGCACCGGATAATTGTGGCGGCAGGCGGAGCAGTGCAGGGTAGCGCCAGCCACCGCGAGTGTTCCCCGGCACTGGGGGCAAACATAGAAAGAAAAGTCCGGCGCCGAACTGTTTGCTTTGTCCATCATGCTCAGGTCGTCACGTTGACTTCCACTTTCTCCAGATACTCCGCCAGTTGCACATTCCATCCCAGTTCCTTCCGCATCAAGTCTTGCAGTTGGCCGGAGGCAGCGGGTTCTCCGTGAACGAGATACGTGACCTCTGGCCGGTTGCGGAAGGTGCGCAGCCATTGCAGAAGTTCTGGGGGATCGGCATGATCGCTGAACTGTTCCAGCGCCGCCACCTGCGCGCGGATCGGAACGAGGGCACCGAATATCTTTACCTCGGAAAATTTGCTCTTGATGGCGAAACCGCGGGTGCCGGGGGCCTGAAAACCGATGAAGAGAACGAGATTCTTGGGGTCAGGAAGCCGCTGCCCGAGATGATGCAAAATGCGTCCTCCTGTGACCATCCCGCTGGACGATATGATGATTGACGGGATCCGCACCTCATTGATTTTCTTCGATTCTTCCGGTGTCAGGGCGAAAGTAAAGCTAGGCCACTCCAGCGGCGAACCATACTGCCGGATCATGTTGCGCGTCTCATCGCTGTACTCTTCGTCGTGCTTGAGAAAAACTTCCACTGCCTTGATCGCCATAGGGCTGTCGCAGAAGACGGGAATGTGCGGGATCTGCCCCGACTCCATCAGGTGCTTGAGGATGAATACGAACTTCTGCGTGCGCTCGATGGCAAAGGCCGGCACAACCACGCTTCCTCCGCGACCGGCCGTTGCACCGATCAGCGCGGCCAATTCGGGCGTGGGATCTTCCTTGGGATGAAGCCGGTTGCCGTAGGTCGACTCCATCACGACGAGATCGGCGACCTCCCCTTCCGCCGGCCCGGAGTGCACGACTTTCCCCGGCGCCACCTTGTGATCGAGCACGCGTCCAATGTCGCCCGTAAAAAGCAACCGGCGCGTTTTGCCACTCGTCTTTAGCGTGACTTCCGCCATGCCCGAGCCCAGGATATGTGCCGCACGAACGAAACGAAATGAAAGCTCAGGTGAAAGCGCAATGTCCTGGCCGACATGCGCTGTTTTGAAGTACTGCAATGACTGCTGTGCTTCCTCGAACGTGTAAAGGGGCAAAGCCGGGTCGTGCTTTGACGCTTTCTTCTTGTTATAGAACGCGGCGTCTTCTTCCTGGAGGTGGCCGGAGTCGGGGAGGATAATGCCGCACAGGTCAATCGTGGGCGGTGTTGCGTAGATCGGTCCGCGGAAGCCCTCTTTCACCAGACGTGGAATCCAGCCGCAGTGGTCGAGATGCGCGTGGGTGAGAATCACCGCGTCGATCTCTTTTGCCGGGACCGGCGTATCGCGCCAGTTGCGCTCGCGCCAGTCTTTCTGTCCCTGGAACAGACCGCAGTCGATGAGGACTTGAAAGCCAATGGCGCCGGAAGCGTCGCCGGAGGTGTTGATCAGATGCTTGGAGCCGGTGACGGTGCCCGCTGCGCCCAGAAACTGGATATAGGCCAAGTGCTGCCTCCGCGGTGAATTCTTATTTTCCTTCCGCCTCGATCTTGAACGTGTTATTCGTCATGTCACTCTCCGGAACACTGCCGTCATTCACCGTGATCTCCTGCGGAGCGGCAGGTACCTCGATACGAACTACTGCTTTGTCTTTGGCGTGAACTTCGAGCCGCTTCACGACCTCGCCGCCAGTGAATTTCACAGTGACCGGAACCTCGCCTCCGGCCGCGCCCAGATTTTCCAGGGTGATCGTAAGCATGTAAGCGCCGGTCAGCGTCTTGCGAGAGAATGCCGATGCCACTTTGAAGTCGGGCAGGCCGCGGTCGCGATAAACCCAGTCGTCGAAGAACCATTCCAGATCGCGCTGCGTCTGCGCTTGGATCAGCCGTGGCATATAGGAAGGGTCTTTGTCTTGCTCTGGGCGGTACGCGGCGAGAGCTTTCTTGAGCGCGGGTTCGCCGACCATGTCGCGCAGCATCCACCAGACATACATTGCCTTGCTGCGATACAGCTCTTCGTTGGTCGTGTTCACCAGCGACCGGTTCACTTCGTCTTCCGATCTGGGGAGGATAGTCTGCTGCTCGGCTGCGCTGAACGCCGAGCGATGCAGGCCCATGTAGTCGAGCGCAGCTTGGCGTCCCTTCTCGTGTTCGAGATATAGAGCCTGCGCAAAATGGGCCAGGCCTTCGTCGATCCACGGCCGCGGAGAAGAGAAGGATGCGTGGGTGAATTGGTGGGCAGCGACCAAACCCGCCAACTTCGCATCCGCATCCGCAAACGGCATAAGCAAGAAGGAACCAGTCTCGAAAGGAGCGGCGGTGGGAAAAGCCAGGTCAGCGGTCGCCGCCCTGGTCCGCACAGCTCCGAACCAGTCTCTGGTAAGGGGAGCAACTTTTTCACCGGCATCGGCGTATTGTCCGGCGGCGACCTCATGTCCGGGAAGATAGTACACAACGAGGCCCGGTTGTTCGTTAAGCTTGTAGTTGGCAATCACGAAGGCCGGCGCAGCCAGATTCAAAGGCCGGTACGAACATTTTGTCGATGGATACTGCGGACTGCCCCCCTTTATGACTACCTGAAGTTCCTCTCCACCACACAGCATGGCCGGAGGAACAGCATCACCAGGGAGGGTTGGATATTGCAGGCCGATCTCCATGTTCGAGGACGCTTCCCGCGCCTTCCACCGGCCGAGAACATCGAACAGGCTGTTTCTCTCCGAAAGATCCGCCGCTTCGGTGGCGATCGGGTACCATGCCACGAATCCGGCGCCGCGGACTGCCGTGAAATGAGAACTGATCTGGTCCCAGTCGGAGCCGTTCGCCTGCGCTTCGGGAGTGCCAATGCGCGTGAGCCTGGTCGCATCGAGCACAACAACGCCCTCGTAAGCGATCTCCAGTTCGATAGTTCCCTTGGGCGCGACCGCCGCGGGCAAGCTAACGATGGCCTCTGACAGCGCGCCCGTGTGGTCGATATCGGAAGTGTAAGGCTGTGAAACGAACTGGAGAGGCTTATCCGAGGCCTTGATCGATCGCCAGTCAAGCGAGGACGAAATCTGCAGCACTGCAACCTTCTGCGGAGCCTGCGAATCATTGCGAATAGTAATCTTGCCGCGAACGCCCAACCGCTGCTGAGCGGGCTCAATGCGGACGCTCAAGTCGTAGCTGGTAAAAGTGAAAGCCTCACGGTCGAGGGCAAAGCAATTCACCACAGAGGCACAGAGAGCGCAGAGGAATCCAATGCAAATGAAGCACGACCTCATTTCGCACCTGGAGAAGCTTCGCGGGCACGCCTCTGGCGCACGATCTCATATAGCACGACCGCCGCGGCCACAGAGACGTTCAGCGACGGTACCTTGCCCAGCATCGGAATCGAGACCAGGAAGTCGCACTTTTTCTTGACCAGATCGTGCAGGCCCTTGCCTTCCGCCCCCAGGACTAGCGCGCAGTCCATGTTGTAGTCGAGCGCGTCGTAGGTTTGCTTGCCGCGTTCGTCGAGGCCGACCGTCCACAGATTCTGTTCTTTCAGCTGTTCCACGGTGCGGGCAATGTTTGTGACTTTCGCGATGGGCAGATGTTCGCTGGCTCCCGCGGAGGCTTTGGTCACGGTTCCAGTCACGCCCGCGGCGCGCCGCTCCGGGATGACCACGCCGTTGGCGCCGGCAGCGTCGGCGGTGCGCAGGATCGCGCCCAGGTTATGAGGATCTTCCACGCCATCGAGCACGACCACCAGCGAATATTGCCCGCGCTTGCCCGCGATCACGTCGTCAAGATTGTTATATTGCTTCGCGGACGTGACGGCCACCACGCCCTGGTGCGCCGCGTTGCCCGCCATCCGGTCAAGCTCAGTCCGTGACAGAAAACGCACAGGCAGGCCAAGGCGGCGGCAGTCTTCGATCAGGCGCTGCAAGCGCAAGTCGTGGCGCTCCTTGGCCATGCCCACCCACTCGAATGCCCGTCCGCGCGCCTTCAGCGCCTCGGTGACGGAATTGATCCCATAGATGTAGTGCATGAAGTATCAGTGTATCGAAAGCTCAGGGTGTGGCGCGGGCGCCCCGCCCGCGATGCTCGCTTAAGAACGGCGCTCACGTTCGAGGAAACTCACGATCTCCGCCGGTTCTGGTCGTTCCGTGTAGTCTTCATCCGCCGACGCGTAAAGAACCGTACCGTCGCGGCCGAGGATGTATGTCGCGGGAATGGGCAACTCCCAACTCTCATCGCCGTTGGCGAAGGGCAGATTGATGAAGGCGCGGCGATAAACCGCCTGCTGAAGATCCGGCACACGGTAGCTTAGACCGAACTGCCGGGCGACTTGGTTGCCCGCATCGGAGAGCAGTGGAAAGCGCAGCTTGTGCTGGTCGCGCATGAAAAACGATTGCTGAACCGTCTGCGGTGAGATGGCCACGAGGGTTGCTTCAGCATCCTCGATCTGAGGTACGATCAGATTCATCGCCTCCATCTGACCGACGCAGAACGGACACCAACGCCCGCGGATGAAGCAGAGCACAAGTAGTCCCCTCGCGAGCAAATCAGCCGAAGAAACAGTCTTTCCATCGTGATCCGGAAGCTCGAATTCTGGTGCCTTCGCGCCCACAGGCAAAATCCCGGTCGCCAGACGTTTACCTTTGAGTTCGGCCACGGCCTGCGCGTGAATCGCCTGCGTCTCCGGCGGCACGTACTTCGCAATCAGTTCCTTGCGCTCGGCAAAGATTTCGCGGAGTGATCGCGTGTCAATGCCTAGGGAGGATTCTTCCAGCGAGCGCCACTTCATAATTGTTAACCATTCGTACTAAATCCGCTGACAGGGGACGTGCCTTGATCCTCTTTGCGCACGAGGGATACTTCTGGATCTTCTGGCTTGACGCGGACCACCAAGCGGCTTCCTTTCCGAACCGTTTCACATAGGCGGGCAACGAACGGCCGAATACGAATGACTGCTCATGGCTTCCGGTATATAGCTCGCCTTGGAAACGGTACGAATATACGATCTCGATGGATTGGCGACCCGAATCAAACCTACCTCTCGGCGGTGCGGTTACAGTCCCTTCCGCTAAGGGCCACGCGTCACTCCCACGAGCAGCCGCTTGGCCAATGACGCGCTTAAAAACAACAATCAGGAAATCGATGAAGAAGCCCACGCGGTCTCCGTGCTACCGATGGAATCGACCAGAGTCCACCTCGAATTTGTAGCTGGTAACTGCTTCCCTACATTCCGGGTAATTTCATCCCCGCCAGCCGCCGCGCGAAGCTCGCCTTGCCCATCTGCTTGAACATCTTTCTCATCTGCGCGTATTGCCGGAGGAGATTATTGACTTCCTGCACCGATGTTCCTGACCCCCGGGCAATCCGCTTGCGCCGGCTGCCGTTGATCACTTCGTGATGGTTGCGCTCGTGCGCCGTCATCGAATTGATGATCGCTTCCACGCGATTGATCTGCTTCTCGTCGACTTTGTCGGCAGCCTTTTGCAGGCCCGAAAATGGCCCGATTGAGGGCAGCATGCCCATCAGGTTCTGAATCGATCCCATCTTCTTCACTTGCCGCAACTGGTCACGAAAATCTTCCAGCGAGAAGCCGTCGCCGCTGAGAGCTTTGCTGGCGATCTCCGCTGCTTTCTTCTTGTCGATCTGTGATTCGGCGCGCTCGATCAGCGAGAGGATGTCGCCCATCCCCAGAATCCGGGAGACGATGCGGTCGGGATGGAAAGGCTCCAGCGCGTCGTACTTCTCTCCGACGCCAATGAACTTGATCGGTTGCCCTGTGACCTGCCGAATCGAAAGCGCCGCGCCGCCGCGGGCATCTCCGTCCATCTTGGTGAGAATGACGCCGGTCAGAGACAGCTTCTTGTGGAATTCGTCAGCCGAGCGCACCGCGTCCTGGCCGGTCATGGCGTCCGCGACGAACAAAATCTCTGATGGATTCAGCAGCTTCTTGAGCGACTGCATCTCGTCCATGAGTTGCTCGTCGATGTGCAGACGTCCGGCGGTGTCGACGATGAGCACGTCGCAGCCGGAAACCACGGCCTCCCGGCGCGCCTCTTTCACCAGCCTCTCAACCGTCGCGGTGTTGGCCTCGCCCACCTCGCCTTCATAGATGTGGCTCTTGACCCCCTGCGCCACAATTTTCAGCTGCTCGCGCGCCGCCGGCCGGTACACGTCCACCGAAACCAGCAGCGGACGGTGTCCGCCATTCTTGAACCAGTGCGCTAGCTTGCCCGAGGTCGTGGTCTTCCCGGACCCCTGCAGCCCAGCCATGAGCACAACCGTGGGTGGCTGCGAGGCGAACTTCATACGCGCCGTATCTTTGCCGAGAATCTCGACCAGTTCGTCGCGCACGATCTTGATGACCTGCTCGCCGGGAGACAGCGCGGTCATCACCTCCTGGCCAACCGCTTTGATCCGGATCTGATCGATAAGCTGCTTGACCACCTTGAAATTGACGTCGGCTTCGAGCAGCGCCACCCGGATTTCGCGCAGCGCTTCGTCAATATTCTCCTCGGTCAGCTTCGCCTGGCCGCGAAGCGACTTGAACGCGCGTTGCAGTTTTTCCTGAAGATTTTCGAACATAAGCGTGAGAGCTTATTTTACCAGCCGGACGTGGCGTCCGCCGCGACGGAGCGGGAGCAGCCTCTCCGCAACTGCCACCATGATCAGTTAAAAAACGTCTTATTGAGCTGCTCGATCTTGCCCTTCGCGAGCTTGCCTTCGCGGAAATTGCGTTTCAGAAAGGTGGGAAATGTTTCCGCATTGTCGCCGAAGTGTTGTTCGTTCATCAGGGAGTAGAGAGTCACTGCGAAAACGTGAATTCCCCCGTCCTGTTCACGCCAGTAGGCCCGCGGATCGTGTCCCATGCCAAAACGTTCCGCGATCAACTCTTCCAGTGCCTGGACGCAGTCCTCCTCCGCGAGCCCGTCGGGTGTGTTGTAACCGACCGAAGCGTCATGGTGTTCCACTTTGTCCATAAAGAAAGGGTCGGCCCGAAGCGAATCGAGGTCGGAACGCAGTTCAGAATCGTGCGCCGGATCGTAGGGTGGGTGCATCATTTCGTGAATCGCGTTTCGCAACACGATGCGGAAGGGGTAGGAATAGTGGCTCAGAAACCGCGTGCCTGTGATCTTGATTCCGTGGGGCTGCGAATAGTAGAGAAGATAAACCGTAATACGATTGCTGGGTCTGCGAGAGCCCAGCGCGGATTCAATCGCAGGAACCACATTGTATTTTGGCAGATCTTGCGCGATCGCATTGCGCGCTTTCTCGATGCCTGGGAGCGATTCCTTCTTCCAGTCGTCTTCGAAGTGAATGCGTTGCAGCGCGCGAAAAGCGGCTTTGAGATCAGCCCGGCTTTGTTCGTAGACTTTCCACCCGTCATCACTGAAGTAAGGCGTGGCCTGAAGGTTTCTCTTCATGACGCTGCTGTCCTCAACGACACGAATTAAATCATCGAGAGTCTCAGCGTCCGTCGCAGAAAAGTAAAGCGAGAGTTTCGCGGAGATGATATCGCCGGCCTGATCCTTGATACGACGCTTGAGATTGGCAAATGCGGCCAGTTCCTCCGGGTGGAACTGGCGGGACAGGCGCTCATAGTCGGCCGTGTAGTAGTCGAGGTAGTAAGGATCTTTGCTGAGCACGTTCAAGACGCAGATCGCGTCGAATTTCAGCGACGGCCGAACGTCCCAGTCCGTGGTGGAGTGCGCAGTCTGGGCCGAGAGTCCCGACACGGCAATGCTGACGCCCGCGAGAAGACAGAAAATTCGCGCTTGATGCATAACCGTTAGACGCGGAACGCAATCGACCGTCAACGCTCTACTTTCGGTCGCACCATCTCAAATCGCTGGATCGTCCGCGTGTACTGCATCCCGCCCATGCGCCCGATGAGGTCCAGCGAATTCCGGTCCAGTCGTCCTTGCTTCATGTGAGCGTCGTCAACGTGGATCGACACGATCTGGCCAATCACCAGGCTGCCGCTATCCGGAGACTCCGAGAAATCCAGAATCTGATAGAGCTTGCATTCAAAACTCACCGGGGATGCGGCGACCCGAGGGACCTTCACCACCTGCGACGTGGCTGGTGCCACCTGAGCCAGTTCAAACTCATTGACCGAGGCATCGTACTCGCCGCTGGTCTTGTTCATCGCCTCGGCGAGATCGTAGGTGACGACGTTGACCACAAATTCCTTTGTCTGACGGATATTCCGCAGTGTGTCCTTGGCTTCTCCACGGACTGCGCCGGCTTGTTTCGGTGACCGGAGTCCGGGTGCGAACGCCAGCAACGGAGGCTCCGCACAAACGCAATTGAAGAATGAAAAGGGAGCGAGGTTCGGCTGTCCGGCCCCGCTGAGCGTGGAAACCCAGGCAATCGGTCTGGGGGCTACGGAACCGAGAATGAGGCTGTAAAGTTCGCTGTGGGAGAGCTCAGAAGGGCTGGCGTCCATTCCATCGAGTATATCTTCACCGAACAAGGATGGTTTCAGCCACTCGCGGCAAATACTTCCTTCGCTGCAATCACCGTGTTGCAGTGAATCGTCACCGTGTCTTCCACATCAATCGCATATCCGCCCGCGAAGGTCACCATCACAGGGACGTTCCGCGCGCGCGCCACGCGGAAGACAAGTGTGTCACGCTTCTTCAACCCCTCGATGGTCAGCGAAAGGCCGCCCAACTGATCTTCTTTATACGGGTCGGCCCACGCGACGTAGCACAGCAGATCAGGTTCGAACTGCCGCAATCCAGAGCTCAAGGCGTTGTCGAGCCACGCCAGATAATCGTCGTCGCCGACCCCGTCCGGCAGATCGACGTCGATCGAGGAAAACGGTTTGTACAGCGGATAGTTGTTGTGCTGGTGCAGCGAGATGGTGAAGACGTCTCCCGCATGGGCATTGCGCACGCGAATCCCGCGAGGCAGCGTAGATGCTGACGTCGAGGGTAGCGGATCACTGGGCACGCGCGTGCCCGCAAAAATCGCCGCAGTGCCGTTGCCCTGGTGCACATCGCAATCGACGGTCATCGCCGTGCGAATCTTATCGTCGCGCTGCATCCGCCGGATCGCCACGGCCACATCGTGGATCATGCAGAATCCCTCGCCGTGATCGGGAAACGCGTGATGAAAGCCGCCGCCAATCGAGATGCCCACGCCATCGGTTAACGCCTGCCGCGCTGCAAGAATCGAGCCGCCGGCAGCCAGCCAGAACGCCGCGACCAGATCGCGCGAGTAGGGAACTTCCATCTCCATCTCCTCGCGCTGGCTTAGCGTTCCGTGACGCAGTTTGCTCACGTACTCCGGCGTGTGGACCAGCAGAATATCCTGATCGGTCGCAGGCTCGGGCTCAAGGAAATCGGCCTGCTCGGCGATTCCTTCCGCCAGCAGCCGGTCGCGGATGCGACGGTACTTCTCGGCGGGGAAAACATGGGTGCCAATGGGAAGATAATAAGCGTCGCTGTAGACGAGCTTGAAAGGAAGCATTCAGCACTCAGCATTCAGCCGGTCGAGGCCAAGGAACTCCATATAATACGCGCGGCTCGAGTGCTCAGTTGGATTTGTTCGTTGTTCGAGCGAAATCGTTCGCGCTTCAATGGGCCGAATGCTGAGTGCTGACCGCTGATTGCTTGCCCTTATCGCTTCTTGGCCGCTGCTGTAACAGCCGGCGCCACCATCGGTCTTCTCACTGGCACGATCGCGCCCTTTGCTGGATCAGCGGCGGCGTTGGCGCGGGTGAGCACTTCCTGCTGGATGTACTGCACGAACTCCTGAATCTGGCGCTGCATCTCCTCCATGCGCTCGCGCATCTGCAGGATGATGGCCATGCCGCTGATGTTCACGCCCAGATCGCGCGCCAGTGAAAGGATGAACTCGAGCCGCTGTAGGTCTTCGTCCGTGTAGAGGCGCGTGTTGCCTTCGGTTCGCGAAGGTTTGAGCAGTCCCTCGCGCTCATAAAGGCGCAACGTCTGAGGATGGATGCCATACATCTCAGCCACAGCCGAGATCATGTAGGCACCCTTGGATTTACGCTTGGTCATACGGCCATTCTTCCACTGAGTAGGTTGAGAAGGGAGAGATCGCCCGCGAGAACCGCGACGATGACACACGTACCTGCTAACGCTACTCTTCTCCCGGCCGCCGAGCGGGACCGAAGCCCAAAGTAGATGCTGGCCAACAACAGCAGGCCGCTTGGTAGGAGCAGCATGGCTAGGAATATAACATTTTCAAGCGAACGGCTTGGGCGGAGAACGTTGTTCAATAGGTTGATCGAAAACAGTCCGACGATGAATGCACCTGGATGAACTCCGTATGCGATTAACGACCTTCGAGCCAAGTTCTTGCAATGATCTGACATCGAGTCACGGAAGTACCTGATAACGCCCATTGCGAAGAAAGCTACCGACACAACAGGCATTGCCCACTGAAAAATGACATACAGGCCGCTCCAGTACATAGAAAAGATCCCCAGATGAGGAACGAAAGTAGCCTCCACGATTGCAACAAAAACACGTCAGCCACGGATCATCACAGATTCCCACGGATCAGAAAAGGCAGATCCGTGTTCATCGGTGCGAATCCGTGGCTGATTTTGTCTAGGCTGCGGGTTCCGGCTTCTGTTCTACCGGAGCCCATCCAGTCGGCTTCAGCGCATGATTGATGGCGTATGCCACCACTCCCGCGCCGATCAGGATCATCCCGAAGGCGAACGAACTCATCCCCAGGACCGACTCGTGCTCGCTGCGAACGATCGAAAAGCCGAGCAAGAGCGCCGGGGGAATGCCGATTGCGATAGCTCCGAACAATCCGCCCGGAACCCGAAACGGTCGCGCCAAGTTCGGCTCGCGAAATCGCAGCACGGCTAGAGCGGCGAACTCCAGCACCAGGCTGGCGCCGTAGAGGAGAATGTCCAGCGTTACCAGCCGGGCAAAGCCCAGGCCGAGGCACATAGCCCACCCGATGGCCAGCGCCACGATGGCAACCCAGGGCGCCCGCGACTTCTTCTGGAGCTTGCCGAAGACGCTCGGCAGCATGCCGTCCTGCGCCATCGCCAGCGGCAAACGGGAGTAGCTCATCACCAGGGCGTTGAACATGCCAAAGGCGCTGATCATGCCGCCCAGCACCACGCCGATACGCAGCAGAGGCCCGCCCAACAAACCGGCAATGTCAGCCCACGATCCCGTCTCCCAGGCCGTAGGCTTGAGCCCAGTCATCCACATCGCGGCGAACGGAAGCACATAGCTCAAGGCCACAATCACCACCGCTGCCAGCATGGCCCGTGGATAAGTCCGCTGCGGCTTCTCTACTTCCGTGGCGATGGTCGAAGCGTTGTCCCATCCCATGTAGTTCCACATGCAGATCAGCAGCCCGCCGAGGATGTCCACGGTCGAGGTGGTCGGTTTGGTCACGGCGTTGGCTAGAGCGCCCAGCTTGAACGGCGCCAGCACCACGACCGCCACGAACGGAGCCGACAACGCAAAGAACAGCCAGAGCGAGGTCAGCGAGACCACTTTCACACCGGCAATATTCAGGATGGCGCACGCAACCACCACCGCCAAAGCAACCCACCAGGCTCGACCGCCCTCCTGAAACCATGGAAACATTCGGGTCAGGTAGGCCACGAACAGCGTGGGATAAATCGCCATATCGAAAATCGAAGCCACCAGCGAGAGCCAGGCTTCCTGAAATCCCCAGAAGTTGCCCATGGCCCGGCGCACCCAGGCGTAATAGCCGCCTTCAAAGGGCAGGGCGCTCGAAAGCTCGCCGATCATGAAGGCCGTAGGCAGGCTCCAGAGCAGCGGGGTGAGCAGCAGAATCAGGATCGCGCGTCCGTAGCCGGCTCCGTGGACGATGTCTTCCGTCCCATAGGTTCCGCCCGACACCATAAAGAATGTCGCGGCGACCAGGGGCCACAAGGTGAGCCGAACGAATTTTTTCCGGTTAGGTACGGCGGCGAGGGGTTGGGGATTCTCTCGTTGAAGGGCGCTAGCTGTTGCCAATTTCTATGGCTTCCTCCTCAAGCGACTCACTCTCAGCTACTCCGCAGCGGGCTGGGTCCTGCTCGAGCTTTCCGGTTTGGTTAGATTCCGGAAATTCCGCTGGAGTTAGTTCGCAAGTGTGAGATTACGGCAAATTTCCACAGATGCAACATTTTTTTGAGTTTTCTTTGAAAATTTCTGTCAAGGAGGTCAGGTACGGACGTAATGGTCCAAGACCCTTCACCACAGAGGGCACAGGGGAACACGGGGGACGCCTATTTTTCCCAGTCCTTCCCGTCGACCATGCGTTTAATTCCGTCGCGCAGGTGAGAAACGTAGAAGTTTATGAGCAGTCCGACTCCTATCCCGCTCAACCTCATGTACGACAGAAGCTGAGCCTGGTGGACTGGATGGATCGTCTCAACGCATTTCACTTCCACGATGACGAGGTTCTCGACGATTAAGTCGATCCGGTAGCCCAGTTCGATCTTTTCTCCGTCGTAAACTACCGGCAGGCCGACCTGACTGGCCACTGCGAGCCCGCGCTTTCTAAGTTCGTGGGCCAGGCAGGCTTGGTAGGCGCTTTCCAGCAGGCCGGGTCCAAGCAGAGAATGAACTCGCATAGCGGCGGAAACGATAGACCCACTGACTTGGTTTACGCGAAACGGAGCGAAGGCAGCCATCCCGACGACATAACACAAGCCGGCGGGTTTCCTCTCTGATCCCCTGTGCCCTCTGTGGTAAAGATTTTTCGGCGAGTCCCAATTCGGCAGGCTAAACGCTCTTCCACAACTCCGCCCGCGGATCTTCCGGATTCAACTTGGCCAACTCCCGCAGCAGTTCTTTCGTGCGCTCATCCCGTGGCATGGGCACAGTCACATTGATCTCGACAATTTCATCCCCGCGTACTCCGTCTTTGGTCGCGGAAGGCACGCCTTTTTCCCGCAGGCGCAGCTTTTGACCCGACTGCGTTCCCGGAGGAATCTTCAGCAGCGCGCGGCCATCGATCGTCGGCACTTCAATCTTTGCCCCCAGGGCCGCTTCCGTGGCGCTCACCGGCACGGTGAGGTAGATGTCATCCCCGTCGCGCCGAAACAGCGGGTGTTCTCCAGTCCGGATAATCACATAAAGATCGCCGGCCGCGCCTCCGCGCGCCCCGGCGTCGCCCTTCCCCGGGATGCGTATTCGCTGCCCATCGCGTGTCCCCGCCTTAATGCGCACCTCGAGCGGTTCGCTGCGGCTGACTACACCCTCCCCGTGGCAGGTGGGGCAGGTGGAAATGTTTTTGCCCGTTCCATGGCAGCGCGGACAGGGCACGTTGAACTTCATGCGCCCGCCGGTCTGCGTGATCTGTCCGGTCCCGTTGCATTCCGGACACTTGCCCGGGGCCTCGATGTAGCCTTGGCCGTGGCAGTTCCCGCAAGTGTCGTGACGCGAAATGTTGAGCCGCATCACGCCCCCGCGAATGGCCGTCCAGAACGGCACATTGACCTGATATTCGAGGTCCGTCCCTGGCTCCGGTCCGGTCTCGGCTGGTGCTCCGCCCCGCCCACCAAAAATGCCGGAAAAGATGTCGCGGAAGTTTCCGCCTCCGCCCCGGCTGGTCCTTCCCGACCGCCCTGCATTGTCCGCCAGATCGGAAAAGTCAAAGCCGCCAAAATCGAAATGAACTCCCTCTCCGCCTTGCTGCCCAGCGCCTGGAAATCCTCCCGGGAAGCCGCCGCCTCCTCCGCTGCCGGCCCGGGCATAGGCCTCCGCGGTCGCCGGATCGATGTTGTCGGAATAGAAGCCGACCTGATCGTAAATTTTCCGCTTCTTGGGATCGCTGAGGACGTCGTTGGCCTCCGAGAGGGTCTTGAACTTCTCCTCGGCACCTTTATCCCCGGGATTGACGTCAGGATGGTACTTCCGCGCTAGCTTGCGGAACGCCTTGCGGATCTCCTCCGCCGAGGCAGACTTCTTCACCCCGAGAATCTCGTAGTAATCCTTCTTGGTGGTGGTTGCCATTGCGAACACTATACAGCCGACAAAAAAAACCGCCACGGATCACACGGATATTCACGGATAACTCTTAAATCCGTGCCGATCCGTGAAAATCCGTGGCCAATCTCTTCGTGGATCCCTCGCCACGCTCGGGATGATCGCAGCGGGGCTCAGACGCCCCGCTAAGCGCGATCACTTCTTGTCCTCTACATCCACGTACTCAGCGTCGATAACGCCTTCGTCCTTCTTCTGACCGCCGCCATTGGAAGGAGCGCCCGCGCCATCTCCCGCGCCCGGCGTCGGTCCAGCACCGCCCGCCGGTCCTTTCGCCTGCGCGGCCTTGTACATTTCCTCGGCCAGCTTGTGCGAAGCCTGGGTCAGCGCCTCGCGCGCCTTGTCCATCTGCGCCTTGTCGTTTGACTCCAGCGCCTTCTTGGCGTCGGCCACAGCGTTTTCCACGTTGCCGCGATCGGAGCCCGAGATCTTCTCGCCATTCTCGCGCAGCATCTTTTCCACGCTGTAGACCATGCTGTCGAGCTGGTTGCGCGCTTCGATCTCGTCGCGCTTAGCCTTGTCTTCGGCCGAGTGCGCGTCGGCTTCTTTCGCCATGCGCTCGACCTCGTCCTTCGACAAGCCCGAAGACGACGTAATCGTGATCTTCTGGTCTTTCTGCGTAGCCGTATCTTTCGCGGTCACGTTCAGGATGCCGTTGGCGTCGATGTCGAACGTCACCTCGATCTGCGGCACGCCCCGCGGAGCCGGCGGAATCCCGGTCAAATGAAACTTGCCCAGAGTCCGGTTCTGCCCCGCCATGGGACGCTCGCCCTGCAGCACATGCACCTCAACCGACGTTTGGCTGTCGGCCGCGGTCGAGAACGTTTCCGTCTTCTTGGTCGGAATCGTCGTGTTGCGCGGGATCATCGGAGTCGAAACTCCGCCCAGCGTCTCAATCGAGAGCGTCAGCGGAGTCACGTCCAGCAGCAGCAGGTCTTTCACTTCGCCCTTGAGCACGCCGCCCTGGATGGCCGCGCCCACCGCTACGACTTCGTCCGGATTCACACCCTTGTGGCCTTCGCGTCCAAACAGTTCTTTCACCAGCTGCTGAATGCGCGGCATGCGCGTCTGCCCGCCGACCAACACCACTTCGTTGATCTTGCTGTTGTCCACTCCAGCATCTTTCATGCACTGCTTGCACGGGCCCACCGAGCGCTGGATGATGTCTTCGATCATGCCTTCCAGCTTGGCCCGCGTCAGCTTCTTTACCAGGTGCTTCGGACCGCTGGCATCTGCCGTGATGAAGGGCAGGTTGATCTCGGTCTCCATGGTGGTGGAGAGTTCAATCTTCGCCCGCTCCGCCGCGTCGCGCAGACGCTGCAGCGCCATCTCGTTGCCTTTGCCGCGCAGGTCGAGGCCTTCATCCTTCTTGAACTCGTCAATCAGCCAGTCCACCAGGCGTTGATCGATGTTGTCGCCGCCCAGGTGCGTGTCGCCATTCGTGGCTTTAACTTCAATCACACCCTCGCCGACTTCCAGCACCGAAATATCAAAAGTGCCGCCGCCGAAGTCGTACACGGCGATGGTCTCGTCCTTGCCCTTGTCGAGTCCGTAGGCCAGGGCGGCCGCCGTCGGCTCGTTGATAATGCGCTTCACTTCGAGGCCGGCAATCTGCCCGGCATCTTTCGTCGCCTGCCGCTGCGCGTCGTTGAAATACGCAGGCACGGTGATGACCGCCTCCGTTACTTTTTCTCCAAGGTAGTCTTCTGCGGCCTTCTTCAGCTTCTGCAGAATCAGCGCCGAGATTTGCGGAGGCGTGTACTCCTTGCCCTGTGCCAGCACGGCAACATGGTCGCCCGACTGCACCACCTTGTAGGGCACCATCTTGATCTCTTCGCTCACTTCGTTATAGCGGCGTCCCATGAACCGCTTGATCGAATACACCGTGTTCTCGGGATTGGTGATCGCTTGCCGCTTGGCCACCTGCCCCACCAGCCGCTCCCCGGTCTTGGTGAAACCCACCACGGAAGGCGTGGTGCGCCCTCCTTCTTCATTGGCTATGACTTTGGGCTCGCCACCCTCCATCACGGCCACGCAAGAGTTGGTAGTGCCGAGGTCAATTCCGATAATCTTGCCCATAAAATGCTCCTCCTCGAACTGATAAGTGCTTTATAATCAGTGCAATTATGATTGCGTCCACAACTATGCTAGAACCTGAGTGAATCGTTGTCAAGGTTTAGATGCGGTCGGAAGTGAAGAAGTTGCGAAGGTTGGACAGTGTGGGGACGGGCACTCTTGCCCGTCCATGACGAGCAATGCTCGGCTAGCTCTCCTGGCTCAGATAGCCCGACCCCAGCAAGGCCGCGAGAAGGCGCGCGCTACTGAATCTTCTCCGACTTGCTGTCGTAGTGGACAGACCCGTTCTGTTCGTTTTGCCGTTCCACATCCTGGTTCGAAAATGTCCGCGTGGACGTGCGCAGGCCGTGCGGCGCCCCAGCCTCTCGCACAGAGCCGGTTTCTTCTGCCGAGCTGAAGTAAATCCATGCCTGGTGCTCGGCTTCGTGCTCGCGGTGCATCGGCTCCCTTTTTGTCGGATGCATCATCCTCATCCCGCCGACCGGTGAGTTCACCGCGGGAGCGATGAGAGGAACTCCTCCGCCGGAATACCAAACCGGCATGGTGTAAACCGCGTCTTCGTTGCCGGAGACCTCGGAGAGCGTCGAATTGGTTGCGCCTGCAACCAGCCCACCGGTGGCATTCGTGGCGCCCACAGGGTTCGGAGATACGGTCACGAACGAAATACTGGGAGTTGTAATCAAGGGGATAAAGGGCCCGCAACCGTAGGGGCAATACCCAGGAACACCTCGCTCCACATCTTGACCGAAACCGAAGGCACACAACAGAAGAACCGGAAATAAAACGGAGAGGACTCGCATACAGCCTCCTGGAAGCCTTGCCTAGCTTAGGTTCACAGCAGTTGGCTAGCCACGGAGACCTCCGGCCGGTTCAGCCTGTGCCTGCCATCAGTTATGGGTTGTTTCCATGTATTCGCAGATCCGTCCTCGCGGCTGTTGTGTGCAGGGAATTGCGCAAGAGATGCAGGAGGGCAGCACGATCCTGGCCCTCCCGCCTCTGTGTGCAATTCCGCCTCTGACCTATGACTGCTTCTCCATGGTGAACGTGGTCGTGGTCCCGTGCTGCTTATCGGTGTACTCGACGGAGATGGATTTGCCATCCTTGGATACTGTCATCCGGTTGACACCGACGACTTTCCCGTCTCGCTTGTCCGTCTCCTCAATCGTGTCGTTTCCGATCCGCTTCAACGAGACCATGGTGTGGCCCGGGTCTCCCTGGATCGGGTAGTCTTTGCCGTCGAACTTCGCGTCGTAGCTGTTGCCGTTCGGATCTGACATCTTCAGTCCATCGGCTGTGCCCTTATAGGTGACGGTAAGCCCGTTGCTGGAAACGGAGTTTACCTTCGACGTGCGCCAAGCTCCCGACAAGGCGTGTGCGCCGGCCGGTGCCGGGCCCACTCGCGTCGACGTGACTTCCCCGGTTACGGGCTGGGTCCCGGTCATGTCCGCGAATTTGTCGTTCAGCATGTTTCCGTCGCTTGAGACGGTTGCGGTGTCGGTGTACATGACCTTCCCGTCCTTCTTTTGGATGATCTCGACCGAACTCGCATTTACGACCTTTACGGCGATTGTGTCGTAGTACGGATGTCCCGTAACTTTCTGATCGTTCCCATCGGCCTTCACCGCGACCTTCGGAACGCAGGTCAGACACTCATACATGTTGTTGGTCAGCGAGTATTTATCGGGCTTGGTCGGAAACTTGGCAGTGTCCAGCTTGGTCATCCACGTGCCATCGAACGGGCTTTGCGCAAACAGCGTCGCGGACGCCAACAGCACCGCAGCCAGCAGCAGTTTTTTCATGAGACACCTCTCTCTGTGAGATTCTGGCAGTCCAGCAGAAAGGTTCGGCCCCGATCACATTCCGTCGTAATGTGCTGGGCTGTCGGTTGGAGGAGCAATTGTAGCACCGCCGTCCAGCGCCGCTACACTCGTTCTGAAGGGATAATTACCCCTTGCGGAACACTTTCCCAAAGCCGGAAGATGCGGGTGCCCCACTTCTCGCTGGTTTTGCGAGAAGTGGGATTCTCCAGGTCGGTCGCAATCAGGAAAAACTACTCCTGTTCCACTCGCCACAAAATCTCCCCGCCCAGCGATTGGTAGAATCCCCATCCCGCCAGCGCCACCACGCTCAGCAGCGCCAGGATCGACGTCGTCATATACCACGCCGAGAAGTCCGCGGAGAAAGGCACGTTGCTCAGCATATTGACGGTGAAGATCGCGACGGCCAGGGGCACCAGCCCGAAGCGCAGGACAATGAGCACCGCAACGGCATAGACCAGAATCTGCGCGGGAAGCTCCACCGCCATGTAGGAACTCGCCAGCGCCCTGGGCAGCGCAAAGATGGCGACAAACGCGATGGCGGCCAGCCAATCTTTCCGCAGTATGAATTTCAGCCCCAGCAGCACAAAGAAGAACTGCAGAGTGCCCAGGATCGATTGCGGGATTTGCAGCAACCACGCGCCCAGCGCCTCGCGTCCTCCCATCAGGGCTTCGGTGGCGAAGCCTACGGGTGCAGCTCCCATCCGCATCATGGGAATGAAGCGGATCTGAAAGATAAGAATCCATACCACGCCCAGCATCACACCAAACAGAATGTCGCGGCCCACCAGCGGATCGCGCCATTGTCCCGACAGCAGACGGCTCCAGGAAATAATGGTGTGCGGCCAGCGCCGCCGCACCCAGGGCTCCAGCGCAAGATACAACATCCACGTCGTCCCGGAAACAAACAGTGCGGTGCTCACTGCAATCACCAGCAAACCGAGAGTAGCGACGCCTGTAACCAGGTGGCCCCGGCACAGCCACAGCAGAATCTCCAGCGCGAACATCACCGTCGCCAGGCGGAGCGCTCCTTCCCGGTCGCCGCGCCCCTGTCGATAGTTCCGCCGCGCCAGAAAAATGGCTCCCAGAAACAATGACAGGACCAACGCGATCCCGCCAATCTGTCTTGCTTTCTTTCCAACAGAATCCTCCGGACCCTTCGTACGCTCCGGTTTGGTCCAGTCGCCGATGAGCGAGAAGAACACCGGCTTGCCATGAAACGCTGCCGCCTCCACCCTCAGCGGGCGCGTCGTCCCCGGCCAGGTTCCACTCCACGCCATGCGCACGTCGGAGGCGGCCAGCGAGTTCCATGCCGGCTCCGTTTTTTGCATCTGTGCGGCGTCGAGCCCCGCTGCCGCAAACAGTACATTCCAATCGAACGCCGTGGATGGCTCATTCGTTTTTTCTTTCTGAGACGGGATCGCCTGGAAATACGTGAGTCGTCCCCGAGGATCCAGCTCTACATTAATCATTCCCGAAAGAACCGTGGGAGGATCGTCGCGGGTGACGATGCCGGGGTTGAGCAACTGGTCCCGATAGCCCTCCGCCAGCATGTCATCGGGGCTTTGCCGGTACCAGAAGCGAAGCAGGGAGGGCCGGGCGGCAAAGATGGCGTCCCAATTGGGATGAGGCTTGTCGTTCTTCTCTACGTACTCCTGGAAGTCGCCGTCGTAATCGAGGTCGAAGGCACTATCAGCGGGCCGGCCTTCGTAGCCGAGCCGGGCGATGATCTCGCGGGATTTCTGGGCCAGAACCTCCGGCGTTTGCTCCAGCCCCATCTTCTCCAGCGCGCTGTAGCGGATGGTTAAGTAGGTAGCCAGAGCCAGACCCAGCAGCACGGCCGCCAGACACGTCACGGCAGTTCGCGGACGCAGGCCGACAGTCTCCCCAGACGCCGCTACCATCTGCGGCGACGGCGTTTCTCCCGCCGCCAGCGCCGCGGCCAGAGGATCTCCGCCGGGCATGGCGGCCGCCACGCTGAGCACGTTGGCTGGCCGGGCCGATGGCTCGGTCTCCAGGCAGCGCAGGATGACGCGCTCCACCACAGGATCCAAATCCTTCACCACCGAAGACGGACGACTGGGGGTTCGATCCCCAGCGCCACGTCCAGCCGGCGAGGATTTCTCCGGGAAGGCACGCTTGCCGGTGAAAACCTCGTAGAGAACCAGCCCAAGCGAGTAGATGTCGCTGCGGACGCTGACTTCCTTGCCCGCCAGTTGCTCGGGCGCCATGTAGGCGGGAGTGCCGCTGCGCACCTCCGCACCCTGGATCTGTTCAGCAACGCCTGCCAGACCGAAATCGGTGATCACCACCTGCCCGCGCCCGTCCAGCATGATGTTGGCGGGTTTGAGATCGCGGTGCAGCACGCCCTTGGTGTGGGCTGCGGACAATCCCGCGCAAAGCTGGCGGGCGATGTCAAGCGCCTTGTCCTGCGGCAGGCGGCCGATGCGCCGCAGCAAAGACGCGAGATCTTCGCCGTCCACATACTCCATGGTGAAGAAGGTGTGGCCTTCGACGTCTCCCACGTCATACACGCGGCAAACGTTCGGGTGGAAGACCCGCCGCGCAATCCGCACTTCATTCTTAAAACGCTCCAGCAGACCTTCGTCGCGGGCCGCTTCGTCGGGCAGAAACTTCAGCGCGACCGGCTGGCCCAGTGTCAAATCATCGGCGCGGTACACCTCGCCCATACCGCCCTTTCCCAGCAGCGCGATGATGCGGTAACGTCCCGCGAGCAGGCGTCCGGGAAGGAATCGTCCCTCGCTCAGGTAATCGGCTGAACTCGATGGCCGCGACGAAGACGACGACGCTGGTCGCGGTGGCCGTTGGGGTTTCGGCGTTGCGAAGTCGAGTGTTGCCACGTCGTCCGTGTTGCTGACGGGCGTGCCGCAAACCGAGCAGAAACGCCCGGTGCTCGGGACGTCGGCGCCACAGGATGTACAAGTGGGCATGATTTTTCCGGGTACAGTTTAACCCAGAGCTCAGACGCGGGACTTCGGGGCTTCGACCCCCGACCTCGAGTCCTTCGACCGGTTGCCTGAGGTCCGAGGGCTGAAATCCGAGGTCTGCCGTGTATTACCATCCAAGCGTGACCTCACGCCTGGACCGCTGGCTTGCTGATCCGGTTTTTCTTTTGTGCCTCACCGCCGGGCTGATTGCCTTCGTGGTGCAGTCGGGCGAACTCGGCACCGCCGACACCATGCACCGGCTGCAGACCACGCACTGGCTGTGGACCTCTCAGCCTCAGGTATTTCCCAGCGAGTATCCCGAATTCGGGCTGCGCGGCCGCGGAGGGCAGCTCTTTAGCTGGTATGGCATTGGGCAATCGTTACTGATGCTGCCCGCCGATCTGGTCGGAACCTGGATCGCGCATTGGCCGATGTTCGCCGAATACACTGACGATCCCGCCGTGCGCAGCATCGTGGTCAGTTATTTGACCAACATTCTCGTCAACGTGCTGACTGCGCTGGTCGCGCTCCGCCTCCTGCGCCAATTGCAGTTCAGCATGAAGGAGGCAGTGCTGGGCGTGCTGGCGCTGCTGCTCTGCACCACGCATCTGCACTACACCCAGAACATGATGGAGAACAACTACATCATGCTTCTGACGCTCGCCGGATTCTCGTTCCAGTATGAATGGCTGCGCACTGGGGGTTCGCGCGCGCTCCTGCTTGGATCGTGCGCGCTTGGGTTGAACCTGCTCACTCGGTTGACCACAGGCCTCGACCTGATTGCCGGAGGAATCTTTCTTCTGCTCGTGTTGTGGTTTCAGCAGGTGCGCGGACGCGAACTGTGGCGGTGCTTCTTCGATTACTGCAAGATTGCCGCGCCGGTCTATGCGTTGTTCCTGCTCCTCGAGCGCGCCTACCAGTTCTACCGCTTCGGGTCGTTCACGGGCACGTACCTGCCGTTGTTTGCCCAGGAACAGCGGCTGCAGGATCCCACGCTGCCGGCGAATTTTCCCTGGAGCACTCCGTTCCACGAAGGTTTCCTGGGAGCGCTGTTCAAGCCGGAGAAGTCGATTTTTCTCTTCGATCCGCTGCTGGTGGTGGCGACTGTGCTGCTGGTGCTGCTTTGGAAGCGTCTGTCTGCAGAAGTGCGCGCCTATGCGCTGGCCTCGCTCCTGCTCCTCCTTGGCTACATCAGTTTTTACGCCAGATACACCTACTGGGCGGGTGATTTTGCCTGGGGGGATCGCTACGTTTCGACGGCGGTCGAGATGGCCGCGCTGCTAGCCGTGCCGCTGTTGCTGCGGATGCGAACGCTGGCGTGCGAAGCCGTCCCTCAGGGGCTAAAGCCCTCGCCGTTGTCGGCACCTGTTGGCACGGCTGAAGCCGTGCCCTTCCCAAGACCGCTCACGGCGCCGGCCTTGGGAAGATGGATATGGCGGGTGGGCATAGTGCTGATCGTCGTCAGTTTTGTGATCCAGTTCGCTTCGCTGGCCTTCTGGCTGCCGCTCGAGATCTACCAGATGGCGACACTCGGCCATCCCACCTTCGTAATCGCGCTGCGCTTCAAAAACATCGCGGCGTTTGCCTTGGGAAAAATGGACGCATGGGGATTGACCAACGAAGCCATGACGCAGGACGCATGGGACTACGTTCACATCACAACGTGGAATTTTCTGCCGTTCCTGCTGTGGCGCGTGGGAGCGGCTCCGGCGTGGGTGGTGAAGGCGGCATTCACAGTTTGGGGAGCTGGGATCGCGGCGTTGTTGCTTGTTATTCGACAATTGCCGCGTATGGTAGAATGGTAGAACAGTGATGGTAGAAGGTAGAACAACATGAGCTTGAATATCAAGAATGAGAAGACTAACCGCTTGGCACGGGAGTTGGCGCGGCTGACCGGGGAGAGCATGACTGCCGCGGTGGACAAGGCGGTCCGAGAACGCCTGCAGCGGCTACGCAACACCAAGAACGACGGGTTGGCGGAGCGGCTGCTGAAGATCGGCCGGGAGTGCGCCGCTCATCTGAAAGAGCCTTACCGTTCGATCGATCATGGGGACCTGCTATATGACGAGAAAGGACTGCCGAAATGATTCTGGATTCCTCGGCCGTAGTGGCTATCCTGCGAGCGGAGCCGGAGGCGGCAGCGATGGCTGGGGCTATCGACGCTGCCGAGGCCTGTTGTATCTCCGCAGTCAGCTATGTTGAGGCCGCTATTGTGATCGACAGCAGCCGCGATGCGATATCCAGCCGCCGCTTCGACGATTTTTTCCGCGAAGCGGGGATTGTCATTGAGTCGGTGACGCGCAGGCAAGCGGAGATCGCTCGTGAGGCCTATCGCGATTTTGGGAAAGGTCGGCACAAAGCGGGACTTAACTTTGGGGATTGCTTCGCTTATGCGCTTGCGAAGGAAAAGGGCGAGGCCTTGTTATTCAAGGGCGAAGATTTTCGGCGCACGGATGTTGAAACAGCCGAGGCGAACTGAACTCCAATCCGGAAACAGTAGGCTAACCGCAGGGATCATGTCGCCCGTCGGCAGCAATCTGGACAGGTCCTTTTCTCACTGGCAGGTGAGCGTGAATCGCTTCACGGATTGTGCGCCCGGCCAAGGTCCTCGGAACTGCGTGTAATACACATAGAACTCTTTTCCGAGGATGCTCGGGTCATCGCCCAGGCCTATGGGACCCGAGTAGCCTGCGATGTTTGGGACTTGCCCCAACATGCCCAGGAAGATGGTGTCCGTCCAGTGGAGCCCGTCGGGCGACTCGGCATAGCTGTAGTTTTGCGAGTCGCTGTTGAGCATCATGTAGCGGTGAATGTAGGAGTTATAAGCAACATTGTTCCCGCCGCCGTAGTGCCCTTCGGGTATGAGGTCGGTAGAGGCGCCGCCGATCCCTGGTTGATCCCACGCCCCCTGGTAATACTTCTTGAATGGTGCTGCGAAATGCACGTTGCCCCCGAAGCTGACCCCGAAAGCGTCTTGCAGCACCTCCGCGATGGGCGCTCGCGCGATGGATGCAGTAGTGTTGACGCCGTTCTTGAGCCAGTCCAGGAAATAAACATAGAAGTACTTGCCATCGGGCGAGATCACAAGCGGTGGGTCGCCAATCGCGCCCGGCGCCGACGGACCCTGATAACTGAAGGGCATATTGAACCGGATGATTTCGCCGACATCGGTCCAGTGCAAACCCTTGTCATACGATATGGCAAGGCCCAGCAGAAAATAGGCGGGATTATTGTATTCCGCGTGGTAGACGAGTAGCCATTTCCCTGCTCCAATCTGGCCCTGCGGTACCTGGTAAACCGGCCCTCCGCCAATGTAGGTGTAGCAGAAGTGGTGCGGGTATTTTGTAGGATCGCAGTTATGGGGATTTACTTTGGGATCGGGATTCTGATCGATGACCACGTCAACCGGCGGAGCGGAGCCCAGCGGATTGTCCAGCGTACCCATGGTGCGCACGACGGATCCGGAATTGTTGTTGCCGACCCAGTGTCCCTGCCAGAGTTGGCGATTGTGTGTGCCGGCGTCGATGGTGAAGAACATGGTGCCATCATCGGTCTTGAGTGCCGCCAGTTGACCGTCGGGCCAATCGAAGGCGTCCGTCAGCGGCGGTTGCGCTTTCGTTCCAGCCTCGTACCGCTGATGGGAAGAGGCCACCTCGATCGGCGCGGACATTTTCGCATGGCAAATCGGCTCGACCTTCTGGGCCATCGCGGAGCAGACCGCAAAGATGGCAACCAAGGAAATCACCGCTGCACCATGAATCAAATTTGTGCGTCGCATCTGGGCCATCCTTCTTAATCCCCACTCTTGGTACCACTCGTTCCTTGATTCAGCGTCAATGAAATCCTTTGCCGGAACAGGACGCGATAACCTGAATTGTCGTTATTCAACCGCACGTAATACAGGTAAGGGTGGCCGCCAACAATGGAAAAATTCAAATCCGGCGCATCCGGGTCGATCAAGGAAAAATAAGCGTAAGACCAGTTCCCCTTGGGCTCCTGATCGAGGAACTGGTCGAGGGTGGCCACCAAGGTTGGCTTGGTCCAGTTGACCAGATCGGTCGATGTGGAAAGATAAAGACCTCTCTCTCCATATTCAGTGGTCCACGGATTCCACAGCGTGGCGATAACTAAATTCGACGATCGAAAGATGTTGATGGCGGTTACCACGTCCATGTACGGAACCGGCGTGTAGACGTGATCCTGGGGACGCTTCACCGGGCCCGGGTAGGGATCGATGAAGGACGCGGAGAAATCCTTGCCGTTCCATCCCCGCCAGGAAGAAGGATCGAAAACGTCGATGGTGCGCATAGGCCCGCCGCCACTGGGCGTCCGGCAGTGCTGCGGTCCCTGTTGCCCCGTGCAGGCGGGAGGCCAGGCATAGGATGTGATCATGGCGTAAAACCATCCGCCTAGCTCAATAATGTTGCTATCCACGCTGTACCCCATCGGGCCGCCGTCGATTTCATATTGATAAGGAATTCCGACCAGAAAATTGTCCGGCCCTTTGAACGAATTGAAGTGGTAGCCGCCATCCTTGGAAAGGTGGTAGGTGTCGGCGTCATACTCGCACTCACCGAGGATCTGAGTCCCGCACTCGTGGGGGTGCACCCAGCCGTGATATTCCGTGTGCGCCAGACCGGCGACGGTCCTGCCATCGAAGGTGTAAAAGGAATCGATCCAGACTTGATCGTTAAAGTCCGCCGGATTTGGATCCTCGACGGAACGGTGCCCGACCTCACAACTGTGCTGCACGCTGTCAAGACTGGGGCCAATGCTCTGGAAAAGCTCGGAACTCGCAGCTACCAGGTGGACCGTTCCCGTGTAATCGCGGAATGCCCGCGCCATCGCGTCGGGTAGATCGTTCGAGTTGCAGGAGTCCTCGGGTGTCCTGAAGACCCCTGTCCGGGAACCCTCCAGCACGCCTTTGACCGTGGCCGTTTGGCCCGGGCTCTGCTGACCTGCTCCAGAGGATACCGCCGCCAGGACCAAACTAAACAGAATGGGAAGAGTGCGTTTCATCGGAGTGTTCCCCTCGCTTTGCGGTCCGTCCTCAATGTTGAATCTCGAACACCGTGCCCCAGCTGTCTGTCCCAGCTTGCACGGCTGTTCCGTACAGGTTGCCAGCGGAGTCCATGATCAGGCCACCCATCGGTGTCTCCCCGTCATTGCCCCCCAGGAAACCGTACAGTACGGTCAAAGAACTGCCAGAGAGCTCAAAGACTGCGCCCGCATTGGTAACCCCACTTTGAGAGATTGTGCCGTAGAGATTCCCAGAGGTATCCACCAGCAGGTGCGAATACGGATATGCGCCATCCGACCCGCCGGTGAAGCTGTACAGGATGCTCTCGTTGCCGGCCGTGTCCACCAAGTACACGGTGCCGAAATAGGGGCCGCCGGCTGATGTGGTTCCGTACAGATTCCCGGCCGCGTCGAAAACCGGTGCAGCCATGGGATTCGCTCCGTCACTACCGCCAGCGAAGCTATGCAGTACTTTCTCGTGGCCGCTGCTGTCAATTCGGAAAACTGTTCCAAAGCTGAAAATTCCACCCACCCAGGTCGTGCCGTAGATGTTTCCCGAGGAATCCAGCGCGACGCCACCGAGAGGACTGGCGCCGTCCTGGCCATCGGCAAAACGGTATAGGACAGTCTCCTGTCCATCCGGGGTTATTCGGAATACGGTGCCGCAGCCCTGGCCATAGCATCCTCTGCCGCCGTACTGCGTAGTGCCATAGAAATTTCCGGCGGTGTCCGGCACCAGCCCTGCGTTCGGCCTCGCGCCGTCCCGCCCGCCAGCGAAACTGTAGAGCACCGTCTCATTGCCGGCCGTATCCACCTTGAATACCACACCATGCCCGTGCGCCCCGCCGTACCCGGTTGTGCCATACAAGTTGCCGCCTGTATCCAGGACTACTCTTGCCGTGGGATTCCACCCATCCTGATCTCCGCCAAAACTGTGCAGCACAATTTCCGTGCCGCTGGTGTCGAGCTTATAGACCGTCCCGCAGCCATAGTAGAAGATGTCGCATCCCGTGCCCGTGCCGCCGAAAAATGTGGTTCCGTAGAGATTGCCGGCCGCATCTCTGGTCACACCAGCTTCGGGCCAACCCCCATCTTCCAGGGGCAGGGTGCCGGTGCTGTTAAAGGCATAAAGCCCGATGAATGTCTGTGCCGCCGCCGGCCGACCCAGGAGCAGAACCCCAAACGCCAGGAGCCAAGCCAGAAAAGTACAAACCCAGCCATTCTTGACTGAAATCCGGTCTCGACCTTGGGTTACGGTCATACGGCGTCCCCTTGTTTATTCGGGTGATCGGGCAGCCGGAGCAGGGCGGATGCCTCTTGCTGATAACCCCGATTTTGGCAGGAAGTCTCTGGAAGAAAGTTATTCTACGGTCACCGACTTGGCCAGGTTCCTGGGCTGATCGACGTCGCAGCCGCGGCGCACGGCAATGTGATAGGCCAGCAACTGCAGCGGCACGATCTCCAGAATCGGCGCCAGTTCTTCCGGTGCGGCGGGGACGTAGAGAACGTGGTCGGCCGCTTCCTTGATCTCCTCGTCGCCTTCGGTAGCCAGCGCGATCACGACGCCGGAGCGCGCCTTCACTTCCTTCAGGTTCGACATCGTCTTTTCGTAGCGCACCATCGAGCCGGAATTATTCGCGTCTCGGGTGACGATGATGACCACGGGCAGGTTTTCGTCGATCAGAGCATTGGGACCGTGCTTCATCTCGCCGGCGGGGTATCCCTCGGCGTGGATGTAGGAAATTTCTTTCAGCTTGAGCGCGCCTTCGAGGGCGATGGGATAGTGAATGCCCCGGCCCAGGAAAAGAAAGTCCTGCGCCCGCTGGTAATGCTTGGCCAGTTCTTCGCAGGCCTCGTCGTGGGTGAGGATTTGCTCGAGCTTGCCGGGAATGCGGGTAAGTTCTTGTACGGCAGTCCGGGTTTGCTCAGAGGTCATCGTGCCACGAACCTGTGCCAGGTAAAGCGCAAATAAATAGAGAGCGGTCAGCTGGCCGGTGAAGGCTTTGGTCGAGGCCACGCCAATCTCCGGGCCAGCGTGCGTGTAGATGGTGCCGGCGGCTTCGCGCGTGATCATGGAACCGACCACGTTGCAAATCGCCAGCGTCTTCGATCCTTTGGACTTGGCTTCGCGCTGGGCGGCGATGGTATCCGCGGTTTCGCCAGACTGCGAGATCACCAGCGTGATCGTATCTGGGCCGACGATGGGATCGCGGTAGCGCCATTCGCTCGCATAATCGACCTCGACGGGAACGCGCGCCAGAGTTTCGATCATGAACTTGCCGGCCTGCCCGGCGTGCCAGCTCGTGCCACAGGCAGCAATATTGATCTTGCGCAATGCGCGAAGTTCGGCCTCGCTGATTTCCATTTCATCGAGAAAGATGTGGCCCGTGTCCTGCGAGACCCGGCCCAGCGTGGTGTCGCGAACGGCGCGCGGCTGCTCGTAAATCTCCTTGAGCATGAAGTGCTTGAAGCCACCCTTTTCCGCCATGATCGGGTCCCAGGTCACGTGCTGCACCTGGCGCTGGATCGGCTTGCCGTCGAAGTCAGTGAGCTGCACGCCTTCGGGAGTGACTACGGCGAGGTCGCCGTCCGCAAGGAAGAAAATGTCGCGCGTGTGGTAGAGAATGGCGGGCACATCGGAAGCCACGAAATATTCGTCGTTGCCCAGGCCAACCACTAGAGGAGGACCATTGCGCGCGGCCACGATTTTGTTGCGCTCGTCGGCCGAGATGACGGCCAGAGCGAACACTCCGCTGAGTTCCTTCACCGTCCGGCGCACGGCTTCTTCCAGTGTGGGGTGATGTCCGTTGCCAGTCTGGAAGAGATGCTTTTCGATCAGGTGGGCGATGACTTCAGTGTCGGTTTCGGTGGTGAACTTGTGACCTTCTTCAATCAGTTTCTTCTTCAGGCTGAGATAGTTCTCCACGATGCCGTTGTGCACGACAACAATCTTGCCCGTGCAGTCGCGATGGGGATGAGCATTCTCTTCCGTGGGACGCCCATGCGTGGCCCAGCGGGTATGGCCGATGCCATATGTCCCGTCGAGCGGCTTGATCCGGATGGCCTCTTCCAGGTTGCGCAGTTTGCCCTCGGCGCGGCGCAGTTGCAACCCGTCGCCGTTGCCCGCGACCGCAATTCCAGCCGAGTCATAGCCGCGGTATTCCAGTCGCCGCAGGCCGTCGAGGATGACCGGCACCACCTGCTTCTTGCCAACATAGCCAACAATGCCACACATGCGGGAACTCCAAATGGTCAGTCTGCGAGGGAGCAGCGGAATTCTTCAATCACAGGATTGGTGAGCACTTCGCGGGCAATGCGCTCCACTTCGGCTTGCGCGTCCTCACGGCTCAGCCCGCCGTCCAGTGAGAGTTCGAAATACTTGCCCTGGCGAACCTCCTCCAGACCCTTGTAGCCCATCTTCTTAAGCGCGCCCTGAATGGTCTTTCCTTGGGGATCGAGGACGCTCTTCTTGAGGGAGACGTAAACGTAGGCTTTCATGGGAACCTCATTATACGTCAGCCAGTGCAAGGGCCGGTTCTGGGCCGGATGCTCCGAACGGCCACGACGCTCGTTCGGCTTTCGTAACTCCGGCGCTAAACAACGATTGGGCCGAGCGGCCTGACTGGTCATTGAGTCGGCGGCGGTTCTAAAGACGCTAACCTTGATTCAATCTCACGCAAGGCGGCGGAAAGCATCTCTGCGTGGCGTCGGTTTGGATTCGATTTCAGCTGTTCGAGCACTCGCTGGCGCGCCAGCCGCAGATTCTCTTTTTCCCGGAGCCGCACCATCTCCTCCCGCGTCAGACGCGGCTTTGAGGCTGAAGACGTCTCGGCGGCTTCGGCCTGCTGCGCCTCCACCGACTTGCTCTCCCATCCCCGCGCCATTCCTCCATTATGCCTCCGCGATGTCAACGAAGGACGGCAGATCTTTGGCTGAGGTGGATACCCTATTGACCCATGTCTCCGGCAAGAGTATGAGGTGTGGGGGGCGTTCCGAGTCGGGAGGGTTACGGAAGAGAAATGTTGCTGGGTAGACTGACAGAGGTATAATTCCGCGACTTGTCGGGTGATGGCCTGAGAGGGGGCAGGCGGCAGGAGTGAACCGTGTACCCCTTGGGCGCGTCGAGTGCGGCTTGTTTTGTGTTGTCCCGCGACAACGAATGCCGCACTTTCCTCGGACCTGCTCAGTTCCCGTATTCCATCCCGTTCTTCAATCTCCACCGAATCCTCCCAGAAACCAGCAAAACCGCTCCGCAACCATCTGAAACGAATATCCGCTTCCCCCGGCGGGTTGCCCTGATCTGCCACTCTAAGTCCGGGCCCGCGAGCAGATGTGGTCTCTTGGTTCGTTTTAAATCCTCACTGCGTTCTGGTGCGCGGTCGAAAGGGATCGGATCCCATCATGCAGACTGACGGGCCCGCGCTCGCGAGGTTGATTCCGTTCGCGGTCCAGGACGCATTCAGTGAACCCGAGCAGTTGCTTACTGCCTATTTCCACGAGTCGACGGTAGGGCTTGGCATCCTCGACACAGACTTTCGATATCTGGCGATCAATCCCGCACTTGCGGAAATGAATGGCGTGCCGGCGGAGGCGCATCTTGGGAAGACCTGCCGCGAAGTCTTGGGCGATTTTGCCGATAAATTTGAGCCCGAGTTCCAACGCATCCTGGATACGGGGCAGGCTGTGGTGGGCCTGGAGGTCAGCGGGATACTGCCTACAAGAAATGAGGTTGGCTACTGGATCGAGAATTATTTTCCCATCAAGGATGCGAGCGGAAAGGTAAAGCAGATCGGCGAGGTAGTGGTCGAGATTACCGAACAGAAAAAGCTGGAAGAATCCCACCGGCAACTCACCGCCACCTTGCAGCAAGAAAAGGATCGCCTGCAGGTGTTGCTCGACATTGATGCCACACTTGCTTCCAACCTCGATCTTCCGCAGCTTCTTCCAGCGATCGCATCCTGCATCGCCAAAGTCATTCCCTACGATCTCGCCGGAACCTGGCTCTACGATCCGACGGAACGTATCATGCGGACTGCTGCCCTCGATTCGCGAGTTGGGGATGTGTTCCACGAGGGCGACGTTACACCTCTCGCTGAATGCATGTTAGGACAATCGATGCTGGCCGGAGCGCCCTGCGCTCTGAATCACGCGGAGCTCATGGCAATTCCTGTTCCCAGCGCGAAACGGCTCCTGGAGCACGGCATCAAGTCGGTGTGCACCGTACCTCTGATCACGCCCAAAGGACCGTTGGGAGCGCTGGGCTTAGGCAGCCGCACCGATGAAGCCTTCTCCCCCGGGGACGTGGCCCTTCTGAGCCATGCCGGAAGCGCAATTGCTTTGGCGCTGGAAAACGCCCTGACACACCAGGCGCTGCAAAAGGAGAAGGCGCGGTTGCAAGCTCTTTGCGAAATCGCCACCGTTCTCGGTGCCAGCCTCGATCTGAAAGAGTTGCTTCCCGCCGTCTCCGAATGTCTGCGCAAGGCGGTGGCTCACGACTCTATTGGCGTCCTTCTGTACGACGAAAGCGCGAAGCTTCTGCGCGACCAGGCCCCCGGTTCCGAGATTCACGGGGGGATTCTTCCCCAGGGTGGGGTCGTGCCGCTGGAGGGCTCCCTTGCGGGTCAGGCCTTTGTCGAGCGGAAGACCAAGGTACTGAACCACGCGGAGTTAGTCAACGTTCCTTCCGCATTGGCGCGGCGAGCGATTGAGCACGGCGTGCGGTCGATCTGTTTCGTTCCCCTGATCACCGCCAAGGGACCGTTAGGAGTCTTGTTGCTGTCAAGCAAGGCCGACCAAGCCTTCGGCCGGACGCAGGTTGCTCTGTTGGAGCCGGCCGCCGCGGCGATCGCCCAAGCTGTTGGCAACGCCCTGGCTCACCGAGACTTGCAGCAGAAGAAGGCGCGACTGCAAGCCCTCCGCGACATCGGCGACATGCTGTTGTCTAGCATGGCCCTGCACCAAATGCTTCCGTTCGTTTCGCACAGCTTGCAAGGAGCGCTCCCGCACGACCATGTTGCTATTTGCATTTACGACGCGAGGACGGGAGGCTTCCGCGACTATGCCGCGAGTTCTGAAGTCAAGAGGAAGGTCTGTCCGGCCAACGGCGTGCTGCCCCTGGACGAGTCCCTTACCGGCCAGGTTTTCCGCGAGGGCAAGGCCAGGGCGTACAACCACGCGGAGCTGCTCTCTGTGTCCTTCCCCGTGACGCGCCGGGCGCTCGAAGCTGGGATTCGATCTTCCTGTTTCATTCCTCTGGTTACTCCTAAAGGGCGAGTCGGAATTCTGACGCTTGCCAGCAACAAAGACAACGCATTCGGGGAAGGCGATCTGAAGTTTCTGGAACAGGTGGCTGCGGCTCTGGGCCACGCACTGCAAAACGTATTGGCGCATAAAGCCCTGCAGGAGGAGAAAAAGCGTCTGCAAGTGTTGCTGAATGTGAGCACCGCTCTGGCCAAGAACTGGAACGTGCATGACGCCTTCCCCACAAGCTCCGCTTATCTGCGCCGGGTACTGCGGCAGGAGTATGCGGCTTTCCTTTTGCTCGACGAAAAGAGTGGCTTGTTCGTGAGGCAGGCAATGGACTTTCCCTTGGGTAGGGGTATTCACGCCGCGGTAAAGGTCGCACCCGCCAATGGTCCAGCCGGCGAGGTCCTGCGCCACCAAACCTCCAGGACGTTTTCCAGAGAGGAAATGGAGACCTTTCACGTCGACTTCGCGGATACTTTGTTGGCCGAAGGGATCCGCTCACTGTGTTGTATACCGTTGTCCGGCCGAAAGCGGCTCTGGGGGTCGTGGTCCTGGGCAGCACGCGGGAAAATGCCTTTGAGCCAGACGATGTGGTTCTGCTGAACCAGGTCGCTGCCCAGTTGGCAGTTGCGCTGGAGAACCATCATGCGTCGCTGGAGATCGAGGCTCTCAAAGAGCGCCTTTCCGCAGAGCGCAGTTACCTGGAAGGCGAGACCCGCAGCGAACCCATTTTCGAAGAGATCATTGGACAGAGCTCCGCATTGACGCAGACCCTGCGGCAGGTGGAGACGGTCGCGGGCAGCGACGCCACCGTCCTTATTCTGGGCGAGACCGGGACGGGAAAGGAACTGGTGGCACGCGCCATCCACCGCGCCAGCAAGCGCAAGGACCGCTCCTTTATCAAACTGAATTGTGCCGCCATCCCCACCGGTCTTTTGGAAAGCGAGCTGTTTGGCCACGAGAAGGGAGCTTTCACCGGAGCAGTCAGCCGCAAGGTGGGGCGCCTGGAACTGGCTGATCACGGCACCCTGTTCCTGGACGAAATCGGAGAAATCCCCAAGGAGTTGCAGCCCAAACTGCTCCGGGTGTTGCAGGATCAGGAGTTCGAGCGGCTGGGCGGTACCAAGACCATCCGAGTTGATCTGCGGCTGATCGCAGCCACCAATCGTGACCTGTCGAAAGACGTCTTAGCGAATGAGTTTCGCAGTGATCTCTTCTACCGGTTGAATGTGTTTCCTATTCGTCTGCCGTCATTACGCGATCGGCCTGAGGACATACCGCTACTGGTGCGCCATTTTGTCCGCAAGTTTTCCCACCGGCTGGACCGCAACATTGAAACCATACCTACGGAAACCATGAACGCCCTGATGAATTGGCATTGGCCCGGTAACGTACGAGAGTTGGAGAACTTCATCGAGCGCTCCCTTATTCTGAGTGAAGGGAAGGCTTTGCTGGCGCCGCTGGGCGAGTTGCAGGCGCTTGGCCGCGGCTCCGACTCCACAGCCAGCACCCTGGAGAACGCGGAGCGCGAACATATCATCCGCGTTTTGCGGGAAACCAATGGGGTCATCTCCGGACCCAATGGTGCAGCCCACCGCCTGGGTGTGAAACGCAGCACCCTGCAATCAAAAATGGATCGGCTGGGAATTCGTCGCAAGGACTACTCCAGCCCGCGGCAGTCCTAGACTGACCTTGCCTTTTCAACGAGAGACGTTCCGCTCAAGTGCCGACCCGTCGGCAGACTGCCGGATAATCGACACTTAGCCGACGGCAAAGTCCCCACTTCCCGAAGAGCCTTCCCATCGTGGGCCCGGTTTTGTGCGATTTTTGCATCCGGACCGTTCTGGAACCAAGATTGCATGGAGCTATTCGAATCAGGGAAGTCTTGAGGGACTTGGGAGGCATTTCCAAGGATTAAAGACAGAACGAAGGCATCCCTCACTACCGAGCCCGCCGTAACGGTTAGGAAGGTGTGGAAGCATGCCAGCCTGTAGGAACTCTCAGCCGCAAACAGCGAACCTTGTTCGCTTGCTTCCGGGGCTTGTGCGGCTCGCAGGGAGCTCAAGCAATAAGAGCTATCCAGCGGGGCGGAACAAGCCTTATATCGCTCTTGACGATTCCCAGAATACGACTCTGCCCGGCTTGGTGGGACCGGATTCCAATCCCTGGGATTTTGCCGCAGCTTCCTCAACGCCACTGGGAGAGATCGATCCAATGTATCTGTTGGCCTGCCATGTGGAGTGGGAGCGGCGGGCCGACGCCAGCTCGGCCTGGGAACTGGTCTCTGCCGCACGCAGCTGCCACGAAGGCACGCGGGCGTACGCTCTATCGCTTCTGGCTCATTCGCGCCGCATTGAGGCAGGATTCTACGAAAGCAGCAGCGCGGAAGATCGATACCAGAGAAGCCCGACGCCAGAGGCCAGCATGAAGACTCCCTACGGACTCGATATTATCGAAAGTTGCGTGAGTTGTAAGCTGAACCACAGCCATTTTTTCTGCGGCTTCTCACCTGCCGTGTTGCGCTCTCAGGATGTCGCAAGCCACCACAGCATCCTTCCGTCCGGCGCCATTCTGTTTGTCGAGGGGCAGGCTCCGCGCGGCATTTCTATCCTGTGCTCGGGCAAGGTGAAGCTGTCCACTACCTCGAAGGAAGGCAAGGTTCTCATTCTGAAGCAGGCAGAAGCAGGGGAGGCGCTGGGCCTCAGCGCCGCGATTTCAGGAACGAACTACGAAATGACGGCCGAAACTGCCACGCCCTGCCAGCTGAACTTTATCAGCCGCACGGATCTTATGAACTTGCTGCAATCCGAGAGCGAGGTGGGAGTGCGCGCCGCGCAGTGGCTCAGTCGGGATTTTCAGGGAGCCTATCGCGATATCCACGACCTGGTTCTGGCTCGCTCCTCGGCGGGGAAATTGGCCAGGCTGCTGCTGACGTGCGCTCCCGGCGTGGAGCAGGAATCGCTGGAATTCCGCCTCCGTTCCCCCATGACCCATGAAGAGATGGCGCAGAGAATCGGATCGTCGCGCGAAACCGTAACCCGGCTGTTGAGAGATTTGAAGAAGAGGCGGCTGATCCGGCTGGAAGGAGCCACCCTGGTAATTCGTGACCGTCCGGCGCTTGAAGCTTTAGCGGTTTGACCCCTTCCCCCCGGGGGTCTCGGAGGGCGGCATCTGTTACCGTCCGCCCTCCGATTCCTGTCTTCCTTCCGCGTGCGGGTGATCGCACCGCGCCCTCAAAGCCCGAATAGCTCACGCAGACGCCTCGTCTGGGCGCGGCTGACGGGGATTTCACTCTGCTTCTTGTCGTCCATGCGTAACTGGTACGAGCTCTTGAACCAGGGCACGACTTCGCGAATGCGATTGATGTTGACCAGGTAGGAGCGGTGGGCCCGCCAGAACAGATTGGGATCCAGGCTGTCGAACAGTTCCTCCAGCGTGCGGCAATTCGATTGACCTTCCATGCCGGACGTCCCCGCAGTTGCCACCGTGATTACGCCGTCTTCGATCGAGGCGTAGCAGATGTCCCGCTGGTCCACCAGGAACATCCGGCCCACGGCCTTCAGCAGGATCTTCGAGGTTTGCGGCTTCTGTGATTGCAGCATGCGGACGAGGCTTTCAATCTTCTCCGCCGGAACGCTGTCGGCGCCCTGCTGGGCACGGGCCTTCTGCACCGACAACGCCACGCGCCTTTTGTCGAAGGGTTTGAGCAGATAGTCGACCGCGTTGACCTCGAACGCTTTCACCGCGTATTGATCGAAGGCAGTGGCAAAGACGATTTTCGGCAGTGGTACTTTCTTGTCGATCAGCTTCTTGATGACTCCGAAGCCGTCCAGCCCCGGCATTTGCACGTCGAGGAAGACCACGTCGGGGTTGTGTTCTTTGATGAGGTTTACGGCTTCGATGCCGTTCTTTCCCTGGGCAACCACGTCGACGTCGCCCGCGTTCTTCAGCAGGTACGCGAGCTCATCGCGGGCGAGCTGCTCATCGTCCACGATTACTGCAGAAAGGGACATTGCGTCTCCTCTCCAAAGTATAGCGGCGGCGTTTTGCCAGCGTCAACGCAGCCGGATGTCATTCCGCCAGGGCGTGCTGCGCGGATTTTTCCGATTGCGTGTCTCCGCCCGGTGATCCTAGTTCTGCCGCTGCATCATGCTGCCCATATCGAACTTCGTAAAGCCGGCAGGGACCTCGAACAGGCTTGCTGGTTGCGATCCTTCCTGGATATTTCGCACCTCGCCGCCGCTCTTGTCCTTTTCATCTTGCCACTTCAACGGGAAGCGAAGCTTGGGATCGATCCAGAAATATCCCCTGTCACCCTTGCCATTCGTCCCTTCGTACTTCACTGCATCGCGTTCATTCACCGTCTCGTGGCCAACCTTGTGGCAGGTCCCGCCCTGGTTGTGCGGCAACTTCGCCCAGTCGCTGCAGGCATTTTCTACGTCTCCGGTCCGGAAAAAGTCATACATGAGACGCTGCCCGGCAGCCTGTGCCGGCAGCTCCATGTACATGCGCTGCTGCGGCATGATGACGGTGACCGTCCGCGTGGCAAGATTTACGATGCCCACGCCCTGGTCCTCGCGGGCTTTCTCCATCGGCTCGAATCGTAGCTTGTCCTTGCCGAAATACAGCTTCATCTCTACCGGAGAGCCCGCTGTTTTGTAGTTCACCACATCGGCGGAGAATTCCGTTTGCGCCATGGCAACATTGGACGCGAAGAAGAGCATGAGAATGCACATCCATCGAGTCGTGATCTGCTGCATGGGATTCTCTCCTTTATTTCCGTGGCCGCCGCCACCGGGTTCTTCACTTCTCATAAGGCGAAGGGAAGCATAGCAGAAGTTCCGCGCGGCAGCGTGCCTAAGCCTGGCGATAAGGAAACCGGGAAGGGCACCGACCCGAAAGGTTGCGGGAAACTAAGATTTCCGGTGGAGCAGCGCTTCCAGCGCTCCGTTTAAAGGCTCTTTCTTCAGGCCGGCTTTAGCCGCTGCGGTACGTGCCTTCGAGTTTTTCCCCAGCCTCTGGAGTCGTGCGGTAAGTACCGCCAAATTAGCGCGGCTTCCGGCCGCTGAGGTTGGCTCTTGCAGCCGGCTAGTATCCGTGTTTGCCCTCCGGCTTTGCGCTCTCTCGCGCGATCCATTTCGACAGGAACGTGCTCGCGTGTTCTTTGAAACCGAGCTTGCGGTAGACTTCGAGTGCGGTCGCGTTCTCCGCAACCACTTCGAGGTGCAACGTCGTGACATCAAGGGACCGCGCTGCGCCCTCCACGAACGCCATGGTCTTGCTTCCCCACCCACGTCCGCGATATTCCTCGCGCAGATAGAACTCGTCGACGAAGGCATCTCGGCCCAGCCACTCCAGGCTGTAGCCGAAGCAGAGCACGATATAGCCAACCGCTACAGCGCCATCAAGAATGAGCCAGGCGCGGCCGAGGTTGGGATCGCGCAACAGCGCAAGCAGGGCGACGCGGGCCTTCCCCTCGTCGAAGCCGTGGCCATCAAAAGCGTAGTAGTCGCGCATGAACTGCAAGAGCGTTGCCGCGTCGGATTCCGCCGCCAGACGAAATGACGGCTCGCTGCTCACGCCACATTCTCCAGCACGAGCGCCATGCCCATGCCTCCGCTCACGCACAGAGTGGCGACGCCGCGCTTGGTGTTGCGCTTGAGCATCTCGTGCAGCAAGGTCACCGTGATGCGCGTACCGGTGCACCCGATAGGATGGCCGATTGCAATCGCTCCGCCATTTACGTTCAGCTTGTCGCGATTGAAATTCAATTCGCGGTCGCAGGCGATTACCTGGGCGGCGAAGGCTTCATTCAGTTCGATCAGGCCAAAGTCGTGCAGTTTCAGGTTGTGTTTTTGCTCCAGCTTGCGCATGGCCGGCACCGGTCCGATTCCCATGGTTCGCGGATCGACCCCGGCCGAAGTTATGGCGGAGATTCGCGCCAGAGGCTTCAAATTGTTTTGCTTCACAAACTGTCCGCCGGCGACCACCACCGCGGCCGCGCCGTCGGTGATGCCGGACGAGTTGCCTGCCGTGATCGTTCCAGTCTTTGAAAATACCGGGGCCAGCTTGCCTAGCTTCTCCATAGTTGCGTCTGGAAACGGGTGCTCGTCGCGGGTGAAGGTAGTCGTCCCTTTCTTGCTCTCGATCGTCACCGGAACAATTTCCGCGTCGAAACGCCCCGCCGCGATGGCCCGCCCAGCCCGGGTTTGCGACATCAGCGCATATTCGTCCTGCTCCTCGCGTGAAATCTTGTATTGCTCGGCCAGCACCTCCGCGGTCTCACCCATGACCATCTTCGCCAGCGGACAGAAAAATCCATCGCGATACATGCCGTCGACCAGTTCCTGGTTGCCCAGGCGGTATCCCCAGCGTGCGCCGTCGAGATAGTAAGGAAGCCGCGACATCGATTCCGTGCCGCCGGCCAGAATGCAACTGGCGTCGCCGAGCAGGATGGCTTGATACGCCAGTGCAATTGCTTTCATTCCCGAGGCGCAGGCCTTATTGACGGTGAATGCCGGCACTTCCTGCGGCACGCCGCTGCGAATCGAAATTTGCCGGGCAGGATTCGGTCCGCCACCGGCCTGCCGCGCATTGCCGAATATCGTTTCTTCAATATGCGCAGGCTGGATTCCAGCACGCTCCATGGCGGCTTTGGCAGCGACTACACCCATGTCGGCGGCCGTGAGAGATGCCAGCGATCCGCCGAACTTTCCGATCGGCGTGCGCACGGCGGAGAGAATGTAGATGTCCTGCAAACTCGTGACCCTCTGAACATTCGAGTCTAGCAGGAGAGACGAAGCTGGTGTATTCTGTGAGCACCTAAAAAGGTGCTCTAGGAGGAAGCCTTGCTGGACATCACGAAGGATATCCAATCGCTCACCACATTTCGCCGTCGATCGGGCGATTTCATGAAGCAACTCAAGAAAAGCCGGAGGCCCGTGGTGCTCACCGTAAAGGGCAAGGCCGCAGCCGTGGTGCAGGATGCGCAAGCTTATCAAAGGCTGCTGGACATTGCCGCTCGTGCCGATGCCACGGAAGGTATGCGCCAGGGGTTAGAGGACGCGAGAAAGGGCAGAGTCCGGCCAGCCAAAGAGTTCTTCGACGAATTCGAAGCGGAACATGGGCTATCTCGTTAGCGTCACGGCCCGAGCGGCACGCGATCTGGCTCTTTTGTACGACGAAATCAACCCTGGAGAATCTGCCGCCGCTCAAAGGTGGTACCAAGGGCTAAAGAACGCGATCTTTAGCCTGGAAGAACACCCGAACCGATGTCCTGTAACGACTGAGAATCGTGAACTCCGGCACTTACTCTACGGCCATAATTCTCACGTCAATCGGATCATTTATCGTGTACTGGAGAAGCACAGACGCGTCGAGGTGCTTCACATCCGCCACGGTGCCCGGCGTAGGTTTCGCCGGTCGGACCTTGGGTAGGCCGCGCGCTCAAGTAGTGGGTCAGTTTGATTTCCACAGCATTGAGAAAACAAGAAGGCCAGCGCAAGTCACTAGGAGCCAAAAAACGAAGCGTCTGAAAAACGGAAGTCGGCTGTCCGGGAACACTTCTGCGTAGCTTGCCGCAACCTCATCGCCGCCGCGTCTCCACCACGCTATTTTGTCATGCGAGGCTCTTTTTGTGAGGCGAACTCGCATTACAAACTCGCCGAAAATGCTCAAGAGTGCCACGACTACCAAAAGTGAGAAGAAAACACCAAACATATTAGCTGGCCCGTTCTGCGAGTGCTTTCAGGATAAGCCCCTTGTCAATACGCTTCGTCGCGGATGCTGTCTCAGGCAGCAGACCGCACAGTTCGTCAATTGTCCAAACGTGATTCGAGATTCCTGCTTCCATCGCCGGAGTCACTCGCAAGGTGGAGTGTACTCGAGGAGATCATCGTCGATAAGCAAGGGCGACTCTGTGGAAATCAGACTGACCCACTACCCGGTCTCAAAGCCTATTGCCATTCCGCCTAACCTTCGGCATAATAAGAGTTTGCCTTGATCTCGCCGGACTCTTCCGGAAACAAAGGATATACGTCCAGTGTTAATGATTCGTCTGGCGCGCCGGGGTGCGCGCAAACAACCGCACTATCGCATCGTGGTGATCGAGAAGGAACGCGCCCGCAATGGCCGGCCAGTGGAAGTTGTGGGTACGTACAATCCCCGCACCAACCCGGCTACTGTGGAAATGAAGCGCGACCGTGTCGAGTATTGGGTCTCGAAAGGCGCCCAAATGTCGGAGCGTGTGAACAAGCTGTTCTCGAAGCCGGCTCCGGCTGCGGCAGGCTCGGCGGCTTAGTTCCGCCGGGATAAGTCCGGCGGCTGTTCCTCAATCGCCACTTCCGATTCCATAGTGAAAGCAAACTTATGCCCGAGCCTACTGGAGATGTGCGAGCTCTCGTTGAGCTGATTGCGAAATCGCTGGTCGATGCCCCCGGCGAGGTTTTCGTCGAGCAACTCGATGGCGACGTGATCGAGCTGGAAGTCGCCGAAAACGAAGTAGGCAAGGTCATCGGACGGCAGGGGCGCACGGCCCGCGCGCTGCGCACGTTGTTGAGCGCGGCGGGGCGGCGGCCGGGGAAGCGATACACCCTCGAGATCATCGATTGACGGGGAAAGACTAACCGGGAAAGAGCCCGCGGCATAGCGGGAAACGTGCGGGGAATGCGCCATCAGCGATTCCGCAACCAGCAGCGAATTCATTACTCTGGCCCGCATCCGCAAGACGCAGGGCCGGCGCGGCGAAGTGGCAGCCGAGATTCACAGCGATGCTCCGGAACGCTTTGCCGTCGGCATGCGCTTGTCGGCGTTGCTGCAGCAGCCTGAGCGTGGCAGGCGCGACCTCGCAGTCGAAGGGCTCTGGCCCCACAAAGGCATGCTGGTGCTGAAGTTCGCCGGCGTCGATTCGATGTCCGAAGCCGAAACGCTGATCGGATCTGAGTTGCAGGTGCCAAGCAGCGAGCGTGCCGAACTTGAGCCGGGCTGGACATACGTTAGCGATCTCGTGGGCTGTGCGGTGTTCGATCACGGTCGCGAAATCGGAATTCTGGAAGATGTTCAGTTCGGCGCCGGGGAAGCGCCGCTGCTGATTGTCGGCGACGGAACGAAGAAAGTTGAAATCCCCTTTGCCGAGGCCTATCTGGACGGCGTGGATCTGCCGCGCAAGCAGCTGCGCATGAAGTTGCCCGACGGGATGTTGGACGTAAACGCTCCAGTTACGGCAGACGAGAAGCAAGAACAAGCGCAGCCTGCGAGAAAGAAGAAGCGTTGACAGCAAGAAAAGCAGCGCGAAGCTTTTCTGAGAACTGAGAACTGGTTTGTGGTTTCCGCGATGAAGGTCGACATTCTCACGATCTTTCCCGATTTCTTTCGCGGACCTCTGGACCACGGCATTACCCGCCGGGCCTGCGAGATGGGCTTGGCGACGATCGCAGTCCACGATCTGCGGGTGTTTACGCACGACAAGCATCGCACCGTGGACGACCGCCCTTTCGGCGGCGGCGAAGGCATGGTGCTGAAGCCGGAACCGCTCTTTGAATGTTTGGAGTCGCTGGCGCTCTCGCCTCGCGAGGATCGCCTCGCGGCCAAGGCAAAGCAAAGCGTCATTCTGCTTTCCGCGCAGGGACGGCGCTTCACGCAAGCGGTGGCGGCGGACTTGGCTGCACTTGATCGCATCGTCTTCATTTGCGGACGCTACGAAGGTGTGGACGAGCGGGTAGCCGACTTTCTTGCCGACCGCGAACTGTCCATCGGCGACTACGTTCTCAGTGGCGGAGAGATTGCCGCTGCAGTGATCGTCGAGGCTGTGACCCGGCTTTTGCCAGGCGCGGTGGGCAACGAAGCATCCACCCGCCAGGAGTCGTTCACGACGGGTGCGCAGATGCCGAACTCGAACGGGCCGAATTCGACCTGCGGCTCGGGAGGGTTGCTCGACTATCCGCACTACACGCGGCCGGCCGAGTTTCGCGGGATGGCTGTGCCGGAGGTCTTGATTTCCGGCAACCACGAGGAAATACGCGGCTGGCGGCGTCAGCGCGCCCTCGAGAAGACGTTGCGCAACCGTCCGGATCTGCTGGAAGGCGCGGCATTGAGCGACGAAGACAAAAAGTTTCTCGCCCGCATCGCAAAAGACCGCGGCTGAGCGGCGCGACCAAGAGATTAGAGATTTCAGAATTAAGAAGGATAACGACATGTCGAATCTCATCATCGAAAAACTGCTGGCGAAGACAAAACGCACCGATCTTCCCGAATTCCGCCCGGGCGATACCGTCCGCGTGCACGTGAAGATCAAGGAAGGCGACAAGGAACGTCTGCAGGCATTTGAAGGCGTGGTTATTTCCCGCACCCGGGGGCCGCAGGCCAGTTTCACCGTGCGCAAGATCAGTTTCGGTCAGGGCGTGGAGCGAATTTTCCCCATCAACTCCAAAGTTATCGACAAAGTGGAGTTGATGCGCTCCTCCAAAGTCCGCCGCGCCAAACTGTATTACCTGCGCGGTCTCAAGGGCAAAGCGGCGCGCCTGCGCGACGTGGAATAACTTGGAGACTTTGTGCCGCTGGCAGTGGGCGCTTGGCCACGGTCTCTTAAGTCGTTGTTGGGAAGGGCACGGCTTCAGCCGTGCCGCCTCGAGCCAGTAAAGACGAGGGCTTTAGCCGCTCAGGGACAATGATTTGCTCCGGCAGCCTCTATCCGGCGGAAGCCACCAGCGGTTCGGTGATCACTTCCAAATCGGCAAATTCCTCGTTGGGCCGTTTCCCCAACTGATTCAGCACATAGTTCAGCAACGGCCGGTCACCTTGGCGAATCTCACGGAACTCCACGCCCATGCCTAGTTTCTCAGCCATGTACTTGACCTGCCCCTTAAGCGCCACGCTCACGTCGTAAACGTTCAGCACCATCCTGAGATCGGTCCCCGGAACCAGCAGATCGCGCGCGCTGATCAGGCATCCCAGCTCCGAAAGCTGTGCCAGGCGGCCTTCTACATGGGTTTTGCCGCCGATCTCGTCCACCTCGGCGCATCCCTCTACCAGGAAACGCGGCCGCCGTCGCCGGTTCTGGTCTCCGTGGCGATAGGCATTCATCCTGGAACTTCCCCGTGCTGCGTCGGGTTCGACGGGCAGATATTGTTCCTCCATCAGTCGCAATTCCTCTTCCCAGGGGACTTTGCCTCCGTCGACGGCCTGCACCGTGAACTGTCCGCGCAGGGCCGAGCGTGGATCCGCCGTCCACACGACTTGGCAGACCGCCTTGTTGCGACCGCGCTCGATGGTCACCAGGTCGCCGACCCGCACATTGCGAAAGCTCAGCAGCCGCGCGCCCCGGGGATGGATGTCATACGTGCAAGCCATCTCCAGCGCTCCGCGTCCGCCGGTTGCCATGTGGGTCAACCGCACCGGCAACGCCAGGTGGACCAGTTTCTCCACTTTGTCCGACGCCGTGCCGTCCTGCGGTTGGATGGAATCGTTGCTCAAAACCTGCTCCTGGCAGTGGATGCTGCCAACATAGCAGTACATGTCCGACCGGACAATGTACGTCCGTAATCCCGGTAATGGTTACCGAGCGTTTGTTACCAAGCGGCGTCGCTGCGGCGGCAAGAGAATTTTGTGAGCAGAGGTTGGCACGGAACTAGCGAATTCTAGCCCCTTCAGGGGCGGCATTCATTAGCCCCGGACGTAAGTCCGGGGTCGGATGGAACAAAGAACGAGTCCCGCCAGGGACGGCACCAGTTCTTCCGTACATAGGCCTTCATCCTCATCAGGGTGAAGATTGCGCCTGTGGATTTCTTCGCTTGCAGGAATCCCCTGTCTCAACGAAGATGGTGTGCAACTCCCTTGTCTGCGGTCACCAAGTCCTCGAGTACGCGGCCACTATCGCCTTCCACAGCCAAACTCCGCCTGCTGAAGAAGCTGCGCTGCACGTTGCGCTACGAAAAGCTCGCCTGGAGCACCGGCGCCAGTCTGATCGCCGGCGTGGATGAAGTGGGACGCGGCTCGCTGTTCGGGCCAGTGGTGGCGGCGGCCGTGATTCTCGATCCCACGTATCGCGTCCGCGGATTGCGCGACTCCAAGTTGCTTCCCCCCGAACGCCGCGAAGTGCTGGCCCAGCGTATTCGCGAGCATGCCGTTGCATGGGCGGTTGCTGCAGTCGATGCAGCCTGCATCGATCAGATCAACATCTACCAGGCATCGCGGGTTGCCATGCGGGAGGCGGTACTCCGACTGGCGCCAGCTGCCGACCACCTTCTGGTCGATGCCGTGCGCCTCGATTGCGAACTGCCGCAGCGCGCCATCATCCACGGCGACGCGCTTTCTGCCTCGATTGCCGCCGCTTCGATTCTAGCCAAAGTCGAGCGCGACCGCATGATGTGCGAGTGGGACCCGGTGTTCCCCGAATACGGCCTGGCCTCGCACAAGGGCTACAGCACGCCCCAACATCTGGCGGCCTTGCGCGAGTACGGCCCAACGCCGCTGCACCGCCAGTCGTTCGCCCCGGTGTGGCAGAATCCCGTGCCCCAGGCGGTGTTCGAGTTCATGCAGGATGCGTTGGCTGACGACAGCGCGGTTGAGGAAGTTCTTCCGGAAACGTTTGCGGAAAACCCGGAAGCGGAGACCGCCTGAGAAAAACTCTTTGCTGCTATTTCGTCGAGTCGCCCGAGTCCTTCAAAATTGCAGCCAACTGGTCCACGAGCTTTGCGTTGTGCTCGAGGGCGTGTTGCAGAATTTCCGCCTGTTGTTTCGCGGTGACCCAATCCTGCTTCTCGACTGCTTCGGTCAATCCCGGCAATTCCAGGTGAGCGTAGGTGAAGCGCGCGCCGTAGAGAATGTGTTTGAACCACGGCCGCCCGGGAATGCCGTCAGGATTGAGCCAGTTCCGTTCCACCTGCATCATGCCGTGATTGATCGCGTCAGCGCGCTTGCCATCGATCGCACCCGCCGCCAACGCTGCGCTCACCGATTCATCCAGCCGTTCGCCCGCCGTCTCGAACTCGTCGATTCCGTCGAGCACGGGTTTGAGATCGAGTTGGCTCATGTCCTTGCCCTTGGAGAGTTCGTTCACGAACTGGCGGACATTATCGGCGTAACTGGCGAAATCGAAGGGCAGCAAGTCGGCGTTGGCCAGGCGTAGCGCCAGCACTCCCCACAACTGTGACATCACCGTGTGATAGCGGTAGCCGGGATCGCCGAAATGGTTCATCCAAAAAAAATCGTCGTAGGCCGAATGGTAAACGCCATAAGGCCCGTCGAATTGCAGGCCGAGAACGGGCATGCCCACGAAATTCAGGAACACCGTATGGTCGGAGCCGCTGCCGATGCGGGTATCGGCAAGGTTCGAGTCTGTAACCTCCGCAGGATCTTTGGCAATGCGTTTCTCGCGCGCGGTCGCCTCCTTCCACGCTTCATACAACGTCTTGCCCGAAGGATCTTGCAGCGTGCGCGTGGATTCCACCAGCATGGGCGCAAGCGACGCCACTGCCTGGCCGTGAAAATCCGGTCCCGACGTCGACGAATCCACGTTGATGTAGGCAATCGCTTTGTTGCGCAACTCATCGGCAAACTGCTCGCCCCATTCCGTCGAACCGGTCAGACCAACTTCTTCTCCATCCCAACTGCAAAACACCACAGTGCGTCGCGGGTGCGTGCCTTGCTTCGCCATCTTTCCCAACGAGCGCGCGAGTTCCATCATCGACGCGGTCCCGCTGCTTGGATCGACGCCCCCAAACACCCACGCGTCGCGATGATTGCCCAATACGATCCACTCATCCGGCAGCTCTGCACCGCGAATGCGGCCCTCGACCACGTAATACGGCTGCGTGGAGTTGTCCATCTCGATCTTCACGTGCGCCCGCACGCGCTTGCCACCCAAGTGATACTTGATGGGCAATCCGCCCTGCCAGTCGTCGGGCGCAAGCGGCCCATCCATGTTGGCGAGCAGCGGCTTGGCGTCATGCCAGGAGAGCGGCAGCGCCATGATCTTCGGAATCGATACCGCTTCTTCGACGGGAATGCGCTTCGCGCCTGGAACTGAGGCCCATCCCGGAGTCAGCGGATCGCCCGGCACCATGAAATCGTAGGTGATCGCGCCGCGCTGAATGTGATATTCCGGTCCCCACGGTCCTTTGGGAACCACCTGGCCTTTCTTGTATCCGTCCTCGGCGGGATCGCTGTAAATCAGAATCGCCGCCGCGCCCTCGCGTTCCGCCGTGAGGGCTTTGAATCCGCGGTAGCTGTAAGGATTCGAATAGCGCACCAGCACGATCTTGCCCTTGACGTCGATCCCTTGCTTGCGCAGCAGATCGTAGTCTTCAGGGTTTCCGCTGTGTGCGTAAACCACCGGGGCCGTCACCTCGCCCGACGCCGACATGCCACTCCACGCCGAACTGATGCTCTTGTTCTTCAGGTCGGGATCGCCGGGCACGGGCAACTCCCGCAGTCCGGCGCGGTAATGCACGGGTGCGACCATCTCCAGCGATGTGTGCTTGGGATTGCTGCCGTAGACGTCGTAGCGCCGGATGACGACGTCTTCCAGTCCCTCCTGCCGCCACACATCGGCCATGTACCGGGCCAGTTCGTTATTGCGCGCCGATCCGGCAACATGCGGTTCCGAGGTGAAGACGCGGTGCTGGCGGCGTTCTTCCTCCGGCGACGGAATCGCTTTGAATTTCTTCTCGATCGCCGCTTCGCGAGTCGCGGAGGCAGCCGTAAACCCGAGAATGGAATCCTGCGCACGAGCCGGCTCAGACCTGCAGAGGAGAAACCACAGTACCGCTCCCGAGACTGCGAAGCGACGGACTAAACCCATAGCCTCAATCTCCGTTCAGACTTTCAGACCGCCTTCGGGCATCACTTCGCTTTGTAGATCTCGCTCAGCAAGTCCGGCTTCGAGTCGTCGCGCACCAGATGCGGATACGTCTCCCCGGCGTGGTAGTCAAGCTTGTACACCTTGTAGTAATCGGAGTTTTCCACCAACAACTCCAGGGGCGTGCTGCTGGTCTTGCCGGCCTTGAGGGCGTCGTGCAGCACCTCGCCGGAAAACTGGCGGCCGTTCACTGCGACGAGCTTCATACCGGGGCCAATTCCGGCCTTCGCTGCCGTCATGCCTTCCATCGTGTCGGTGATGGTGCCGTCGTCCCTCAGCGCCAGCCCAAGCGAGAAGCCCGAGCCGACGAAGTGGTAGCCCGCCTCTGCGTCGCGCAGCATTTCAGAAGGTGTCTCGTCGTAGACCACCTTCCACCCGCTGCCTTCAATTCCATTGAGGGGCGCGCCCGGGCCGTGGTTGGTCAATCGTTCGGTCCAGAAACCGCGCCAGTCGTAGGCCACCACCTGGTTCAGCGTGTTCACCACATCGTCGAACGTATAAGGCTTCACCATGGGCGCCGTGCTGGGCGCTCCGTGGAAGAGATGGCAGAAATCATCGATCGATTTCTTGCCCTTGGTTTGCTGGCGGATGATCACATCCACCCACAGCCAGTTCAGCGTGTCCTCGTCATAAAAATCCACCCCGCGACGCCAGGAATGCCAGGAGTCGGGAGAGAAGTAGAGTTGCGGCGCTGCGTCGGCCGTGTCCTGCAGGTTGCGCCATTCGCGGCCTGGCGTGTGATCCAGCGCGGCTGCGGTCAAGGCCAAATCGTCGCGCTCCTGCTCCGGCGTCAGCAATCCGCTGCGCGCGGTCAGCACCGTCCCCAGATAATTCGTCAATCCTTCGTATACCCACAGCAGATCGTCCTGCATCGGCTGCTGATAGTCCGGCGTGGCCAGATCCGTCGGCCGGCGGTATTTCCCGTTCCACGAATGCACGTATTCATGAGGAAGCAGGCTGGCATTGAGTTTGCGCGCGGTCTCATCCGCCAGGCCGCGCTCGCCCACGCGGCTGTCGTCGGACTCGTGATGCTCCAGGCCAAAGTGCGCCACGTGATCGCTCAGCGTGTAGAGGAAGTGATAGTCGCGGTAGTGATGGGCGCCAAAAAGTTTGTTGGCCTGCTCAACCAGATTCTTGAAATGATCCCAAACTTCCGGCGGAGCCTCCAGCGCGGACGCGCTGTCGGCGGCAATGTCCATCTCGGTCGGCGGATCCTGCGCCAGCGGCACCACCTTCAGGAACTCGCCAGTGATTACCGGAGAATCGACCAGAGTGGTCAACGACACCGTGGCAAAGTGAATCTCGTTTCCACTCTGGCTGGTCACCGGCAGCGGCGTGCCGAACTTCCAGCCCCCCGGAAGCCGCAGAGTGGCGGTGTAGTTGATGTCGTCTGACTTGAAGCCTTTGGGATAAAGCAGTACCTGGTTCCAGCTGATTACGGCCAGCTTGTCGGTCGCCGAAGAGCCGGCGGAGAATCCACCTTCGAACATCGCCGGAGAAAGAAAATCCAACTCGACATTCACTTCGCTTTCGCCGGGAGGAACTTCCAGGTGGAGGGTAAAGCCGTCGAGCAAGTCGCGCCGCCACTTCAGCGTCTTGCCGCCGGCGCTGAACTTCAGTCCGGCGAGATCCACCACCGGACCGTCGGGAGCGTGCTCTCCCGGAATCCACTTCGGATAGTAGAGCGTAAGTTCGCCTGCGCTGGCGGGAATCTTAAGGGTGGCGTGAAAAATCTTGCGCGGCGCGGATGTGGCGTCGACGAAGATCGTGACCGTTGGCGCGCTGGTACCCCAGCAGAAAGACGCGAATGGCGAAATCGACAGCACGACGAACCAAACTGCCCCCACCCAGCGGGAGAGTTTCATTTCGCAAGCCCCCATTTTTCGGTATGAACTGAACCCCACGTTCAGCACGGCGAGAACTTAGCACTATAACAGCCCAGCGCGAAGCTGGGTACAGGAGACACGGTTGAATCAATGCCTCAGTTTGTTCCGCCTGGTTTTTTCTCCGCGACCTCTGCGATTTGGGAGTTTGTAGTTCCCAAAGTCTGATCAAACCTTGAGACTCAGAGATCGCTCTGTCCGTAAGTCGTTGAAATTATCCGTAAGTTATTGACGATTCCTGTAAGTTGTTGAAAAGTGGCAGGAACGCTCTGGGAGGCTCCAGGAACCCAGTTCCTGGATCGGATGAGGTTTTCCCCGCACCTGGGCTGAGAAATCGATTCTAGGGCCGTTTCCGGCCCCGCAATGGGCATTCTGCGTGAGGGGCGAACCTCGAATTCGAGTCGCGCTGAGCGGCGTCACTGGGTACGCATGGTAATTAGCTCGCGGCTAACGTTGGGGGTTCCTGAGGTGGTCTTAACTGTAATCGATTAAAAGGGTAGAGCCTGCCTGGGAGAGGTATGAAGCGCCCCGCTCGCTCGTAGCCAACCCAAGCCTCGGCCTGCTGCTATCATTCCGGCGATGACCCGGCGCGGCAAATTCATCACCTTCGAGGGACTCGACGGAACCGGCAAGAGCACACAGATGCGAAAGCTGGCGACGGCGCTGGGCGAAGCCGGCTTCAAAGTCGTGGAGACGCGCGAGCCCGGAGGCACCGCCACGGGCGAAAGGATTCGCCGCGTGCTGCTCGACTCCTCCACCGGTGGCCTTTCGCCGCTCGCGGAAATGGCGTTGATGTTTGCCTCGCGCGCGCAGCATATCGCGGAAGTGATTCTGCCGGCGCTCGACCACGGCCAGATCGTGCTCTGCGATCGCTTTACCGACTCGACCGAAGCTTATCAGGGAAGCGGCCGCAAACTGGGAAGCGATTCTGTGCTCGAACTTCATCGTGTGCTCTGCGCAGGCTTGCAGCCCGACCTGACGCTTCTGCTCGACTCCGATCCGGCCATGAGCGTTGGCCGCGCCCGCCGCCGCAACCGGCGCGCCCGCTCCCGCAGCCGCAGCCGCGGAGACGAGAACCGCTTCGAGCAGGAGACACGAGCGTTTTTTGCACGGGTGCGCGAAGGCTATCACGCCATTTCCGTCCGCGAACCGGAACGGGTGCTTGTCATCGACGCGCGCGGTACCCCCGCTCAGACGCACCAGCGGATCATGGAAGTTGTCGGGCGAAAGCTGACGCTGCCGGCAAGAAAGGCGTAAACCCACCACGGAGGCACTGAGGCGCGGAGAAAACCCTTTTAAGGATTTTCCCTTGGTATCTTAGGATTTTCTTAATGATTGGTTTCCTCCGTGGCGGAGCCTGCCCTGAGCGGCGTCGAAGGGTGTCTCCGTGGTAGATTTTGGTTTTGGGTTCAACATGTCTTTCTCTGATTTTCACGGCAACGCCGATGTCGTCCACCGCCTGCGCGACATGCTGGCGCACGACCGGCTTCCTCATGCCGTAGTTCTTTCCGGCGTGCAGGGCTCGGGCAAGTACACTCTGGCGCTCATGCTGGCGCAAGCCCTGAACTGCTTGCATCCCAAGCAAACCGGAGGCCTGCCGGATTTCTGCGGCCAGTGCGCGAACTGCACGCGCATCGCGCAGGCGTCCGATTTCAGCGCGCGCTTTGAGGAAGCCGTGGAGGCGCGCGAAGGCCTGCGCGAGACCGACAAGAAAGAGACTCGCCTGTTCGTGCAGACCCATCCCGACGTGCTGATCATTCCACCTGATCCGCCGCAGATGATGATCAAGGTGGACCAGGTCCGGCGCGTGATCGAGACCATCTACTACCGTCCGGCGGAAGGAAAAGAGCGGGTATACATCTTCACCGACTCGGCCTTCATGAAAGAGGCGGCCAATTCGCTGCTGAAGGTTCTCGAAGAGCCGCCCGAGTTCGCGACCATCATCCTGCTGACGGAGAATCCCGGAGAACTGCTGCCTACCATTCGTTCGCGCGCCATGATCCTTCCCCTGCGCGCTCTGCCGCCGGACGAGATCGAGAGCTACTTAGCCCGGCAGCATCCGGAGTGGAAGGCGCCGCAGCGGGCGCTGGTGGCCCGTCTGTCGGAAGGCGCGGTGGGACGCGCTCGCAGCTTCGATCTGGCCGCTTATGTTGCTGCCCGGGCCGGCGCGCTGACGATTCTCAAATCTTCGCTGCAGGGCGGCGAACATAGCGAACTGTTTAAGGTGACGGAGTCCTATCGTCCCGGCGCGGAAGGACGGGCAAAGACTGAAGAGCTCATCCGCACGCTTTATTCGCTGTTACGCGATCTCATGTTTCTGGCCTCCAGTACGCCCGAGCTGGTGCGCAATACGGACATCATGGGAGATCTTAAGAAACTGGCCGACTCCGCTGATCTCGACTGGATTGCCTTTGCCTCCGACCGTCTGGCCGAAGTGGAGCGGGGAATGCGGCGCAACCTGTTGCGCTCGCTGTCCCTGGACGCGTTCGCAGCGTCCCTGGAGAGGGCTTCCTGAGGCGGTATTAATCTATTTATTATCAGCAGGTTACCTATATTACTTCGGTGGTTCAATGCCCTTCAGAGTGATTGCTCGGGGCACCCCTCGCGCCTATAATCGACCTACTCTGGTGTAAGGATTCTCCGTCAGGTTCCGGGTGGAAGGATGCGGGGGCGAAGTCTGTCCTTGCATGAGGCAGGCATTTGAAGACAGACCCGGATATGCGAAGGCACCTGAAAATCGCACGAATGCTGACGGCCAGCGCTGTATTCGCGACCTCCATTTCTCTCACTCCTGCCCTTCGAGCGGGGACGGGCACCGACGGCACGTCCGAAAACATCACGACCACCGAAGAACATGGGCACAAGGTTTACGTCAACGAATCCACCCCGGCGAGTCATGCGCGCCGTGCGGAAGCGCCTGAGCCTCCCCGGAGAACTCTGATGTACTGGAGTTCGAAAGAGAGTCGCTGGAAACCCGTGCCCGGACCGAATGCAGCGGCCATGCGCGCCGCCCGCTCGGCTGCGGCGGAGGTTAGCCAGTACCTTGGCCGGGAATCGCGCCAGTCGGCGACGGCTAGAATCCTCACTACCAATTTCAGCGGGAGAGCCGCTACGCCGGGGGAAATTGATGCCTCCATCGAACAGGCGGCGGCGCGTCACAATGTAGACCCGAATCTGGTGCGGGCAGTCGTGAAAGTGGAGTCCAACTTCAATCCCAACGCCGTTTCCCGCAAAGGCGCCATGGGGCTGATGCAACTGATGCCCTCCACCGCGCGCCAGTTGAAGGTGAAAAATCCTTTTGACCCGGAACAAAATGTGGATGCGGGCGTGCGCCACCTGAAACAGCTCCTGGAGAATTATGGCGGCGATATCAATTTGACCCTGGCTGCCTACAACGCGGGGGCGGGCGCTGTGGCGCGCAGCTCTGGAGTTCCGCGCTATGCTGAAACCCAGAACTACGTGCGGCGCATCACGAATCTGTACTACGGCGGCTTCGACTTCAATTCGTCCGGCGTTTCGCACGATCCCGTTCGGGTTCAACGGGATGCACGCGGCGTGCTCTATATAAGCAACACCGACTAGGTTTGCAGCATCGGTTTACTGATTTCTCTCAGGTACCCAGGACGTTTGGTTCAACCGATTCAGAACGAAGGCTACGGGCTGGTTCTCGTGAAGAGATCATTGCGCCAGCGCAGTCTGTGCGGAGCGTTGCTGCTGCTTGCGACTCTGTCTGCCGCGCCGGTCTACGCGCGTGTGCACCACAGCGAGGCGTGGGCGCGCGAGCGCTTTGCCACCGCCGAGCGCATGCGCGAGGCGCTCAACGGACGACCCCCGGCCGATCGCACCCGCCGCGACTACCAGCGCGTGCTCAACAACTACCGCAGCGTGTATCTGGGCGCTCCGACTTCCACCAAGGCCGATCCCAGCGTAGTGGCAGTAGCCGAGACCCTGGTGGAAATGGGGCGGCGGTTCGATGACGACAAGATCCTGAACGAAGCCATCGAGCAGTACAAGTTCCTGCGCCGCGAGTATCCCGGCAGCAAGTACCGCTTCGACGGGCTGTTCACCATCGGCGAGATTTACAAGGACGATCTCGACCAGCCGGCCGCCGCGCGCAGCACCTTCCAGGAATTCCTGCGCCGCTATCCGCACAATCGGCTGGCGGACGATGCCAGACAGGCGATCGCCGAGCTGGATCAGGACGCGGAGGCGGAAAGAGCAGCTTCGGCGAAAAAACCGGCACAGAAAGGCAAGGCGGGTAAGAACGACAAGGTTGCCAAGGACTCCGCCCAGCCGGATTCTGGTCCCCATGCTGCCTCAGCCAAGGACACACCTTCCAGGGACGAATCAGCCAAGGACGAATCAACCAAAGAGGAGCCGGCCAAGGAGGCATCGTCCGGGCGCACCTCCGGTCATCTGCCGCGCGTGACCGGCATCCGGCACTGGTCCACGCCCGATTACACTCGCGTGGCCATCGACGTGGAAAGTGATATCAAGTTTCAGTCGCAACGCATCGCCGATCCCGACCGCATCTTCTTTGATCTGCCCGACACGAAGCTGGCCTCCACCCTGGTGGGCAAGAGCTTCGACGTCGATGACGGCTTCCTGAAGAAGATTCGAGTGGCGCAATTTACCCGCGGCCGTACGCGAGTCGTGCTCGAAGTGGACAATCTTTCCGACTATGACGCCTTCCTGCTGCCCAATCCCTATCGTCTGATCATCGATATTCACGGCAAGAACGCGCGCACCAAGCCGCCGAGAGACGCTGAGACGACCGCGGAGACGGCAGATGGCAAGGCCGCGCCGAGAACAGCTGCTGGCTCCGATGCGGACGCGACCTCCACGGAATCGATGCCGACCGCCGTGGCACAGGCCGGCAAGGCTCCCGTGACCAGCATGGGCGTCAGCGATGACTCGAAGGTGACAGCTTCCGGAGCCACGGCCTCGGGGAAGAAACCGGCGAGTCCCCCCGTGAAAAAAGTGGTGGACGCGGACGACGACGATTCTCCGGAGGTCGCGAAGTTGGAGCGGCCGGAATTGAAACCCAAGGCTGCGGCGAAGAAAGCGGCTGCCAAGAAGGTATCGGCAGACGAAGCCGACGACAGTGCGAACTCGGTCGAGGCGAATCCGCCTGCCGGAGAACCTGCGGACAACGCAAGTCCTCGGCGCAAGGCTTCTTCCCGCACTCTTGCTTCCCGCAAGCCGGCAACTGCCGACGATCTGGATATCCATGAAGCAAAACCTACGGCCCGCGGCGACCGGTCTCTGATCCGCGCTTTGGGGTTGAAGATCGGCAAGATTGTGATCGATGCCGGACACGGCGGCCATGACACCGGCACGATCGGCCCCAACGGCCTGGAAGAGAAAGACCTGGTGCTGGAAGTGGGCAAGCGCCTGGGCAAGCTGCTGGAGACGCGGCTGGGCGCGGAGGTGGTCTACACCCGCAGGGATGATACGTTCATCCCGCTGGAAACGCGCACCGCGATCGCCAACCAGGCCCGTGCCGATCTGTTCATCTCCATTCACGCCAACTCCAGCCACGATCCTTCGGCGCGCGGAGTGGAAACCTACTACTTGAACTTCACATCGTCTCCGGAGGCGCTGGAAGTGGCGGCCCGCGAGAACGCGGTCTCGGAAAAGTCCATCTACGAATTGCAGGACCTGGTGAAGAAGATCGCGCTCAAGGATAAGATCGAAGAGTCGCGGGAATTCGCCAGCGATGTGCAGGAATCGCTGCACAGCGGGCTGACGATCAAGAGCGCGCCCATCCGCGACCGGGGCGTGAAGAAGGCGCCGTTTATCGTGCTCATCGGCGCGAATATGCCTTCGATTCTGGCGGAGATTTCCTTCGTCAGCAATCCCGCTGACGAGCGCCGGCTGGAGACCGGCGAATACCGCCAGCGCATTGCAGAGTCACTCTACCGTGGCATTGCGAAGTATGTGAACGGATTGAGCGGGGTGAAGGTCGCCAGCAAGATGGACAAGGCCGCGGGACAGTAGGCCTTGTCGCGAATTGCGCCTGGCGTTCGGTCTATTGAATGGCGCTGCCAACCGACGAGAAGACATTGCCGGCGTTGGAGCCGATCAGCCGGACCGTTCCCACCACAATGACCAGGATCACTGCGAGCATCACCGAATACTCAGCGACGTCCTGACCTTCCTCGTTCAACCACAGCGTTTGCAAAACGTAATTCATAATCTCCTTCCTCCTTCTTATGCTGCTCCCGACGCGCGACTCGCGGTTGCCTGCGCAGCCGACAACGTCTCTCCGAGTACTCCGAAATCAGCCGGACTAAACCCCCAAACTTCCCCGTCCTGCGCCACTGCCTGCAGGCCGACCTGATATTCCGCCATTCCCTGCAGCTTCTTCGTCCAAACCACGCGAAATTCCATTTTGTGCTGGCGGTAGGAAATCGTCACGCGCTCCAGTTGCCCCAGTTCGTGGTGAATGGCTCCCAGCCGCACTCCGGCCGGCGTTACATCCAGAGTGTGGGCCAGTTGCTCGAAAGATTTTCCCGAAGCGTCTATGCCGCGCACTCGCACCGGCAGGACTGCCTTGCGGCGACCCTGGCGGCGCTTGTTGGTTCCTGCATTCTCTGATTGCATTTCTCGCCCTATGTGCCTTATGTGCTTAGTGTGCACCGAGTTATGCGAATGGGGAATGGCTCCAATGTGTGGGCCACAGCCACCGATGGGTGGGGCACTAAGGTAACGAGGTGCATTTCGAAAGTGGGGAATTTCCGGTTTTCTCAGACCACAAAGGGCACGAAGTTACACGGAGGTTTGGGCTTTCTTCGTGACCTTGGTGGTCGATTTGGTGGTTTTCAGAGCACCGGCGCCCGCGTGGCTGGAAACTTTTCTCCGCCTTCTGTGGTCTAATTGTTGAAGGAGTTCCGCCGGGATTTCGATCCATGAGTCTATCCAAGGGTCTGCTCACGCTGGCCGTCGTGATTTCTCTCGTAAGCCCGTTTCGGGGCAGCGATGCGCCCGCGTCTGCAGCCGAGGCTCGGGGTGGTGCCCAGCCTCAGCCCGTACTTCCCCAACAGTTCGGCGGATGGCAGAGGCAAGGTACGCATCAGGTAAGCAAGGACGCTGGCGCCGCCGACCCCACCAGTGCCGCGGTGCTCAAGGAATACGGTTTTACCGGCTTCGAGGGGTCTACGTACACGCGGGAGGATGGCCGCACGCTGAAGATCCGGGCGGCGCGCTTTGCCGACGCCAGCGGTGCCTTTGGGGCTTATACGTTTTACCTGCAGCCGGAGATGGCGCGCGAACAAATCGGTGACCAGGGCGCGTCGCTGGGTCCGCGTATTTTGTTCTACCGCGGTCAGGTGCTGGTGGACGCCGTGTTCAGCCAGCCGACGGTGATGTCGGCGGCGGAGTTGCGCGAGCTGGCGGGAATGCTGCCACGGCCCAGCGGCAACGCCGGCGCCCTGCCTCCGGTGCTCGCGTTCATGCCGCACCATGGCTACGTCGCGAATACCGAGAAGTATGCCGAGGGGCCGCTGGCACTGGGCGCCATTGCATCGCCGCTGCCCGCGGACCTGGTCGACTTCAGCGCGGATCCGCACGTGTCGCTGGGACGCTACACGACCCCCAGCGGCCCGGTCACGCTGATGCTGATCTACTATCCGACGCCGCAGTTGGCCGCCGAGCATCTCCGCCGCATCGACGCCGCCCATAACGCGGCGCAGCCGCAAGCCGGCATTGAGGCGGTGGAAAACGTAGGTCCATTCTTTGACAAGCGCACCGGGCCCATCGTTGCCATTGCAGCGGGACCGCTGTCCGAAGGCGATGCGCGGATGCTTCTGGGCGCGGTGAACTACGATGCGCGTGTGACCTGGAACGAGAACACGTACTTCGACAAGAAAAACAACCTCGCCAACTTTCTGGTGAACATCATCATCCTGTGCGTCATTCTGGGCGCGCTTTCCGTGGTGGCGGGCGTGGCGTTCGGCGGGGTTCGGGTGCTGGTCAAGCGCATATTGCCGGGCAAGATTTTCGACCGGCCGGAGCAGGTCGAATTCATCTCGCTGCACCTGGCCGAGACCATGGCGCAGGGGACCGGCTCCGGGCAGGCAGGTCCGCCGGAACCCCCAAACCGTTCTTAAGTCCCTCAGAAAGATTGGTTTACGACCGTTGGAGAGACTTGTTGTCTCAATTTGCTACAGTCAAAAGGCTTGTTGACCATTTTTGTAAGTAATTGAAAACAAAGACGTTTATTTCCGAAAAATTGCTTGACACCCCGGTTTTTTGACTCATAAGATTCGACCAGAAAGTTTTGACGGAATTTAAGCCTCCGTTGGAACTATTCTCCCTTGAAAAGAAAAGGCTGCCCACGTTGCCGGGCGGCCTTTTCGTTTTGCGGCCTAGAGGCATCACCACCAAGGACACTAAGTCTCACGAAGGGAAACCTCACGAATCGCGGCTTCGTGCAACTTCGTGTTCTTCGTGGTTCACGAATTTGGGAGGCTGCCGGCATTCTCGTTTGAAGGAACGGTTCGCCTCCGGTTTGCGTATCATTTGTTGAGAGTATTGGCTTGCGGGATTGACGGCGAACAATTTCGCGCGGGACGCCGGACGCCGGATTCCGGATCGGTGCGGGAGGGAATCATGTTTTGCGACGGATGTGGAACTGCGGTGCAACCGGGTCAGGCCTTTTGCGCCACCTGCGGGAAACAGATCGTGGGAACCGTGGCGGTCATGCCGGCGCGCCGCTCGCGCGTTCAAGAACACGTTCACTTCGTGGGCATTCTGTGGCTGGCGATTTCAGCGTTCAACGCTGTAGGCGGAGTGGTTCTCTACATCCTCGCCAACACCCTGTTTGCGCCGGGCAGCCGAGCGGGAGCGCCGCTCTTCCTGCATCCTCTGCTGGCCACGATCGCAATCTTCGTGCTGGGAAAGGCGGCGCTGGGATTCATCGCCGGATGGGGCCTGATGCAGCGCGAAGGCTGGGCTCGCGTCCTGGCGCTGGTGCTGGCCTTCATCTCGCTGTTCAACATCCCCTTCGGTACAGCAATCGGCGTCTACACCATGTGGGTGCTGTTGCCCGCGAACTCTGAGGAAGAGTATCAAGCCCTGGCCGCCGGGAAGGCGGCGTAGGGCAAGCGGAGTTCGTCATCCTGCTTTGTGACTGCTTGTGTGGGGGCGGCGGGCGCCTCGCCCGTCCAGTCGAGCGAAGCTCGACGGTAGATACGCTGGCTGGTCTCTTTACGCCTTTCCGCCGCGCATCAGCTTTTTAGACTGGTCTGGGGTGTCCCACTGGGCGTTGGCAGTATCATTGATGACGTCAGCACCTTTGGTGACCGCAGTCGGTCAAGGTTTTGCTGTAGTTTCGTGGTATCGAAACCATCGAGTCGGGTAATTGCATGTTCGATCGCCATCGCTGCGGGGGGCTGGCCCACACGCGGGTGCGTTAGTTGCTTGGGTCACAACACCGAGGCTGCCCCACTCGTCGCGGTTTTCGACGAGTGGGCACCACGGACCCTGACGGTTTTCTGCAGCGATCTTATCATGCGATCTTGCACACCTGAAGCTCTGCTTTCTGCGCTTCGTTCACCA